>Ga0105240_10000630_pt1 | contig 65019 bp, 57 predicted proteins | sample KBSC54metaG_FD_80426 | JGI IMG/M metagenome (GOLD analysis project Ga0105240, IMG submission 80426) | Corn rhizosphere microbial communities from Kellogg Biological Station, Michigan, USA - KBS C5-4 metaG | ecosystem: Host-associated > Plants > Roots > Rhizosphere > Soil | place: Michigan, USA... | reverse complement strand
GCTAGGACATTGCGCTCATATGTGCCCGCCCATCCTGCTGCTTCGGTCTCTGCCCAGCTATTCTTCTCTCCCGAGCCGCCGGCATTGTTGACCAGGATGTCGATGATGCCAGCATGGCGCTGCGCCTCCTCGACCAATCGCTCGACCGATCCTTCATCGGTCAGGTCGCCCAACACGGCATGCGCGCGACCTCCGCTCGCGACGACGGCGTCGACGACTCGCCCGGCTTGTCGTTCGTCCCGTCCATGGACCACGACGGTCGCGCCCTCGCGTGCCAGGGTCATGGCGATCGCCTCGCCGATGCCCTTGCTGCTCCCCGTGACCAGGGCCGTCTTGCTGCCGAGTTGCAGGTCCATCGTCCAAACCCCATCCTACGTCGTCGATGAGGAGCTAGGTGGATCGTGACGATGGGTGAGGCCAGTACGCACTTTAAGGTGCCCGTCACGACCGAGCACCGAGCAGCCTGCCTGGGGCCTGATGGTGCTGCCGAGCATGTCATCCGCGTGATCAGGATGATCCAAGGCCGCTGGAAGCTTCCAATCCTCTTTCGCCTCTTTGCAGATCCCGCCATGCGATCGTCGCAGCTGATCCGAGACATTCCCGGGATCTCGCAGAAGATGCTGACCCAGCATCTGCGGGAATTGGAGGCCGACTGCCTCGTCGAGCGGGTCGATTTCGAGGAAAAGCCGCTCCGGGTGGAATACCGGCTTTCGGACCAGGGACATAGGCTGATGCCGTTGCTCTTCGAAGCACGCCGCTTTTCCGCCGGCCATAATGCAGAACGCCCAGCCGATGCGCCGGCGTTCGCACAACCTTCGGCATAGGTCAGGTCAAAGGACTCAGCCCGGTGCGGGAACGCCATCGGTCATGATGTCCGCCAAGATGACCGCTCGGGTCATCGCAAGCGATCATCCGGCATGATGCAAATGCATGCCGCGGCGAGCACAATTTTCCTTGCCCGTTTCAAGTATTGAGGAGCGCCCTGCTCCTCGGTTTCATATCGATGTTGCGCCCGTCAAGGGATGATCTCGTGACCATCCCAGTCGAAGATACGACCGCTATTTTCCGGCGTGAGCGCGTCGATGACAGAGAGCAGTCGTTCTGCTGACCAGGCCGGCGTGAACAATGTGCCGGCCGGCACCCTGGCCTGAAACGGACGGCTCAGCGGTGTATCGACGGTACCAGGATGAAGCGCCACGCAAACCGCCTCCGGCCTGCTTCGCCGAATCTCTATGGCCGCCGATTTCACGATCATGTTGAGCGCGGCCTTCGACGCACGATAGCCATACCAGCCGCCTGATCGATTGTCCGAGATGCTCCCGACCCGTGCGGACATAGCAGCGATGACGGCGCGCCTGCCCTTTGCAAGGAGAGGCACAAAATGCTTGAAAACGAGCGCCGGACCAATGCTGTTGATCTCGAAGACACGGGCCAGCGCTGCGCCGTCGAGTTCTCCCAGTGCCTTCTCCGGCATGCGACCCGCCTCGTGCAGGAGGCCTGTCGCGGTGATCACCAGATCGACCGGCGCTTCGATCCGGGCCGCCGCCGACGCGATGCTGGCTTCGTCGGTGACGTCTATCAAGCCACCCCTCACGCAGCCCCGGTCAGATGCTGGCCGGCGGGAAAGCGCATGGACGTCATCAAATCGTCCGGATGCTTCCAGTACCGCCACCAGGGCACCGCCGATACCGCCGCCCGCGCCGACCACGACCGCGGTCGCCGCTACCATCCGAGGCTTCCCGGCACGCCTTTGAACGGACCAGACACCTTCGAGGTGATCCACCCGCCGTAGAAGCCACCGGGCTGAGGCAGGACGCGCTCTCCATCGACGAAGCAGGCGTCCATTGCGGCGGCGTAGAACGCGACATGATCGCGAATGATCTCGAACGGCGCGGTCGGCTGCGGATAGGCCCAGGCAGCTCGCTGGCGGTGCTCGCCATCGATCACAACATCGAAATAGATCGCCTGTCCCTTCCATTCGCAGAAGGAGCTACCTGCCACTGGTCGCAGGACATCCGTCGCAATGTCATCACGCGGAAAATAATATGTGGGCGGATGGCTGGTTTCGATAGTCCGGACCCCTCGGCGGGTCTCGGCGATCGTCTGCCCGGCGAGGATCACGATGAGATGCGCGTCCACCGTTTGCGCGGCGGACGGACGAGGAAAATCCCAGACGCTCTCCTGGTCCGGTGCCGCCGGATCGGGGATTGGGCGCCTCACGATCGCTTCGCTTCAAGTTGCCTTGCCATCGCCTGTAAGCGCGGCCGAACGATTAGAAATGTGCGATAGAGATGCTCAAGTGCCGCCAGAATCCATGGTGCGCGCGCAAGGCCGAACGGCCGCGACCCTGGCATGCCACGCCACATCGCCGCGAAAGCCGCCGCACCGGACAGCATCTGCCCGTCCTCGCGGGCGTGGAAGGTTGCAAGCAGCTCATTCTGATCGCGCGGGCAAATGCTCGAGGCGTCGCTCGCGTCGACGAAGTCAATCGCGCCGCGCCGATCAAGTCGCCGCATGAAAGCGATTTCGCGTCGAGATAGCGGGCAGCCGCCATCGTGCCAGACAGGGAGCGTCATGCCCCCGGCAACCTCTGAGACGACGGATTGCGCCGCCATACCTCCTCGGCGAGCAGCGTCGCAAAGCCAAGCCACGCGACGAACGGTATCGCGGTTGCTTGCGCGACACGGTCGACCCGGCTGGTCGCAACCACATAGGCAGTACCACCGGCGAGCATCGCGCCGGACGCGAGTGCGCTCGCACCAAGCGCATGCCTGCGAAAGAACAATTGGGTCCATCCGCCGACCATGCCGTTGTTCACCAGCCACAGCGCGATCGCCACGTTTCTTGGGCGAGAGGGCAATCGACGAAGGAGCCGGTAGCCGCCCACTGCAAGGCCGACCTCGAGCGTCGGCCAGACTGCGCCGAAGGCGGGATCGGGTGGCGTATAATTCGGCTTATCGAGCCGCTTGTACCAGAGGCGCGTCCTCGGATGCGAGCGATCGGGCGCGTTGCGGCGACCAACGATCGCGCTGACACCCAGCACTGCCGCAACGATCCCGGCGGCGGCCAGCGGCGAAAGGCCTTGCGGTTTCGCGGTGAGACCCGTCATGTCGAAAGATAGCGTTCGAGATCGTCGCTGCCGCCAATCCTTTTGCCGCCGATGAAAATCTGCGGTGTTGTATCGACGTCGTGCTCCCGTTCGAAAGCGTCGACCTCTTCGCGCGACTTCAGGATATGCTCGTCGATTGCAAAGCCCGCATCCTCAAGCATCAGCTTGGCATGAAGGCCAAACGGGCAGGTCTCTTCCGGAAAAACCATCCTGTAGAGAGTAGCGCTCTTGTCGTCGGACATATCGAAGCTCCTGTCGGCCGGTCGGTTGGCTGCCGCACGGTAAAGCGAAGGGGGACGATCGACGTTCCTTCGCCGCGGACTCGCCGCAGATATGGGCGGCAGCGAAACGCCATGCCCAAGACGGAAGCCGATCATGCGGCCTCGGTTGCACAGCTTCGCGAAGATATTCACGCAGGCGAGTAGATCGTGCGACAGCTGCGGCTCGCTGCGCTAAGGCTTGGTGCATGCCACATACAACGCTGCGCCTGGCCATCGCCTGGACAACCGTCGGATCATTCGTTCTTGCTGGCAAAACCATGATGGCGGCGGTGCCGCCGCTGGGCGCCGCGACGCTGTTTGCTTGGCTGTTCGGCGTGATCATCTGGTCCGCGTTCGGCGTGGTTCATGAGGCGGAAGAGCTGGCGGAGCGGCTCGGTGAACCCTTCGGCACGCTCGTCCTCACGCTCTCGATCGTCGTCATCGAAGTCGCGCTGATCGCTGCCGTGATGCTTGGTTCGAAAGGTGTGCCTACGCTCGGGCGCGATACCATGTTCGCGGTCCTCATGATCGTCCTGAATGGTGTTGTAGGACTGGGCCTGCTGGTCGGCGGCGTCCGCTATCATCAGCAGAGTTACAGCCTGCAAGGCGCGAGCGCCTATCTCGCGGTGATCATTCCTCTGGCTGTTATCGCACTCGTGCTTCCGAATTTCACGACATCAACCGCCGGGGGCACCCTGTCACTGCTCCAGGCGATCTTTTTCTCTGTTTTCACGATCGGCCTCTATGGCATGTTTCTCTGGCTGCAGACCGGGCGCCATCGCGGTTTCTTCACGACCGGAGATGCCGTCGCTGCTGATGCGATTGGGCTGCCGCTGCCCCACGAGGATAGAGGCTCAGCTCCCATTTCGACATTTGGCCGCGTAGGCCTGCTTCTCGCAAACATACTGCCGATCGTGATCCTCGCCAAAAGCCTGGCGAAATTGCTCGACCACGGCATCGCCGCGATCGGTGCGCCTTCGGCCCTGGGTGGCATCGTGATTGCGATGATCGTTTTCACGCCCGAAGGCATTTCGGCAATGAAGGCCGTGGCGGCCAACCAGCTTACCCGCGCGATCAATCTCTGCCTTGGTGCAGCGACGTCTACCCTTGGCCTGACGGTCCCCGCTGTCCTGCTCATCGGCTTGATGACAGGTCAGCCTGTGGTCCTAGGCGTATCAGCCGCCAATATGATCCTGCTGGCTGTCACGCTCATCCTCAACACGCTGACATTCTCCGGTACCAGGACCACGATGCTCGAAGGAGCGGTGCATCTGTCGCTGTTCTTCGTGTATTTGTTGCTCGTATTCAGCCCATGAAGGGTACGCACCTAGAATCCTCTTTGATTGGGGCTCATCGGGTCAAGCTGCTTCCTCGTATTCGTGACCGTTCCCATGGATCACTCGCTTCTCTCCGCGGTCAGCGCCGGGCTGCCGCATGATGGGGTCAGGAGAGCGGGATGCCTTAGGCTGTTTCGCGACCTTCGGCGGCGCCGAGGATCCGGACTTTCAACGAGGTCATCCCGCCCATCGTCCCCATGGGAACGATTCAGGCGGGATCTGATTTGTGTCTCCTCATGCTGCGAGCGCCAGCGCGACATTCGGCAGGCTTGAGGCTGGCTTGCCCCAGTGGAACTCGGCGTGATCGCTCCACATACGATGCAGGATAACGGCCAGCTTGCGCGCCACGGCGACACGGGCCTTGGCCATGCCGCGGCGTTGGGCGACGCGCATTCTCCACGCCTTCAGCGTCGACCATTTCTGGCAGCGCGTCAGCAAAGTGTGCGCCGCTTCGTAGAGCGCGGTACGTGCGAGTTCGTCGCCGCATCGACTGATCCGGCCCTGGATATCTGTCTCGCCAGACTGGTAACGGCGAGGCGTAAGGCCAAGGTGAGCGCCGACGTCGCGGGATCGTCGGAAGCGCTCGGGCTGGTCGACTGTCGCGCGGAACGCCAGCGCGGGGAGCGGCCCAACGCCTGGCACCGTCATCAGCCGGCGACAGATGGGCTCGACCTTGACCGCATCCAGCGCATGCTTCGTCAGCCGCGCGATCTGGCGGGCCATCGCATCGGGTACGGCCAGCAGCGGTTCGACGATGTCGGAGATAGCGGCGTCGGCCGACGCGAGCTCGCGGGCGCGGCCCGCGAACAGCTTGCGTGACGGTTCGCAGATGCCGAACATTTCGCGGCCCTGACGATCAGCGTCTTGTCGGCAGCGGTTCGGGTGTGTGCCGCGCTTTTGCAGCGCGCTCCCGATCAGCCGCGTGCCCGCATACTCCACCGCCCTTTCGGCCGTCGTACCCGGAAGCTCAGGCTGCGCCCGGACGTGCGGGCTCCGTCCCGAAGGGACGGTTGAGAAGCCTTAGCACTTCGGGTGCGGAGAAGATGCGGTTGCGCCGATAGCCCGTCCTCTCCCGCAGAATTCCAGCATCGACCAGCTGGCTGATGCCGGTAAGGGTTGCCGGCATCGACAGCCCGAGCCGCCCGGCCATCCGACTTGCGGTGGTGACGGGATAGTCGGGCAGGATGTCGAGCATCCGCAGGGCGGCGGAGTTCGTCCGGAATCGGCGGCGCAACCGCCAATCTTCACGCAATGCTTTGAGCGCGCCCCGCGTCGCCACCAGTTCCTCGACGCTTCCCGTGATCGCATCTGAGAGAAATCCAATCAGTGGAGCCCATTCGAGACGTTGCTGGGCCGCCTTCAGGCCCGCATAGTAGGCCGCCTTGTTCGCCTCGATATAAGGCGAGATGTAGAGCGGCGCGCGACCATCGGCCGCCATCATCATCGGGATCAGAAGGCGCCCGACACGGCCATTGCCGTCGCGGAACGGGTGGACGGCTTCGAAATGGGCGTGCGCGAGCGCGATCCGCGTGATCAGGCTCTGCGTCATCGCCTGCATTCCTTCGATGCGCATGTACCTCGCGGTATCGCCAAGACAATCAGGCACGTCGGCAGGCGGCGGCGGATTATAGGTCGAGGTGGCGATGTTCATGCCGCCGATCCAGTTTACGATCGTGCGGATCTCGCCCGGCGCGTCGGGATAATCCGGATCGCTGCGCATCGCCTCGGCGTGGAGTTCGCAGATCAACCCGACCGTGAATATGTCCGGACCGGTTTCGGCCGCGCGCGGAAGGAAACGGTCTAGGGTCACAGCGTAATCGCGCACCTGACGCGCCTCGTCGCGCGCACCCTCATCCTCTTCCTCGATGCTCAGCAGCTCGTCGAGTGTGCTGTTGGTCCCTTCGATCGAAGAGCTGCTGACCGCTTCGCGCCGGCTGAGTGTTCGGCTGATCACGTAGGGGTCGTGCAGTTCGGCCGCGATAGCATCGATCCTGCCGAGCATCTCCATCGCGCGATGATGGCTCGCGCGCGCGCTGCCGATGTCGATCGCCGCTTCGGTCGGTGATAGAGGAAGAACGCCATAGTGCGCCTCCTGCGGCGCTGGTAAGCGCCGCAGCCTCTTTCTCACCGCCGGTGCCAGTTCGTTCCTGTTCATCACAACCTTGAATAAGGCACCCCGAATGATTTTCTTATTAAAGGTTATTGGAAAAATCTTCAACAAGCTTCCTTGTGGCGGCACCCTAATGAAGGTTTTGCGGATCCAGGTGACACTCGCCGCCTCCGGCGGGAGGGAGTGAGAAGTCTGTCTGCGAACGGAGGCGTGAGCCGTTTTCGATTCGTAGCGGAGACCGTTACCTTCTCAGTGGGCGCCATCGTGTGCATCGGGCGCGGGGACAACCATGGCTTCCTTGGCCGGACTCTGACCAGTCTCCAATCTTGTCGCAGCGCTGCAAAGAGGAGAGTGTCTCGCTTGCCTAACGCGATGTCTCGACATGCTCGAGAAGCACATCTGCGAGGAAATCGCGAAATGGCGCGAGCCAGATGCCGCTGTGATTGTTGATGACCTTCTTGTCCGCTCCGACGACCCAGAATGGATTGTGCTGCTGGTCGCCAATCGGCTCCAGCCTAAAGCTGGCTTGGCCTGACGTGCCAATCAGCTTGTGGGTTCTGAAATCTGGCACGAATCCGATCGCGTGGGTCGTGCAGACCCGTTCCAGATCGCCGATCGTCCCCTGATCGATGCGGTGGGTCACGTTCCCGATCGGGAAGAACGTCCCGACAGGCTTGTCGTTCTCGGCCTGCGCGCAGATGAAGACTGGCGGTTGTTGCGTCGTGCGAGCGTTGAACTCCTGGCTTTGCACGAGATCATAGATGGGGATGTAGCGTGCGCCCTCGATCGCAGGATTGATCAGCAGCACGAGGTCCGCGAAGCTCGGTACCAGGCGACCGCCCGGTGCCGAGGCGCCCTCGATCAGGGACTGGGCCAGCGCCGAGTAGACGATCATACCGCCGAAGCTGTGGCCTGCGATGACCAGCAGCGGCTTGCCGCCGGGCTCGTGCTTGAGGCGATGGTTGCGATAGTGCCGGAAACGACCGAACAGTTCGCGGACCGAACCGGTCGAAACACGATGTCCTGCCGCTTGGCGTCCCCAGAAGGTTCCGTCGGCGACGACCTCGCCAATGCCGTACTCCGACATGCCGCGCCAGCCGACGAAGACACCCAGCACCGGTCTCGCCTGGCCTGGCGCTGCGGCACCGCGCTCATGCTGATCTACGCGCGCGAGCAGCCGCCGAAATTCCGAAAGATTCTCGTCGTCACTCCTCGCGTCGTGCTTCCAGCCATGGACGAAGACGAGCAGGATCACATCCTTCTCGTCCTGCATCAGGTCGTTCAGCGATTTCGCAACCGCATCCATCTGGCCACGATCGTAGCATCGACCCTGATCGTCGAATTCAACGACCGCAAGGCGGTAGCCGGGGTCGGGACCGCCCGCTGCCCCGGCCATGAAACCGTGGAAGGTCTGGTGCTGGGCGTTCGGCATCAGACCGAACGCCTTGCGCCGCTCGGGCTTGGTCAGTCCGACAAGTCCATCCTTGGGCGGTGATATTGCCATGGCCCTTGCTCCTCTCAATGAACCAGCTGATCGTAGATCGCCTTGCACTGCTGGGCGACTTTCGCCGGCTGGCCCGGATCGATGGTCGTGATCATCGCGTCCGTCAGCGTTCCGCGATGCTTGACGCTCGGATCTTGGTCGGCGGTGAGGAAGTCGCGCAATGCGGCCATAGCGGTCGGTGCACTGCTGGTGTCCGCTGCCTCACAGGACTGCAGGGACGAGAGCGCAATCGCGAACTTTTCATCTGCAAGGCTCTGCGCGGTGCGGGTCGCGGCCGCCTTGGCCGCATCGGCCGCATCGGCCTTCGCCGCCTCTCCCGGGACAACGAGGACCTGCAAGCCCTTGGTGAGCGAAGATTTGACAGTGTCGTCGCTCAACAGTCCACCCACGAAAGTCAGGAACTTGTCTTCGTCCTGCGTTTCCGAAAGCATCGCGGTGATCGTGAGCGGCTTCACCGCCTGGTCGCGTGCGAGCTCGAACCACGACGACGCATAGGGGCTGGCGGGCGCATCGCTCTTCACGAAGTCGTCGACTTCGCCTGTTTCCTGCTTGCCCAATATGATCGTCGCTGCCGGTGCGGTGTCGAGGCTCGGCTTTTGGGCCGGAGCGGTGATCGCGAAAAACAGGGCGACGCTGCGATCAGCCTTCCTTAGGGCCCGCTTGCCGATCGGGGTGTTGAAGATCGAGCGCACTGGCCTGATCGAGAGAGCGGAGCCATCCGAGGGGGCGACGATCGCGCCTTCGAAGAAGAAGTCAGGCTTTTGCGCGAGGAAGAGGCCGTTGGCGATCAGTTTCGCCTTCTGTTGCCCGAAGTCTCCATCGATGTCCGCCACGCTCGCGGTATTCTTGTAGAAGACGCCTTGCACGACCTGGAGGCACTTCGAAAACTTCTCCGTGGAAGCCTGGAAGTTGCGCGCGCCCTCGACATGCCATGTCTTCGCGGCGCCCGCTGCCGTCAGCGCCTTGCCGAGCAGATTGACGCCCTGCGAGATAGCGGCCGAAGCGAGGGCTTCCAGGAATTTGGTCTGACCATCCCCGTTTCGACCCGCATCGAACAGGCAATCTCCGACACCGACCTGCAGGACGTGGCCGGTGGTCGTCGCATTCTGGGCCGACGCGCAGGAAGCGCCTCCGGCCATCAATGCGATCGCGACGAGCAGCTTAACGCGCATTTTTCCCTCCTCGCCAGGATGAAGCGATATCGTGTTGAGGTTCAGCCATTGGGGGATGGCTTTGGCATCGATGCCTCGATCCACTTCGTGAAACCGGCGACACGCGTGTACACGCCATATTTGTCGGGGGTGCCGCAGCCACCGCCCCAGCCGACGGTTCCAACGAGCTCGCGACCATCGCCTTCGGGAACGGTCAGCGGGCCTCCGCTGTTGCCCTGGCAGCTGTCCTTCCCACTACTGCCGTAGCCCGCGCGGATCATGTTCTGATCGATCCGTCCGGGATAGCTCACGACATCGGTGCAATCCGCGTACGACACCGTGCTGACGACAACCTGTCTCAGGAACTCGACCGACGTGCCGCCCTGACCGACGGCCCCCCAGCCGGAAACCCGCGCATCGATGCCTGAGGGGACGGAGTTCTGCTGTGACGATGCGAGCGGCAAGCGAATCGCTGATGTCGCCGGCAAGGCGGTGACAAGATGCAACAACGCGATATCGCTCCGGTTGTCGGGCGACGGCTTGTAGTCAGGGTGCACGGTGATCCGGTCGACGCGCAGGAGCGGCTTCGTCGCATAAAGGTCGTTTGTCCCGGCGAGAATCATGAAATCGCCGGAAAGCGTCTGGTTGTTCACGCAGTGGGCTGCCGTCACCACCCAATCGGGCGCGATCTGCGAACCCCCGCAAAAGAGCCGCGTCGGGAAACCGTTTTCGGGCGGGAAGACGAGGGCGACCTGCCAGGGGTTGTCGGCGTGTCCCCAAAGCGGGCTGTCGGGCGCAACGAGGCCCCGTCAAGGCTTCACGAACCGGAATGCGAAGCGATCGGTGTGGCCCTTCACCGATGGGTCGAACACCTTGGCCGAATGCGTGTCGCCATCATTCGCGAGGATGGCCGTTTCCGCGTCGAGAACGAAGCCGGCCGTCTCCACCTCCTCGCGAACAGCGGCCGAATCGATCCGATGCAGCGATTGCGCATCGCTCGTGCCTGCCCCGTCCGCGGCGGCGTGATCGACGACGATGTAGGCGCCGCCGGGCTTGAGCCGCGCGAAGACCGCGCGGTTGAAGCTGGCCGCCGTCGCGCCCCTGGCCTGGATCAGCGTCGTGTGGAGATCGTGATAGAACAGGTGCAGCCACAGGACATCGACCGGCTGCGTGACCTCCGGCATCGCCACCAGGTCCGCCGAAACGGCTTCGACATTCCCCCGGCCCGGCTCTTTCGACAGGGCCTGCATTGTGCCGAATGGATCGCTCTCGAAATGAGCGACTTCCGCCGGCACGAAGCTATAGACCCGGCCCTCCGCGCCGACGATGTCGGAGAAGCGGCGGGTCCAGTCGCCGCCGCCCGGGAAGACGTCGATAACGGTCGAGCCCGTTCCGATGCGCGCGAAGCGGATCAATTCTGCGATTTTGGATGGGTCGTCCATGGGGATCTCCTTACGATTGGCCGTCGGTGCGCGAGGCCCGCGCCAAAGCCTGTGTGTCGATATATTCCTGGATGCGCGTCACCTTGCCGTCACTGACGGTCATGTCGAACACCCATTCATCCTTGAACGGCTCGCCCGTAGCCTTGACCGTCCCCATAGCGATGCCGACGACGATCACGCGGTCTCCCTGCGCAATGAATTCCGGCGGCTTCGGATAGGTCGTCCGCAACGCCGCGGACGCTTTCGCGAGCGCGTCCGCCACGCCGGCGTGCCCGCGGTGCGTGCCCGCCAGCGGCCAGCCCTCGCCCGGGATGATCCACTCGATGTCTTCGGCCACTAGCGCCAGCAGACTGTCGCTGTCACCGTCGCCGATCGCGGCGAAGAAGTCCTTCACGATCTGGGTGTTGGTCTCGATGCTCATGGACGACTCTCCGATTTGCGGGATGCCGGGTCAAACCTGGGCCATGCCGCCATCGACCGCGAGATCGACGCCGGTGATGAAGGAGCTTTCGTCGGACGCGAGGAACGTGACGACCGCCGCGACTTCCTCCGGCTCGCCCCTGCGACCCATCGGGATTTGCGACGAGAACTGGGCGGCCGCCTGCTCGGCCTGCTCGGGGGTGAGGCCCGTCGTCGTCGCCAGGGCCGGGGTGTCGATGGGGCCGGGGCTCATGGAGTTGACGCGAATCTTGCGATCCTTCAGCTCCAGCGTCCAGGCGCGCGCGAAGCTGCGCACGGCGGCCTTGCTCGCGGCATAGGCGCTGAAGGCGGGCAATCCCATGATGTTGGAGACCGACGAGGTCAGGATGATCGAGCCGCCGTCCTTGAAGAGCGGAAGCGCCTTCTGGACCGTGAAGAACAGCCCCTTCACGTTCACGTCGAAGGTCTGGTCGAAATGGGCTTCGGACGCCCCCTCAAGCGGCGCGACCGTTCCCGCACCCGCATTCGCGAAGAGAATGTCGATGTGGCCGTGCTTTTCCTTCACGATGGCGTAGAGCCGATCCAGGTCGTCCAGGCGGGACACGTCGCCCACGACCGTGGTAACATTTCCGTCGATGGCGGCTGCGGCGTCCGTCAGCTCCTTCTCCCGTCGTCCGGTGATCACGACATGCGCGCCTTCGTCGACGAAGCGCTTGGCCGTGGCCAAGCCGATCCCGCTGCTTCCGCCCGTGATGACGGCAATCTTGCCTTCTAGCTTTTTCATAGCGTTCGATCCTTTGATGTTGGGGGTCAGGCGCGCGGCAGCGCGCCGGATCAGAGTTGGGCCAGGCCGCCGTCGACGGCGACTTCGCTGCCGGTCATGAAGCTGCTGTCCGATGACGCGAGGAAGGCGGCCACCGCGCCGATCTCAGCCGGATCCGCCATGCGCCGGAGCGGCGTCAACGCGCCGTAGGCCTTCTGCCCCTCCTCGCCGAGCGAGGCCTTCGCCAATTCGGTGGCGGTCGCGCCGGGCGACAGGACGTTCACGCGGATGCCGGTGCCCTTCAGATCCTCTGCCCAGGTCCGCGCGAGGTTGCGCACGGCGGCCTTGCTGGCGCTGTAGGCGGTGAACGCCGGGGCGCCCGTGGTGCCGGCACTCGACCCGGTCAGGATGATCGAGGCGCCCTCGCGCATCAAGGGGAGCGCCTTCTGGATAGTGAAGATCGTGCCCTTCACGTTGACGTCGAAGGTCTCATCGATGTGCTGGGCGGTAATCTCGCCCAGCTTGAGCTGGCTTCCCGCCCCGGCATTGGCGAAGACGATGTCGAGGGTTCGGCGCTCGACCTCAACCGCCGCGTAGAGCCGGTCGAGGTCGGCCTCGTCCGAAACCGAGCCCTGCACGGCACGGGCGTTCGGTCCGAGCTCGGCCACCGCTGCGTCGAGCGCGTCTTGCCGGCGGCCGAAGATGAAGACGAACGCGCCCTCCGCGATGAAACGCTTCGCGGCGGCCAGGCCGATCCCTGTCGCGCCGCCGGTGATCACGGCGGTCTTTCCATTCAACCTGGTCATATGACGTATCCTTTGTTCGCCATTCGGATTTTGGCTGTGCGGGGATGCCCCCGAAGGACCCCAAGATGGTTCCGCTGACGTCGGGCGGCGAGTGGGCAATCGCGCACATCGGTGGTGCGGAATCGATCCGGCCAGACTATCAAACGCCGCGACGATCGTGCGTGCGGAAGCTCAGAATGCTAGGGTCAGCTTTAGATGGCACAATTGTTGGCGCGAGAATGCACCATGATCGACTGGGATGACGTTCGTTACTTTCTCGCCGCCGCGCGCGAAGGCTCGGTGCGGGCCGCTGCCAAGCGCCTCGGCGTGAACCATGCGACCGTTCTGCGGCGCATCGCCCAGCTCGAGCAGCGCCTCGGGACGCAAATGTTCGAAAAATTGCCTTCGGGCTATCGCTTGACGGACGCTGGCGAGGAGGTCCTCGAACTCGCGAAGGCGATGGAGGCATCATCGCACCAGTTGGAGACGCGCGTGCTCGGGCGCGACCAGAGCGTGCGGGGGCTCCTGCGGGTCACGCTGACACCGATCCTCGCGACACATCTGCTCGTCCCGGACTTCGCCGATTTCGCGCGGCTGCACCCCGACATCGAAATGGACATCCTGACGTCCGGCGAGCTGGCGAACCTGACCAATCGAGAGGCCGACGTGGCGATACGGGTCGTCTACGATCGCAAGACCCTGCCGCTCAATCTTCATGGCATAAGGGGTCCGGACGTGTTCGGGGGTGTCTACATGTCGCGGGATCGGCTGGCTTCGTGGCGCGCGAGCGCGCCGGATCCCATGCGGTGGATCGTCATCAGCATGCACGGCATTCCGGATTGGGCCGACGAGGGCGACGTTCGCACCACGGCGGTTCCCTTCAGGACCACCGATGCCGCGGCGCAGATCGTTGCCATACGGCAAGGGCTCGGGATCGGGACGCTGCCGTGCTTCGTCGGAGATGCAGACCCGATGCTGGCCAGGGTGCCGGGCACCGATCTGCACCTGTATGGGACGCTCTGGCTTCTCACCCAGGGGGAGACACGCAAGACGGCACGCGTTCGGCTCTTCACGGAGTTCATATCCCGCAGGCTCGCCACCTACGCTCCGCTTCTCGCGGGACTGTCCATTCCGCGCGACTGATGCACAGCGCGTCCGCTGAGCGACGGGTCGATTCTCGGCCACATGCCCAAAAAGGGTCCGGCCGGAAAGTCCCAGCCCTGGTCGATCAACGCGATAGAAGCGGCTGCCAGCGGATGCCGGACGGCTCGCGACCGGTGTTTGCCGTTCAGGCCGGCCTCGCCAGCATCCCAGGGCGGTCGATTCCTCGTCCTGGCGTCGAGGCTTTTCTGATCCGATTGCCGATAGCGAGGGCCGAACGATCGACAATTTCTGATCGTCTGTTCGGCGTGCTATCCTCGACGTCAGACAAGGGGAGCGAGCGATGCGCCGAAATCCTGTTAAGTCGATGTCGCTTTTCGCAACGACACTGGCCCTGCTTCCGCAGCAGGGCCTGGCTCAAAGGACCGGATCGATGATCGCGGCGCAGCCCGTCGATCAATCGCCATCCGGCATGCGAGCATGGCGCATTCGATATTGGACCTCCGATAACGGCAAACCGATAGCCGTCACGGCTATGGTGATTGCGCCCGCAGCCAGATCCGACAGCAACCAACGACGGGTGATCGCCTGGGAGCACGGCCTGATCGGTATCGCGCAGCGCTGCGCGCCATCGACCGGGATGGCCAATTTCGCGATGATCCCGGCACTCGCCGATGCGATCCGTCGCGGCTACACTGTTGTAGCGCCCGATTATCCAGGCCTGGGATCTGACATGGTCCACCCTGTCCTGGTCGGGCGCAGCGAAGGCAGTTCCGTGCTCGACGCGGTGCGTGCGGCACGCTCGATCCCCGAAGCACAAGCCGGGTCGCGTTTTGCTCTCTGGGGTGAATCCCAAGGTGGCCATGCCGCCCTCTGGGCTGGGCAAATGGCAGCAAGTTATGCGCCGGATCTTGCGCTCGTCGGAATCGCCGCGATCGTGCCGCCGACCGATCTCGCACGCAATTTCGGCGAGACCAAGGATCTGCGCGTTCGCGCATTGCTGACATCCTATACGGCGGCGAGCTGGTCGCGTTACTATCGCGCACCGATGTCGACCTTCGGTTCGCGGCAAGTCCAGAGCGTGATGATCCGGTTGGCCGACAACAATTGCATCGAGCCCGGCGCCAAGCCGAGGCTCGGCACGATCCTCGGCATTGCGATTGCCCAAAATGCGGTTCGCAAGGTCGACCTTGGTACCCAGCAACCATGGGCTCGCCTGATGGCACACAATAACCCGTCGCCGGCCGCAATACCGGTGCCCGCCTTGATCTACACAGGCACTGGCGACGCGATCGTCGCGCCCGACGTGGTCCGGGATTTCGCGCGTCGTGCCTGCGCGCTCGACAAGACGATCAGCTACAAGCTGGTGCGAGGCGGCGAGCATGCCACGGTCGCCCGCATCGAAGCGCAGGCGACGCTGGCATGGATCGACGGCCGTTTCGCGGGGCATCGTGCGCCAAACACCTGTCGCGCGATGTGAAGGACGAAGAGGACGGCGCACTGCGGATTGCGGCCAAGTTGACCATTTACTGGCCGTCAAAAATCGCGAGGACAGCCGAGCATCGCGGATCGACCACCGGCTGGCGCCGCGATGGCCACATGCGGGTCGTGATCGAGACGTCCAACGGAGCCGCTCTACCCGAAGCAAGATCAGGCTTTGGAGTAACCTTGGCTCAGGCGCATGGCCTGAAGGGCGGCGCCGACGCTGGGGGCATGGCGCGGCTCGATAAGCTCGTATCGGCCCAGCGCACTCAATCGTTGTTGAAAATGCTCGCGGACCACAGGCTGATGGATGAGGACGCCTCCGGACCATGACAGCAATGCAGGCTCGTCCGGATCATAGCCCAGCGTGGTGCGAAGCGCTCCGGCCAGCTCGGCGAGTTCGGCACCGGCCTGCTCCAGGATTCGGTGGGCGACGGCATCGCCCTCCTGCGCAGCTTTGGATACCAGCCGGGCGAGGCCCGCAATCTGGTCGCGCGCCATGCCATGCTCGCCGACCACCACCGCGCAGATGTCGAGGTCGGACGCGAGATCGAGCGCTTGGTGGAAGACGCCGTGAAGCGGCCCGCGCGCGAGGCGCCCGTCGCTCATCCGGCTGAAGGCGTTCAGGCCCTGGATCGCGATCCAATAGGCCGACCCCTCGTCACCGAAGACCTCGCTCCAGCCACCCGCGCGCGCGCTGCGGCCCCGGCGCTCGCCATAGCCGATCGAGCCGGTGCCGGCGACGAGGTTGATGCCGTCCTCACCTGCCAGCGACCCGGCCCAGCCGCACACCATGTCATTGCCGCAGGCATAGCGGTCATGGCCGAGGATCTTCCCGCAGGCCGCGTCCAGCTGCGGGTCGATCAGGCGGTGTTCGCCGAAGCCAGGCAATCCGAAAAAGGCGTGGGCAATGTCAGCCGGGGTGACCGAAAGTGCGTCGCAGATCGCAGTCACGCCCTGCCGCAACATGGCGACGGCGCCGTCCAGGCCGACCTGGGGATGGTAGGTCGTGCCGGTCGTCGTCCGGGCGACGACGGCGCGGCTCTCGTCGATGCAGACGAATTCGGTCTTGGTGCCGCCGCCGTCGACACCCAGGTAGAAGCGCCTCGCAATCATGCGCCGATCGCGTGGATGCGCACGCCCTGCACGACGCGGCTCACGGTGCCGCTCGCGTTGGGCGAGTCGGGCGTAAGGCCGAGCCGCAGCGAATTGTGCAGCCCGAACAACTGGGCCGGCACGATGAAAGGGAAGAGCAGGTCCGCGTCCGCCGCGCGCTCCAGATGGGCTATGACGATCGCATCGCCGTCGATCGGCTGGGCGGAGACAGGCAGCACGGCCCCGCATCGCCCGTCGCGCCGGAGTTCCTCGATGATGTCGAGATCGTAGCGGCGGGTCAGCGGATCGTTCGACACGAAGACGACGACCAGCGTCCGACCGGTGACGATCGTCTTCGGGCCGTGCCGGAACCCGAGCGCTGTGTCGAACGTGGTGATGAGCGCACCGTCGGTCAGCTCCAGCAGCTTCAGCGCCGCCTCGCGCGCGAGCCCCTTGAACAGGCCGCTGCCGAGATAGACGACGCGATCGAAGCCACGCGCGGCAAGCGCCGCCATCCGCGCATCGGCAACGGCGATCGCATCGGCAACCGCAGGGACGATCACGTCGGCGCGCCCGTCCATCTTGGCGATGCCGGTGAAGATAGAGAGGGCCGCGAACAGCATCGCGGTGAAGCTGGAGGTCATCGCGAAGGCGCGGTCATGGGTCGCCTCGGGCAGCACCACGACATGGGTGTTGCCGCCCGCACGGCGGGCCAGTTCGCCGTCCGCGTTGCAGGTGATGACGAGGTGATGCGCGGATCCTACGATGGTGTCGACGAGATCGACGGCCGCGATGCTCTCCGGGCTGCTGCCCGACCGGCCGAACGAGACGAGCAGGGTCGGCACGTCGCCGCGCAGATGGAGCGCCGGGGCGCTGACGATATCGGTGGTGGCGATCGCCTCGACCGGGCGATCCAGCACCGCCGACAGCCAGGGCACGAGGCTCTCGCCGATGAAGGCGGAGGTGCCGGCGCCGGTCAGGATGATGCGCAGATCCTCACGGGCCAGCAAGGGCGCGAGGAAGGCGTCGATCGCGGGCTGGCGATCGCGCAGGATCGCCTGCGTCGCGCGCAATGTCGCGGGCTGCTGGAGGATTTCGCGGCGGGTCCAGCTGTCATCCCCCGTAGCCTGCAGGGCGGGAGCGGAGAGAGTCTCAGGCATGGGTGTGGCAGGCTCCGTGATAGGTATCGAGCGTCGCACCGATATGTGCGACGACGAGATCGGTGGGGTCGAGCGTGGCGTGGCCAGCGCGGACGGCGGCATAGGCGACGGGGAGATGTTGGCTGAGCAGCGGCAGCGGCACCGGCTGGTCGCGCAGATTGGCGAATAATCGGGCCTGCGCGGCGGCGATCTCCGCATCCGGCCAGTAATAGCGGATGCGGTCGCTCAGGCTGTATTGCAACTGGAGATCCAGCGCGTTGCCGGTCTCGTGATAGTAGCGTTTCCAGTTGCCGGGCTCGGCCTTCATGCGGGCGATGGCGACGGCGCGCAGGTTCGCTCGCCCGGCGGCATCCACCGTCTCGCGTTCGATCGCGTCGAGCGCCCACAGCGCCTCGCGGAGCGCGAAGGTGACGCCGGGGCCGACCTTCAGGATGGCGAAATGATCGCGCACCAGCGCGGCGAGTGCAGGCGCCGTCTGATAATCGGTGGAATGCGCCTCGAAGACGATGCGCGCGACCGGCGCGATCGCCGCGCTGAGCGCCGTGGCGGCGTCCGGCCGGTAATCGACCACCTTCATGTGATCGAACTCGACGCCGGGCTGGACGACGGTGGCGATCACGCGGTCCCAGGCGCTCTCGAGGCCGGATTCGCGGAACAGCGCGCGATGCATGTCGAGCGTCGCCAGCGCCGCCTCGGGCGTGGTGACGGCCAGCGTGTCGAGATCCTCCGCCGCGCCGCCGGGAACGGGAACCTCGGTGCCGATCACATAGACGGGGGCGTCCGCCGGATCGCCCGCATAGGCGTCCTCCGCCGCGCGGCAGAGGCGCGCGGCGCGCTCGGCGATGGTGCGTTCGGGCAGCGGCACGGGGTCGTCCGCGCAGCTCATCGAGCAATCGAGATGTATCTTGCGGAAGCCGGCGCGGACATAGTCGGCAACCATGATCGCCGCTTTCGCCATGGCCTCGTCGGCGGGCAAAGCGGTCCAGGCATTGGGTCCGAGATGATCGCCGCCGAGCGCCAGGCGATTGAGCGGGAAGCCGGCCCGCGCCGCGATCCCCTCGACGAAGGTACGGAAGTCGGCGGGGCCCATCCCGGTATAGCCGCCATCCTGATTCACCTGGTTGGAGGTCGCCTCGATCAGCACCAGCGGCGCGTCGTGGCGCAGCGCGTGGGCGAAGGTGGCCTCGATCACCAAAGGATGCGCCGAACAGACGGAGGTCACGCCGATGGCCTCACCGTTTTTGTGGCGATCGATCAGATTTCGAATCAGCTGCATCATCGGCTCCTTTCGAGCCACGCCTAGCGAGTTCGTGGTTTCATCACAACAAAAAGAAACAAAACGAAACTACGCTGGTTGAGTTTCGGCATCGATTTCCGTGCCCGCATCCGTGTCGGCCGCATCCGGTTCGATCGCGAGGAGCAGCGAGGCGGCCAGCGCGAGGCCGATACCGAGCAGCTTGAGCGAGCCGGGCATGACGCCGAGCGCGATCAGCGAGATGATCGCGGTGGCGAGCGGCGCGCCGGCATTGGTCAGCGGCGCGACGATGATCGCCTTGCCGTATCGGAAGGCGAACACCAGCGTGAGAGCACCGATCGCGTTCAGCACCTGGATCGCGGCCGCCAGCCAGGGACCGTCCGCGCCATAGTCGATCGGATGGCTGAAGTCGGTCATCGCCCAGGCGACCGGGATCAGCGCGAGCCCCGTCAGCGTCATGTAGAAGAAGATGCTCTCCGCTGACATGACATGATTGGCGGACTTCATGAAATAGGCCTGCAGGCCCCAACAGGCCATGACGATGAGCGCCATCCACAGCCAACTGCTGTCATGCGCGGCACCGCCGGGCGCGAAGTCAAAGGTCGGCAGTGCGAGCAGCGCCAGCAGGATGCCCACTGCGCCGAGCTTGCCCGTCCGCTCGCCCATGAACAGGAAGGAGAGGGCGATGGTGACGACCGGGGACAAGGAGATAACCGGGAAGATCAGATAGGCCGGCCCCCGCGTCACCGCGTAGAACAGCACCATCTGCCCGCCGGCGCCGAGCGCGCCCACGGCGAGGCCGTATCCGATCGCCCGCGCGTCCCGGTCCAGCTTCCACCCGGCCTGGGCGAGCACGATCAGTGCTGGCGGGATCATGGTGAGCGCCCACACGCAATAGACCAGGGTCTCGGGAAAGCCATGCTCGGGCGACAGGCCGGAAAAGGCGCCCCATATGCCCCACAGGACGACGGTCGCGAGCGCGTTGAGCAGCCAGGCGCGGCCGGCGGGGGAAGAGGGGGCGGTCATGCGGTGGCATTGTCCTGAGCGGGAGCGGCCTCGACGAGCAGGAAATGCTCGAAGCGGGCGGGAAGGGTGGCGACCGGGCCGCTGACGGTGCCAAGCGGCGCGCCGGTGAAGCCGTCGGTCAGGCGGTGCTGGCCCTCCGGCAGGCCGCGCAGCGTGACCGGGCCGGACCATTGGTCGGCGTAGAAGGCATAATGCATCTTGCCGCCGGCGCGGATCGCATGGCCTTCCGGCTTGTCGAAGCCGATATCGTAGAGGCCGCCGAGATACTCGCCCTTGGGCAGCATGTTGGCGCGGTAGAGCGCGATCCACTTGCGCCAGAGCGCCTCCTTCGCCGGCGTCAACGCGATGCCGCCGGGTGGCAGCGGATCGGTGGTGTTCACCGGATCGTGCGGCCAGGTGAATTTGGTCGAGAGGATGCCGCCGATGCCGTAGGCGGATGCGAAATCATTGTGCCGGTCGCTGAGCTCGACATGGTCGCCGGCGAAGGGCGCCGACGGGCCCATCATCGCCTTGAACGTCTTGCCCTTGAGGCGGACCTGCCAGGACGAGGTCGGGTCCGAGGCCGGGGTGTGGTTCATGCCCTGGATATTATGGAAGGCGAAGGAATCGCCGCACGGGCAGATTTCCATCACCGCCTGGGGGTTGATCGCCATCGCCTCCTCGTAAAGCGCCTTCCAGAAATCCTGGAGCTTCTCGTAGGATTCCTCCGGCCTGGCGTGGTTGTGCGCGGGATTGTAGCAGGGGGCGACGCCGTTCAGGTGCTGGCCGTCGAGCTTCAGTCCCTCATAGCCCCATTCGCCGAGGATGCGGCGCACGTGACCCCGGAAATAGTCGACCACCGGCGGATAGGCCGGGCACAAGGTGAAGGAATCCCAGAAGCTGACATTCTGCGCCGCGCCGTTGCGATCGAGCAGCAGCATGTCGGGATGGTCGCGCAGCACGTCGGTGCCCGGATCGGCGGCGAGCGGGGCCAGCCAGAGCCGGGGGCGCATCCCCGCCGCCTTGATCCTGTCGGCGAAGGCCTTCATGTCGGCGTCTCCGCGCGGGAATTTGGCGCGGTTGAGCTTCCAGTCTCCTTCCGATGTCTGCCAGCCATCGTCCAGCACCGCCCATTCGAGGCCGATCGCCTTGGCCTTGGGCATGGCGGTGAAGATCTCCTCCACGGTGAACTGCCGGCCATAGCCCCATGCGCACCACACCGGCGCATAGCTGGGTTCGGGGATGGCGGGGGCGGCGATGCCGCGCGCGGCCATGATCCGGCGATAGGCATCGAGCGGGCGGAAATGATCGCCCTCATGCGCCATCAGGAAGACGGGCGGCAGCGTCAGCGTGCCGCCGGGCGCGAGCAGCATGGGCTCGTCCCCCGTGATCGCGATGCGTGTGCCGGTCGGCTGGCCCGAGACGGGCAGCGAGACGAGGCGCGGCACCGTATCGACATGGCCGACGGCGAGTCCGACGTCGCGCCGCCAGACCGCTGCGACCGGCGTGCCGCCGCCATAATCGGAGGCGTTCATGCCCATGAAGTTGCGCTGGCCGAAGCCGGGCAGAACCGGCTGCACCCAATCCCGCCGATCCGGATAGGAGGCGCCCGAGAAGCTCCAGGCCCCGTCCGGATGGGCGAGCAGATCGTGCGTCGCCGCCTGCCATCCCGCGATGGCGAGCGGCGCGGAGCTCGTGTTGCGATAGGCGATGTCGAGCAGCGCGAGGCCGGGATAGCGATCGAGGAAGGTGACGGTGATGCTTTTCTCAAGCGTGCCGCTGGCGCTGCCGCGCAGATGATAAGCCCGCCCGGCGCCGGGCGGGCCGGAGACGGCCTCCTCGCGCTGGTCGATCAGCAGGAAGCGGTCGATGATGCGCTGGTCGTCGAGCCGGATCGCCTCGCCCGGCTCCATCGCGGTGAGCGCCGTCGCCCCGCGCGAGAGGCGCGAATGCAGGCTCGAATCGAACTCGATGGTCAGCACGCCATCCGACAAGCGAAGCGTGGGCGCATCCTGTGTCGCGATCCTCGCGAAAGCGGGCGGCGCCAGGGAGAGCATGGCGCCCGCGCTCATCAGCTGGGCGATCGCCGCGCGGCGGGAAAATCGAGGCTGCGACATAAGCGGATCTCTCCGGAAACATGCCGTCGTCGTCCACGATCGACCCGGCCTTGTCATGAGACTTGCACAGTCGCCCTGCTTTGCGCAATCTAAAACGCAACTCGTAAAGAGTTTCGTTAAGTTTCCTTTGGAGGTGAGGATGGACGCGATCAGAAATCTCGCGATGGCAACGACGGCGTTGTTGCTCATGGGGGCCGCGCCGGCGCCGAAGCCCTATGGCGAAGCCGATTTCGCGCGGGTGCCGAAGTTCGACGCGCACGTCCACGCCAATATCGAGGACCCGGCCTTCCTCAAGCTCGCGGCGCGGGACGGGTTCGAATTGCTGTCGATCAACGTCGACTATCCCGATTTCCCGCCGCTCGCGACGCAGGCGACGGTCGCCTACGCGATGCACGCGGCCGATCCCAGGCGCTTCCATTTCGCCACCACCTTCTCGATGGACGGCTTCGGAACGCCGGGCTGGACGGCGCGCGCGGAAAAGCAGGTGGATACCGGCTTCGCGCGCGGCGCGGTGGCGGTGAAGGTGTGGAAGAATATCGGCATGATCGCCAAGGATGCGGCGGGCAAGCGCGTCTTCCTCGACGATCCGCGCTTCGGTCCGGTCATGGCGCACATCCAGGCCAAAGGCGTGCCGTTGATCGCCCACCAGGGCGAGCCGAAGAATTGCTGGCTGCCGCTCGATCAGATGACGACCGACAATGACCGGTCCTATTTCAGCGAGCATCCCGAATATTACATGTACCAGCATCCGGAGGAGCCCAGCTACGAGCAGCTGATGGCGGCGCGCGATCGCTTCGTGGCGCGTCACCCGCATCTCGCCTTCGACGGCGCGCATATGGCGAGCCTCGAATGGAGCGTCGATGAGCTGGCCCGTTTCCTCGATCGCTATCCGAATGCCGTGGTCGATCTCGCCGCGCGGATGAGCCAGGTGCAGGTCCAGTCCAATGCGGATCACGCCAAGGTCCGGAATTTCTTCCTCAAATATCAGGATCGGCTGATGTACGGCACCGATCTGACGGACAATCCACCGGATCCCAAGGCGCGCGCCCAGAATCCGCCGGCCACCGGCAATTTCATCAAGGAGGCCGACGATGCCTGGCGATCAGACTGGCGGTATCTCGCCACGCCGCTGCCCCAGCATATTGATGCGATCAAGGCGGACGCGCCGGGGCTGGCACTGCCGCGCGCCGTGATCGACAAGATCTACTACACCAACGCCCGCCGCTTCTTCCATCTGAAGGGATAGGCGCCGCGCCGCCGCCGGGTCGCTGCACGCGATCCGGCGGTCGCCCTGCGTCAGGCGTGGTGGATGCGGAAACCCAGCCGATCCGACGCCGAGCGGATATCCTCCGGCACCGATCCCTCGGTGACGAGGTGGTGGATATCCTCGATATTGATGATGCGGTGCAGGCAGACGCGCCCGAACTTGGAACCGTCCGTCACCGCGATCACCTCGCGCGCGGCTCGGACCATCTTGCGGTTGAGCATCGCCTCGGGCTCGTAGTGGGTGGTGATCCCGCACTCGATATCGAGACCGTCGACGCCCAGGAAGAGCTTGTCGACCCGCAGGTCCTCGAGCGCCGCGACCGTCTGCGCGCCGTAAAGGGCGCGATTCTTCCGGCGCAGCGTGCCGCCCAGCATGACGATGTTGAGCCGCTCCTTCGCGGCGAGCACGGACAGGATGTCGATGTCGTTGGTGAGGACGGTGATGTCCTCGTCATCCGGCAGGAAGCGCGCGATCTGAAGCGTCGTCGTGCCCGAATCGAGCACGATCGATTCGCCGGGCGCGACCATGGCGGCGGCGAGCTTGCCGATGCGCACCTTCTCGCTGGCGTGGCTGGACCGCTTGACCTCGACCGCCGGCTCGGCGGCGACGTTGACGGCATCAGCGCTGATCGCCCCGCCATAGGAGCGTTCCATCACGCCCCGCAGCGCCAGGAAGCGCAGGTCCTTGCGGATGGTCTGCATGGACACGCCGAAACGCTCGGCGAGTGGCCCAACCTGGACGCTGCCGCGCTCCTTCACGAGGGTGCTGATCTGCTGTCGCCGTTCACTCGTGTCGCGGATCATGCGGCCATTCCTGCTCCAAAAACGAAACCCCAGATATCAGGGGAAACAGCCCTCTTCAATCAATCTGCCATGTTTCGTTATTTTTCGGTTTGACATACGCTATAAAACGAATGCAGATTTGGGCGACAAAATAACGATCGAAACTTCGTAGGCGGAAGCGCGCATCAGACGCGATGGGTTCGAGCCGGCACGGGTGGCAGGGTCGCCTTGCCGGGCCAGGGTACAGGAAGGGGTAAATCATGGGAGCGACACTCCGGAAATCCGGTTATTGGGCGGGCGCGAGCCTTCTCGCCATGCTGGCGTCCACGGCCGCTTTCGCGGCCGGCCAGGCGGGCCAGCAGCCCGATCCGGCGCAGCCATCGCAGGTTGCCCAGCCCGATCCGGTCACGGTGGTCCAGTCCGGACCAGTGCAGAGCGGCGATACGTCGGTCGTGACCGAGGGCAGCCATGACGAGATTGTGGTGCGCGGCGTGCGCGGCAGCCTGCTGCGCTCGATCGACACCAAGCGCGATGCCTCCACGATCGTCGATGCGATCTCTGCCGAGGAATTGGGCAAGTTCCCCAATCGCAACGTCGCCGAGGCGCTGGCCAACATCCCCGGCGTCACCGTCGGGCGCGACGGGCGCGGTGAGGGCAAGAGCGTGACGGTGCGCGGCCTGGGCGAGGATTTCGCGCTGACCAGCCTCAACGGCCGCATCCTGCCGACCGATGGGCCGGATCGCTCCTTCGCCTTCGACGTGTTGCCTTCGGAAGTAATTTCGGGCGCCGAGATCCAGAAGGCGGCGCAGGCCTCCCAGCTCGAGGGCAGCATCGGCGGCAATATCGATCTGCGCACGGCGCGCCCGTTCGATCACAAGGGCTTCCATGCCGCCGGATCGGTGGAAGGGCAGTATAACCAGTTCGCCGAAAAGGGCGGTTACAAGGCTTCCGGGGTGGTCAGCACCACCTTCGCCAACGATACCATGGGCATCCTCGTGTCCGGCACGTACAACAAATACCAATTCCGTACCGATAATCTTGGCGAATATTCGAGCACCGACACGTTCGACCTCGCCACCGACGCGAGCGGCCAGCGCAGCATCAAGCAGGTCGACAGCGGCGGCGTGATCGTCCCTTATTTCTACAGCGTCGGCTATGTGGTCGGCAAGCGCCAGCGCTGGGGCGGTTCGGCCGCCTATCAGTGGAAGCCCTCGGACAATTTCGAATTCCGCCTTGATGGCATCTACAGCAATTACAAGGATCATGAGCACAACCACCGCGTATCGGTGGGTCTCACGCCGCTGGCCGACGATGGCAGCGTCCGGTGGGATCTCAACAACATCACCGTCGACAAGAACAAGGTCGTCACCAACTATACGGTCGACCCGGCGACCATCGACATCCTGGCGACCGACGAGCCGCGCAATTCCATCACCTACCAGATTGGCGGCCATATCGACTGGAAGCCGGTCGACCGGCTCAAGGTCGGGATCGACGCTTATTATGGCCGCGCCACCGACGATACCGGCGGGCAGAACCGCTTCGTGGTGGCGGGCATCCCCGGCGCGCGCGCGGTCGTGACGACGCATAATGGCGGCCTTCCCGACATGGTGCTCACGATACCCAATGCCGACGGCACGATCACGGACCGGACGCTCGATCAGGCCGGCGACGACGATTTGCGGGCCCATTATATCGGCATCCAGGGTCAGAACATCTCGGACAAGACCAAGGGCGCGAAGCTCGATTTCCAATATGATGCCGACAATGGCTGGCTGAAGTCGATCAGCTTCGGCGGCGCCTTCAGCGATCGCCGGAAAGACGTCGACGTCATCGACAACCAATATACCACCGCCGAGAATTTCGCAGGCTATCCGTTCACCTTCTCGGATATCGGCGCGAACGTTGTGCTGCCGCCGCAATTCTCCAACATCCTGCCGAATATATCGGGGAATTTCCCGCGCAGCTTCCCGACTTTCGATATCGACACCTATCTGGCGTCGCTGTCAAAGGCCGAGAACAACCCGAATGTGATCAACCCGAATACCGGCGAACCCTATCCGGCTGGCTATGCGACGCAGCAGGTCGTCCCCGATCTGCTGGCGTCCTACGGCATTCACGAGCGGACATGGAACGGCTACTTCCAGTTCAACCTGGGCGGCCATCGCTGGCACGCCGACATCGGCGCGCGCTACGTCAACACGACGGTCAGTTCGCTCGGCTACGGTGCCTCCGTGCGCAGCTATGTCGTGATCGGTGCGGGGACCGCGAACGTCGTGTTCAATCCGATCCAGCCGATCCGAGGCGGGGGCCGCTATTCGCGCCTCCTGCCGTCCGCCAATTTCTCCTATGACATCGCCGATGGCCTGCGGGTACGCCTCGCGGCGTCGCAGGCGATCTCGCGGCCGACCTTCGGGCAGCTGTCATCAGCGAAGGATTATTCGGCTGCCCAGTCCAACACGCCGGTAGTGACCGATGCGGGCAATCCCAACCTCAAGCCGGTCTCGGCGAACCAGGCGGACATCTCGCTCGAATATTACCCGACCACCCGCTTGGCGCTGACGGCGGCCGCCTTCTACAAGCATCTGAAGAATTTCGTGACCACCAAGGCGGTGCCCTTCAATCTGGTGCCGACAGACCAGGTTGCCGGCGCGCCGGCGAGTTTTCCGTTCACCGAGCTGACCTACGTCAATGGCGATAGCGCCAACGTGTACGGCATCGAGGTGGGCGGCCAGTATTTCCTCGACAACGGCCTGGGCGTGCAGGCCAACGCCACCTACAACCGCTCGCGCGCCAAACGGGAAGGGCGGCCGACCATGGATTTGCAGGATGCGGTGCCGTTCTCGGCCAACGCCAAGATCTTCTACGAAAAGCACGGCATCAATGCGTCGGTGTCTTACCAATATCAGTCGAAGTTCACGTCGTCGCAGTACAGCTATATCGATTCGCTTGCCATCAAGCAGGCTCCATATCACGAGCTTGATGCCAGCATTTCCTATGACATCCTGCCGCAGATCACCGTCTACACCCAAGCGTCGAATCTGCTGGATTCGGCGATCAAGCGTTACTCAACTTACAAGAATGTCCCCGCATTTTACGAGTATACCGGACGTGCGTTTTTCTTCGGCATCCGAGCGAGGATCTGAGCGGGATATGATCGGTATGGGCCAAAAGCCCGGTGGGATCGCCGCCACCTTGCGTGCGACGACCGCGGCCGTGCGGTGAGATGCGCCATGGGACAACATGCCGGCCAGGAAGAATAGTCGGTCCGATACGACGTGGAGGTCACGCTCGTCCGGTTTACCTTGAGCCAACCTGTAGATCGGCGCGGAATGCAGGATCCTGGTGGATTATGAATACATTGAATCTGCGTCGGAGCTAACATGGCCAAGGGGTCCCGATCGGCACTGATCGGGACCCCAGCGCAATCACTCTTCCAAAACGTTGCAGGTAATTGCATCGATCGGAACGAAGCCCCTTTTCCGCGCTGGTCCACAATTCAGACGTCCCGGGATTACGGCCGCGCTCCTATTTGCCGACCGCCGGCTCCTCGAACATCGCGATCATACGGGCCGCCGGATTTTCACTGGCAAGCATCTCGTAGAAGCCGACGCCCTCGCTGGCGGATTGTGCGCTGCGCGTGAACATCGCGTCCTCATATTTCCCAAGCGCCAGCTCCACGTTGTCGGGGTGCTCCGCAATAGCGAGCGCGAGTTCCGCAGCGTCGATCATCGCGAGATTGGCGCCGTCGCCGTTCGGGGCCGTGACATGCGCCGCGTCACCAACCAGCGTTACACCGGGAATGCGCTCCCAGCTTTGCCCGAACGGGAGGGCATGGAATAGACGGACCACCGGCATCGTATCGCTGTCGGTGATCAATGCGGTCAGCTCCGGCGCCCAGCCGTCGAACTCCGCGACAACCCGGCGGGCGACCGACGCGGCGTCGTCGAAGTCGATCGTCGAGAACCAGGACCGGGGCTTGTCGAGCATGATATAGGCGTGGAGCGTGTCGCCGCGCTCACGGTGCGCCATGATTGCCTTGCCCGATACCGGCGTACCCATTGCACCGCCTCCGACCGCTCGGGCGCTGGCCGGATGTCGCGTGTCGGCGTTGAGAAGATATGTTTCGATGCAACCGGTGCCGGTATACTCCGGGATGACACGGGTGAGCAGCGGGCGAACCTTCGACCATGCACCATCGGCCCCGATCAGCAGATTGGTCTCGATCGCTGTTCCATCGGCAAATGCAAGCTCGTGCCGTCCGTTGCCCAGGCTACGCACTCTGACCAGCTTTCGCCCCCATTCGACAATGCCTGCGGGCAGAGAATCGAGCAGCAACTGTCGGAGTTCTCCGCGTTGGACCTCTGGGCGCGAACCGGTGCCATCATCCGGTTGCTCAAACAGGATCGCGCCATTGGGTGCTAGCAGCCGGAATGCTTGGCGTCCTTCGAGGATCAGTGCCTTGAAAGCCTCCGTCAGCCCCGCAGCTTCCAATGCGACCTGTCCGTCATGGGCATGGATGTCGAGCATGCCGCCCTGCGTCCGCGCCGCAGGGGTTGGTTCAGCTTCGAACACCAGAGACGGAATGCCATGCTGGTGGAGAACCCGCGCAAGCACGAGCCCACCGAGTCCCCCGCCGATGATCGTAACCGGTAGAGCCATATTCGAAGTCCATCACTCCACTGGAACGTCGTTCCATAGCCACTCTGTTGGAACATCGTTCCAGTCGTGTCAATGAGGTTGCATGATGAGTGATAGCCCCCGGGGTGGACGACGCGCGGAAGGGCGCACCAAGATGGAGATCGTTGAGACCGCGACCGCGATCCTCGACGGTGGAGGCGAGGCTGCACTGACATTCCGCGCTTTGGCCGCGCGCCTCTCTACGGGTGCTGGAGCGATTTATTGGCACGTCGCCAACAAGGAAGATCTGCTCGCTGCCGCGACAGATCACGTCGTTTCACGTGCCATGGCCGGAATCGGGCTCGAAGCTGTGGAACCGGCAGAGGCCATTTGTGCGATTGCACTGGCCATTTTTGATGCGTTCGATGCCCATCCATGGATCGGCGCCCAGCTCTCGCTCGCCCCTGGTCGTTCGGGCATGTTGCAGGTGTTCGAAGCCATTGGCGCGCGCCTAAATCCACTTGGCGTCCCCGAGAATGACCGATTCCACGCTTGGTCGGCGCTTGTAAACTACATCTTTGGTGTTGCCGCACAGAATGCAGATAATGCCCGGCGAGCCACAGATGCTATGACCCGCGAGGCTCTCCTTGCGGAGATTGCTGGACAATGGATGCAATTAAATGCAGCCGAATATCCGTTTCTCCACGAGATTGCTGCGAGTCTGCCCGGACATGACGATCGCCAGCAATTTCTGTCGGGCATCCATCTCATCCTGGCTGGTATCCGTAGCCTATAGTTCGCCTGTCTTTCGTTGCGAGTAATAGGCTGATTGGTGCCTGCGCAGCAGCCCTTCAGGAGGGCGCCCAAAGCCGGTCAATCCCGGGATGCGAAGCTCGTCCTAATAGCCGTCAGTACGCTTCAGTGGTCCCATGGAGTATCGACGCGCCACGCGTACGGCTTTGCCTAGTGGAAAAAGGACGTCGGTGATGGAAACGATGTTGCAGGAGACCGATATAACAGCGGAACAGAAAAGGATGGGCCAAGCCGTTGCAGCTGGCACAGTCATGGGATTGGGCCTCGGGCTTATCATTGCCCTGTTCACGATTTGAGGTTGGGCGCACACTGATCCCGTCCCAACGACCGCATATGGGGGATAGCCGTCTACAAGTACGCGCCAATTTGGTCGAAGATCGATGTCCCGCTCGTTCCTAATTGTGGACCAGCGGATAATGACCGCTCGCGCGAGAAAGGCCGGCCAGCGCCGATAGTCCAGCCCGGGGGAAGACACAGAAGCTATCGATGAGCTCACCCAATGATCCGATGGCCGTCATCGGAAAAGGCGGAACGGAGTTGCCTCTCAGTACGCGCGTCCACGGTCTGCGGCTTGGGCCGCCAGGAAAGCGGGGCGACCGGCAAGATCATCGCGCTCAACGCGGACGGCCGCCAGCCGATGTTTCCGGGGCCCGTCGCCCTGCTGGCGCCGCAGGACGCCAGGCCCCTCCTCGCGGCCGCGATGCGCCGGGATCGCGCGACGCTCCATGTGACGGGGCAGGGGGGGCGCCGGCCGGCCTTCAACTTCATCGGGCGGCTGGATCGCGGGCGCAAGCGCTGGCTCGCCGTGTCGACGCCTCGGTCCGGCTGGGGCGTGTGCGCGGGCGAGCGCGGCGGCGGGATCGCGGCGTGGTTGTGGCTCGCGCGCTGGGCGAGCATCCATGTCCGCGACCTCGATCTCGCATTCGTGTGCAATACCGGCCACGAATATGAATATCTCGGCGCCGCGCAGTCGCTGAAGGCGATCGCGCCGAAGCCGGACGAAACGTTCTTTTGGCTGCACCTGGGCGCGAATGTCGCGGCGCTCGACTGGCTCGAGGCGCTCGGCAGGCTGCTGCCCCTGCCCGGCGTGGATTCGCAGCGCTGCCTGTCGGTCAGCCCGGACCTGCTGCCGCTGGCCCGTGCGGTCTTCGCCGGCCATCCCGGCTACGAAGCCCCCTATTCGCGGGAGAGCTTCTCGGCGGGCGAGCTGGATGAGATATCCGCCGCCGGATATGCGAAGGTGGCGGGCGTCTTCGGCGTCCATCGCTTCCATCACGTCGCCGGCGACGACGCGCAGTGCATCGCGCCGGCCATCGTGGCGCGGACCGCGGCGGCATTTCAGGAGCTAGTCGCCCGCGTGATCCAGGCCTAGGGAGGGCCTGTTACGCGCCGCTGACCTGTCTTGCCGATCAAATGATGAGATCGGCCCTGTCCTGCGCGCAGGAATGGGGTTGATCCTTGGTCGACAAGATTGCGCCGCGCAGACCGTCGACACGATCGGCCGAGAAGCGCGACCGGATCGGCGAGGCGGTGCTCGCGGTGCTGGCAGAACACGGGATCGGCGGCCTGACCCATCGCCGCGTGGCGCAGGCGGCGGGGGTGCCGATCGCCGCCACCACCTATCATTACGCGACCAAGGCCGACATGCTGGCCGATGCCTTCCAACGGCTGCTCAATTCCTATCTTCATTCCTTCCGGCGCATGGCCGATCGCCATCGGCGGGGCGAAGGCGACGATCGCACGCTCAACGATCTCGTCACCCGGCTGGCCGTGAACGCCGCCGGCCGCCATCGAACGCGGACTTTGGCCTGGTGCGAGCTCATGCTCGATGCGGGGCGGGATCCGGCGGGCCATGCTTTGGCCCAGCGCTGGTTCGCCGATCTGGAACGTGTCTGGGGCGAGATGGCGAGCTTGCTGGAGGGGGAGCATGTTCCGCTGGCGGTCGGCGCCGCGATCGATCTCACGATCGGCTATCTCTTCGTCGTCCTCGCGCTGGCGCTGAACGGCGATGCCGTGCGGGCGTTGCGGCGGGGCATGCCGATCGAGACGCTGCTGCCACCCGGCCCCGCCTCGCCCGTCGCCGACGGCGGCGCGGAATCGCCATCGACGGCGAAGGCCGCGAAGGCGAAATCCGCGATCCTCGACAGCGCGATCGACCTGCTCGTCCAATTGGGCCCCGGCGCGATCAGCTACCGGACGGTCGCCGCCGGCGCGGGTGTCGCCCTGAGCGCCCCGGCTTATTATTTCGGCTCGATCGAGCAGCTGATCCGGATTGCGGAGGCGACCCTGTTCGACGCGGCGAAGGAGCGGTATCGCGAGACGGTCTCGATCCTGTCTAAGTCCGTGCTCACCGCCGACGACGTCGCCGACGTCACGGCCGCCGTCCTCATCCGCGAGGCGACCGAATATCGCCGGGCATCGCTGGCCCATTATTCGATCTGGCTGGAAGCGGCGCGGGGCGCGGCCCTGCGGCCCGAGGTGGGGGACGCGATCGTCGATCAGGCCGCGGGCTGGCACCGCCGGTTGCGCCAGCTGGCGGACCGGCCGGGCAAATCTGGTATGGACTTTCAAGCTTTGTTCGTCGGGCGGCTCGTCCGTTCCCTCGCCTCCGGGGCAAGCCTCGATTCTCTTTCGAATTTCAGGAAGGAAGTTCGCTATCTTCTGGGAAAAACGCAAGATCGATAAAAATGGTACATTCTTTCAATAACTGAATTGACGATCTGCCGGTAGCTGCGTAACCAGCCGTCGGGTGAAGCCGACATGCCGCCTTGGCGGCGGTCGCGGCATCATGCCGTCGCTTCGCGGACCGAATGGGACCGGCCATGGACGTATTCGAACGCACGACCGGCGGCGTCGCGCATCTCCGCTTCCGCAATCCGCCGCTCAACATCCTTTCGATCGGCGGGGGGCTGGTCGCTGCGCTCAGCGGCGCCGTCGAACGGGCCGTGGCGGATCCGTCGGTCGAGGCGATCATCCTGTCGAGCGGGGAGGGCGTGTTCAGCGCCGGCGCCGACATCAAGGATTTCGATTCCGCGCCGGAACTGATCGATGCGATCCGCGACCTGATCGACCGCATCGAGAATGCGGCCAAGCCGGTGATCGCGGTCATCGAGGGGCTGTGCCTCGGCGGCGGGCTGGAGCTTGCGCTGGCCGCGCATTATCGTGTCGCCGCGTCCGGAGCGCGGTTCGGCTTTCCGGAAATTGGCCTGGGGCTGCTGCCCGGCGGCGGCGGCACGCAGCGGACGCCGCGCCTGGCCGGCGCGCGCGAGGCGCTGGACATGATGTTCTCGGGACGGCCCATATCGGCGGCTCGCGCCGCGGAGATCGGCCTGATCGATGCCCGGGTCGACGGGGATCCGCTGGCCTTCGCGCTGGCGCAATATGAGGTCGGCGCTTTCGCGGCGCCGCGCCCGGTGGGCAAGCTCCCACCCCCCGGGGATCTCGACGCCGCGATCGCCGCGCAGCCGCACGCGCGCACGCCGGCCGCGCAGCGGATCATCGCCTGCGTCGAGCGGATCGGGCGCGGGTCTTTGGCGCAGGGACTGGCGTTCGAGGCGGAGGCGTTCGCCGCGCTGATGGCGTCGCCAGCTTCGAAAGGATTGCGCCACGGTTTCTTCGGGCGACGCGCCGTGGCCCGCATTCCCGGGATCGCGGGCACCGCGCCGCACCCGGTCCGCAAGGTCACGGTGATCGGCGGCGGCCTGATGGGCACCGGCATCGCGACGGCCCTGCTGAACGCCGGCATCGCGACGACGGTCGTCGAGCCGCACGAGGACGCCCGCGACCGGGCTCGGCAGTCGATTGAGGCGACGATCCGCCGCGATGTCGAGAAGGGGCGGGTGAGCGCCGAGACGGCCGCGCGGCGGATCGATGCGCTATCCGTGGCCGGGGCCATTGCCGGCGCGGCGGAGGCCGATCTCTTCATCGAGGCGGTGTTCGAGGACATGGCGGTCAAGCAGGCTGTGTTCGCCGAGCTCGATCGCGTCGCGCCGCCGGCGGCGATCTTCGCCAGCAACACCTCGACGCTGGATCTCGATGCGATCGCCGGCTTCACCCGCCGGCCGGATCGGGTGGTCGGGCTGCATTTCTTCAGCCCGGCCAATGTCATGAAGCTGCTCGAAGTGGTGCGCGGCCAGCACACGTCGCCGGACACCCTGGCCACCGCGATGGCCTTCGCCCGCGCGATCGGCAAGACCGGCGTCGTCGCCGGCGTGTGCGACGGCTTCATCGGCAACCGCATCTTCGAGGAATATCTGCGCCAGGCCTGGTTCCTGCTGGAGGAAGGCGCGCTTCCGGAGCAGGTCGACCGGGCGCTGGAGGCGTTCGGCATGACCATGGGCCCGTGCCGGGTGATGGATCTGGCCGGCCAGGACATCGGCTGGAGCATTCGCAGGCGGCGCGCCGTCGAGCAGCCCGACAGGCCCTATTCGCAGGTGCCGGACCGGATCTGCGAGCGGGGCCGCTTCGGCCAGAAGGTCGGCGCCGGTTTCTATCTGTATCCCGACGGGCGGACGCCGCAGGTCGATCCGGACGTGACGGCGCTGATCGAGGCGGAATCGGCGCGGATCGGCCTCGCGCGCCGGACGATCGAGGACGGCGAGATCGTCGCGCGCTGCATCCTCGCGATGGTCAACGAAGGCGCGTGGATTCTGGCGGAGGGGATCGCGCTCCGCCCCGTCGACATCGATATCGTCTATCTCGACGGCTATGGCTTTCCCGCCGAGCGCGGCGGCCCGATGTTCCATGCCGACCAGCAGGGGCTCCCGGGCATCGTCGATGCCATCCGCGGCTATGCGAAGGGCCGGCATGGCTGGGCCTGGGAGCCGTCATCGCTGCTGCTCGAACTGGCCGGGAGCAAGCGGGCTTTCGAAGATCTCAATCGATGAGCGGTCTCCTCGGGGGCCTGTCGCAACACAGTATCGGAGGGCGAATGAGCATAGATTTGACGGGCCAGGTCGCGATCGTGACCGGCGCTGGCGCCGGGCTCGGGAGGGCGCATGCCCGCGCGCTGGCGGGGCGCGGCGCCTCTGTCGTGATCAATGATCTCGACATGGAGGCAGCGGCCGCCCTTCGCGACACCATTGTCGCCGAAGGCGGCGACGCCATCGCCCATCCCGCCAACGTCACCAGCGCGGACGACGTGCAGGCGATGATCGATGCGGCGGAGGCCCGCTGGGGCAAGGTCGACATCCTCGTCAACAATGCCGGGATCCTGCGTGACAAGACCTTCGCCAAGATGGATCTCGCGGATTTTCGGCTGGTGATGGACGTGCACCTGATGGGCTCGGTCCACTGCGTGAAGGCGGTGTGGAACGGAATGCGCGACCGGGGCTATGGCCGCATCCTGTTCACGACCTCATCGTCGGGGCTCTACGGCAATTTCGGCCAGGCGAATTACGGCGCCGCGAAGATGGCGCTGGTCGGGCTGATGCAGACGCTCGCGCTGGAGGGCGAACGCCGCGGCATCCGGGTCAACTGCCTCGCGCCCAGCGCGGCGACGGCGATGACCAACGGTCTCTATTCCGAGGAGGCGCTCGCCGGCCTCGGCCCGGACTTGGTCAGCCCGGCGGTGCTGGCGCTGGTCGGCCCCAACGCGCCGACGCGGCGCATCCTGCTCGCCGGCGCGGGCTGCTTCGAACAGGCGAACATCACCATGACGCAGGGGCTCTGGCTCGGCGGCGGGGAGGCGGTGGCGGACCGGCTGCTCGATCGGCTGGGGGACGTCGGCGATCGCGGCGGCGAGTTCGTGCCGGAGAATGGTGGCCGCCAATATCTGCACGAGGTCGAGCATGCGCTCGACGCCCGGCGTCAGGCGGAGCCCGTGCGATGAGCGCCGTCTATGCCGTCGCGGCGCGGCGGACCGCGATCGGCGCGTTCGGCGGCGCGCTCCGGGATGCGGAGCCGGCGGCGCTCGGCGCGCTGACGATCCGGGCCGTGCTCGCGGACGCGGGGTTGGAGCCGTCGGCGGTCGGCCATGTCGTGTTCGGCCAGGTGATCCCGACCGCGCCGCGCGACGCCTATCTCGCGCGCGTCGCCATGGTCGAGGCCGGCATCCCGTTCGAGACCCCGGCTATGACCGTCAATCGCCTATGCGGCTCGGGGCTCCAGGCGATTCTGTCCGCCGCCCAGGCGCTGATGCTGGGCGATGCCGACATCGCGGTCGGCGGCGGCGCCGAGGTGATGAGCCGGTCCCCGTTCTTCGCGCCGGCAGTGCGATGGGGGCAGCGGATGGGCGATGCGGCCCTGGTGGACGGCCTGAACGGCGCGCTCACCGATCCGTTCAATGCGGTGCTGATGGGTGTCACCGCGGAGAATGTGGCGGAGCGCTACGGCATCGCGCGCGCGGTGCAGGATGCCTATGCGCTGGAAAGCCAGCGGCGGGCGGCGCGGGCCATCGCCGACGGGCGTTTCGCCGGCCAGATCGTCCCGGTCGAGTTGACGCGGCGGGGGCGCACCACCGCCTTCGCCGTCGATGAATATGTCCGCGCCGATGCATCGATCGATGACCTGGCCGCACTCCGCACCATCTTCCGCAAGGACGGCGGCACGGTCACCGCCGGCAACGCCTCGGGCGTCAACGACGGTGCCGCCGCCATCATCCTGGCGAGCGAGGCGGCGGTCGCCCGGCATGGCCTGACGCCGCTCGCCCGCCTCGTCGCTTATGGTCATGCCGGGGTCGACCCGTTGTACATGGGCATCGGGCCGGTTCCGGCGACGCGCCTCGCGCTGGAACGTGCGGGCCTCGCCGTGGCCGATCTCGACGTCGTCGAATCCAACGAGGCGTTCGCCGCCCAGGCGTGCGCCGTCGCCAGCGAACTGGGCTTCGATCCGGCCCGCACCAATCCCAATGGCAGCGGCATCTCGCTCGGCCATCCCGTCGGCGCGACCGGCGCGATCATCGTCACCAAGCTCATCCACGAACTGCATCGCACGTCCGGCCGCTACGGTTTGGCGACGATGTGCATCGGTGGTGGCCAGGGCATCGCCGCGATCTTCGAACGCGTGTGACGGAGGCCGCGATGGCCCGCACCGGAGCCGGCGTCTAGTCGGCGGTCCAGCCGCCATCCACCAGCAGCGAGCTGCCGGTCATGAGGGAGGAGGCATCCGATGCCAAGAGGAGCAGGGGGCCGGCGAGCTCCTCCATCCGCCCGAGCCGGCCGAACTTGATCCGGTCGAGCACATGCTCGCGCGTGCCCGGCATGTCGAGGATCGGGCGGGTGAGCGCGGTGTCGATGAAGGTCGGGCACAGGGTGTTCACCCGGATGCCGTGCGGAGCGAGATCGATCGCCATGCAGCGGGTCAGGCCCTCGAGCCCCCATTTCGACGCGCTGTAGAGCGCGCGCCCCGCTCCTCCGACATGCCCCATCTGGGAGGAGAGGTTGATGATGCTGCCGGGGCGGCCGGCCGCGATCAGGCCTTCGGCGACCGCCTGCGCGACGAACAGCGCCGCCTTGAGGTTCAGATCGAGGACAGCGTCATAATCGTCTTCCGTCACCGCTCCGGTCGGGCGGATGCGGTTGGCGCCGGCATTGTTCAGGAGGATGTCGAACGGTCCGCGAGCCGCGATCTCGCTGCGGACCGCCGACGTGTCCGTCACGTCGAGGGCGAAAGCGTCGGCCCGGAATCCGGCGGCGCGAATCTCGCTGGCTTCCCTCTCTATCTCGGTCGCCGTGCGCGCCAAGAGGACCACCTCGGCTCCGGCCTGCGCGAAGATCCCGGCGGCGGCCGCCCCGATGCCGCGGCCGGCGCCGGTGACCAGCGCTCTTTTCCCGTCGAGGCGAAAGGAGGGGAGGGGAACAAGCGACATGGCGGATCCTCGTCTGAATTATGGCACTAGGAACCCTGATGCTGCACTCGCATGATCGGCATGGCGCGGCTCATCGCATTACCGGTATCGGTCGTGAGGACATCAAGCGGCAAGCCGACGCCGTCTCGCTGTGCGGGCCATGCGATCCCGACGCGCTGCGGCTGCTTTTCGGGCGTCTGCTGCAATGCTGTGCCCCCTTCGATAACCCCATGATCAATAGCTTGAAATGTATTCGCTCTCAAGAGAGCTAAAAATCGATCGCGCGCCAGAGGCTGGGCCGCAGGGTCAGCGCATGCGTGCCTTGCAGGCCGAGAGGAAGCCGGCTGCCATGAATGATGCCATGCGCTGCTTCACTGCCTCGAAATCCTCCGATCGGCACAGGCCGCCCGATAACTTATCGATGCGCCCGGTCCTGGCCAGCGTCAGGCAAAGCGCGCCGGTGACGAAATGATAGCCCCAGAAGATATCCTCTTCCGGACATCCCGGCAGCGCTTGTTTGAGCAGACCGATCAGGCGCAGCACGACCGGGTCGAAATGCTCGTCCATCAGTTCGGCGCCCCATTCGGGCGTGTTGGAGACCTGGGCGCTGAGCTGCGCGTAATTCTTCCAGCGCTCGCCGCCCTCGATATAGAGATCGAGGTCGGTGTCGAGGAAGGCATGGAGCGCGCCCTCAACGGTCGGCTTGCCCGCGCTCGCTCGGTCATAGTCGTCGAGCGCCTGCATGCGCCGCGCGCTGGTGACGTGCGCGCGACGCGCGAACACGGCATCGAACAGAGCCTTCTTGTCGGCGAAATAATAATTGAGGAGGGTATGATGGACGCCCACCTCCTTGGCGACCTCCTTCAGCGTCACGCCATAGAGGCCGTGCCTGGCGAACATGGCCTCGGCCGCGTCCAGGATCTGTTCCACGGTCTCGGCGCGCTGCTCCGCCTTCTTCGAGACGCGCTTGGGTTTGGCGATGCTGGTCACGGTTCGTGTCTTTCGAGCTTGCGGTGACGAGCGTCAAGCAATCACGTGCGTCAGACATGATATTCACGCTCTAGAGAGTGTATATTGACAATCGGGAGGAGCGCGGCCCATGATGGCGGCAATCATAAGATGTTCGGCAGGAGAGATAAGGGTGCAGAAAAGCGCGCGATCCGCAGACGATACGGTCCTCCTGCCCGTACCGGCCCGCCGTGCATAATCCTCCGGCGCGGGAAGTCGGCGAAGTGTCCATCCCTCCGGTCGGCGTCCGTCCGGCAAGCGTCCGGCCGCGCGACTGGCTCGTCCTGGGCGTGCTGACCGGCGTCTATGTCCTCAACTTCCTCGATCGTTCCCTGCTCGCGATCCTTGCCAAGCCGATCCAGGATACGCTGCACGTCACCGATGGCCAGCTCGGTCTCATCGGGGGGCTCTATTTCGCGGTCTTCTACTGTTTCATCGCGCTGCCCGTCGGATGGTGCGCCGACAAGACCGGCCGGGTGAACATCCTGGCGGTCGCCTGCGCGCTATGGAGCGCCGCCACGGCGGCATGCGGCTTCGCGGCCAGCTATCCCCAGCTCGTTACCGCGCGGATGCTGGTGGGCGTCGGTGAGGCGGGCGGGGTGCCGCCGTCCTACGCGATCATCACCGACACGTTCCCGCCGGGCCGGCGGGCGACCGCGCTTAGCATCTACAATCTCGGGCCGCCGATCGGGGCCGCCATCGGCGTGGCCTTCGGCGCGTCGATCGCGGCTGCCTTCAACTGGCGATACGCCTTCGCCGCGATCGGCGCGGTTGGCATCCTGGCGGCGATCGCGGTGCGCGCGATCGTGCGCGAGCCGGTCCGCGGCGGGCTCGACGGCGACACGGTGGCGCATTGGCCGGCAAAGGCCGGCTTCTGGGCGACGATCGGCATGTTCTGCTCGCGCAAGACGCTGATGCTCGCCGCGCTCGGCAGCGGCGCCACCCAGTTCGTCACCTACGGGCTGGGGAATTTCGCCACCCTGTTCCTGATGCGCGAGAAGGGGATGACGCTCGGCCAGGTCGCGCTCTGGTACGCGCTCGTCACCGGCGTCGGCATGAGCGCCGGCATGCTGGTGTCCGGCCGTGTCATCGACCGCTTCGTGCATCGCTACAAGCAGGCCTATGCGCTGATCCCGGCCTTGTCGCTGGCGCTCGCCATTCCTTTCTATGTCGGTTTCGTCTGGGCCCCGACATGGCCTCTCGCCCTCGTCCTGCTGGCGGGGCCGATGGCGCTCAATTATTTCTACCTCTCGGCCTCGGTCGCGCTCGTCCAGGAAGAGGTGCGCCCCGATCAGCGGGTCCTGTCCGGCGCCCTGCTCCTGCTGGTGATGAACTTCATCGGCCTGGGGCTGGGGCCGACCTATGTCGGCGCGGCGAGCGACTATTTCCGCGCGGCGTATCCGGCCCACGGGCTGCAGATCGCCCTCTACTCGCTGACCCCCTTCTATCTGGTCGCGATCGCGATCTTCCTCTGGCTCGCGCGCATGCTGCGGGCGGAAAACCGCTAGGAGCTCCTGCATGCGTCGTGCACCCCTCGTCGCCGCCGTCCTCCTCGCCGGCATCGCTTTCTCTTCCCTTCACGCCCAGCGGAGCCCCGCCATGCCTGCATTCGTGTCGCCTCAGGCCGCTCCCATCGTCGATGCGCCGGCCGGTGCGCTGCGGGGAGAGGCGGCGGGCATGCTCAACGTCTTCCGCGGCGTCCCCTATGCGGAGCCGCCGGTCGGCGATCGCCGCTGGGCGCCGCCGGCCGCGATGACGCGCTGGGCCGGCGTCCGCGACGCGACGGCGTTCGGGCCCGCCTGCTACCAGCCTGCCCCAAAGCTCAGCAACATCTACGCCGGCGATCCAATGCCGATGAGCGAGGATTGCCTCACGCTCAACATCTGGGCGCCGAAGGATGCGCGCAATGCGCCGGTCTTCTTCTGGATCTACGGCGGTGCGCTCTGGGGCGGCGCGAGCCGCGATCCCATGTATGACGGCCGCAAGCTCGCCGAGAAGGGCGTGATCGTCGTCTCGATCAACTATCGCCTCGGCGTGCTGGGCTGGCTCGCCCATCCGCAGCTCGGCGCGGAATCTCGTGCCGGTCTCTCGGGCAATTATGGGCTGCTCGATCAGATCGCGGCGCTGGACTGGGTCCGCGCGAACATCGGGGCCTTCGGCGGAGATCCCGCCAACGTCACCATCGCCGGGGAATCCGCGGGCGGGCTCAGCGTCATGTACCTGATGGCCTCGCCGCTGGCGCGCGGCCTGTTCGCCAGGGCCATCGCGCAGAGCGCCTACATGATCTCAACGCCGGAGCTGAAGCGCGCGCGTCATGGCGCGCCCTCCGCCGAGGATGCGGGAACCATGCTCGCCGGCGCGCTGCATGCGCCCGACATCGCGGCCCTGCGCGCCATGGACCCCGCGCAACTGACCAATGCGGCGTCCGCGCTCGGTTTCGCGCCCTTCGCGGCGGTCGACGGGCATGTCCTGACCGATCAACTGGTCACGACCTTCGACAAGGGCGAACAGGCCCCTGTCCCGATCCTCGCCGGCTTCAACCAAGGCGAGATCCGGTCACTGCGCGTGCTGGCGCCTCCGGTGCCGGCCTCGGCGGCCGATTACGAGCGGGCGATCCGCGCGCATTATGGCGATCTCGCGGACGATTTCCTGAAGCTCTATCCGTCCTCGGACCTCACCGAGAGCATCCTCGCGACGACCCGCGACGCGCTCTACGGCTGGACGGCGGAACGGCTGGTCGCCAAGCAGGCGGCGGTGGGGGCACCCTCCTTCCTGTATCTGTTCGATCATGGCTATCCGGCAGCCGACGAGGCCGGGCTGCACGCCTTCCATGCCAGCGAATTGCCCTTCGTGTTCGGGACGTTCGGCGGCACGCCGCCGCTCTGGCCCAAGGTGCCCGCCACGGCGGCCGAGACGAAGCTGTCCGATGCCATGATCGACTATTGGACGAGCTTCGCGCGGAGCGGGCGGCCCGTCGCTACCGGGGGTCCCGCCTGGCCCCGTTTCTCGGATGATGGCGGCTATATGCACTTCGCGGCCATGCCGGAGGCGGCGCGGGACGTCATGCCGGGCATGTATCGCCTCAACGAGGCGGTGATGTGCCGCAAGCGCGCGGCCGGGAATATCGCCTGGAACTGGAATGTCGGGCTGGCGTCCCCGAAGCTGCCGGAGGGCGCCGCCGCCTGCCGCTGATCGCGGCGACGGCGTGGAGCCCTAGCGTCCGATCGCGCGGCTCTCGAGCTCGCCGTCCGCGAAGGCCTGGCGGAGGATCGCCTTGTCGATCTTGCCCGAGGCCGCGAGCGGCATGGCCGGTATCTCGACGACGCGATCCGGCAGCCACCAGTCCGCGACCCGTCCCTTCAGCGTGCCGACCAGCGCGTCGGCGTCCATGACATAGCCCTGGCGCGGCTCGACCACCAGGACCGGGCGCTCGCCCCAGCGCGGGTCGCTTCTCCCGATCACGGCGACGAGGCCGACGCTGGGATGCTGCCCGATGATCGTCTCGATCTCATTGGGATTGATCCATTCGCCGCCGGACTTGATCAGGTCCTTCGCGCGCCCGCAAATGGTGAGCCGGCCCTCCTCGTCGATCGAGGCGAGGTCGCCGGTGTCGAAATAGCCTTCGGCGTCGAGCAGGCTCTCCTCACTCGCGAAATAGCGATCGACGACGCTTCCGCCCTTGACCTTCAAATGGCCGGTCACCCCCCTCTGCCGTGGCAGAGCGGCGCCGCCGGCGTCGGTGAGCTTGAGGTCGAGGCCCATCGGCGGCCGGCCGGAGGCGCGGGGCTCGCCGGGCTCGGGCACTGGGGAAGCAATCGTGCCGAGCGGCGAGAGTTCGGTCATCCCCCAGCTGGTCTGGACGCGGGCGCCGAGTACCGTCTCGATGCGATCGATGAGCGTATCCGGGCAGGAAGAGCCGCCGATCAGCACACGCTGGAGGTGGGGCAATGCGCCGTCGCCGGTTTCGATATGGTCGACCACGCTGATCCATACGGTCTGGATCCCTACGGCGACCGTGACGCCCTCCTCGCGCATCAGCCGGCAGAGGCTGGGGCCGTCCAGGTGGCGTCCGGGAAGGACCAGGCGCGCGCCGACGGCCGGCGCCGCGAAGGGCAGGCCCCATCCGTTGGCATGAAACATCGGAACGGCGAGCAGCACGACGTCCTGCGCGGTGAGCGCGATCGAATCCGCCTGGAGGGCGCGCATCGTGTGCAGATAGTTCGACCGGTGCGTGTAGAGCACGCCCTTCGGCCTGCCGGTCGTGCCGGACGTGTAGCAGAGCCCGGCAGGAGCATTCTCGTCGAACTGTCCCCAGGCGACCGGGGCGCCGCGTTCGGCGAGCAGCGCATCGTGGCTGTAGGACGATCGTCCCGGCCATTCGCCGGCCTCGTCCGCGTCCATCACCACGACATGCGCGACGGACGGGCAGTACGGCAGCAAATCGCGCAGCATCGGCGCCAGATCGGCCGAGACGGCGATCAACCGGTCGCCGGCTTCCCGGATCATCGCAGCGAGGTGCCTTGGCGCAAGGCGCGGATTGAGCGTGTGACATACGAGGCCAGTGCCCATCGCGGCATAATAAGTCTCGAAATGATGCCGGGTGTTCCATGCCAGGGTGCCGATCCGGTCGCCCGGTCGCAGCCCGAGCGACAGGAGCGCCCCGGACAGGCGGTTGCTCCGCGACCGGAGCTCGGCATAGCCGATCCTTGTGGCCCCGGAGCCCATGTCCGCCTGCACGACGGGGGCGGCCGGATGCCACTTGGCGGCATGATCCAGGAATTTGTCGACCGTCAGACCGTAGAACTGCATGAAGGATCAGAGCTCGAAAGAGGAAGGAGGGCGGGTCTTCGCGACGGTGCCAGCACGGACGGCCTTGTTCGCCATCAGAAGACCTTCATCAGCTGGACGCCGTATTGGCGCGGCGGCCCGGCGAAATCGAGATTGCTGTTGAGCGCCCCGATATAGTGTTGGTTGGTGAGATTGGTGCCGTAGAGTGTCACGGTCCATCCGCGATGCTGGTAGGCGAACTGCGCGCCCAGAATGTTGCGCGCGCCCAGCCGGTCGCCGAGCGCGGGTGTCTCGAACAGGGTGGCCCATTGCCCGGAGACGTGGCCGAAGTTGATGCGGGGCGTGATCGTGTCGCCGTTGCCGAGCTTGTGCTCGTATTGCGCGCCGATGTTGAAGGTGAAGTTGGGCGCGTAGGTCTGGTCGCGGCCCTTCAAGTCGATGCAGCTGACGCTGGCCGGCCCGCCCTGCGGATCGCACGGCAGGGTGCTCGGGACCCGCGGGTCGGTCGCATAAAAGGTGCCGAGCGAGCTGTGCAGCCAGCCGATGCCCGCATCCGCCGAGAAACCGCCGAAATTGATCTGAGTTTCGGCCTCGAAGCCGTAGATCCTGGTCGGATGGGGGACGTTGAGTTCGATGCTGAACGTCGGAAAGGTCGGATAGCCGATGCTGACCTGGAAATTCTTGTAGTCATTGTAATAGCCATCGAGCGTCGTACGGACATGGCCGCCGAGGAAGCTCGCCTTCCAGCCGGCTTCGTAGGAGGTGACCTTCTCGGGCTTGAAAGGATCGGGCAAGCCGAGGCCCACCGGCACGTTGAGGCCGCCCGGGCGGAAGCCCGTCGCCACGAAGGCATAGAGGAAATTGTGGCGGTCGAGCGTCCAGTCGATCGAGGCCTTGTACGAGAAATTGTGGGATTTCGCGAACTGCTGATCGTCGATCAGCGCGCCGTACTGGATGACGTCGACGTCGTTGCGCGTGTGGCTGGCCGTGTAGCGTCCGCCGAGATTGATCTTGAGGTTCGGCGTGATCTTGAAACCGACCTGCCCGAAGGCGGCGAGCGAACGCTGCGGATTGGTGCCCTGGAGCTTGTATTCGGTCAGAGGATCGCCCGCCGGCGTCCCGATCAGGAACTGGTAGGGCTTCAGGAAGTGGTAGGTGTCCCACTGGCCATAGGCGCCCAGCAGCCACGTCAGGCGCTGGTCGTCGGGGGAGATGAGGTTGATCTCCTGCGAATAGATGGTCTCGCCGACCCGGTCGAAAAAGGTCGAGTTGCCGGTCGCGGTTCCATCCAGGTCGGCGGTATAGTCGGTTTCGCCAGTCTGATATCCGCTGACCGAACGCAGTTTCACCCCGCCGTCGAACGTATAGTCGATCTTCAGCGAGGTGCGGACGAACTTGTCGAGCGCCTTCTGCGGCGAGTTGGCCGTGATGTGGAAAGGGTCGGTGAAGTCGGGATTGGGCTGGCCTGTGATGGGCGAGACCGCGAAGCGGTTCGTATAGGGGTCGGCGGGGTAACCGCCCATGTCGAGTCGGTCGATGTCGGTCTTCGACAGGATCGACAAGTGGTCGCTCGGCTTCCACAGGAAGCTGAACCGCAGCGCCGCCATACGGATGTCGCCGGGATTGTAAGGGTAATGGGCGCCGTCCGGGCCGGTGATGTGGTAGAAGCTGTCGCGCCGGTCGCCGTAGAAGGCGACCCGGGCGGCGAAGGTGCTACTCACCGGGATATTGATAGCGCCTTGTCCGGAGAGATCGTTGTAATTGCCGTATTGGCCTTGGATGTAACCGTGATACCCGCCGTTGATGACGGGATCGTTGGTGTTCAAGAACACCGCGCCGCCCGTCGAATTCTGCCCTGCGATCGTGCCCTGCGGTCCGCGCAGCACCTGGACGTTGGCGATGTCGTAATAAGGTTCTTCCTGGAAATAGCCGGGGAAGGTGGCAACGCCGTCGCGATAGGTGATCACACCCGTCGTCGTCTGGGTGTTGTGCTCGGCCTTGCCGATGCCGCGGATGTTGAACTCGAGGCCTTGGCCGAAATTGTCGACCGTGACGCTCGGCATGTGGAATTGCAGCTGGTCGACGGTGATGACGCCCTTGTTGGCGAGATCCTTGCCGCTCAGCACCGAGGCCGAGATCGAGGTCGTCATCAGATTCTCGGCGCGGCGCTGGGCGGTCACCACGATCTCGCCGGGTACGCCCGCTTCATTGTCGGCCGGGAGGCGAGGCGGCACATCCTGTGCGACCGCTGCACCCGCGTATGCCAGAGACAATGCGGATACACCCAGCCATCCCATAACCGCCTTCATGCCCATCCTCCCCAATCATCGGTCTTCACGCTCTTCGGCGTGCCTCGGAGTGGTGCCGCAGTCCGGCGGGAAAAACAATACTCTCTATCATGAGAGTGAAAATAAATGACGCGCCAAAGCGATAGCGTCGATGCTCCGTTCAATCGGCCGATAGGTGCCACAGGCCACACCGCCGACGCCCGGAAGCCTCCGCCCGATTATGCGCGGCCCGTGGCGAACGGCACCGATTGCCGACGATCGGCACGACGCGCCCGCAAATCCGAGCGGCGACATCCATCTGCGAACATTGCGGATGGTTCTGTGGTGAACCTCAGCCCCGGTGGGATTCGTCCACGAGCACAGCCATGAGGAGCGCGGTCTGCATGCCGTCGTTCCTCCAGGCGTGGTTGGTCTGCCGTTGCACGACCGTATCGAACGGTTTCATCCGCACTTCCTCATCATCGAGCACGAGCGTGATCTCACCGCTGAGCAGCACGACGTAATCGGTCGTAGGGGAGATATGCATGTTGGGGTCGCGGCGCGTGTCGACCCGGCTATGCTCGGCGTTCAGGCCTTTGAACCAATTCGCCGCGGCGCTTTCCTGTTCCTCCGCGGACATGTGCGCGGTCTGCGATGCCGGCGCGATCTCGAAGAAGCGAAAGACCGAACCGCCCTTCGGAGGATCGAGGCGATCGGATCCAAGCGATGCATCTTCATCCAACACGGGATCGCTCGCGCCGCTTCGCCACAATTCCGTCAGCACGGTAAGGGTCTTGGGAGCCTCGCCATCGAACAGGATGCGGGAACGGCCCGTCCGGGACCTCGTCGTCACGATCCGGCGAACCGGCGCAACGGGAGGCGTTGGCAATGTGGTACCGTCCATTCCTGATAGCCTTCCATATTCCCGATCGGCGCAGCTGAGCCGCGGGACGATCACGATCTTCTCATTCGCCGCGGATCGGTGACGGTCACGGGCAGGCCGGCGGCGCGCTTCTGCTCGTCGAACATCGCGCGAGCCTTGAGGGTAGTGCCGTCGATCCACAGCGGCGGAGCGATCTGCCGGCCGATGAAACCCAGGGCATCGCCAAGGCGCGGTTCTAGGGACGGGCCAACATGGTCGGCCCCGCGCACGAGCCGGAATTCGTGCCCTATCCCGGCGTCGAACAGAATCCGGTGCAGGAACTCGGCGCCCTCGTCGAGGTAGAGCATATCCTGATCGCCGACGTCGAAATAGATTCCAAGCCCCAGCAAGCGGCCCGGATCGGCCCTGGCGATGGTGGACGGGTTGTTCCGTGCCCAGAAGTCCAGATCGACGGGTGCCCCGAAAATCGGCTCGACGACGGCATCCGATCGCCAGAACTTCACGTATGGGCCGACGTCGCTCCAGGACAAGGCGGGTTCGATCGCGGGCTCCAATGCCGCGACCGCGCCGAAGAGCTCGGGATGCTTGAACGCGATCCGCAGGCTTCCCAGGCCGCCCATCGAATATCCGGCCACGAAGGTCAGCCTGCGCTCGCTCGAAACGCGAAGCTTGCCGCGCAAATGCATCAAAAGATCGTCCAGGATGAACGCCTCCCATTTCTGGGAGCCGTCTTGATAGTCCATGTAGAGCGACCGGCCCGCGCTCGGCATCGCGACGACCAAGGGCGGCACGTGTCCTGCGAGGATGGCCTTATCCAGCAAGGGCGCGAAGCGTGTCAGATCGTGAGCGCTTTCATTGCCGCCATGCAACAGAAGGAGGAGCGGGTAGGCACCCGCGGCCGCATCCGGATAGCCCGGCGGCGTGTAGATGCCTACGGCGACCTCACCGGGCACGTTCGGGGATCGCAACGCGTCGAAGTCGATCTGGCTTGCTCCGGTCGCCGCCGCCCCGGCGCTTTGAGGGATCGCCGCCGTCAGCGTCAGCATGGCGGTGACATCTCGGCGATTGAACATGCTGAAGCCTCCGTTGCCGTTGTGCCGTCGTTAGATCTCACGGTTCCGAGGATAAGCTCGGGCAAGCCGGGACCGGCCCGGGAAGCACGGGGGCGAGCGCTCCGCTCTTCCAATCCCATGATTGCGCACCGGCCTGCCGGCGGCGGCACATCGCCTGCTCGTGCAATGCGTACATGCCGGGCATGAAGTCCCGCGCCGCCTGCGGAGCGGCGGCGAGCCGCATATAGGCATGCCCCTCGGCAAAGGGCGGCCACGCTGGCGCATCGGTCGCCGTCGGCCGGCCGTTTCGGGCGAAACTGGTCCAATAGTCGATCATGGCCCGCGAGAGCCCATGCTCTTCGGCGGTATCGGGTATCTTGGGCCAGGCCGACGGCGTGCTCGTCAATGTCCCGAACACGTAAGGCACCTCGCCGGCATGGAATGCCGTCAGGTCGGCGGATCGGGCGGCGGGGTAATCGTGGCTGAAAACGTAGAGGAAGGAGGGTTGCCCGAGCGCGGCCTGCTTGCGCACCAGCCGTTCGGCGCTCCAGCCGAAGATCGTATCGCGCGCTGCGTCCAGCCGGGCCTGGTCCGGATCGCGCGGAGGATAGAGCTTGAGATAGGCTTCGGCCAAGTCGCCGTATCGCGCCTTGATCATATCCGCATAAGCGACGTCGCTGGCCGGCAAAGGGGGCAGCAGGACGCGCAGGCCCCGAACCTCGCCGCTGTTGAAGCCCGCCAGCAAAGGGACCGGCGCCTGCGCTCCGCGATCGAACGTATCGACCAGCTGGCGCGTCAGGATCTTGCCATCGATCGTTCCATAAGGCGCATAGCCCGCCGCTTGAGCGGCATCGGTGACGCGATGCGGATCCATTGAGCGCAGCGCGGCGATGTCCTTCGCCCCGAGTTTCGCGGCCAGCTGCGTGCCGATCGCCTCGGCGGACTGCTCGCCGTATCGCGCGTCGCGCAACGCGGGCATCGTGAACTGGTAGCCGCTCTCGACGATCGCCTTGTCGAACAGGCCGCGCGCGGGCGGCGCCGCAAGAAGATATTCGACGCTCAGAGCGCCAGCCGATTCCCCGAAGACGGTGACGTTGCGGGCATCGCCGCCGAACGCACCGATGTTGCGGCGCACCCATCGCAGCGCCGCGATCTGATCGAGCAGGCCATAATTGCCAGAAATGCCATCCGCCGATTCCTTGCTGAGATCGGGATGGGCCAGATATCCCAGGACGCCGAGCCGATAGTTGATCGAGACCAGAACGACGCCACGCCTCGCGAACTGCCTCCCGTCATAGGAAGGGGATTGGGAACTTCCCCAGATCAGCGTTCCCCCGTGAATCCACACCATGACGGGCGCGTTGTGCGCATGGGCCGGTGCCGTAACGTCGAGGATCAGGCAATCTTCGGACGAGGTGGCAAAGTCACGGCGATAGGGGCCCGGCACCATGGGCGGCTGGATGCAGGCCGGGCCCGCCTCCCGGGCGGGGCGGATGCCATCCCAGACGGGCATCGGCGCCGGCGGCCGCCAGCGTCGCGCGCCGGTCGGCGGCAGTGCGTAGGGGATGGCGCGGAATATATCGATATCGCCGTTGCGGACGCCCTTCACGGCACCCGCCGGGGCCCGCACGACCGGCCCATCGGGAGAATCGGCCCGCGCCGGCGCAGCCGGCGATCCGAACGCGAGAACGCCTAGCCCGATCATGGTGACGCTCGCGCCAAGTGGCGCCTTTGCCAGCCGCCTTGCCCGCCGGAACATCTTCCGGGCGAACGTCTCCATTACGTCGTTTCCCATGTCAGCTCTCCGCCTTGAGCCAGCCCGGCCGTTTGCCGCCTTCGCCGAGGCCCGCCGCCACGCGCTGCTTCAGTAGCGCCGGCGGGCGGAAGCGCTCGCCATAGGCGCCGTGAAGAATCGTCTGGACCTGCAGGCAAAGGCGCGAGCTCACGACATCCATCAGCGCGAACGGGCCGATCGGGTGGCCCAGCCCCAAGCGGCACGCGGTGTCGAGATCCTCGGGGCTGGCGACGCCTTCCTCCACCAGCCGCACGGCCTCGATGAGCATGGCGTGGAGCAGCCGGTTGACCGCGAAGCCGGCGACATCCTTGATCAGGATGGGTGTCTTGCCGATCTCGCCGAGCAGCCTGACGATCCACTCCGCCACCTGAGGATCGGTTTCGAATCCGGTGATGACCTCGACCAGCGCCATGCGCGAGACGGGCGAGAAAAAATGCGTCCCGATGAACCGCGAACGGCGCGCAGGGGAAACGGCCGATCCGAGCGTCGAGATCGGCAAGGTCGAGGTGTTGGACGCGATCACGCAATCGTCGCGGCAGACGGCGTCGAGCTCCGTCAGCACCGTCGATTTCACCTCGAGCGACTCGAACACCGCCTCGGTGACGAGTTCGCAATCGGCGAAGCGCGCGATGTCGATCGAGGTTTCGATGCGGGCGAGACTCTCCCGACGCCGTTCGGGCGCAAGACTGCCCCGCCTGACTCCCTTGTCCAGGAGCGTGGCCAGTCGTGCGACGGCGCGCTCCAGGGCCGCTTCGTCGCGATCGCTCAAAATGACGTCGATGCCGCCCAAAGCGAACACGAGCGCGATTTCGGCGCCCATTAGGCCAGCGCCCACAACACCCACTTTCATGCGAGCCTCCTCGATCGGTCGCGGTCGGGGCGAAGGGAAGGGCCGCGATCCTGCCCGCGCGCCGTCACGTGACCGGCTCCGATCGCTCAAGCCAGTCTTTCGCCTGGGCCAGATACCAGGGGATGACATCGGGATTCTCGATCGTGTCGCGGTTGATGACCTTCTCCACCGGCCAGCCCTGGAACAGGCGTTTCAACGGAAGCTCCTGTTTCTTGCCCGACAGGGTGCGCGGGATCGCCGGCGCCAGCACGAAGATATCGGGCACGAAACGGGGTGAGAGGAAGGTCCGGATGGCCGCGGACATCGCATATTCCAGATCCGCGTCGAGCGTCCGCCCCGCGCCGGGGACGACGAACATCAGCAGGGTGCTGCCGCCGGCGCCGTCTTCGAGATCGATGACCAGACTGTCCGCCACCTCCGACAGGCTTTCGACCGCTGCGTAAATCTCGGCGGTTCCCATGCGCAGCCCCTGCCGGTTGATCGTCGCATCGCTTCTGCCGCTGATGATGCAGCTTCCGTCGGCTTCGATCTGCAGCCAGTCGCCGTGCCGCCAGATGCCGTCCCACTCGCCGAAATAGGAGGAGCGATAGCGGCTGCCGTCCTCGTCGCCCCAGAAATAAAGCGGCATGCTCGGCAACGGCCGCGTGCAGACGAGCTCGCCGACGCGGCCGATGACCGGTTGCCCCTCCTCGTCCCACGCTTCTACCGCGGCGCCGAGATGCCGGCATTGCAGGCGGCCGGGTGTCGGGGGAAGCGCCCGGTTGCCGACCAGGAAGGCGACGACGATGTCCGTGCCGCCCGAGACGTTGCACCACCAGATGTCCGGACGGCCGAGCGCTTCGAACTGTCCGGTTCCCCACAGCTGCAAGTCGGCAGGCAAAGGCGAGCCGGTGCTGCCCAGCGCGCGAATGTGGCTAAGATCGCCGGCTTCGGCGATGGTCAGGCCCGCCTTCCGGCAACCGCTGTAGAATGCCGCTCCGGCGCCGAACCAGGTGACTTGGTGGCGGGCGGCGAAGGCCCAGAGGGTCTTCCAGTCCGGATGCGCCTTCGGTCCGCTGGGCGCGCCGTCGAACAGGCAGATCGTCGTCCCGGAAAGAAGGCCGCCAACCTGGATGTTCCACATCACCCAGCCCGTCGTGCTGTACCAGTGGAAGCGTTCCCCGAACGTGTTGGGCACATAGCTGGGCCCAATGTCGAAATGGACGTTGCTCAGGCAGGCGGAGACGATCATTCCGCCATGACGGTGCACGATGGCCTTGGGCAGGCCGGTGGTGCCGCTGGAATACAGAATCCAGAGCGGATGATCGAACGGCACCCATTCGGGCTCGAACGCCACCACCTCCTCGTCGTCCTGTGCCTGCGCCGCCGCGAAATCGACCGAATCCGCCAACGGCGCGGCGCCATGGCCGGACCGGATGACGAACAGGGCCACGAGGCTCGGCAACGCGCGGCGAATATCCTCGATGATCGCCGAGCGATCCATCGGCCGGCCGCCATAATGGACGCCATCAATGGCGATGAGAGCCTTGGGGCCGATCTGGCGAAGCCGATCCAGGACGGCGGGCGTCCCCATATCCGGGGAGCAGATGGTCCAGATCGCGCCGATGCTGGCGCAGGCCAGGAGAGCGACGACGGCCTCCGGGACATTCGGCAGATAGGCCGCCACCCTGTCTCCGCGCCCGACGCCCCGGCGGCGCAGATCGAGGGCCAGCGAGGCGCTGCGCCGGCGCAGCTCGGCCCAGCCGAGCTCGGCGGTCTCGCCGCGCTCGTTTTCCGCGATGATCGCTGGCTGGCCGGCGGCATCCGCCAATTCCGCGTGGCGAAAGACCTGCCGCGCGTAATTGACCAGCGCCCCGGAGAACCATGCGGCATCCGGCATCTCTCCGCTGACCACGGAGGTGAACGGCGTCGGGGATTGGAGGTCGTGATAGGCCCAGACGCTGCGCCAGAAGCCGTCCAGATCGGAGGTCGACCACGCCCACATCGCCGCATAATCCGCGAAGGCAAGGCCGTGCTGGCGCTGCAGCCAGTCCCGGTACAGCTTCAGTTGCGGAACGATGTCCGTCCTATCGCGAAGTGGCATGGCGCATGGCTTTCAGTTCCGCTTTGTCTCGTTGCGGTGGCGCCGCCGCATGATCACCCGGCGCCGCCACCGCTTTCGCATCTCGTCTCGGTTCGGGAGGGCTCGCGCGTCCCGGGCGACCGATCGCAGGCAGGCCGCTCCGCAGGAGCGGCCCCGGCAGGCTAGAAATGATGATAGAGCGTCACGCCGTACATGCGCGGCTCACCGATCGAGCCGGCCGTGTAGGGGTTGGCGCCGTCGCTCGTCGTCGCCTGGCTGATATAGCGCGTGTCGAAGGCGTTGCGGATCCAGGCGCTTAGCGACCAGGCCTTGTCGTGCGTCGCCACGCCGACCGACGCGTTGAACAACCCGTAGGCACCCTGGGATACGAGGGGATTGTTGTAGATGTCGAAGAAGACGCGGGCCTGCCACTTATAGTCGACGCGCGTCACGAAATCGAGGTTGCCCGAGATCGGGAGGGTATATTCGGCTGACGCGTTGAACTGCCATTTCGGCGCCTGCGTCAGCACATTGCCTTGCAGGTTCATGGCGCCCGGAGGCAGCGGCTGACCGCCCGCCGTCGCGCCGACGCAGGACGGATCGGTCGGCCCACCGGTATGAAGCGGGTCGTTGTTGCAGAATTTGCCGTAGGTCGCCCACAATCTCGTGGCGCCGCCGCTCAGCCTCAGTCGGTGCGTCGGGGCCGCGTCGAATTCGAATTCGATGCCCTTGATCTTGCCTGTCGCGGAATTCTCGACCTTCGGGTAATCGATATTCGTCTGCGAGTTCAGGACGAAAACGGTCTGCTGGAGGTTCGAGTAATCCGAATAGAATCCCGTCAGGCCGAACCTCAGCTTCTTGTCGAACATCGCCACCTTGGTGCCGACTTCGTAGTTCCAGACATATTCTGGATTGAAGCGGTTGACCGGCTGCGAAATGTCGCCGAGTGTGTTGAACCCGCCCGATTTGAACCCGCGTGACACGCTGGCATAGACCAGAACGTTCGTGTCGGGCGTATAGTCGAGCGCGAAACGCGGGGTGAAGGCCTTCCAGCGATCCTTGTCCGCCTGGAACGTGTGCGCGCCCAGGATATTGGCGTCCAGCGAATAGGATTTGTGATCGATCGTGTAGCGGGCGCCGGCCGTCGCGCGCAGGGTGTCGGTCAGCTTGAAGCGGACCTGTGCGTAGGCCGCGTAGGAATCCAGCTTTTCCGCCGGAAGATAGACGAGATAGTTCGTGATGCCGGCCGTATCCAGATACAGCGGCTCGCTGGAAATGCCGTGCATGTAGAACAGGCCGGCGACGAGGTCGGCACGGCTGCCGAGATCGGTCGTCCCCGTGAATTCCTGCGTCACCTGCTTGGCGAAAAGCCCGATCAGGGGGAATTTGGAGGTCGGGGCGGGCGTGAGGTCGACATCTTCGTTCAGCAGCCTGATGTCATGCTTGATGAAGCCGGTGGTCGACGTGATCGCGGCATTCGGGCCGATGTCCCAGCGGGCCACCACCGTCGATCGGATATCCTTCACGCGCCGGTCGTTGGGCTCGTTGAAATAGAAGGTCAGATCCTTGATGTTGTTCTGCGGATAGGGATAGCCCGGAAGCTGGGTAGGCGTCGGGATGTTCGGGTCCGCGCGCCCGAGGAGCTGGTTGAACGACGGATCGCCGCGATCCCGCGTATAATCGACGAGGGCACGGATGCTGAACGCCGGGGAGGGCTTGTACAGCAATTGGCCGCGTATCTCGGCGAGATCCGTATTGTCGTTGCGCCCGCCGGTATAACCGTTTTTGAGCCAGCCGCTCGCCCGCTCGTCCTGAAAGGATATGCGCGCCTGGAGCACGTCGGAGAGGGGCGCATTAACAAAGCCCTTCACGCCGAGCCGTCCATAGTCGCCCAGGGTCAGGGCCACTTCGCCGTCCGTCTTGTCCGTCGGCGCCTTGCTGTAGACGTTGATCGCGCCGCCGGTGGCGTTGCGGCCGGCGATCGTCCCCTGCGGACCGCGCAGCACCTCGACACGCTCGACGTCCAGAAAGGACGGGTTCATCATGAAATGATTGAGCAGCGGAACGCCATCGAGCGCCACGGTCACGCCGGACTGGCTTCCGATATCCTGGCCGGCCTGCCCTATGCCGCGAATGGCGATGAAGACGTTAGTGGATCGCGTGCCGAATTGCAGGCTGGGGGCGAGCTGCACTAGATCCCCGATCTGCTTCACCCCGGCCTTGTCCAGCGTCGCGCCGGTGACGGCGGTGATGGCGATCGGGATGTTCTGCACGCCCTCGGCGCGTTTCTCCGCCGTCACCACGATGTCGGCGATGCCGCCGTCATTCTGCGTGCTGCTCCGGCCCGCGGACGGTCCTGCCTGCGCCCTGGCCGGCGCGTCGGCATGCGGCTGGCTCTGCGCCAGCGCGCCAGCCGGAAAGAACAGGCCGCCGCACAGCGCGGTCGTGCCCAGGCAGAATGCGCGCCGGTGGCGAGCGATCTCGAAGCGTTTCAGTATCATCCCCATCCCCTCCATTTCGTATCGCCGGGAGATTGCTGTTTTGCCCGGTCGGGCTCGGACTAGGGCTCTTCCGGTTCGGAACGCCATGACGTGTCTGACCCGAGAATTTGACGGAAATGACCGGACCGGACCCGCGGCCGCTTATGAGGGGCGCCGCGCGTTGAGCACGGCGGTCGCGGCGGCGATCATCGCGGCGTCGGCGGCATGGCGGGTGCGGTAGGCGGACGGGCTCATGCCCGCCCAGGATATGAAATGCCGCGAGAAGCTGCCCGGCTCGCTGAAGCCCAATGCGAAGCCGATCTCCGTCATGGGAATGTCGCTGCCCAGCAGATAGGCGCTGGCCAATTCGCCGCGCAGCCGCGTCCGGATATCCTGGAAATTCTCGCCTTCGAGCGACAGATCGTGTCGCAGGCGCCGCGCGCGCGTTCGAAGGCGCGCCGCCACGACCTCGATCGGGGCCGACCACAGGCCGGCTTTCTGGAGATCGATGAGAACCCGCTGCGTCTGCTCCCGCCAACTGAGCCCGCTCTCTGGTGTCTCGAACCAATCCAGATTGTCCGAGTGATAATAATCGTAATAGTCCTTCGTCGAATTGTGCATCAATCTCGCTGTCAATTCATGCAGGTCATAGGATAAGGCATCGACGGAGGCGTTGAACTTCACCGGGCAGTGGAACAGCGCGAAGCGATCGAAGCCGTTGGCCTGGACCGGGCGGGGGCCACGGATCGACAAGCCCCGCAGGACGAGCGGGCGGCCAAGCAGCCAGCTGAAGAATTGATAGATCCAGACGAACCTGATCCAGACGAGAATATCGCGGTCGACGCCTGCGATCGTATGATATTTGCAGATATGCTGCAGGCCGATGCCATGCTCTTCCGTGATGCCCGGGCCGACATCGGCGGACATCGCATCGGTAAACCTTATGCTGACGCGCAGCGCCTCGCCGAAGGTGGCACAGTGAAGGAAAGACAACAGCCGCTCGGTTTCGAGTGCCAGGCGACACCCCTGCGCGAAGAAGCCGAGATACACGTCGTCGAGTGAGAATTGGATGGCGCGGACGAGCCGCACCACCGCCTTGCCATCCACTGAGGCCCGGGGATCGTTATACGCTGCCGGGTCGATCGCGGCCTTTTCGAGCAATTGGCGCGGGTCGCGCCCCTTGAGCACGGCGCCCTGCAACAGCTTGCCGATCGCCTCGCCATCCAGCCCCTGCGGTCTCAACAATGTCCCATGCATCGCCTCAGTCTCGTCTGTGCCGCCATGGATCGCGGCGAAAGTGGTGCGCCGTGTTTCCGTTCCTCAGGGTGTCGCGGGGCATGCGGCCTCGGCCGGCCCGGCGCGGCCGCGCAGCGCGTCGATCGGCGCGTCGGCCACCTCGGCAACGAAGAACGCGTAGAAGCGCGCCGCGCGTTCCAGCGCCTCGGGCGGCACGGAATAGAGATCGTCGCCCGACGTATGATAGAGGCCGCCCGACGCGATCATCTGCGTCTGTGCGACATCCTTGAGATCGACGAAGCCGTTGAGATCGCCGGGCAGCCCCTTGTCGACGACCCTTTGGGCATCGAGCCCGAAGCAGCGAATGCCCTGGCGCCACAGATCGATCAGGAAGGGCGCGCGGTTGTTCACGCCGATCTGCTTGGGTAGATCGCCCGAGGCGGCGACCGGCCTCGACCCGAAATTGTCGCCCTGCCGCTCGATGTAGGAGCGCATCACGGCGCTTTGCGCGACATGCTCGATGTTCAGGATCAGATCGGCCCGCGCCACATAGTCCTTGTCGTGGACCGATCGGAACGCGCGCACGCCGTTGGCGCCGCCGCTGTGATGGCCCGCGCTCGCCAGGAAGACGAGCGTGCGCTCGAGCTGGCCCTGTCTGGCGAAATGCTGTGCGAGCGCGATCATCACGGCCAGCCCGGAGCCATTGTCGTCCGCTCCGCCGAACCATCCGTCAGCATGCGCGTCGATGATCACCGTCCGATCGGTCCTGCCCGGTATCGTCGCCACAACATTGGCGATCTCGTTGTCGAGCGTTTCCGACCGGGCCGACAAGGTGGCGCTGATCGTAGTGCCCGCATCGGCGGCCACGCCCAGCGCGTTCTCGAGAAAATACCCGTCCTCGCCGCCGACCGTGAAACAGAGCTGCCGCCCGCAACCGTGGCGATCGCGATCGAAGCTCTGAAGATTGCCGGGCTGCACCAGGATCTCGACCACGCCGACCGCCCCGGCCCGCATGACGGCCCCGATGCGGCGGGCGGGGACTGCGGCGTATATGCTGGGATCCGGTGTGGTGAAGATCACCGCGATCTTCCCCTGGAGATCGCGCCCGGCGAGATCGGCCGCCAGTCCCTGGCCCGCATAGACGAGCGGCGCGGTGACGGTGCCGTCGACAGGGCCATCACCCTCCACCATCGCGGAATGCAGGACCACGTCCCGGCTTCCGGGGCCTGTCGCGTCGCCACCCTTCAGGCGGATCTCGCCCGCGATCGGTAGGCTGACATCGACCTCCCGGAAGCTCTCGCGATGCGCGTCGGCCAGGCCCGCCGCGCCGAGCCGCGCCACGAGCCAGTCCACCGTCCTCGCATAAGCCGGGCGGCCCGTGACGCGGCCCCAAAGATAGTCGCCCGCCGCCTTGCTTTCGTGGGAGAAGCCGACGAGCGTCGCCACATCCTCGCGAATGGCGCCGCCGTCCAGCGCCGGATCCATCGGGCCCGGAGCAAAGGGTGAGGGGCGGGCCGGGAGATCCATCTCCGAGGACGCGAAAATACCCTGCGACGGATCGGTTGTCGGGCCGGGCAGACGCAATCCGAACCAGGCGGCGGTGCCTGATCTGGCCGGCGCGACGTCGCCCATGAATGGGAACGTCTTGACGTGGCTGCTCCATATTGGGGCGGCCTGCCTTGTGTCCTGCACTGCCCGTGTCGCAGCCGCGCCGCTGGTTGCCGACGCGGACAGCGCCACTATCGCGAGGAGGCGGCGGCGCACGCTCTATCTCCGCACGCTGGCCGCGAGACGTTCGTGCTGCACTTCTTTGAGCCGGCGATCGTGCAGCACGGACACGCAAATCAACGAGATGAGGCAGGTCGCGGCCATGAAGCATGCCACCGCGATGCTGCGTCCGAAGGCGGCGAAAAGCGATGCCGCGATCAGGGGCGTGAAGCCCCCTCCGAGCAGCACGCCGACCTGATAGCCGAGCGAGGCGCCGGAATAGCGGACCTTGGTCGCGAAGAGTTCCGCGAACAAGGCCGCCTGCGGACCGTACATCAGCGACACCACGCAAAGGCCGACGCCGATGGCCGTGCAGATGCCGGCGGCCGTGCCGGTCTCCAGCAGGGGAAAAAAGGCGAAGGACCACAGGCCGGTCGTCACGCAGCCCAGCTTGAACAGGCCGTACCGGCCAACGCGATCGGATAGATGGGCCACGGCGATGAGCGCAGGGATCATGCACAGGCTGCCGAACATGATGCAGGCCAGCATCAATTCCCGCGACAATCCGAGCGTCGTCGTCGCATAGGATATGACCCAGGTGATGATCACGTAGAAGCAGGCGTTGCTCGCGATGAACGCGCCGCCGGCCAGAAGGATGAGCTCCCAGCTCGAAGCGATGACGCGCAGGATCGGGGAGCGTTGCGGTGCGGGCGGCTCGTTTTCGGGCGCGGCCTTAGCGATCGTCTCGAATTCCCGCGATTCCTCCATGCGGATATGGACGTAGAGGGCCAACGCCACCACGACGACGCTCAGCAGAAACGGAACGCGCCAGCCCCAGGCCGAGAAGGCTTGCGGCGACATCAGCCCGCCGGACAGGAAGAAGGCGATGTTGGCAAGGATGACGCCGGACGGCACGCCGATCTGGACGAAGCTGCCGAACAGGCCGCGCCGCCCTTCCGGGGCATTTTCGATGGCGATCAGCGCCGCGGCGCCCCATTGGCCACCGACCGCGAAGCCCTGCAGGAAGCGCAGCAGGATCAGCATCAGCGGGGCGGCGGCGCCGACGCTCGCATAGGTTGGCAGCAGGCCGACCAGCAATGTCGAGACGCCCATCGTCATCAGCGCGACGACCAGGGCCGTCTTGCGCCCACGCAGGTCACCGAAATGGCCAAAGACGACGCCGCCCAGTGGTCGCGCGATGAAGCCCACGGCGAAGGTGCTGAAGGCTGCGAGCTGCGCCACCAGTGGCGAGAGTTCGGGCGAGAAGAAGATGTGCGGGAATATGAGCGCGGCGGCGGTGCCGTAGACAAAGAAGTCATACCATTCGACACCCGCCGCGCCGATGGATGTGAGCGCCAGACGGACCATGGACCCGCGATTCCGGCCGCTCGCGGATGTCATTTCCGGCAGCCCGTCGATCGCCGAATCCCGGAAGTCCGCTTCATCGCCATGATCCCCTCCTTGTCGCGATCGCTTGAGCGACCGCTTTTCGTTGACGTGGTGATAGGGGTTGTGCCCGGAATGGGTGAGTGCTTTACCGGACATATGTGTGTCTTTGCCGGACAAAGTGCGAATGACGGACATGGTGGAAGGGCAGGGAGAGGGAAGGGGGGCGGCCCGGCCCCGGGTGCCGCTGTCCAGGGCGGTCGAGCTTCCCCTGCTGAACCAGCGGACCTTCGCGCCTTACAAGATCGCGATCCTTATCGACACGGTCGCGTCACATGGCATTCCGGCGGAGATCGTGCTCGCCCGGACCGGGCTAACATGGGGTGAGGTACAGGATCCTCACACACTGACGTCGATCGGCCAGTACATCACGGCTTATGACAACATCGTCGCGGCCGGGGTGGACCTGAGCGTCGCGTTCGCGGTGGGTGCGCGTCTCCACCTCTCCGCTTATGGCATGTACGGCTACGCCCTGATGTGCTCGCCGACCATTCGCGACTTCTTCGATTTCGCTGTGCGCTACCACCCGCTCGCCACACCGGCGCTGCAACTCGGCTGGCGGCGGGAAGACGACCTGGCGATCTGGGAATTCAAGGAAGTTTATCGCGGGGTGATGAGCGCGGACCTTCGCAATTTCTTGATGCGCCAGCAGATGATGCAGACCTCGACGCACATGCGCGATGTCGCGGGAACGGCGATCCACCCGCTACGCGCCTTGTTCGACCTTCCGGATGCGGGAACCTCCGCCGAAGATGCCAACATCCTCGGATGCCCCTGCCATTTTGGCGCAGCCGCCCACGAACTGCACTATCCGGTAAGCATCCTCGATCAAGCTCCCGAGCTTGCGAACCGATTGACCCGGATCATGCTGGAGGAGACCTGCGATCGTCTCATCGGCCAGGCCAAGATGAGTTCGGGCGTCGCCGGAGAGGTCTATCGTCTCCTCATGCGCGCGCCCATTCGATCTTCTTCCATGCAGGCGGTCGCGGTCCAACTCGGCATGACCGAGAGAACGTTACGCCGCCGGCTCGATGCCGAGAACAGCCGCTATGCGGATATCGTCGATGATGTCCGCAAGAAGCTCACGCTGGAATATCTCCACGCCACCCGCCTGACGGCGGACGATATCGCCTTGAAGGTGGGATTCACCGACAATTCCAACCTGCGGCGTGCCGTCAAGCGCTGGACTGGGGGAACCATCAGCGAGCTCAGAAGAACGATGCGGCCCGATGGGCGGGATAAAGTCCCCGGTGCTTTGCCAAGCTCCGCAAGATCGTGACACCTTGGCGGATGGTCGCGATCGCATGTTCCGTCAGCAGGGGGACCTTTCGGACCTGAAGGCGGTTGGGGAACGCGTCATGGCGCCAATTGCCGGTCAAGCCGGCCGCGCGGTTTTGGTCGTGCATGAGAAATTCTCGGCCGATCCGGTGGCTCCGGTTCCCTTGTACCGCGCGATTTGCGGATAGGCGCACAGCGGTCGCTGGATATCCACCTGCGCGGGGTGCCCCGCCACGAATTTGGTCGCGACCACTCTCTTGGGCGCACGCCGCGTGTCCGTCCAGGCGATTAGGGCGGAAAAAAGGTCGTCCGTCGGATCCTTGTCCGGTGGTGGCGGCAGGCCACCGAGCGCGGAATTGAACACGTCGGGGCCCGTTCCGCCGCCGCAATGCTCGACGCCCGGCGCCATGAACAAGCGGGCGTTTTGCTGGAGCCTCGCCATTCCGCCGAGATTACGGGCCTGGCGTTCGTAGAATGCCACCGACTGCGCGGGCGGGACCAATGAATCCGCCAGCCCGTGGTAGATGATCAGCTTTCCGCCACGGGCTGCGAATGCGTGGAGGCTACCCTGCTTGGCATCGTTGACATCCGCCGCCAGCGCTGCATCGACGGTTGCCATGTCCCGTTCCACATCGAAGGCGTGCCAATCCCAGTCGGGCCCGAATACCCATTTGAACAGGCCCGCGAACTGAGGTTCACCATTGGCCGCCGTCTCGAGGAACGACCAGCCGAAGCGAGCGGGCGCTTCGCTGCCGACCGGCCACCCGAAGAACAGGGCGCGCCCGTCGCGTGCTGACGGTCCGCTGTAGAAAGCGCGAACGGTCGTGAGTTCGGCGGCCGTGAGGCACCCGTCCGTTTGTGCCCTCTGGCAGGCGACCCCCGCGGGATCGAAGCTGCAGGCCAGCGGGTCGGTGATGTAGGGATCGCCGGCCACGCCATGTCCCTGGTTATTGCAGCTTGCGACGGCCGCGGCGTTGAGCAGGCGCAATTTGGCATCCGAAAGGAAGCTTCCGGGCGTCTGGTGGGCGGCCGCGAAGTCCCACGCCACTGCCGCGTGGCCCCATGTACGATTGATGACCGGCGCTCCGACCAGGATTCCATCATAGTCGCTGGGATAGTAGAGTGCCTCGATGAGCCCCTGCTGCCCGCCGGTCGAGCATCCGGTATAATAGGACCGCGTCACTCGGCGATCGTAATAGCTCTCCGCGATCGCCTTCCCCGTCAGGGTCATCACGTGCGTCGAAAGGCGGCCCCAGTCCTTCCATTTGCGCGGATGCCCGACCAGGGCGTCGCCGTTCAGCGACGTCGCGGGGGCGGTTCCGGTATCCGTCGTCGCCGTCGCGAAGCCCCGCCGCAGGCCTTCGGTCATGCTCCCATATCCGGCCTCCAGCGTTCCGGCGAAACCACCGTTGCCATTGCCGTGGAACACGCCCGCCCATCCCCGCACCGGGAGCCAGAGTTCCACCCGGATGTCGGAATCGGGGGCCGATCGGACGCTGGCGACGACACGGCAGAAGGAAGGGAGGTTCGAAAGGGCGGGCGCCTTGAAGGCGGCGGCGGCGTCCTCCACCAGCGTGGCGCTGATGATCGTCGTGTCCGGCAAGCTCAGTTTAGAGAGATCGCCGCATTTCGCCGACGATGGCGCGACGATGCTGGGCGCCTTGGCGTTTGCGGGCATTCCAACGATGAGGGCCCAAAGACCGATGAGCATGGTGCAGATAAATTTCAACGAGCGCATGATCGACCGATCCATCCTCATGTGGTTCCTGGCGAAGAAAATCGTGGCAGCGGAAATCATTGATGCCTCGCCGCGCGATGAGGGTGCCGTGGGGAGGTCTGCCATGATGGCCCGCAGGCGCGGAGGGCCGTCGAGAAATCAACGGAGCCGTATTTCATGTTTGCACCCGTCCCGTTCCGCAGCCTGATCGTTCCACCGTCGGATCGACGGGAATAAGGATGGGATTGCGCCGATTGCCATGACGTAAATGACGCGGACACTTGCCGCAAATGACCGGGCGAGACGATGTGGTCCGAAAGGATCGGCCGATCTCTGCTCGATCGTCCTTCGGGAAGCCGACATCACAGCACTTTGAACAGCCCGGTCGCGCCCATCCCGCCGCCGATGAACACGGTGACGACCACCGGGCGGACGCCGCGACGCCTGCCTTCGATGAGCGCGTGCCCGACCATCCGCGCGCCGGACATCCCTGCCGAGAGGATGAAGATGCGGCGGCCGCACAGGGTGCCACTCTCCCGGCAGGTGCTGGCGATGATCGAGGATCTGCGCGAGCTGACCGGCCATCGCCAGCGCCTGTTCCCGTGCATGGGTTGGCCGAAAAAGGCCATGTCCGAGAATGGCGTCAATCAGGCCCTGCGCTGGCTGGGTTACGGGACCCACGAGATGACGGCGCATGGTTTCCGGGCGATGGCAGCGACCCTTCTCAACGAGATGGGCCGGTGGAATCCGGATGCGATCGAGCGACAGCTTGCTCATCAAGAGGCGTCATCGGTGCGCCGAGCCTATGCACGCGGTGAATATTGGGAAGAGCGCGTCGCGATGATGCAGCACTGGCCCGACTATCTCGACGGTTTGCGAGACGCAGCCGAGGCACCGCGGCCAGCTGTGGCAATTGATGCAAGGGCGATACGCGAAGGTCGAAAATCGGTCGACCTCGGCGCGGTTGAGGAGACTACTTTATACCCTTCTGGGGATATCTGAATTTTATACCCCAAAAGGTATAAACCCGAAACAACCCCTAAAGGGTATATTGCTAAATTATACCCTATGCGGTATGCCATCCGCGAAAGGAAGAGCGATGGCGCAACTTACCCGCAGTCCGAAGCAACTCGGTGCATATGTGCACAGCGTGCGCGTCCAGCGCGGCCTGACGCAGCAGGCGCTGGCCGATCTCGTCGGGACCGGCCAAAAGACGGTCTCGAAGATCGAGAACGGCCATGGCGGCACGCGTGTAGACACACTCTTTTCCGTCCTGGCCGCGCTCGACTGCGACATGCAGATCGGACCGCGCAGCAAGGGCGGGAAGGACATCAGCGAGATTTTCTGACATGCCTCGCCAAAAGACCCACGTCCCCCTGAACGTGCTGATCAACAACAGGTTGGTCGGGCGGCTCGAGAAGGAGCCGAGCGGCGCCATATCCTTCCAGTACGATGGCAGCTGGCTTGACTGGGAGCATCGCTTCGCGACGTCCTTGTCCCTGCCGCTTCGGAAAGCCGCCTATCGCGGCGGCGAGGTTGCTGCCGTCTTCGACAACCTGCTGCCGGACAGCGCCGACATCCGCCGACGCGTCGCCGAGCGAACCGGGGCCGACGGCATCGACCCGTATAGCCTGCTAGCCCGGATCGGACGAGACTGTGTCGGCGCCATGCAATTCCTGCCCGACGGTGAAGCCCTCGATGCGAGCGGCGTCATCCAGGCTGAGCCCGTCAGCGACGACGAAATCGAGCGACTGCTCGCCGATCTCAAGCATGCGCCGCTCGGAATCGACCCCGACCAGGAATTCCGAATCTCGATCGCAGGCGCTCAGGAAAAGACCGCTCTGCTGCGCTACGAGAACCAATGGATGCGACCACTCGGCACCACGCCGACGACACACATCCTCAAGCCCCAACTCGGCAAGATACCGATCTCGACGGGCACGATCGACATGACGGCGAGCGTCGACAACGAGCATTATTGCCTCAAGCTCTTGGAAGCGTTCGGTCTTCCGGTCGCGACGACGGAAATCGCCACATTCGGTAAGCGGCGGGTTCTCGTCGTGGAGCGCTTCGATCGCCGGTGGCGAGATGATGGGCGGCTCCTGCGGTTGCCGCAGGAGGATTGTTGCCAGGCGCTCGGCGTGCCACCAACCAAGAAATACCAGAGTGAGGGTGGCCCGACGGCCGCCGATATCATCCACCTTCTCGAAGGAAGTGACGAACCGTCGGAAGACCAGATGACCTTCTTAGCCAGCCAGATCATCTTTTGGCTGATCGGTGCGACGGATGGGCATGCCAAGAACTTCAGCGTGTTTCTGCAGCCCGGGGGTGGGCTGAAGATGACACCGATGTACGATGTGCTGTCCGTGCAGGAGGCGGTCGATCGCAATCAGCTCAACCAGCGAAATTTTCGTCTCGCCATGTCGGCGGGGAAGAGTCGTCACTATCGCATCGTCGAGGTGCTGGGGCGCCATTTCGTGCAAACGGCGAAGGCGGCAGGCATGGGGCCGACACTTGTCGAGCGGGTCATCGACGACATCCGCGAAAGGGCCGAAGGCGCCGCGGATATCGCACGATCGGCCATGCCTGGCGATTTCGCCGACGAGATCCATGAGAGCATCCGAGGCGCCGTTGCGGCCCGACTGGCTCTTCTGGATACGGCGCTCGTCGAGATGCGATGATATCGCATGGACGTTCCGGCGGTGGCCCGCGATCGCTTCGCCGCCTTGCGCCGCGATCTCATCGACGACCTCATGCTCCGCCTTGCCGAGATCATTGACGACCACGCGCCCGCCCTGCGCGGCCGGCAGCACATGGGCGCGGCCCGGCCCGATGGCTGATGCCCATCTGGTGGCCGCGCAGCTTAAGGGCTATCAGGCGATCCGCGAGGAAGTCCCGACCAGGACAGAACCAGTTTCGACGCAATTTAAGGATGGTAGATTGCGGTGGTCTTGGCGGCGATCTCGTCGGCGGTGACGCCGGGGGCGCGCTCGATCAGTCGGAACGGGCTGTCGTGATCGGGCCGGGCGAAGACGCACAGGTCGGTGACGATCATGTCGACGACATTCCTGCCGGTGAGCGGCAGG
>Ga0105240_10000629_pt1 | contig 65049 bp, 59 predicted proteins | sample KBSC54metaG_FD_80426 | JGI IMG/M metagenome (GOLD analysis project Ga0105240, IMG submission 80426) | Corn rhizosphere microbial communities from Kellogg Biological Station, Michigan, USA - KBS C5-4 metaG | ecosystem: Host-associated > Plants > Roots > Rhizosphere > Soil | place: Michigan, USA... | reverse complement strand
GCATCGCGATGCCAACTTCCTGGGCGTTCCCAAAGGGACGTAAACCGTTTTCCCATGCTCCGACCGCCGTCGGACAGTGCGGGTGGTGCGGGAAAATCTAAATTTTCAAATGGACCCACTACCGAGCGTCCGGTCTATTTGACTTTCCCCGTAGCCGGCGCGACAATGAATCTGTCCTTTGAGGTCCTTCCCTCCGCGAACGCGGGAGTAACTCAGCTGGTAGAGTGCGACCTTGCCAAGGTCGATGTCGCCGGTTCGAATCCGGTCTCCCGCTCCAATTTCCAGAAGTCCGATCCGCACAGCACTGTCCCAGGAGCGGACACCTCGGGGCGTGATACAATCGCTCACGGTGCCATAACCCTCTGTAACCACAGGTATTTTTACAGCTTGGACAATGGCAGAAAGCGTGCGCTAGTGAGTCACCGGCCGAGCTCATGCCAACGATCTGGAGTACGTCGCATTAGGAACTGCATTAGGAAACCATGGATATCAAGCGAGAAGGCGTCGCGAGAAAAAAGCGCATCAAGTTCATCATCTACGGGATCCTGACCATCGGCGCTCTGGGAGCAGCCGGTTGGCGCGTGTCGAAACTTGAGCCTGCAGCCCCCACCGTAGAGCGCGCCACGGTGTGGATCGACTCGGTGAAACGTGGCCCAATGCTGCGTGAGGTCAAAGGTCTGGGAACCCTCGTTCCCGAAGATATTGTGGTCATCCCGACGCTGCAGGACGGCCAGGTGATCAAAGTTCCGGTGAAATCGGGCGAGAGAGTGAAACCCGATACGGTTTTGGTGGTATTAGTGAATCCGGACATGGATCTCGCGGCCAACGATTTGGAGTGGCAAGTGAAACAGGCCCAGGCAACCTATGCCGACCTGAAGGTTAAGCTTCAGAGCCAGAGATTCGACCAGCAATCCGCGGTTTCTACTGCCGAGAACGCTCTCAAACAGGCATCCCTCAACAAGGATAAGGACGAACAGCTCTTCAAGTTCCAATTGCAGACCGACCTCAACGTGAAACTCAGCACCGCGAATTGGGAACAGGCTGCCAACCGCTTTCAAACCGAGAAGCAAAAGCTGGACATCATGAAGGATTCGATCGACGCCCAGCTGGACTCCGCAAAAGTCCAAATCGATAAGCTGCAGGCGACCTGGGAGCGTAAAAAGCAGCAGCTCACCGAGCTTACGGTCCGCGCGGGAACCGACGGCGTGGTTCAGGAACTGACGTTGCAGGTGGGCACCCGGGTCACATCCGGTACGGTGGTCGCCAAGGTTGCCCAGGCCAAGCTGAAGGCCGAGCTGCAGATCGCCGAAACTCAAGCCAAAGATATTCTGTTGGGCCAAAAAGCTTCTGTAGATACACGGAACGGTATCATCCCGGCGCACGTAGTTCGAATAGATCCGAATGTGGTGAATGGAACTCGTACCGTGGACTGTACGCTCGATGGGCCATTACCGAGCGGCGCGGTGCCGAACCTGAGCGTCGATGGGACCGTAGAAATCGAGCGTCTGGCAGACGTCGTGTATATCGGCCGGCCGGTGTTCGGCCAGCCTAACAGTTCGGTGAGTTTGTTCAAGTTGGAACCGGATGGAAAGGGCGCGTCACGCTTAACCGTGAAGCTGGGGCGCAGTTCGGTGAATACGATCGAGGTTGTCGAAGGGTTAAGAGTGGGCGATCAGGTGATTCTCTCCGATATGTCGGCTCAGGATCAGAATCCCCGGATACGTCTGGACTAGGGAGGAGCGAATATGGCCGAAGTTCTGATTCATCTGGATGGAGTCAAGAAAGTCTTCGTGACCGACGAAGTCGAAACGCACGCACTGGCGGGCATTCATCTCGATATCAAGAAGGGTGAATACGTATCCATCGCCGGTCCGTCCGGCTGCGGCAAATCGACGCTGCTGGCGATTCTCGGGCTGCTCGACTCCTCTTCCGACGGCACCTATGAGCTCAATGGCCGGCCTGTCCAAGGACTGAAGCTTAGCGAGCGCGCGCGTATCCGCAACCGCGAGATCGGATTCATTTTCCAGGCTTTCAACCTGATCGGCGACCTTACTGTCTATGAAAACGTAGAGCTGCCGCTCACCTACCGCGGAATGCCTAGCGCGGAGCGCAAGAAGCGGGTGCACGAATCGCTGGAACGCGTCGGCATGAGCCATCGCGTGAAGCACTATCCGTCGCAGCTCTCCGGGGGTCAGCAGCAGCGTGTCGCTGTGGCTCGGGCGCTGGCCGGCGACCCATCTATTCTTCTGGCCGATGAGCCCACCGGCAACCTCGATAGCACCAATGGCGAGGCTGTCATGGAGCTGTTACGGGATCTGCATCGCGGCGGAGCCACCATCTGCATGGTCACCCACGATCCTCGCTACGAACGTTTTGCCGATCGCAACATTCACTTGTTCGATGGACGCATCGTCGAAGAAAACGCCGAGCGCGCTTGATTTTTCGTCTTCCCGAACCCGTACTTCCCGGGAACATAGTACTAGAACCCTAATCTAAGGTGCAGGTCTCTTAATCCGTGTCCGATAGGTAACTCAGGTCCCTTTTTATATCGGGCTTGATCACCTGGAGGATGCATTCGTGAGCGTCATTTCCGATCCATCGCTGCGCACTGGCATTCAGATCAATATTCCTCGCCCCGCAGCTCCGCCGGAGCCGGTGGAAGCGGAAGCCATACTTCGCTCTCTTGCCGACGACAGCACGGGCGTTGTTCCGCCGCCCCCCGAGTCCCTGGAAGATATCGGCATTTCTGTCTCCTTGATCGAACAACTGCTTCTGAAGCTCCTGTATTTTCGCGGCGAGGTACTGGGAAGGGATTTGGCGAGCCTGGTGGGATTGCAGTACAGCCTCATTGATGAGCTATTGGAGACGCTGAAGCGGCAGCATCATGTGGGGATCAAGAAGTCCCTGGGCATGGGCAACAGTTCGGGAATTTTCGCGCTCACCGAGTCCGGGCGCAACCTCACGCGGGAGTATCTGGAGAACAATCAGTACGCCGGGACGGTTCCAGTGCCTCTCCACCAATACGCGGAGGTCGTGCGGCAGCAAAGGCTAGCCGAAAACTGGCTGTCGCCGGACTCTCTCAAGAAAGCCTTCAAACATCTGGTGGTGGAGCAGGACATCCTGGCGCGTATTGGTCCGGCGGTCAACTCCAACAAATCGTTCTTGATCTATGGTCAACCCGGCAACGGCAAAACCGCGCTCGCTGAATCGCTCTTCCGCGTGGAGACGGCGCCCATTTACCTGCCTTATGCGATCGAATCGCAGGGCAATATCATCCAGCTCTACGACCCGATCTATCACCAGAAGATCGAAGATACGGATAGCGACAGCATTACTCTCGATCGGGATCACGGCTATGATCGCCGTTGGTTCAAGTGCCGCCGCCCCTTCATCATCACCGGCGGCGAGCTGGGTCTGGACATGCTGGATTTAAGCTACAACAAAGTTTCGAAAGTGTACGACGCGCCTTTCCAGCTCAAAGCCAACAACGGCATTTATCTCATTGACGACTTTGGACGCCAGAAGGCCTCACCCGCCGAGATCCTGAATCGTTGGATCGTCCCCATGGAGCGGCACGTCGACTATCTGAGCTTCCAGGCCGGCGGCAAAATGACGGTGCCTTTTGAAGCGTTCCTGATTTTCTCCACCAACCTGCGGCCGGACCAGTTGGGCGACGAAGCGTTCCTGCGCCGCATTCAATACAAGATGTTCCTGCGCAGCCCGGGAAGGAACGAGTTCATCGAGATTTTCGAGCGCTTCGCCGAATCGCGCCTGCTCGCCCACGAGCCGGGAGTCATTGACGGATTCGTGGAGAAACATTACGTGCAAGGCGGCAAGCGGTTCCGCCGCTGCCATCCTCGGGACGTCATCAGCCATGCGATCGATCTGATCAACTTCGAGTCGCGACCCAAGAAACTAACCGAGGATGTCCTGGATCGCGCGTTCGACAGTTGCTTTACCGACAACATCGACGTCAACGACTGATATCGTTGTAAGGACGAGGTGTCCTCGTCCTCCCATGAATCTTCGCAACTGGTTCGATACTTCTTTTCGTCTGCGCTCAGGCGAGCCGGCGCTCGAATGGAAAGGCGCAACGTACACCTTCGGCGAGATTGACGCACGCAGTAACCGCATGGCGCATGCCTTGTCGGCTCGTGGTTTCCAGCGCGGCGACCGACTCGCTGTTTACCTCGCCAATTCGCTCGACTTCATCGATCTATATTTGGCTTGCGTCAAGCTCGGCATCATCTTCGTCCCGGTCAACATTCTCTATCGGGAGCGTGAGCTTTCTCACATTCTGAGCGACTCCGAGCCGAAGTTATTCGTCACGGAAAAGGAGCTTCCAGCTTTGCGCGCGGAAGCAGCTGCGCAGCCGGCGGATCTGCGCGAGACGCCGCTCGATGGCGAATCGCCAGCCGCGCTAGTCTACACATCCGGCACGACAGGCGTTTCGAAAGGTGCGATTCTTACCCACAATAACTTCGCGGTGAATGCCTCAAATCTACTCGACGCCTGGCGCATCTCATCCACGGACAGGTTTCTATTAGCGCTTCCGCTGTTTCACGTCCATGCGCTGGGCAACGGCCTGCACTGCTGGCTATTCTCGGGATGCCGCATGCGTCTACTGGAACGCTTCGAGCACGAAAAGGCGGCGGCTGAATTTCTGGATTTCCGTCCCACGCTGTTCTTCGGTGTGCCGACCATGTACGTTCGTCTGCTCGATACCCCGCCGGATACCGCGCGCGAAATCGGACGAGGCATGCGCCTGTTCGTGTCAGGCTCGGCGCCGCTGCCGGCGCAGGTACTCGAAGATTTTCGCAAACTGTTCGGGCACACCATTCTCGAACGCTATGGCATGACCGAAACCATCATGAACATCTCGAATCCTTACGATGGCGAACGTCGTCCCGGAAGCGTCGGGTTTCCGCTGCCAGGGGTACAGGCGCGCATCCTAAACGAAGATGGCCAAGAAGTGCCGGATGGAGAAACCGGTGAGCTGTATCTGAAAGGTCCAAATGTATTCGCTGGATACTGGCGGCGCGAGGATGCCACTCGTTCCGCGTTCGTCGATGGCTGGTTTAAGACCGGTGACATCGCCCAGCGATCGCCGGACGGCTATTACACCTTGTGCGGCCGCCGCAGCGATCTTATTATTTCAGGCGGCTTCAATATTTATCCGCGTGAGATCGAAGAGTTCTTGACGGAGCAGCCGGAGGTCGCCGAAGCGGCAGTTGCCGGCGAGCCGGATCACCGGCGCGGCGAAGTACCGGTTGCGTATATCGTGCCTCGCGGCGGAGATTGCGACACGGCGGCGCTCGAAGCCCGCTGCCGCGAAAATCTTGCATCCTTCAAATGCCCGCGTCGCTTTATCGTGGTCGAAAAACTTCCCCGCAATGCCCTAGGCAAAGTGCAAAAACATCTGTTGGGAGCCGCGGCGCAGTGAAGATCCTGATGGTGGCGTCGGAGGCCACTCCCTTCGCGAAAACAGGCGGTCTGGCCGATGTGCTGGGCTCGCTGCCGGCGGCGCTGGTTCGCTTGGGAGACGACGTTGGCATTGTCATACCCAAATACCGCGTGGCCGAAACCAGCGGAGCTGAACGGGTCTGGCTCGCTATGCCGCTGTGGGTGGGTCCGCACGCTTACCGAGTAGACATTTATCGCCTGGTTCACCGCGGCGTCAAGTATTTTTTCGTGGATTGCCCGCTGCTTTACGATCGCCCGGAGATTTACGGAAGCGATCCCGACGATCACATCCGCTTCGCGCTCTTGAGCCAGGCCGCGCTGGGCATCGCGCGCCATATCTTCGGGCCTGCGGTACTGCACCTGCACGATTGGCAGGCCGGCCTGGTTGCTCCGTATCTGCGAACTACCTTCGCTAGCGATCCGACATTTTTCGGACTTCGCACACTGCTGACCATCCACAATCTCGGCTACCAGGGAAACTATCCCGCGACCGCTTTTGCGGATCTGGGTCTCGATCCGGGGCTATACAACCCCGGCGGCCTGGAATTCTGGAATCACGTGAGCTTTCTCAAAGCCGGCATCGTCTGGTCCGATGCCATCAACACCGTAAGCCCAACCTATGCGCGCGAGATCCAGACGCCCGAATACGGCTTCGGCATGGACGATCTGCTGCGAGTCCACGCTCGGAAGCTGAGCGGGATCCTGAATGGCGTCGATTATGAGGAGTGGAATCCGGAAACCGGTCCATTTCAGGAAGCGCACTATTCCGCGAACGATCTTTCCGGCAAGCTTGCATCGAAAAAAGCCCTGCTCGCGGAGATGGGATTGCCGCCCGACACGCGCCGGCCGCTGATAGGGATTGTGTCGCGCTTTGCGGATCAAAAAGGATTCGAGCTGCTGGCAGGCATTGCCACCTGGCTAGCGGGTCAGGATGTGGCTATGGTGGCACTCGGCTCCGGGCAAAAGAAATATGAGGACATGTTTAGTGAACTTGCAGCTTTGTACCCGGATAAATTCGCCGTGCGGATCGGCTATGACGACGCAATTTCGCATCGCATCGAGGCCGGCGCCGACATGTTTCTCATGCCGTCGCAATATGAACCGTGCGGGCTTAGTCAGATCTACAGCCTGCGTTACGGAACCGTACCGATCGTGCGGGCCACGGGCGGCCTGGACGATACCGTTGACGAATCGACGGGCTTTAAATTTGTCGAATACACTCCGAAAGCACTCCAGGCCGCGATCGCGCAGGCGCTAGACGCATTCGAAAAGCCTGTTTCGTGGATCGCACGGATGCGGGAGGGAATGGCGAAAGATTTTTCCTGGGATATGTCCGCGAAGGAATATCAACGGCTGTTCCGCTCGCTATAACAGGACGCCCGATATCCCGACTGCGATGCCCAGAATGCCAAAAATCAGACTGATCACCGGGAAAAGCTTTTTGCGCGAAATGAAGTAGAGCGAGGCCATGACTACGCCGATTTCGAGCATCCCCTCGCCCAGGTCGTAGCGCAGGGCTTTATTCTCCGTGTGGAGAGTTTCCCGCTCTTTCTTGGTAGCTTCGTCTTTCACTTCCTTGCTTTCTTTTTCGTACTTCGTCTGTTGGGACTCGTAGCGGGCGATGGTCTGCTCTGTGTCGGGTCTATCGCGGCCGAGCACGTTCATTAAGTCGACACCGAGCTCCAGGCTATGAAACTTGATGCGGTTGGATTGATACAGCGACCACTGATCGTTGGCCTCGGAGCGCTCGACCACAGCCGTCGTATGCGCACGGTGAGATTGGATAGAAACTATCGCCAGACACACAGCCAACACGGCGGCGAGCACGCCGACCTTCTGTCCCAGGGGATCCGATCCCCCGCCTTCGGTCTTAATTTCGATTTCAGCCATAGCTGGTTAACAGGATAGCGCTGCTTCAGGGGAATGGCCGGAGTTGCATCTTTCGGGCCGAATCCCGCATCATAAGTAGCGGACCCCCAGGGGGATACGAAGGAAACATGGCTTCTGAAAACACACTGACTTTTACAGATGGCGCTTTTGACCAGGACGTGCTGAAATCGGACACGCCCGTACTGGTGGATTTTTGGGCTCCCTGGTGTGGACCCTGCAAAGCCATGGGCCCCACGATTGACGCCCTTGCCAGCGAATACGCCGGCAAGGTGAAGATCGGAAAGCTGAATACCGACGACAATCCCGGTACCGCCATGCGCTACGGGATCCGTGGGATCCCCACGCTGTTGCTGTTCAAGGGCGGCCAAGTGGTGGATCAACGGGTTGGCGCGATGCCCAAGCCCGAAGTCCTGAAAATGATCGAGCCGCACCTCGCCAAGGTTAGTAGCTAAGCTCGGCTTAGCTGGTGACAGCCCCTTGCGCGGCTGAGCCGACCGAGTTTACATACTTCCGAAATACGCCGGTGGCGTATTTCAGTTCGGGCGCCTTCCATGCGCTGAGCCGGGACTTCATCTCCTCGGGCGAAACTTCCAGGTCGATCGTTCGTTTGTCCAGATCGATCGTGATCATGTCGCCCTCGCGAACCGCGGCGATAGGTCCACCGACGAACGCCTCGGGAGCAATGTGGCCGACCATAAAACCGCGAGTGGCTCCGCTGAAGCGGCCATCGGTCAGTAGCGCCACGCTATCGGCCAGTCCTGCTCCGACGATCGCGCTGGTTACGCCCAGCATTTCGCGCATGCCAGGACCGCCGCGCGGACCCTCGTAACGCACCACGACAACGTCGCCGGCCTTAATCTCCCCACTGGTCACGGCATGCATGGCGTCTTCTTCGCGCGCGAACAGGCGAGCCGGTCCATGATGCGACTTCTTAGCGATTCCCGTGACTTTGATCACGCTGCCTTCAGGCGCGAGGTTCCCTTTGAGGATCACCAGGCCGCCGCTCGCCTTAATCGGATTAGCCAGCGGACGAATCACTTCCTGGCCAGCCGTTTCTTTGGCATCGGCGGCTTCCTCGGCGAATGTCCGGCCAGTGACCGTGACGGCATCGCCGTGGGCGTAGCCCCCGTCACTTAAGCGTTTCGCCACTACTGCCCAGCCGCCAGCTTGATCTACGTCGTAGGCCACAAAGCGACCCGCAGGTTTCAAATCGACGATAAGAGGCGTACGCGCGCTAATAGTCTGGAAATCATCCATGGTCAGCGGAACGCCGGCTTCGTGCGCCAGAGCGAGCAGATGCAGCACCGCATTGGTCGATCCGCCGGTGGCGGCCACCGACGCGATAGCGTTCTCGAACGCTTTGCGAGTGGCGATCGTGCGCGGCCGGCGATCCGCACGCACTGCGTCCATCACCACTTGGCCGCAGCGGAAGGCTACCTGCTGCTTGCGCGGGTCGACTTGCGGCACAGAGGCGGTACTCATCGGAGAAAGCCCGATCATTTCCATCACAGTCGCCATGGTGTTGGCGGTGAACTGTCCGCCGCACGCACCAGCGCCGGGGCACGACGTATTCTCGATCTCTAGCAGTTGGGCATCCGTGATCAGATTGGCCGCACGCTGGCCCACAGCTTCAAACACCGTCTGAACTGTGGAATTGTTGGGCCCGGGCATGATCGTGCCGCCGTACATCACCACCCCCGGCACGTTGAGGCGTAACAGAGCCATGCCTGCTCCCGGAATGGTTTTATCGCAGGCAACCAGCGCGACGATGCCATCGAACATGTGCCCGCGCGCCACCAGCTCGATCGAGTCCGCAATCAGATCCCGGCTAACGAGGGAGGCTTTCATGCCTTCCGTGCCCATCGTAACGCCGTCGCTGATCGCGATCGTGTTGAATTCCATGGGCGTGCCGCCGGCCGCCCGAATCCCGGCCTTGACGTGCGTGGCCAACTCGCGCAGGTTATAGTTGCACGGCATGGTCTCAATCCAGGTATTCGCGACGCCAATGATCGGCTTCTTCAAGTCCTCATCAGTGAAGCCGATAGCCTTGAGCATGGCGCGCGCGGGCGCGCGATCCCGTCCTTGCGTGATGGTGTAACTCTGAAGTTTCATGGGAAACTTCCATCGTACCGCGACAAAACCCAAATTATTTCACCAGAACGGGTAAATATTCGGCCACTTCGTTCGTCTAAACTAAGTACAACAGGGGATTGCCGAGGAACTTTCCCTTCCAGGAACTCGTCTTAACCAATTAAGGCAAGTTAAGTTCCTGGCTGTGGAGACACCAACACCGTGAAAACAAAGTGGAAAATCGTTGTCGGAACGCTACTGGCGGTGGTCGCCGTGGGCGGGACCGTAGCGAGCGTACGATGGAGCCGCAGCGCGCAGGTAACGGTGCAGACGGCCACCGCCGCCAAAGGCGACCTGACGTCCATCGTAACTGCTTCTGGTGAAATTAAGCCCAAGACCTACACGAACTTAGGTGCTAACGCCCAGGGCCGGGTCATGGAGTTGATGGTCAAAGAAGGGGACCACGTTCGCCATGGCCAGATCGTGGCCCGAATCGAAAGCGTCCAGGCCCACGCGGATGTCGACCAGCAGCGCGCCACAATAGCGTCGGCTGAAGCCGACTCAACCGCTTCCGAGGCGGGCCTGAAAGTGCAGGACGATACAATTAAAACCCAGCGGGCAACCATTGATCGAACTAAAGCGGATCTGGAATTGGCCAAGATCAACAATGACCGCTATGAGCAACTCTACAAGGCAGGTGTGGTTGCACAAGCAGACTTGGACCAGCGCAAATCTACCTACGAATCCCAGCAGGCCGGACTTCGGGAGGCCGAGCTGCGGCTGGACCAACTCATATCGCAACGGGCCCAGACGGTGGCCCAGCTGCAATCGACGCAGCGGCGTGTTACGCAGGCGCAAGCCGGACTCACCCGCTTAGCCGACATTTTGGAGAAACACGATGTGGTCACGCCCCTGGATGGCATCGTCACAACGTTGCCGGTGCAAATCGGCGAGACGGTGGTGCCGGGAATCCAGAACTCGGCCGCATCCAGCATCATGACCGTGGCGGATATGTCCGTGGTCACGGCAGAAGTGAACGTGGATGAGACCGACATTGTGAACCTGCAGCTTGGCCAGAAGGCCGAAGTGACCATTGACGCAATCCCCAATCGCACATTTACCGGGCACGTCACTCAGATCGGAAACGAAGCTATTCTGCGTTCCACCGGACAGGTCGCTTCGAGCAGCGCGACCTCATCCACGGAGGCCAAGGACTTCAAAGTGGTCGTGACGCTGGATAATCCGCCTGATGAGGTTCGCCCGGGCCTTTCCTGCACAGCCAAGATTGTCACCGCGACGCGCAAAGATGTGCTCAATATCCCGATTCAGGCGCTCACCGTTCGGCAACAAGGCGAGCTGGACGATGCGGCTGCCAAGAATAAGCCCAAGAATAATGGGCAGGCGCCCATCGACCTGGCGACGCAAAAGCAGCGCAAGGAAGAGATCACCGGCGTGTTTGTCATCGTGAATCAAAAGGCGGAATTCCGGAAGGTGGGAACCGGGATCACCGGCGCCACGGATATTGAGGTCTTGAGCGGCGTCCAGCCGGGCGAGCAGATTGTGGTCGGCAGCTACCAGGCGATTCGCACCATGCGGCCCGGATCGCGGGTACAAGTGGACAATCGCAACGCCGTTATCGGAGCCGGAAGTTAGCCCATGGCCCAGGCGGCGGTGATCGACAAAGCGGAACGCGGAGACCAGCTCCGGCGCGAGGGCGTCATCATTCGAACCTGGGATTTGATGAAGACCTACGTCATGGGCGATCAGACCATCCATGCCGTAGCCGGCATCGATATCGAAATCAAGAAGGGCGAATACGTCGCCATCATGGGTCCTTCCGGCTCCGGAAAATCGACCTTGATGAACTTGATCGGCTGTCTGGACAGTCCCTCGGCGGGATTGTACTATCTCAACGGCAACCTGGTCAGCGACATGGACGATGACGAGCTGGCGCGCATTCGCAACAAGGAAATCGGATTCGTGTTTCAGACCTTCAATCTGCTGGCGCGCGCCACGGCGCTGCACAACGTGGAGCTGCCGCTAATCTATGCGGGCGTTTCCTCGCAGCAGCGGGTGGAAATGGCCAAGGCCGCTCTCAAAGAAGTGGACCTTCATGAGCGCATGCTGCATAAGCCGAGCGAGCTATCGGGCGGGCAGCGCCAGCGCGTGGCGATCGCGCGGGCTCTGGTGAACCATCCGTCGCTTCTGCTGGCAGACGAGCCGACGGGCGCGCTCGACACCGCCACCGGCAACGACATCATGGCGCTGTTCGCCAAATTACACAAAGAAGGCAACACCATCGTGCTGGTGACGCACGAACACGACATCGCCCTGCACGCGCATCGCATTATCCACATTCGCGACGGGAAAGTGGAAAAAGACGAGGCCGTTAGTAAATAGCAGACGCTACTTTGCCGTTGCTGCCGCCGCCTTCTTAAAATCCCCAGCCTTAAAGTAGGAAATCGCCGTTGGGTCGACCCATTTCTTGAAGATCGCCGAAAGCTGTTCGGGAGTGGTATCGCTGATCTTCTTTTCCAGATCGCTCTCCCGCTGCATAGTCCGGCCCAGTTCGGCCTGGCTCACGAACAACCCGACCAACTGGTTATCCTGTGATCGGCTGAGCTGCCTTTCCTGCATCAGGGCAGTCTTGGCTGTGGCGACCTCTTCCGCAGTGAATCCCGTGGTGACGGCTTTAGTGATTTCGTCGTTAAAGGCAGCTTCGACTTTGGCCGTATTTTCGTTCTTGGCGGAGGCCACGGCGGCAAACACTCCGTACTTTTCCTGCGGGCCCGCCCTGAAGTTGCTGTTTACGCCATAGCTTAACCCGTCCTTTTCGCGGATACGAACCCACAGCCGGCTCTTTTCATCCCCACCAATAATCCGGTCGGCCAGAACCATGGCCGGGTAGTCGGGATCCTGCTGATCCATGCTGACGGGAGTCACCGCGTACAAATACGCATTGGCTTTGTCCGGCGCCTCAAGAGAGATGTTGGCTGGGCTGAGCTTACTCCAGCTGCGCTTGACCACGGCATAAGGCTTCGGGCTCTTCCAGGAGCTGAATAGCTCCTCCGCCACTTTACGGACTTCAGCCGGATCGAAATCTCCGACCACGGCGAGCTCGCCATTCGATGCGCCATAGAAATCCGCGTAAAACTTCTTGACTTCTTCGAGAGTGACCTTCTTCAATTGATCGATGTTCTCATCGATGGTCAAGGTGTAGCGCGGATCGCCCGGCGGATAGGCCGCGTTCAGAAACCGGTTCATCGCGATGCTGGCCATGTTTTGTGGCTCGCTGCGCCCGGCTTCGAGCTGAGCGATGGACGCCTGCCGGATCTGCTCGAAATCGGATTCCGGGAAGGACGGTTGCCGCAGGATCTCAGCGGCTAACCGCAGCGCCGGGACCAATCCCGCCCGCAGGGTATCGATAGAGGCGGTCGCCCTGTCGAGAGAACCGCTCACGTTGATGCGAGCTTTAATCTTGTCGAACTCATCCTGCAACTGCTGCCGTGTATGTTTCTGAGTGCCGCGCATCAGCAGGGCGCCGGCCAGGCGCGGTGCCGCGCCTTTATTTGCAAGACTCTTCTCGTCGCCAAAATGAAGCTGAAGGCTCGCCACTACGGTACCGCCGCGAGTCTTCTTGGGCAACAGAACCAGCTTCAGCCCGCTAGGCAGGGTGACGCGCGTGACGCGTGCTTCAATATTGGCGGGGGAGGGATCGAAAGCCTCGCCTTCTTCGACCGCGGCTTTGCCCTTATAGTCCTTAAGTTCGGCGACGATATCCGGGCTGGGCGGAATCACCGAGCGGTCTGGCTGAGCGGTCGGCAAATACCGCCCGATCGTCCGATTGTCGGGTTTCAAATAAAGCTTCGCGACGCGCGCGACATCTTCCGGAGTGACTTTTTCGACCTGATCGCGGTTCAGATAAATCAGGCGCCAATCGCCCATCGAGCCCCATTCGCTAAGGGCCAGTCCCACGCGCTCGGAATTGTTCAACTCCAGATCGATATTTTTCAGAATACGTGTTTTGGCGCGATCCACTTCTTCCTTGTTGGGTGGTTCCTTGATCAAGCCATCAATCACGCTCAGCATGGTTTTTTCGGCGTCGTCAAGGGATCTATCTTTGGCCACGGTTGCGCTGAACATCTCCACGCCCGGATCGTGCAGCGAATAATTCTCGGCGTCGGCGGAGACCGCTTTCTTGCTCTCGACCAAAGCTTTGTAGAGGCGTCCCGAAGGCGCTTCGGACAAAATACCGGAAAGTACATCCAAGGCCGGCGAATCCTTATGGGAACCCGAGGGAACGTGGAACGCCATCATCACCGACTGATGGTCGCCCACGCGCCGGAGAACCACTTCGCGTTCGCCATCCTGAGTGGGTTCTTCCGTATAAGTGGGTAGAAGCTTGCGGGTCGGCCTGGGAATGACGCCGAACAGTTCCGTGACCCAGCCCAGAGCTTTTGCGGGATCGAACTTGCCGGCGATCAGAAGCATCGCGTCATCGGGCTGGTAGTAGTTGCGATAGAAAGCTTGGAGCTTCTCGATGGGAACCTTTTCGATATCGCTCAGCGTGCCGATGGGGCTGCGCCCATAGGAGTGCCATAGATAGGCAGTTGAGAGTACACGCTCTTCGAGGACTTGGTCAGGGCTGTTCTCGCCGCGTTCGAATTCGTTGCGAACCACGGTCATTTCGCTGTCCAGATCGCTCTTGGCGACCCGCGAATTCACCATGCGGTCCGCTTCCATTTCGAGCGCCCAGCGCAGGTCGGCGTCGGTACCCGGAACGGTCTCGAAATAGTTGGTGCGATCCCAGGAGGTGCTCCCGTTGAAGTCGTTGCCGTGAGCGCTGAGTTCGCCCATGATTTCTTTGTGCTTCTGGGTCCCCTTGAACAGCATGTGCTCGAGCAGGTGCGCCATGCCGGTTTCGCCCGCGCCCTCGTGACGCGATCCGACCATATAGGTCACGTTGACCGTGACTTTAGCCTTAGAGTTATCCGGAAAGAGCAGCACCTGTAGACCGTTGTCCAGACGGTACTCGGTGATACCCTCGACCGAAGTGACTTTGACCGGTGCCGGAGAGGTTTGGGCAGGAAGCGTGAGGGCCAGAGCCAGGCCCAGAATCAGAGCGAGGGACGCCAGATTTCTCATGGTTACTAGACTATCATCCTGAAATTTAGACGCGGGAAAGCCGAAAACGAAAGGCGGAACTGCTTGACTTTGCTGGCTTCACTAGATTAACGTAACGATTCGACGTGGCCCGCTTGCCTGGCCGCTCGTATTATGGCGGAAGACGACCGCGTGGCGGCACAAACCGTCGAGGAACAGCTCGAATCCAGCCTGGAAAGCGTGGACCAGGCGGAAGACACCGTATTGCGGCTGGCTACAGCAATGGGCTTCGATGAAGACGATCAGCATAGAATCGGCATTGCGGTACGGGAATGCATGGTGAACGCCGTGGTGCATGGCAATCGCTATCACTCGCGCAAGAAGGTGCACCTCACCGTTTCTCGCAGTAGGGAACGGTTGGAAATCCTGGTGGGAGACGAGGGCGGAAGTTTCGACGCGTCAAAGATCCCCGATCCGCTGGCCGAGGAGAATCTGCTGCGGCAATCCGGCCGGGGGTTGCTGATGATGCGGGCGTTCATGGACGAGTTTCAGGTGCGGCCGCGTGAGCCGCTCGGCACTGAAGTGAGAATGGTGAAGTACCTGGCGAAAGCCGGGTAGTGATCCGCGAGCCAAAAGGAGGCAAGACGTGAGTGTGAAAATGACCACCCGACAGGTGGGTGACGTGACCGTAGTCGATGCGGTAGGCCGGATCACGCTGGGCGACGGCGCCAGCACTTTCCGCGATACGATTCGGGATTTGGCGGCGGGTGGCAAGAAGAAGCTCTTGCTGAACCTGGCCGAAGTGTCCTATATCGACAGCTCGGGCATTGGAGAAATGGTCTCCGGGTTCACGACCGTCACTAATCAGGGCGGGCAGGTGAAACTGCTGAACCTGACCAAGCGGGTAAAGGACCTCCTGCAGATCACCAAGCTATATACCGTGTTTGAGGTGTTTGAGGATGAAGCTGCGGCAGTCCGCAGTTATTCCTAAGCCGGAACAGCGCTAAATCAGCAGGGCCGTAAAGAAACGGGGAGAATTACGGCGGCAACGCCTCACTTTAAAGTGAGATGCTTCCGGGCGACGTCGCCGTAGGAACACCTTATGGTCCCTATCCGCGAACGCAAAACGTATTCCGTGCTGCTGGCCGACGACCTCACGTTGGTCCGGGAGGGGCTGGCGGCGTTGTGCGCCGTTCACGCCCAATTTCAGGTGGTAGGCCAGTGTTCGGATGGGGCTTCGGCGCTGCGCATGATCGAGAGCCAGAGGCCGGATCTGGCCGTGCTGGACCTGAACCTGCCGGACCTGTTCACCATGGAAATCGTGCGGCGCGTTCGCGATGCTAACCTGCCGACTAAAATCGTGGTCTTGTCCATCCGGAAGGACCGAAAGACGGTGGTCGAGGCCCTACGCTGCGGAGTGAGCGGGTTTCTTCTGAAATCGGCTCCTTCAAGCGAACTGCTAGAGGCCCTGGATCAGGTCCTCGACGGCAGCATCTACGTTTCTCCCCAATTGGAACTTAGCAAGATCTTCAGTACCAATCATAAAAACTCTCCTGACGATCCATTGGATCTGCTGAGCGCACGCGAATACCAAGTATTTTCCTTGTTGATCGAGGGAGTGCGGGCCAAGGAGATCGCTGCCCGGCTCGAATTAAGTCCCAAAACCATCGATACCTACCGCGCGAGTCTGATGCGCAAGCTGGACATTCACGATGTGGCCGGCCTGGTAAAGTTCGCTATCAACCGCGATCTCACCTCAACCTAGAACTTCTGGCATCCACGCAGAACCTGATACACTGGGACTTAAGTCACAATTTTCCAGGGGTCCTCATGGATCGTTATACCCGCAAAGAGTTGAAAACCGACAAGTTCGCCCAGGGAGTCGAAACTGGGTGGGAATTCCTCGCCGAACATCGCGGCCAAACCGCGCGCTGGGGTGCCATTGCGCTGGCTGTGGTGGTCATCGCCGCGGGAATCTGGCTTTATCGCAGTCATCAGGCAACGCAAAGGACCGAACTGCTCGCCAAGGCCATGCAGGTAGACGACGCCACGGTGGGAACAACGCCACAGCCCCCCCGCCTGAATTTCGCGACCGCCGAGGAAAAAGAAAAGGCTCGCATAGCGGCCTTCACGGATGTAGCGGTCAAGTACCCGGGTAGTCAAGAGGCTGCGATTGCGCAACTTGCGGTGGCTGCCGCGCAGGCCGATAAGGGCCAAGTCGACGAGGCGCTCAAGACGTTCCAAAAAATCGTGGACACGGCACCCGACCCCTATAACTCCGTAGCGAAATTGTCCTTAGCTCAGATCTACGAATCGCAAGGGAAGACCGATGAGGCCGAAAAGCTGCTCCGGCAGTTGGTCGACAAGCCTACCATCTTCGTTTCAAAGGAGCAGGCTACGTTGGATCTAGGGCAGCTGCTCGCCAAGAAAAATCCTGCCGAAGCGCGTAAGCTGCTGGAGCCACTTAGCCAAAGCAAGCGCACCGTGGTAAGCCGCGCCGCCGTTGCCGCCATGAGCAGCATCCCGGCAAGCCCGGCTCCGCCGCAGTCTAACTGACTTGTCCGCCGGATCGCCTCGCGATTCCCAGGAAAGTCCAGCCGGACGGCTGCGCTTTCCGGTCGAGAATTCACGCGGCCGCCGTTATCCCGAACTGGCGCACTCCTATCGCAACGAATTTCGCCGCGATCGCGACCGCGTAGTTCACTCGCGGGCATTCCGGCGTCTGGAGAATAAGACCCAGGTCTTCACTCCCGGTCTCTCCGATCACTTCCGCAATCGTCTCACGCACACCCTGGAGGTTTCGCAAATTGCCCGCACGGTCGCGTCGGTGCTGGGTTTGAGCGAGGATCTGACGGAGGCGCTGGCGCTGGCCCACGATGTGGGTCATCCCCCGTTCGGGCATGCCGGAGAAGCCGAGCTTGATTCCATGATGCGCCGATTTGGCGAGCGGTTCGATCACAACCTTCATGCCTTGCGGATCGTTGAGTCGTTCGAGAATCCGTATCCCAGATTTCCGGGGCTCAACTTGACCTTCGAGGTGCGCGAGGGAATCGTCAAACATTCCCGGGATTTTGCCCCGGGAGAAATTCCCGAGCTGGACGAATATCTGCCGGGCTTGCGTCCGCCGCTCGAAGCCCAGTTGATCGACTTGTGCGATGAAATCGCCTACAACACCTCGGATCTGGACGATGGCTATAGTGCGGGAATGATCGTCGTTAAAGAAGCGTGTTCCGCTGTGAATCGCTTTGGCGAGCTTTACGAAATCACCGAGTATCAATTCCCCGGGTTGTCGGAGCGGGTGCGGATGAAAGAAGTCGTGCGCGGCCTGATCGACGGACTGGTTACCGGGCTGATGGAAGGGACTGTTGCAGCTTGCGCCGGTCTGGCCAGCGTTGAGGCCGTCAGGCTGCATCCTGAGAGGGTTGCGCGATTCACGGCGGAGGCTGCCCAAACGAGTGCGCAGCTCAAACGGTTCCTTCGCGAGAGCGTATACGAATCGCCCGCACTGGTTCGAGCACGCAGCGAGTCGGTTTCGCAGATTGCCGGCCTGTTCGAGCTGTTGCTGGCGCATCCCGACCTGATGCCGGCCGCATACCTCGCCGAATCGGCCGGTCAGCCACTGCACCGTCAGGTGTGCGACTATATCGCGGGCATGACGGATGGATTCTTCCTGCGCACCGCCGCGCAATTAGGCATTTCCTAAGCCCTCTGGGGTATCGATCGGGTTCCCGTGCTACGCTATTTTGTCGCTGAAGCTCTTTGTGGCCCGCCGACTGTACAACTTTAGGTGGTTCCCCGCGTTATTAGTAGTAGGATCCCAATGAAGAAGTTGAGCATTGTGCTTAGGCTGGCGGCGTTGGCCGGCTTGGCCGCCTACAGCAACACAGACTATAGCCAGTTCGAAAAGCCGCTCAGCAAAGATCAGGAGATTCTCCACGCCCTCAACCGGTTGACTTTCGGCCCGCGTCCGGGAAATGTCGAAGTTGTCCGGAAAATGGGCGTGAAGAAGTGGATCGACCAGCAGCTTCATCCTGAGCGGATTGTGGAAAATCCAGAGTTAGGGGCGCGGCTGCAGCCTCTGGAATCTTTGCAGATGAGCGCGGCAGAGATCGCTACGAATTATCCGCCGCGGGTAGTTATCCAAGCCATGAGCAAGGGGCTCATGCCCCTTCCGCAGGATGCGGATGCAAGGCAAAAAGTCGAACTCCAGCTTCAGCGTCTTAAGACCCGCCAGAACGCGAACGGTCAGGGCAAAGGCCGTGACCCTCTCCAACAAGCGATGCGGCAGCAAGTGCTGGCGACTACCGATCCCGTGGAGCGCCGGAAACTGGTCGCCGACAAAGCGCCCCAACAGGCGGTTGCTTATGATCTGAACGAAGCCAAACTGTATCGTGCAATTTACAGCAACCGGCAACTGGAAGAGCAGATGGCCGACTTCTGGTTCAACCACTTCAATGTTTACATCGACAAAGGCGCGGATCGCATTCTTACATCCACGTATGAGCGCGACGCGATTCGTCCGCATGTGTTCGGCAAGTTTCGCGATTTGCTGGAAGCTACGGCGGAAAGCCCGGCCATGCTGTTCTATCTCGACAACTGGCAGAGCGTATCATCCGAACTCGGACAGCGCGAACTCGGACAGCGCGAACTTGGACAGCGTGATATCGACCAAAAAGCTAAGCTAAGAGCCAAGGCGAAACAGGCGCGTGGCTTGAATGAGAACTACGCGCGTGAGCTGATGGAGCTTCACACGCTGGGTGTGGACGGCGGATATACGCAGCACGACATCATCGAAGTCGCCCGTTGCTTCACCGGGTGGACCATCAACCAGCCGAATCGCCGGGGCGAATTTGTTTACAATGATCGCGTTCACGATAAGGGCGAGAAAACAGTGCTGGGTGTAAAGATTCCCGCCGGCGGGGGTAGGGAAGATGCGGAGCGGGTGCTCGATATTCTGGCGCGGCATCCGTCCACAGCGCATTTTATTTCGACTAAGCTCGCGAAAAAGTTTGTGGCCGATGATCCACCGCCGGCCCTGATCGAGCGCATGGCAAAAACGTTCCACGATACCGATGGCGATATTCGCGCGGTGATGTCGACCATGCTCGATTCGAGAGAGTTTTTCTCAGAAGGCGCGTTTCAAGCCAAAGTCAAGACGCCGCTGGAGCTGATTGTGAGCGCCGTCCGCGCGTCGGACGCGCAAGTCGACTTCGCGATTCCACTAGCCACGCAAATCGCGCAATTGGGCGAACCGCTTTATCGCAAGATCGAACCCACCGGATATTCCAGTGCGAATTCCGAGTGGGTGAATTCGGCGGCGCTTCTCGCCCGCATGAATTTCGCGCTGACGCTGACGGACAACCGCGTTCCGGGTTCCAAGGTCGATGCGATCAAGTTCGCGGACAATCCCGCCGCGGTAGCCCGGCAGGTCTTGTTCCACGAGGCCTCGCCCCAGACCCTCGACTCGATCAAGAAGGCGCTGGCGCAGAGAGAGCCGACACCGGCGCTGGTCGCGGGCCTGGTTCTTGGATCACCGGATTTCCAGAGGAGATAATTTATGTCTACTCGACGCCTTTTTCTCAAGAGCTCGGCGCTAGGAATGTTTGGAGTGGGTACCGCGCCAGCTTGGCTATCGCGCGCTTTGTACGCCGCGGACGGTCCCGGCGCGCGCAAGAAGATTCTAGTGGCAATATTCCAGCGTGGCGCGGTCGACGGGCTCAACGTGGTGGTTCCGTTCGGCGAAAAGCAATATTACAGTCTGCGGCCGAACCTGGCGATCCCCAAGCCCGACCGCACGGAGAACTCGGCCATCGATCTGGACGGTTTCTTCGGCCTGCATCCCGCGCTAGCGCCGCTCAAGCCTATCTACGATTCCGGTCACATGGCCATCGTCCACGCAGTGGGCTCGCCCGATCCCACGCGCTCGCATTTCGACGCGCAGGATTACATGGAATCCGGCACGCCGGGAAGGAAGGCAACATCGGACGGCTGGCTGAACCGCGCGTTGCCCATCCAAAAAGACGCCTCGCCGGTGCGTGCCGTAAGCCTGGGGACGGTGTTGCCGCGAGCGATGCGCGGACAGAACGAAGCGGTGGCGATCGCGAACCTGAACGATTTTCAAATCCGCGATACCCGTGGCGCTGGCACCTTCGAGAGCATGTATGAAAGCTCTCTAGATCAAGTGTTGAACGGCGCGGGTCGCGAAACTTTCGAAGCCGTTAAGCTGATGCAATCGATTCAGAAACAGCCTTACGCACCCCGTAATGGCGTGCAATATCCCAACTCATCGCTCGGGCAAGACCTGATGCAGATTGCGAGGCTGATCAAGTCGAACGTCGGCCTCGAGGTGGCGTTCGCTGAAATGCGCGGTTGGGACACGCACGTCAACGAAGTGGGTGCCCGGCCAACGGTGGGTCAGCTCTCTAACTTGCTTGGGCAGTTCGGAAATGCTCTTGCCGCGTTTTATCAGGACCTGGGAGATAGAACGGCGGACGTCTGTGTCATCACCATGAGCGAGTTCGGGCGCACCGCGCGCGAAAATGGCTCGCGCGGTACCGACCATGGCCATGCCAACGTGATGTTCGCTTTCGGCGGCGGGATTCGCGGCGGCAAAGTGTACGGCCCGTGGCCGGGTCTCGAGCAAGAACAGCTCTATGAACAACGCGATCTTCAGCTCACTACCGATTTTCGCGACGTGCTCGGAGAGTTGGTGGTGAGGCACTTGGGGAATGCTCAAGTGGCGAGCGTTTTTCCAGGTTACGAACAACCCAAGTTTCGCGGGATCGTAGGTTAGCGCCTGGTCATTCGTTCGAGAATGCGTTCCGCCACTCGATCGATGACCTGATTCTCCAGCGTACCGAATTGCCGGCGATCACCACGTTCCCAGCTTTCGAGGATCCGATCAGCCACCGCGTCAATTACACGTTCGCGAATCTGGTCCAACACGCTCGTGTCCGAGGCGACAAAATATTCTTGAAGCTGGCGATCCAAATCTTCAGGGGTTTCTTCACGCTGGACACTCAAGCGCGATTGCAACCCTTGGAGCAGAGCGGTAGCCTTGTCCGCGGCTTCGGATAACTTAATGTCGGGTTTCGTCTGGCGGGCCATGCAACGCCGGACTCATTATACCCTTTGGAGTATTCATCGCCTGTGATACTATACCCTGTAGGTAAATTCTGACTAACCCCATATATTGGGGCATACTACTACGAGGGACGTGGAGAATTCGGTCACGTTCGATTCCAGTTTGGAGATCCGGGCGACGTTTCGGTTCCCCGTGACTTGGTCGTACCTTAACGGCGCGCCCAATCAAAGGGCGACGCTCGCTCAACCCAATTTGCATCCAACGCCGGCGATTCCCAGATCCGCCGCCAGACCCGTTTCAGTGACGCCTCCGGTTTCAAAACCAATCGAGCCGGTTACCGTCACCATGGAAGTCGCGACCACGAAAGCGAACCGGGCCCAGAAAGCCCCGGGGCCAAGCCAGTCCGGGGCTGACGCGAAATGGGAAATGATAATTCCCAAAATGGCGCGGCCTACCGCGACGCCGCGTCCGCCGCGGTCTCTTGAAAGAACAACGCAGCCGCCGAAAGCTGCAACTTCGCCCGCGACTGCAACGGCCGAGATTCCTAGGGAAATCTCTTTTTACGCCGGGAGCGAGGCTTCGTTTGTGCCGCGGCGCTGGAAAGTGCTCGGTCTGGGTGCTGCAGCCCTAATCGTCGGCTGTGTGATCGCGTGGGTACGTCCAGGAGGTGATTCGCGGGCGGTTAGCGATGCTGCGCGGGCTGCTGCGGGCACCTGGAGCCAGCGAACCGCGTATTTGGTCGGCGCTAAGAATCCGCGCGAGATTCTGATCTATAGCGGTTCCGAAGACGCGAAGAACTATCGTATTGAGTTCGCCTGGGTTCCGGATACGCGAGGGGTTGGCTGGCTTTTCCGAGGAACTGATTCGGCGAATTATTACGCCGCAAAGCTTCGCCTGGTACAGGCTGGGTCGACGCCCTCGCTTTCCGCAGAACACTTCGCCGTGGTCAAGGGAGTAGAGAGTCCGCACACTCGCAAAGTCGTCACTCTCGGCCGGACTTCCGGCCAAGTTCTCGTTCGAATGGATGCGAACGGTCCAGCGTTTACGCTGTATTTACAAGGAAGCCCGGCAGACTATTGGACGGATGAGCGATTCGAGACAGGCAGTTTGGGGTTTTACGGGGAGGGTGGCGAAAGACCAGTGCTGCAGGCGCTCCGTTTCACGTTTTTCAAAAAGAGCGGCCTTCAGACCGTCGTAACTTCACTGCAGTGATTTCTTGACACTATGACGGCACCCCACGGATTTCGAACCACTGGATTTGGCTCGGCGGCCGCTGCGGCTCCAGCCGTCGCAAGCACCGATCCGCTTCAAGCTGCGATTGCCTTGCGCTCCCAGGGCCGGTTTCAGGCGGCACTCGATCTTCTGTCCGGGCCGGGAGATCTTTCTACCGATGCCTACGTGTTGCGCGGGGATCTTCTGGTCGAACTGGGGCGCCTGGCGGACGCGGCCGGAAGTTACTACACTGCCCTCGTTTCCGCGCCCGGCAATCTGTACGCGCGCATGCATCTGGGTTCCTGTCTACGCCGGGTAGGGCGTTGGGCGGAAGCCGCCGACGCGTTTCAGGCGGTGTTACAGGCCGATCCACATCGCGATGCGATCCGCTTGGAGCTGGGAGATTGTCTCTTGCGTCTAAACCGGCTGGAACAAGCTCTAAACTGCTTTGACCAGTGCTGGTCGGATGCAGCGCAACGGCCGGCTGCGTTCGGCAAGGGCGTAGCGCTGCAACTGCTCCGACGCTTCGACGAAGCTGAAATCGCGTATGAGCGCGCACTGGCGCTGGACGGAAAAGCCGAGGAAGCGCTCGCCAACCTGATCGCGATGAGCCTAGAAGTTTTCGACCTGGAGCGGGTATTGCGATATTCGCGCCGCCTGGTGGAGAATAATCCCCGGTCCGTTCCTGGCTTGCAGGGCCTCACCCTGGTCGCGGTGGAGCGTGGCGACATGGAAAGCGCCGCGCGTCATTTTTCCACGCTGGCGAACCAGGCGCCTGAGCCGGATCAAGCTACTTCAGAAGGCTCCGAGGATATTATTGAATATCGTTTGAGCCAAAAAGCCATCAATTATTTTAGAGATTTCATGCGCACCCGGTCTGCACCGCCGGCTGAGCGCCGCTATTGAGGAGAGTCATATGTCGCGTTTGCGTGTACGCATCGAGTTGAATCGCGGAGGCGTAGGAGTTCCCCTGGACAAGTTGGCCAGCGTGGTCCAGCAGGCGCAATCTTTCTTTCGCATGCTGGGCGACGACGTCCACATCGACCAAAGCCAAGGCGATTGGCTGGGATTCGACTTCGACCACGAGTCGCTGAATTTTACGGCTGAATTCGTGGGTGCGGTCACCCAGGAGCAAGTCGCGGAGTTTCATGCCGCGTTCGACGGCACGACGCCGTTGCGGCGCGCCACTATTGCGCAATTTGCGCGCATCGCCGACGCGATCGAGGAAGACGAGGTGATCGGGTTCGGCCTATATCTCAATGAGAGTGACGATCCCGGTGAGTGGCGCTGCCTTTCGCGGCGCGATGCGCTCCGGATAGCCGAAGAGATTCAGGTGTTGCTCGGAGCGGGCCAAGTGGGGCAGGAGTCGCACTTGCCGGTCGCGCCCGACGCGGGCACCAGCGCCCGTTACCTGTTCGGCCGGCGTGATCGCGGCGTGGAAACAGCGAAGTTGACGGGCGCCGTCCGGGAAGTGGAAGCCAGCCTTTCCAAGCGCATCAGCCGACTGGAAGGCGAGGTGGCGGACCATTCAAGCCATATTCACGATCTACGCTCGAAAGCCTTGGAAGCCGAGCAAAGCATGGGCCGGTTGCTCTCGGCCGTGGAAGGTTTCTGCGAACAGGCCGCCATGCGGCTGGAAACAGTGACCACTCCCGCGCTTAGCTCGGCCGCGGCCGCCGGCGTGAGCCGATCACCCATAGAAAATCGTTCCCTGCCAGAAGCAACTGTAGCCGGGGCGCCTGCCCCGAGTGTAATGCCCAAGATGGGTTCGGCGTCCCCAGCAGACGCACCGGCCAAGCCGGAGATCGGACCCAAACTGGACGTAGCGCCTAAATCGGAGCCGGTGCATAAGTCGGAGCCGTCTAAGGAAGCTCCGAAGCCGACGGGTGAGGCATCCTCTCTAAGCCCGGCTGCATCGATGCTCACGACAGCAGCCGCGTCGGCAGCCACATCGCCCCTCCGGACCGCCACGCCCGTAATGACGGCCGCGCCTTTCAAAGAGCGCCCGCCAGCCATCTGGTGGCGAACCCCAATCGCGATTTTTGTGGGCCTGGGCACGGTGGTGCTCGTTCTGGGCATATTGCTTTGGCCAACCGGCTCGGGTAGCAGAAGTCAGGTAACGGCCGCTTCCGAACCGCCCCATGCTGCGCCGGCGACTCCTACCGCGCCGCCGGAGGTGCAGGCGACTCCTACCCCAGCGCCGGTCCTATCAAAATCCTCTGCGCCGCCTGCTGCTAGTTCGACGCGGGTCGAACTGGTCGCCTCCGAGCCATCCTGGGTCTCCGTTAGGGCCAGCGATGGAACCCGGCTGCTGTCGGGCTTGATCGAACCGGGCAAGAGCCAGAGCGTGGACGTCCGTGGATCGGCAGTGCTGCGCGCCGGCAACGCGGGCGGTCTGACGGTTCGCGCCAACGGAAAGACTTTGGGTCCGCTGGGCCCGCACGGCGCGGTTCGCGATGTGGAGTTTAAAAACGGCGATTTCAAACTGGTTCCAGTCCAGGAAACACGCTGACGCCTGCTGTGCTAAGCTCATAAGAGTCAATCAGCAGGAGATCGTATATGGCGAAAGTGTGTGAAGTCTGTCAGCGCGGCCCGCGGTTCGGAAACCGTGTCAGCCACGCCCACAACCTGACTAAGCGGCGCTGGAATCTGAATCTTCAAACCGTACACGCAGTGGTCAAAGGCGCGCCCAAGCGCATCCGAGTTTGCACCGCGTGCATTAAGAGCGGAAAAGTACAAAAGGCCGCCTAATTCTTCCCCGGATTCTTCCGGACAATGCCCCATCTGGAACCGTGGCGATGGCTGCTCGGGATCTTCAGTGCGTTCATGATCGGCGTGGCCAAGACCGGTGCGCCGGGAGTGGGCACCATGATCGCTCCCCTGATGGTTTTGACGGTGGGCGACGCTCGACTTGCCGCCGCGTGGACGCTCCCCGTATTATCCACCGCGGACGTATTTGCCGTCGTCTATTGGCGCCGGCACGCCGAGACGCGGCAGCTCCTTTCACTGATCCCGTGGGTGCTGGTGGGAATTGCGGGCGGCGCCGTCGCGCTCAGCCTGGATGAGCAGATCATTCGCCGCCTCATCGGCGTGATTATTGTCGGAATGCTATTGGTGTACCTGTGGCGGCGATTTAGGCCGACCGGCCAAGTTGAAGGCAATCCGGCATTCTATGGAATTTGCGCCGGATTCGCGACTACGTTGGCGAACGCTTCCGGCCCAGTAATGAATTTGTATCTGCTCACCAAGAAGCTGCCGAAAGAGAAATTTGTGGCTACCGGCGCGTGGTTCTTCTTCGCGGTGAACATACTGAAGTCGCCGGTGTACGCCTGGTATCACCTCTATAGCCGGGCGTCGCTGGTGTTTGACCTGATGATGGTGCCGGCGGTTCTGGCGGGCGCTCTGGCGGGGAGGTGGCTGATCTACCACACGCCGCAGCACCTATTTGAGGTGCTGGTAATCGCGCTGACCGCCTTTTCCTGCTTGTTCTTGTTTCGCTAAAGGCGCTCGAAACGGTGTTTGAGTCGCAAAAATGGGGATTCGAGATATCGATACGAGAGTGCAGCTATAGCAATGGTGAGCGGTAGGGCCAAGATTGGCGAGGCAACGATACGAATCGCCGCCGCATGGAATACATATAGTCCGTAGCTGATTTTTCCCAGGTACGATCCGGTACGCAGCCGCGCTCCGAGGATTCCGAAGATAATGCCTACCGACGCGATCGCTGCCAGCGGATAGGTGATCAGAACCGGCCATCCTTCATTACTCCCCACAGCTCCTGAGCCGATGAGCAACGCCGATCCGATGCCGATCCACAATATTCGCGTGCGCGGGTTGTGTTCGGGTACAGTTCCGTTCAGGAAAGACGCGAGTAGCGCTCCGCCCGCGATGGGATCGAGACGCGCCAGAGTGTTGCACCAGACACCGGGGTGGTGGACGTCACGGATTACGAGCACGATGCGGGTCACGGTCGTGATCGCGAGCATTCCGTAGGCAATCGTTCGCAAACGGTCCGCGCCTAAGCGAATCAGCCACGGCCAAGTGACATAGAACTGTTCCTCGATCGACACCGACCACAACAGTGCGAAGGAGCTGGGTGGATAGCCCCACGCGGCGCAGGCCCAATTGCCTCCGAATATGACGAAGGAAGCGACGTAGGTCCAGGGTATGTGTTCTCCTGCCAGGAACGACATGCCTGGAACCAGGATCAAGAGCGCGAAATAGTACAGAGGCCAGATGCGCAGGATTCGGCGGATGTAGAAGGAGCGGATATCGATCGCGCCGCGCAGCCAGCGCTCGCGCAGCAGCAAATCAGTGATGAGATACCCGCTGAGGGTGAAGAAAAGATCCACGCCGAGAGCTCCCGCGCGGGCGATGCCGGCGAGCATCGAGGCGGGCAAATTGGGGATCCCATAATCAGTGGAGGAATGCGGCAGCGCGTGGTGCAGAAACACCAGAAGAAACGCCCCGAAACGCAGAATATCCAGCTCCGGACGATAGAAGCTCTTGCGTGCGGCATCTTGCGCGGAACTCACGCCAGATTAGTGGGCAGGAAGGGCGGAGGATTCTCAGGGTAAGAGATCGACGATGCTATACTACGAAGCGAGTTAGCAGTTCCCGACTGTTAACTAGTCGATTCGTCGGGGCGTGGCTCAGCCTGGCTAGAGCGCCTGGTTCGGGTCCAGGAGGCCGGAGGTTCGAATCCTCTCGCCCCGACCATTTCTCTCGTTTCATTTGGGCAAGTAATCCCGGAGCCTCGGATAAAGTTCACGAACGAATTTGGCGGCGACTGTTGTGGCCGCCTGGTCTCCGCCGCGCGAGGGCCATGTAGTCACCCGAACCAGTGCAGTGTCGCTGCGCTTGTCCCGCAAGGCGTCGGCCGCTAGCCAGAATTTGGCCGCCCATTCCCCCGCGATGACGCGCCGCGATGTTTGGTACCAGTAAAGGACCACGGCGCTCTCCAGGTTTTTATCTACCACGTAGCGATTGACAGTAATTGGACCCGCCACTGTGTCGACCGTGACCTCGTCCACAATTCGCGGCGTCCAGCCCCCGCCCGGCAAACACACCTTCGGCGAATGGGGCTGGCGGGCGCCTCCTCGTTGGGTTTGGAACCATGCTACCAGCAGGCTCGCAAACGAGTTCCCGGGAGTTTCGATATAGGTCTGACTCACCAATCGGTCGGCGCGAAGTTCCGCCGCGACTTCTGCCTCTATTGGATCGCTACGGAATAGTTTCCACCTGCCAAACGTCAGGGGAAAACGATCGGGAGCCGGGGGCGCCGGCGGACGCTCCACGCTAGCCGCCCTATGTATCAAAAACATTTGCGCGAATAAAAAAACCGGAACCAGTCCCCCCGCCCAGGACCGCAATCTGGTCCGCTTACGATCGATTAAGAACATACATCCTGTTCAAAAGTTGCCGGGTGATTAGGAGCACCGCGAGACACAGTACGAAGATGAGCCATCCCGAAAGCTCGTGGGGAAAACCGGAATCGAGCGCCGGCATCCAGCCTGCGGCTGCGACTCTGGCGGCGTTGGCAACGATGGCAATCGGTATGGCCGCGGCCAACAGTGTTAACCGGACAGCCCACATCCCAGATCGGGAATCAAACAAGTATCCGAATACGACCCCCATGAATCCGAGCGAAAGCAAGTAACGGATACCGTTACAAGCCTCCACGACCGCGACCCTGTGGCCTCCCACGTCGAGAATATTGCCCTCCCGGATAACTCCGATCCCGGCGACCGTTAGCATGCCCGCGGCGACCCGGCTGGCGAGCAGTTGTAAAGGCAAGGTCGCCTGGTTGTAGACCAACGCCAGTTTAGGCAGCATAAAGAGCGCCAGTATGAATGGAAAAGCTAACGCTCGTAGCCAGGAAAATCCACCCAGGCAAAGCACGGCCCCAGCCACCGAAATCAGAAAGGCCAGGGATTCGGCGAACAGGCCCACGCCGAGTGCGCCGGCGAAATGCAAAATCGCAGCCAACGCCAGTAGCGCCCCGCCCCACCAGTTCGGTTGCGCCGGCAGTGCCCGCCACCGCTCACGCTCTCGCCAGATCACCCACAGAATTACGAACGGGACCAAGAAACCATGCGACATGTCTTCGTCGGTTCGCCACTGTTCAAACATCCCTCGAAGTGCGGGAGCATAACAGGCCAACAAAGCCGCTACAGTGAGAACCACAGCCGATTTCCGCGAAGACATGCGGGTAATATGCCGGCTCAGGTTCGGAATGACTGAAAGATCCGTTTGCGCCCCTGGTAAATCGCGATGCCAAGGAGAGCCGTGGTAACCAAAATCAGCGAGGAAGGAGCTGGCGTGGCCAAGGGCGGCGGTCCGCCAGAACCGGCGGGAGTGTTGATGGTATTGCTGAGCAGCGTGACCGCGCCGTTACGCGCCAAAGCTCGGCCTTGAAGAGCGGCGCCAGTGCCGAGCGAGATCGATACCAACGCCAGGATATTTCCAGAAAAAAACGAGCTCGTTCCTAGAGTTGCCGAACTCCCCACTTGCCAGAAGACGTTGGAAGCTTGGGCGCCATTGGTAAGCACCACCGTACTGCCGACGGCTGTCGTAAGGGTGCTCCCCATCTGGAAGATGAATTGAGCATTCGGATTGCCCAGCGCATTGAGCGTGACAGTGCCCGTTATCGCTAGTGAAGTACTGGAAGTGTAAACGCCGGGAAAGAATGTAAGGCCACCCAAGTCACCAGATACGGTGGCCGAGGATGGCGCTCCTGCCGCAGCGTTATAGGCGGTCGTCAATTGAGTTTGAGCCGTACCCGCGAACGCGTCTGCTGCATGAATTGTGCCGATCACCTGTCCAGGAGGGAATCCGGTGACGGCACTCCCTGGACTCACGCCTAGATTCCCAAGCACCGCTGTCGGACCGCTGCTCGTAACTGTCGAGCCAGCCAGAACTCCAAACGTATCGACCGTCGACCCAAGGGTAATTTGCGCTTTCAAACTGAGGGAACAGGTCAACCAGAAGAGGACCGCGGTAAGTTTATTCAAAGCCCTTCCTTTCATTCGGAGTATTTATTCACAACTCGCGGATGAAAGTTTATAATGGTTTCCCTCTAATTTCAATACCACCCATTTTAAGTGGGGATATTCAGAAATTAGGAGAAATCCTGCTTTGAATGCGGATCATGCGACGTCGCGAGGCGGCTCGGATCCAACCTTGAAAAACTCCAGGGAGGCGGAATTCAGACAGTAGCGCTGGCGGGTGGGCGGAGGTCCGTCGGGGAACACGTGTCCCTGGTGACTATCGCAGCGTTTGCAGCGAATCTCGGTCCGAACCATTCCGTGACTCACGTCCTGGATGCTGCGGATATGATCCGGGTCGAAAGGTTCAAAAAAGCTTGGCCATCCGGTGCCGGATTCGAATTTGGCGCTGGATCTAAAGAGTGGCAGACTGCACAGGCGGCAGCCGTAAACGCCGTCCACTTTGTTGTCGAGAAGACCGCCGCAAAAGGGCGGCTCAGTCCCATGGTCGAGCAGGATCCGGCGTTCCTCGGCAGTGAGCTTCTTGGCGAGAACGTTGATCTCGGCTGGGCTGAGTGGATCCAGCTTATAGCCTGAATGCGACAACGTAGACTTGGGGGTTGTTTGGCGTTCCATGGCGTTCCTCGGAAGGGCGGGAAGATTTGGTGGACGGCGTGGGACTTGAACCCACGACCCCCGCATTGCGAACGCGGTGCTCTCCCAACTGAGCTAGCCGCCCACTTGATCTACAGCTCAGGATAACACGACATTATGGTTGAACTGCGGTGTACAGAACCTGCTGTCCTCCAACGGGACCCACGGAAAAAGTCAAAGGAATGGCATCCCCGGGGGTGGTATCCGGCACCACTACGTTGAACTGGTACAACCCGATCATTCCGGGAGCCAAGCCGGCATAGCTCACGGTCGCAGGCATTCCGCCGAAGAATATCTGGAACGGCAAAATCAAGTTGTTATCGTTCGCGACGATGTTGCCTGCGCCCGGATCTGGAGTCACCGTACCAAACCCGACACCGTAAAGAACGATGGTTTCGCCCGGATGGGGAGGCCGAGACGGGGCGCTACCTTGCATTGTTCCCGACATAGCCACCGCCGGGAGGGCCAAGGTGGTTCCGTCTTTAAAAATAGCCTCGGTGTATTGCTTGTCGCCGACCTTAAGGGCAGAGGGAGCCAGCAAACCCGGCTGAACTTGATTCACCGCAATTGTCTGAGGATCGCTGGCACCGGCCGCCGTGCTCACGCGGACATCCTGAAGCCCCAGCCCTATGCCCGAGGGAATCTGCGCGAGGATTTGATTCGGGCTGATGTAGGAAATAAACGCCGCTTGGCCGCCGATGGTGACCGTAGTTCCGTCGAGTGAGGTAGGGGCTTGGGCGCCGTGGAAATCCGCAACGGTCCAGGAGCGTGCATTACTTGCCAGGTTGGCTCCGTGGATTTCAACCCAGGATCCGGGCGCGACAGCGGAAAATCCGCCGAACTGCGAGTCGCTCACCACTCCCGAGAGATCGATTTTGGGCGCCACGCTGGGTGCGACCGATACCAGAGGCGCAACCGGCGTCAACAAACGGATGACGCTATTCTCGTCGTCCGCGACATACACGCTTCCGGAAGCGCCGACGGCCAGTCCCCAGGGGAATCGAAGCGCCGCATTGGTAGCGGGTCCTCCATCACCGTTATAGTCGTATTGGCCGTTTCCCGCTGCCGTGTAAATGTTCCCGTCCGGCGTCACTACCCGGATACGGCTGTTGAGCCAATCCGCAATGTACAGATTCCCGGAGGAAGGGTCCACTGCTATGCCCTTTGGGTAGTAGAGGCTGGCCTGGGTGGCCGGACCGCCATCCCCTCCGAACCCGCCGCTTCCATTTCCGGCCACGGTCGTAATCGTGCCGTCAGGGGCGATCTTTCGGACCCGATGGCCGGCTGTGTCCGCGACGTAGATGTTCCCTGCTGTGTCTATGGCGAGCCCTTCCGGGTCGTTCAAAGCCGCGCTGTTAGCTGGTCCGCCATCTCCGGATGAAGCCGCGTTCCCCGTTCCCGCAAAGGTGCTGATGTTTCCGTCCACCCCCACCTTGCGGATGCGATTGTTGCCCGTGTCGGCGATATAAAGATTGCCGGCGGCGTCCAAGACAAGAGCCGTAGGCGTATCGAAAAGCGCGCCCGTGGCCCCGCCTCCGTCTCCGCCAAAGCCTTGCACGGTGCCGGCGATGGTACTCATGATGCCGCCGGACGCTGTCACTTTCCGAATCGCGTCGTTGTACGTGTCGGCGATATACATATTTCCGGCTTTATCGATCGCCAGGCCGTAAGGACGATTCATGCCGGCCTTCGTCGCCACGTTAGTATCACCAAAATCGCCGAAATCGCCCGTTCCCGCAAACGTGGAGATATTTCCGTTGGTATCCACTTTGCGAACGCGGCTGTTGGAAGCATCCGCAATGTACATGTTCCCGGCGCTGTCAAAAACGACGGTTGCAGGAAAGGCTAGAGTCGCTGCGGTGGCCGGCCCCCCGTCTCCCGCAAAGCCATGCGTACCCGTGCCGGCAACGGTGCTGATGGTGAATTTCGGGGCTTGCCCGAAACAGGCGCCAATCAGAATCAAGCTCGCGAACGCGGACAAACTACGACGTAACACAGTCATCTCCTAGATTGTCGCAAGACGCGGCTTGGGCCGTCGTCCGGTACAGCGTTAACCGAATGTTAATTTTAGGGCGCAATCCATTATCCGTGAAACTATTTTTCGCTTGCCCCCGACGCCAAATCGGTAGACACTAAAGTTTCATGTCCTCCCCCAGATTCACGGACAGCCCCGTTCGCGAGCCCGCCGATCGATGGACCACTGCGGAAGCCGCAGAACTCTACGACGTCGCCAGTTGGGGCAAGGGATACTTCTCAGTTGGCAAGAATGGCAACCTGTTGGTCCACCCAGAGAAGGATACCAGCCGCACCATCGACCTGAAGGAATTGGTGGACAATCTCCAGCTCCGGGGTATCTCGCTGCCTATCCTGATCCGCTTCGGCGAAATTCTGAAGCACCGCCTGGGCGAGATGCATCAGGCGTTCCAGAACGCCATCGCCGAGCACAACTACAAGAACAACTACTGCTGCGTCTATCCGATCAAGGTTAACCAGCAGCGCCAGGTGGTGGAAGAAGTCTTCGAGTATGGACGCCCCTACAAGTTCGGTCTCGAAGCCGGCTCAAAACCCGAGCTACTTGCAGTGCTGGCTATCGCCGACAACCAAACCCCCATTATCTGCAACGGTTTTAAGGACGACGAGTATATCGAGATGGTCATGCTGGCCAAGAAAATCGGCCGCAACATCATTCCGGTGGTTGAAAAATACACCGAGCTCGATCTGATCTTGAAACATTCGCAGCGCGTGGGCGTGCGCCCGGTGATCGGGCTGCGCGTGAAACTCGCCAGCCGCGGCTCGGGACGCTGGAAGTCGTCCGGCGGCTACCGTTCCAAGTTCGGTCTGACCATCACGGAGGCGCTGCGGGCCTTGGATCAGCTCAAAGCGGTCCACATGGAAGATTGCCTGCAACTCCTGCACTTCCACCTGGGCAGCCAAATCACCAACATCCGCCAGATCAAAGGCGCGGTGATGGAAGCGGCGCGCGTGTTCGTGGAGCTGCATCGCGCCGGCGCAGGCTTGACCTTTATGGATGTCGGCGGCGGCTTGGGCATCGACTACGACGGCTCGCAAACGGATTTCGAATCGAGCGTCAACTACACGCTTCAGGAATACGCCAACGATGTGGTGTATCACATCCAGAGCATCTGCGATGAAGCCGAGGTGCCGCATCCGGTCATTGTTTCCGAAAGCGGCCGCGCGGTGGTCGCGTATCACAGCATGCTGGTGTTCAATGTCCTGGGTGTCACCGGGTTTAGCGATAGCGACAACCTTCCTGAGATCCCGGAGGACGTCGAGCAGCCGCTGATCGATCTCAAAGAAACGCTGCGTGGGCTCTCGAACAAGAACCTGCTTGAAAGCTTTCACGATGCCCAGCAGGCACTGGATTCCGCGCTGAACCTTTTCAGCCTGGGCTATCTGCCGCTGCAACAGCGAAGCTGGGGGGAAAGCATCTACTGGCTGATTTGCCGGCGCATTCAGAAGCTGGCCAAGGAGCTGGATTATTTCCCCGAGGAGCTGGAAGGCCTGGACGGCTTGCTCTCGGATACCTACTTCTGTAATTTTTCGCTGTTCCAAAGCATGCCCGATAGCTGGGCGGTGAAACAGTTATTCCCCATCATGCCGATCCACCGCCTGGAAGAGGAACCCTCACGCCCTGGAATCCTGGGCGATATTTCCTGCGACTCCGACGGCAAAGTGGACCAGTTCATAGATCGCCGAGACGTTAAGAAAACTCTCCTGATGCATCCGTTCAACAGCGGCGAGCCCTACATTCTCGGTGCGTTTCTGGTGGGTGCGTACCAGGAAATTTTGGGCGATCTGCACAACTTGTTCGGCGACACGAATGCCGTGCACGTCGGGCTGGATAAGGACGGCAAGGTGATCCTTGAAGCCGTGATCCAGGGCGATACCGTACGGGAAGTGCTGGATTACGTGCAGTTCCAATCGAAGACGCTGGTCGAGCAATTCCGGCGCGCAGTGGAAGCGGCCGTCCGCGACGGCAAAATCTCCTACGAGGAATCCGGTACGCTGTTGCGATTCTACGAGGACGGCCTGAACGGCTACACCTACCTCGAGCAATAAGGAAATGGTCCGGTAATGTGGCGCGCGCTGGCGTACGGGACGCTGGTCGCGGGCTCGCTCTTCGGTCAGTCCTTCTACCTCCCCAACGGCGCGGTCCCCCGGAAAGAGACCATCCAACTTACCATTGATCCGGCGCGCGAGATGTTTGAAGGCTCCGTGTCGATTGACGTCGAGTTGAAAGCCCCCGCTTCCATCATTTGGCTCAACGCGAAGAATCTGACCATCCGTTCAGCCTTCATTGACCAGGGAGACACTATACGTCCGGCCAAAATCATTGCCAGCCCGGGCGAGCGTGTCGGAATCGATAGCGGGCGGCCGCTTGCGGGTTCCGTGACTATCCGCATCGCCTACCAGGGGCGCCTGGACGACAAGGCGCTGTCCGGACCCTATCGCCGCAAGGTCGAGGGCGAGTGGTACGCCTACACCACCTTCGCTCCGATCGAAGCTCGCCGGGCGTTTCCGTGTTTCGACGAGCCGCGCTTCAAGGCTCCTTGGGATATTTCGATCCGGGTTAAGCGCGAGCATAAGGCTTTTTCCAATGGGCGCGAGTTGTCGGAAACTGAAGAACCCAACGGCTGGAAGCTGGTGAAGTTCGATACCACCGAACCCCTGCCCGCCGAAATGGTCGCCTTCGCCGTCGGGCCCTTTGACGTCTATGAGGGCGGCGTCGCTGGCCATGGAACTCCCGTGCGCGTGATCACGGCAAAGGATCACGCCGAGGAAGGTCACGCCGCCGCGCAGGCCACTGCCGCGATCCTGCCGCGCCTCGAGGCGTACACCGGAATTCCGTACGCGTTCGGAAAACTCGATCATCTAGCGTTGCCCGCGGGCGCTTTCGGTGCCGTCGAGAATCCAGGATTGATCACTTATCGAACACGCAATCTGCTGGTGCCGGTGGGTCAGGAAACGGCCACGTTTACACGCTCTCTTCGTTCTCTACAGGCTCACGAGATCGGTCATCAATGGTTCGGCGACCTGGTCACGCAAGCCTCTTGGGACGATGTTTGGCTCAGCGAAGGCTTCGCCACCTGGATTTCGGCCAAGATGATGGACCAGGAGGAGCCGCCGGAACGCGCGCACCTTGCGGCAATCGCGGCACGCGAGCGCATGATGGTGGTGGACAACCCGGCGCGCTCGCGGCCAGTGCGGATCGCGATTAATAGCCGGGACACGACGCGCGACGTGTACAATCGCGTGGTCTATGAGAAGGGGGCGGCGATTCTGCTGATGCTCGAAGGCTGGCTGGGTGAGGATGTCTTTCGCGATGGCCTGCGTGCTTACCTGAGTGAACATCGATTCGGGAGTGCAACAACGGATGACTTGGCAGCTGCCCTGCGGGCAGCCTCTGGTAATGACACCTCGCGCGTGCTGAACACATTTCTGAACACCACCGGCGTCCCCGAGCTGCGCGGCCAACTCCTGTGCGATCGCGATTCCGCGCCTCGCCTGCGAGTGATGAAATCGAACCCCGGCTCGGTTCCGGTATGCTGGCGAGCCGATCGAGTAGCTTCGTCCTGCACCGTGCTCGAAGGGTCGTCCACGGAAATCGCACTGCCCACAGGAACAGCCTGCCCAGCATGGTTTTATCTGAATTCGGGCGGGACGGGGTATTACCGGACACGTTGGACTCAAGCTCCCTTGCTAGCGCTACGGGAGCTTACGGATGCGGAGAAACTGACTCTTGTATATGACCTTCGCGCCAGCAAGAACGCTTCGGCGCAAGCGGCGCTGGTCCGTCTTGCCGGCGATGCTGATCCGGAGATTTCTAACGCGGCGCGCGATGCGCTAAAGTAGCGATGCGGCCCTTTGTCCCGACGGCGAATGTGCTGATGGCGTTGTACCCTTCCATGCCGAAAGGTTTCCAGCTCTTCCCGCCATCGGAAGAATAATCGGAACCGGAAGTCCCCACGGCAACGCAGACGTCTGCATCGCCGCACCAAACCGCCGATCGGTAACCCGGCAGCGAACCCGCAGCCCATGTTTTCCCGCCATCGTTTGTAATGGCCATAGTGCCCGGAGCCTCCTCAGGTTTCATGTAGTCGCCGCCCACGGCGATTCCATGCATGGCGTCGGAAAACGCCAGCGAGAAAATCCCGGCGTTGGCCGAATCGTGGCGAATCGGAGTTTTCGCAATCGACCATGTCTGCCCGCCATCCCCGGAATGAAACACGCGGCCTCCGCCGAGGCCGCCGGTTCCGAACCAGGCTTCCCGAGTGCCGCGCGTGAATACGCAGGTACCGCTCGCAGCAAAGGCACCCTCGTCTTTGTTCGCCGACGGGCCCTTAATCTTCTGCCAGGTGGCCCCGTCGCCGGTAGTCATGATCATGAATCTTCCATCCACCGGATCGCCCACGATAATCCCGTGAGTCGGGTCCCAGAAACCCATACAATCCCAAAAACCCTTCGGTTCGAGGTTGGTGGTGAGCAGATCCCAGGCCGCACCGCCGTCCGTTGTCTTGTAAATTCGCGATTGCGGGCCTTGGCCCGAGCTCATCAGGAAAGTTGTTCGATCGTCGACTACTTCGATGTCGCGGAAATCGACATCCGCGGTGCCGCGGGGGGCCACGTCGCGCCAAGTCATCCCGCCATCGGTAGTTTTACGGACTGTGCCCTTGTCGCCGCTGACCCAAACGATCTGCCCCTTCGCGCTGACGGCCCGCAGGTTGGCAGTGGTTCCGCTGTCGACCGGAACCCAGGATTGCGCCACAACCGGCAAACCGATCACGAAAAGAAATTTCCACACGACCATCATTGTAGTCAACACTAGAGTGATGGACAGCCCTCCCGTCGCGAAGACGGTACCCTTTTCCACCACTTTGTTCTGCGACACCCGCATGGATCCTTATGCCTGGCTGCGCGATCGCAGCGATCCCGACACGCTCAAATACCTGGAAGCGGAGAACGCCTACACCAAGGCAATGATGAAATCGACCGAGGAGCTGCAGTCGAAGCTCTATGCGGAGATGCTCGGCCGGATCAAGCAGACCGATCTCAGCGTGCCGGTCAAACGCGAAGAATACTTTTACTACACGCGCACGGAGGAAGGAAAGCAGTACGGGATTTATTGCCGCAAGAAAGGATCTCTCGAATCAGCCGAGGAAATTCTGCTGGACGGAAACGTCTTGGGCGCGGGGCAGAAATATTTCCGCGTCGGAAACTTTGCCGTGAGCCCCAACCATCGGCTGCTGGCCTATTCGGTGGATTTCGAGGGCGACGAGATGTACACCATCCGGGTGATGGATCTAGAAACACGCGTTCTGCTGGCGGATGAGATTCCCAACACGTACTACACGCTCGAATGGGCCAACGACAACCGGACGTTCTTTTACACCACGCTCGACGCGGCCAAGCGTCCGCACCAGGTGTATCGCCACACTCTGGGCGAAAAAGAGAATCCGCTGATCTATCACGAAGAAGATCAGCGCTACACCCTCGCGCTGGAGAAAACCTCCAGCCGGGAATTCATTCTGATAAATATCGGCAGCTCGCTGACCTCCGAGGTTCGCTACGTCAGTGCGGAACACGCTTATACGCCCTTTCATGTCGTTCTCCCGCGCGTTCAAGGTGTGGAATACGATCTCACGCATCACGACAACTCGTTCTACATCCGCACCAACGACAATGCCAGGACCTTTCGCGTCGTGCGCGCCCCGGTCGGCGATTCCTCGCGTCCCAACTGGCAGGATTTCTTGCCCAAGCGCGACCGGATTACAGTAGAGAGCGTTCATGCGTTTCGCGACTACCTGGCGATTGAGGAGCGCGACCGCGGACTAAGCCAGATCCGGATTCATCATTTCCCCAGTGGGCAGGTGCATGCCATCGAATTCCCCGAACCGGTCTATTCCGCCGATCTGGGACCGAACGCCGAATTCGATACCAAGACTCTACGTTTCCATTACACGTCACTGGTCACGCCGGCCTGCGTTTTCGATTACGACATGGAAACTCGCGGGCGTGTGCTCAAGAAGCAGCAGGAAGTATTGGGTGGATATGATCCGGCTCAATATCAATCCGAGCGTGTCTACGCCAAGGCGACGGATGGCGCGGAAGTGCCGATCTCAATCGTCTATAAAAAAGATTTTCACCGGGACGGTTCCGCACCCCTGCTGCTTTATGGCTACGGTTCTTACGGCATAAGTATCGATCCGACGTTCAGCTCGGATCGGCTCAGCCTGCTTGATCGCGGGATAGTTTATGCCATAGCGCACATTCGCGGCGGCGGCGACCTCGGCAAGCCTTGGCACGAAGACGGCCGCTTGCTGCTCAAGAAGAACACCTTCACCGATTTCATCGCGTCAGCGGAGTATTTGATCGCCGAAAAGTACACCTCGGCCGCGTGCTTGGCGATTCAAGGCGGCAGCGCCGGTGGGCTGCTCATGGGCGCGGTGGCCAATCTAAGACCCGATTTATTCGCCGTGATCGTCGCCAACGTTCCGTTTGTCGATGCCCTAAACACCGAGCTCGACGCCACGCTGCCCCTTACGGTCGGCGAATGGGAGGAGTGGGGAAACCCCGCCGAGAAACATTACTACGATTACATCAAGTCCTACGCGCCGTATGAGAACGTTACGCCGAAAGAATACCCGAAGATCCTGGTCACGGCGGGGTTAAACGACCCGCGCGTATCTTATTGGGAGCCTGCAAAATGGGTGGCCAAGCTGCGTGCCCTCAAGAAAAATAACGGTTTGTTGCTACTGAAGACCGAAATGGGCAGCGGGCACTTCGGTGCGTCCGGCCGGTATGAGCGCTGGAAGGAAATCGCCTTTAACTATGCCTTCATCCTTCACGCCTTGGGTTTGGACAGGACGCCCTAGGTAGGCGATTCTAAGGTAAAGCCTTTTTGGAACGCCGCCGATCCTATTTCGAAGGAGTATTCATGCGCGCTCTCGCACTCATTTCGTCTTTTCTTATCGGATCCGCAGCCTTTGCTCAAGTTCCCGCACAGGACTGGAGATTTGCGCACCCTGGAGCCACGCTGGTCGGCGGCTTTCGTATCAAGGCGGTGCTCGATTCCCCGCTGGTGAATACTCTGATCGCGCAGGCTACCGCCAAGGATCCTTCGAGCGGCGTTATGGTCGGGATGATGCGGTCGACGCTGGGGGCCGTTTCGGAAGTTCGTTTCTCGGTCCGCGATATGGGCAAGGGAACGAATCCGGACGTGCTGGCGTTAGTTACCGGTGTGATGGACGATGCCGTCTTGGGCGCTCTCACACAGGGAAAGACACAAGGCAAGACCACATTCCGCCGCATCGATGCGAACACGATTTTGGTCGGCGAAGGCCAGTCGCTGGAAGATGCAGTGGCCCGCTTGAGCAAGCCCGCCACCGGGCTTCAAGCGCGCGCGCTGGATCGCAGCAAGGCTCTGGGAGATTACGATCTGTGGCTTTCGGGGATGATCCCGGAGATTCCCACGATGAAGATTCCGATGTTGGATTCTCTGCGTGGACTAGCGCTCGGAATGAGTCTGCAGAACGATTTGCGAGTAGAAGTGGACCTGGATACGACCAACGCAAAAACGGCGGAAGATCTGGTCAGTGCGGCACGCCGGTCGCAAGTGCAGCAGCCGGGTCTGGGCTCTGCGCTGCAAAGCGAAGTGGACGGAAACACGGCGCGCTTCCGTATCGAACTGCCAGGGGATCAGGTGATCCAGGCCGTCAAGCAGGAAATGGAACAAGGCGCCGGCGCACAGTCTCCGCTGGCCGGTCTTCTCGGTCAATCATTGCCCACGTTCAAATCCACGACGCCCGCGCCCGCCGCGCCGGCCGAACCAATGCGCGGCACAATCAGAATTTATGGACTGGATGACGGCACCCGGGAAATTCAGGCTCAGCCGAAACACTAAGAATCGGGTCAACCCTTGCGGGTGGTCGGGAATAGTATGCTGAGAACGCATGAACCCTCAACCCGCACCTTCGAAGATCCATCTATCCAACACGCCCGATTATCGGGAAGCCTACGCCAACAGCGTCCAGGTGCGCGTGAGCCTGTGGGATTTTTTCCTACTCTTTGGCACCATTAATCAGAATGCGCCGGATAGCGTCACTATACACAATCATCAGGGCATTTTTCTGAGTCCGCAGCAGGCCAAGGCGCTGGCGAACGTTCTGAATCAGAACGTCAGTCAGTACGAGTCCACTTTCGGCGAAATCCGCCTGGAGCCGAAGCCGCCCGCGTCTTCCGTTCAGTAGGCTGGCATGTGGTTTCCCGTCGCGCATCCCATCTGATCTTTTTCGTCTTGTTCGCGGCAATGCTGCTGGTGATGCACCTGCCGTTGCTGACGCTGCCATTCCATTGGGACGAGATGGGACAATTCGTTCCGGCTGCGCTCGATCTCTATCGCGACGGCCTATGGGTGCCGCATTCGACGCTGCCTAACGTTCACCCACCCGGCATAATGTTGCTCCTTGCCGTCGTCTGGAAAATATTCGGCTTTTCGATCGTCTCCGCGCGCCTAACCATGCTGGCGATCGCCACAGTGGGGGTGTATCTTTCGTTCCTGTTGGCAATCCGGTTGTCACGTAAGTCGCCCGACGCGCCGGCCATCGCGGCGGTGGCGTTCCTGATCGTCGCGCCGCTTTTCTACACGCAGTCCATGATGGTGCTGCTCGACATGCCCGCGATGACGCTGACGGTTCTGTCGCTTTTGCTGTTTTTCGACGAGCGTTACGCGGCTTGCGCCCTGGCAACGACGGCCTTGGTTCTGGTGAAGGAAACCGGTATCAGCACTCCCATAGTGTTCGCGGCGTGGCTGTTGTTTCGGGAGAGGCGTATCCGTGAGGCGCTCTATTTTTTAGCGCCTGCGGCTGCCCTCGGCTTGTGGCTGCTGGAGTTGCACCACGTGACCGGCCACTGGTTGGGCAACGAAGAGTTCGCGCGATTCAACGTGAACCAATCGTTGAGCTTCAGCCACGTCATGTACGCCATCGGCCGCCGCATCTACTTGCTGTTCTTAGGCGATGGCCACTTTTTGGGTACCGCGGCCTTGATTAGTGGCTGGCGTCTGCTGCGTGGGAAGGAATGGACCATCGCGGGCTGGGTGGCGCTGGCGCAGGCGACCCTGGTGACTGTGCTCGGAGGCGCGGTGCTCGATCGGTACATGCTGCCCGTCTTGCCGATTTTGTATGCCGCATTCGCGGTGGCCGCTTCGGTCTGGGCGCGGCCTATACGTTTGTGGGTGCAGGGCGCTATGGTGACGCTGTTCATCGTCGGATGGTTCTGGAACTCGCCGGTGCTCTACGCCTACGAGGATAATCTCGCTATGGTGGATTTCGTTCGCTTGGAACAGCAAGCGGCTGAATATCTGGAAGACCATATGGCCGATCAGCGGATCGCGACGGCATGGCCCTTTTTCGATGCACTGAAAAGACCCGAGTTCGGCTACGTCCAGCGGCCTCTCAACGTGGTAAAACGCATGACCGGGGTGCGCCTGACTGATTTGACCCAATTGAATCCCAAGGATTTTGACGTCCTGGTGCTGTACTCGGCTGAATGGTCGGTAGAAGGGCGTCTGCTGGACTTCGCGCCGGTTCGCTCAGTAGTGCGGGCGTTCCTGAATCCGAATGTCAACGCGACTGCCGAAGAGATCCGCGCTCAGCTCGGTTTTGTTCCGGTGTTGCGTTGGACCAGGGGAGGTCAGTGGATCGAAATTTACCTGCCCGAACGCCAGTAGGACAGCCGATCTAGTCGCCTCTCATTTATTCGAGTGCCTCGCGCACCTTCTGAAGAAGCGTCCCCAGCGTAAATGGTTTCGCCAAAAAACGCCCACCCGATGGGACCTCTTCTTCTCCTGTAAACCCGGAAATAAATAAAGTCTTGATGCGGGGCGCGGCCTGCTGCATCCTGCGCGCGAGTTCCGGCCCATGGATTCCGGGCAGCAGTACGTCGGTGATCAGGAGATCGATCGATTGCCTTTGTGCGATGCTCAAAGCCTCCTCAGCGGTGCCGGCTTCTAACACGCGATAGCGCTCGCGTTGCAGGATTTTTCGGATCAATTCGCGAATTCCGGTTTCGTCATCGACCACCAGAATCCTAGCGGGTTCCCCGCGCTGTGGCTCGGTTCGCGTCGCAGGAATCCTGTCCGGCGCACCCTCCGTCTCCACATGCGGCAAATAGATCGTGAACGTCGAGCCTCGCCCGGGTTCCGTTGCGAACGCGATGTCGCCTGCCCACTCGTGAACCAAACTGTAGGCGCGCGGTAGAGCCAAAGCCGCGGCTGCCGGATCGCTGGTCTTGCTGAGTACGGGATCGAACACGTCCGCAGCCTGCTCGGCGTCCAATCCATCGCCGTCGGCGCTGATCGTGATGCGAGCGTAGTGTCCAGCGGCCAAAGCCGTCGGCGACAGACGCTCCGTGACAGTCTGAACGTCCCAGGCGATTACGACGCGAGCGCGTTTGCGTGGCGTACCCCTTCGCGTTCCAGCGACGACTGCGGCGAGCACTTCACCCAACTGGCCCTCATCCGCCATGGCAACGACGGGCTCGGGATGGCCCTGCAATTCTACGGTGACGCCCTCTCCTGCCTCCGCGGCGAGTCTCGACCGCAGTTTAGAGATCGCCTCCCCGATATTCACTCTGGTCGCTGGTTTGCCTTGCCGGCGGGCGAATTCGGTAAGTTGCGCCGCGATGCCACCGATGCGCCGCGCAGCGCCCAAAATCTCGCTGGCGTCCTGACGAAGTGGATCGCTGGGCTTTAGCGCCTGCATCAGTTCCTCGGCATAGCCGGTCACAATCATCAGGGGATTGTTCAGATCGTGCGCCAGCCGGCCTGCAAATCCGTACAACGCCTCGAAGCGTCCAGCGGAGAGCAGTTGCCGCTCCATACTTTTGCGCGCCGTAATGTCGGTGATCACGCCGGCTATCGTCGTTCCCGCGATGCGAATGGTCTCGCGGCACCACACCGATCCCGACGCAGTTCGATATTCCGCGCTGGCTTCGCCGCCTGTCTCAATCACACTCCGGTACAGCGCCATGGTCGACGCGCGGTCGTCGGGATGAATGCGCTCTTCGAAAAACTCCCGGTGGTTGAGCCAGTAGGATGCAGGATATCCCATGGTGGCTTCTGCGTCGCCTTCGACCGATCGAAACGCGAGGGTCGTGGCATCAGCCTGCCAGACGATCGCCGGCAAGTCGACGGGCACACCGCTGGCCACGATGGAAGCCTGGGGGAGCGGTTCAAGAACCAGTAACGTTTCCGTTTCGTCCTCGTCATGCCATGCCTGCACGGGGATTTCGGTGAATCCTGCTCGGTCCGGCACTTTTGTCCCTAAGCGCTGCCGGAACGCTTTATTACTCCAGAGGATAGCGCGATCTTTCGAGACCACCGCTGCTGGAATCGGAAGCGCAGCTGCAATTTCGCGATAGTAGCGAAGCTGAGCCTCCAGCAATGCCAACAGGCGCGCAACCTCCGTGGCAGACCAATGGCTGAAGTCCGAACGCTCCATCACAGCTTAGTTTGGGAATTCAAGCGGGAAAGGTACAGTGTACGGGCGACTATCCGGTCCTGGTACCGGTGTCCTAATGTCTGGAACGCGGGGACTAGTACAATCTTACGCCGCGATTTCCAGGTTCGCGGAACATATGCACGGTATCGATGAAGCGCACTTGCCGAGAAGCATAGGTCATGGCCAGAGTGTGGGTACGGCAGCCGTCCCCGAAGAACCGCACACCATGCAGCAGAGCGCCATCAGTGACACCGCAGGCGGCGAAGATAATCTGGTCGCCGGGAGCCAGGTCGCGGGCCGTGTAAATTCGTTTGGGATCGCTGATGCCCATGCGTTCCACCCGTTCTTCGAGTTCTTTTGTGTTGATTTCCAGCCGGGCCACCATTTCGCCTGACAAGCAGCGCAGCGCGGCAGCCGTCAGCACGCCCTCCGGCGCCCCGCCTGTGCCCATTACAGCATGCACGCCCGCGCCGCGTACCGCAGCAGCGATACCGGCGGAAAGATCGCCGTCCGGAATCAGCCGAATCCGCGCACCCGCCGCCCGGATCTGCGCGATCAGCTCCTCGTGCCGCGGACGGTCGAGCACCATGATCACCAAATCCTTGACTTGACGATCCAGGCAATGCGCGATGGCTTTCAGGTTGTATTTCACCGGAGCATCGATATCCAGTGCATCGCGGCAGGCGGGACCGGCGATTATTTTCTGCATGTAGCAATCGGGGGCATGCAGCAGCCCTCCCGGCTCGGCGGCCGCCAGTACGCACATCGAATTCGGGGTGCCCTGGGCGCACAGATTGGTGCCTTCAAGAGGATCCACCGCAATATCGACGCGCGGATACTGCACTCCGTCGGGAGCCTTCGCGCCCACCGCCTCCCCGATATACAACATGGGAGCCTTGTCGCGCTCACCCTCGCCGATTACGATGTTTCCCGCCATATGGATGGCTTCGAACGCCTGGCGCATGGCGTGAACAGCAGCGTGATCGGCCGCTTTGGCGTCACCCTGTCCCATAGTGCGGGTGGATGCGATGGCTGCCGCTTCGACCACATGGACAAAATCGCCCAGGAGATCGCGTTCAATGCTGGCAGGCAGAGTTGCAAGAGTGGTGGCGCTCATAAAGTGGCGGTGCTCATATTACCAAACTATTGGTTCTGTTTCCTTGAATGTGTTCAGCAGCGTCGAGGCCGGGCTCAATGATCAGGACTGGGGATCTGAGCAACGCTGCCACCCATTTGCGCGTAGGTATCGCGCACGCGGATTACTTTTGTGCCGGCAAACGTTACGAAGGTTACGCGTCCTGGCGGTTCGCCGAACTGCCACGTCTCCTGTTCCACGTCATCCTTAGTCTCGCGAGTTTTGCGCAGGGGACGCCCCAGGGCCATGATGACGGCTTCCTGATCCATCCCTTCCATCGCTTTCTTTTCCTTGATGGCCTGCTGGATCTCCGGCGGCAGTGTGTCGATATAGTTTTCCGCAGCGCTGTGCTTCTCGAAATCCAGGACCGGCGCGAGCATCTTCTTTAATTGGGCCGACGTTAGGTCGCCAATGGAATCCTTGAACCGAATCACGATGGCCGTACCGTTGTGAGGCTGATTTCCCTGCGGGTTGTTCTGTCCAGGCGTCACGCCCCCCATGCTGATCTGCACTCTATCCCGCCAGGAACCTTTTGCCTTAAGGCCGTTATTCAATTGGAGTGTGACGGCATCATCGTCCACGTCAACCTTGGTGACCTGCACCATGTCCCCCGCGCGCGCCGCGGGACCGTCCTTGCGGACGGCATCCTCCCATTTTTTCTTGTCCCAGGTTCCATTCTCCTCAAACGGCAAGGCTTTGCGTGAGTTGGGCAGGATGATCTTGGCCGTAGCGTATTCCGAAGCGAGTCCGCGCACCAGCTCCACGCGTTGGTCCTGACTAAGTTTCTTGGTATCGGCGTGCAGCGTTGTGGCAGGGAACGCCACCGCTATGAAAGCGAGAAAGGCTCCCGGAGGTATGCGCGAAACAGCCATTTCGTCGTTCTCAAAAACTTCGTTCCATCACGTCCGACTGTGGGATCAGCCCGCGCAGCACAAAAAAAAGCGCCACCACGACGAAAGTTGTAAGCACGCTGCCTTCCACGCCATAGCCGCCGCCGCTCCAAAGTACCCCCACGTTCCACTTCAGGGTGTACCCAGTCACCCCCATTGTAAACCCGCTCAGGTTACTTCCGAGCAGTGGAAGAGTTACATTCCAACCGAAATGTAGTCCGATTGGAAGCCATAGCGCTCCGCTACGCCACACCGCGTATCCCAACAGGATTCCCCACGCCACCGTGTTGATAATTCCCAGGGCGTTTGCGTCGGGGTTATTGGAATGCATCAGACCGAAGATCACGCTGGTAGGCAAGATGGTGGTGAACGGTCCTACCGCCCGGACTAACAATTGGAACGCATATCCACGAAACAGCAACTCCTCCCCCATCGCTCCAAAGAAAATCGCCAGACTGTCGAACGCGAAGGCGGCCGAGGGATGCTCCACCCCGGCCGGCACTCGCTGGAAATTCACCATTCCCAGCGCCAGCGGGACCACTACCACGCACACTACGGCCACTATTCCTGCCGCGGCCCCGGTCAGAAACTCGCGCCCCGACGTCGGACTTCCGCCCAGTCCAACGTCCGCCAGCCGACCGCGCTCATAAATCCTAACTACCACTGCGTTAGCCACGGCGGCGGCAGCAAACGCGGAGAGCGTCGAGGTAATCAGGATTCCGCCCAGTGGCAACATAACCGGGAAAATCAGCAAGCCGATACAGGCGATGAGGATATACAGGCCCACACGGAGGAGTATTCCTTGCTTGTCGGGCAGAGCTAAGTCTGTCACGTTCCAGGACTCCTGGAGGGTAAAGTAGAACACAGGGCCATCAAAAGCAGGATCGAAACCAGCAGGGCGATCCCCGCGCCGCTCATGGCCACGGCGGGAAGCCAGCCCGAACGCAGGTAGAAGGCCGCCAGCAAAGCGAGGAACACCAGCCGGACCACAATCTTAGCCGCGCGAGGTGAGATTTTAAGAGATAGCCAAACGGCGGCGGTGCTTACTGCCGAGGAGAGCGTAAACCCGAGCGCTGCGCATTCCGCAAGAGAGCGGAAATCCGGCCCCACCACGATCCTGCCCCCGCGCGATACATAGACGGTGGCTATTCCCAGGATCAGCATTGCGGCGGCTACCAGCTCGCCGTAAAAGACGGCAATCACCACACGCGCCAGAGCTTTTTGGACGTCTGGGAATCTCTCGAACTCGGCCGTGGCGACGGGAGCGGCGAATACGACGCCCAGGCAGGCATACGCTCCCAGTATCACGGAATCGAGAAAATCCCTACCCTTTTGCCACGGAAGCACAACTCCGAAGACGCCGATCACAAGAACGTAGAGCGGCAGCGACCGAATCCAGCCAGCACCCTGAAATCCGAGCCGTCTGCGCAGATACGATGCTTCTTCTGCCAGTTCTGCCTTCATTTGCCAAATCCCGTCAAGACATGGTACCAATCGACAAGGCTGTAGGAAGTCGCCTTAAGGCGTGTTAGGGCGATTTTTCAGGCTGGGACGCTAATTGACCGCCAGCGCCTGTCCGATAGCAACAGTAGACTATGTTGGATCGCCGAGTTGAGCCCCGAATGCTGTGCGCGGATCTGGTCGATATTCAATGGAAAGATCCGAACGGACGCAGCCGCCGTGGCGTCGCAAACCTGGAAGATATTTCGCTTTCGGGCGCATGTTTGCAGGTAGATCGGCCGGTCCCTTTAGGCACGGCTCTTCACATTTCCTATCCCAACGGGGAATTGACGGGAAAAGTAAAGTACTGCGTTTTTCGCGAAATCGGCTATTTCCTGGGGATAGAATTCAACGATGGCTGCCGCTGGTCTCAGCGCAGCTTCCGGCCGCAGCATTTGCTGGATCCGCGACGTCTGGTCACCCGCAGCGTGAATCGGATCAAGGCCGAAAACGAAGCTCCTCCGACTTCCATTCACTGATCCAAACCGGTGGGAATGAATGAACTCCTTGGACCGGGTACCGGTACTTAGGGCACGTTCCTTTCCCCAGATCCGGCGCGGTATGCTGTAACTGAGTTGACATGGCCACCCTTGCCGATAAACTACCGGAGCAGGCTCCTGTAAGGGCTCGCACGATATCCTGGACCGCGGTCGCCTGGTTCACCATCCTGCTGATCGGTGTTTACTTTCCGATTCTCAGCAAGCTGGTCCTGCAGTGGAGCACCGACGACGATGTAAGTCACGGGTTTTTTGTTCCCCTGGTCGCGGGTTATATCGCGTGGCAAAGGCGCGAGAAACTCCTCAATATGGAGTGGAAGCCGGCGTGGTGGGGTATCGGTCTTCTGGTCTGGGCGGGCGTGCAGGCATACCTGGGAATGCTGGGCGCGGAATTGTTTCTCCAGCGTACCGCCTTCTTGGTTTCGCTGGTAGGAGTGCTGCTCATTCTGGGCGGAACCGCGGTGGTCCGCCAACTTGCGTTCCCGCTGCTGCTTTTACCATTCATGATTCCGCTTCCGACGGTGGTCTACAACCAGATCACTTTCCCCTTGCAGCTATTTGCCAGCTGGGTGGCGGAAAAGTCCCTGGACGTTCTCAATATTCCGGTGATCCGGGATGGCAATATTCTGGAGCTGGCGAGCCAAAAATTATCGGTAGCCGAAGCTTGCAGCGGAATTCGCAGCCTGCTGTCTCTTACATTCCTATCTCAGGTTTACGCATATTTTTTCGACCGCAAGCTATGGATGCGCTGGGTCTTGCTGGTTGCGACCATCCCCATCGCGATCATCGCGAACTCCGCCCGCGTAACGCTTACGGGGGTATTCAGTGAAATCGATCCATCGCTAGCCGAGGGATTTTTTCACGAGGCAGAAGGTTGGGTCATCTTCGTCGTGGCGCTGGTTATCTTAGTTGTGGTCCACCAATTGCTCAATTTCTTATACCGCCGCTGGCGCCCAGAATCCAGCCTTCCCTCAATGCCCAGCGGGCCCAAGGAGCAAGATCGTGCTTAAATTTCTGAATTCTCGTGCAGCGCGCATTGTCACCGCTCTCCTCCTAGCCCAGGCCGCTATACTCTATAGCGCCGTCCGTCCCGAATTCATTCCTCCCAGCCGTCCACTGGAAGGAATGCCCACCAGGCTAGGATCCTGGAATTTAGCGCAGACTGGCGTCATCGAACAGGAAGTCCTGGATGTTCTCAAAGCGGACGATATTCTAAATCGAGATTACTGTAATTCGACAAATCCGGATTGCACCCGGACTGGGGTCGGCCTCGCGAACCTTTTCGTGGCTAGCTTTCGCTCGCAACGTAATGGCAAAGCGCCTCATTCGCCCAAAAATTGCCTGCCTGGTGCGGGCTGGGTGAAAATATCTTCGGGTGAAATTCCCATCGACGTTGGTCGCGGCACACCCATCTCTGTGAATCGGTATGTAGTAGCTTACGGAAGTCAGCGAAGCTTGGTCCTCTACTGGTACCAGTCTCGCGACCGCGTGGTTGCCGACGAGTACAAAGCCAAATTCTGGGTGATTCGGGACGCCATTCGCCTGAATCGCACGGACACGGCGTTAGTGCGAGTGGTGGTTCCGGTGGTGAATCGGGATGAAGCACAGGCTCAGGCGAACGCCACGGATTTGGTGAAATCGTTTTATTCGACTTTGCTGATGTACCTGCCCAGCTAAACTACTGTTGTGCCGCTGCCCCGCTGCCAGCCATCGCCGCCTTTGCCCGTTTCTGTTGGCGTTCGAACCGTAGCAACTCCCTGCGGCGCCGCAGCTTGACCCCCTCATCCACTTTGCGCCAGAACTTACCGAAATAAGCCGCGGCCGACACGAAGCCGAAGACGACCACAGCCCACATCGCGAACTGCCCGTATTCCGCCAACTGGGGCCAGCGGATGCCACCGATCACCAGCGCGATCGCCGCCACCTGCGTAACCATCTTGGTCTTTCCAAGATCGCTGGCGCGGATGGTGTAGCCCGAGGATGCGGCGATCGACCGCAGTCCGGTCACCGCGAATTCCCGTCCGATGATTAGAATTACCATCCAGGCGGGAACCAACCGGATCTCAACCAGGGATATCAGGGCGGCCGAGATCAGCAATTTGTCGGCAATCGGATCGAGCAGGGTGCCGACAGTGGTTACTTGTTTCCAGCGCCGCGCGAGATAGCCATCCATGAGATCGGTAACCGCCGCAGTCAAGAAGATGCCTAGCGCGAACAATTCCCGCGAGACGGGGATCAGCCGCAGCCACGCTACTCCGGAGCCATCCGCGAGCAACGCGCCCACCAGCAGGGGCACGAAAAAGATCCGCAGCAGCGTCAGTAAGTTCGGCAGGTTCATCCGATGCTAACGATCATAACCTCTAGCGCCCGACTAGCGCATACCCCCTTAATTTTCGCCGGAGGGACGCCGGTGCGACCGCATCGACGTAACAATATTTGTCATCGTACCGCGTCTTTAAGACGCGACCGTGCTCATGCAACAAGTGCAGCGGCCCGCCTTCACCAACCGGGAAGCGGAACGTGCACTCAGCCAGTGGATCCACCGACAGGGTGTCGTCGATTTTTTGGAGTAGCTCCTCGAATCCTTGGCCGGTTGCCGCCGAAATAGCCACCGCTCCTGCCGGCTGATGCTCGGGATCGCCCAGAATCCGCCGCGCCAGCGCCGCCGAGTCCGGCTCACCGGGAACGAGGTCGATCTTGTTGAGCACCAGGATCTGGGGCGTCTCTCCCGCGCCAATCTCATTTAGAGTGGCGAGAACATGTGCCGTCTGCTCCTCGGCCGATGCGGAACTTGCGTCCACCACGTGTAGCAGCAGCTCGGATTCGACCACTTCTTCGAGGGTTGCGCGGAACGCCCGGATCAGTGTGGTCGGAAGATTGCGAATGAAGCCGACCGTATCACTCACCAGCACCTGCCGCTTCGATGGCAGCAAGATGTGCCGCACGGTCGGATCGAGGGTGGCGAACATTTTGGCGTCGGCCAGAACGCCGGCTCCGGTCAGCCGGTTGAACAAGGTCGATTTACCGGCGTTGGTGTATCCCACTAGCGCCAGTGTCGCCAGCGGAACCGCCTGTCTTTGCTGACGCTGCGTAGAGCGCCCGCCGCGCACGCGTTCCAGGCCGCGCTCGATCGCTTGTATGCGTTGATGAATCCGCCGCCGATCGGTCTCTAGTTTAGTTTCGCCGGGCCCGCGTGTGCCGATTCCGCCGCCTAACCGGGACATTGCTGCGCCGTGCCCGGTTAAGCGCGGCAGGAGATAATTTAACTGCGCCAGCTCGACTTGCAGCTTTCCTTCGCGGGTTCGTGCGCGTCTCGCAAAGATATCCAGAATCAGCTGGGTCCGGTCGAGGACCTTCACGTCCAGCGCTTTCTCTAAATTGCGCTGCTGCGTCGGCGTCAGCTCCTGGTCAAAGATCACTACCGATGCATCGTGAAAATGGACCTGAGTTTTGAGTTCGCCGACTTTACCAGAACCGATCAGAGTTGCCGCATTAGGGCGCGTCAATGTTTGAATGGATTGATCCGCCACGCTGGCTCCCGCCGTGGCAGCCAGGACGGCAAGTTCCTCGAGAGATTCTTCCGCACTGATCAATGACGCCGTCGATCCGCCGTCTGAACGTGCTTTGCGCCTGCTCAGCTTCAGTCCGACGAGTAGCGCGATTTCCGTAGACAAAAACGCCTGTTCCCTGCTGTTCTGGTTCCGGTGTTAACTGGCCGGCTCGCCCGGAGTTCCCGGAGCGGCATGCGCACCGATCGCGGTGCTCGAATGCGCTGCAGGCGCTCCAGAATGGAACGGTCGTGAAACTACGACAGTCGAAATCGCGTGTTTAAAAATCAGCTGCTCCTGATTATTAGTCTCGAGCACGACCGAGTACTTATCGAAGCTCTTGATCTTGCCCGAGAGCTTCACGCCGCTCATCAGGTAGATCGTGAGGAAGGTCTTGTCTTTGCGCGCGTTGTTGAGAAATGATTCTTGTATGTTTTGCGCTTGCTTTTCCATGGGAGCTCCTAAAAAAAGCCCACGGGGCACAATCAGCTCGCCCCGCCGGGCGGAATTCATGGCCGCTCCCATAATACCTTACGCGCCTGAGAGATTGTGCCAAGAACTACTTTTTAGCGCGCACGTAAGTACTAGCGACCACGAGATTTCCGGCCAGGTACTTCCACGAAGAAGGCAGGATCCATCTCGAAACCGGGACCTCAAACCGGCGGCGTACGGTCTCACTGCGCTGCACGTCGAACGTGCGAGCGACTTGGCTAACGAATGCTGGAGCGGTCCAGTGATGGGGATGCAGCCGGTCGATCCAAAAGAACGGCCGGGCCCAAGCCGGGAAACTGTGAATCATCAGCAGCAAGGTTCCGCCCGGACGCAAGACACGCCGGATTTCGGCGAGCGCCGCGGCCGGGTCCTGCATGTGATCGATAGCGTTGAAGCAGATCGCGATATCGACCGAGTTCGACGCCAGGGGGAGGGATTCCCCGAGCCCGGCCAGAGATAGTTGCGGCTCCTTCAGCGTCATTCTCGATTCGTATTGAAGTAAGAGGGGGTCGATCCGTATTCGCTGGGCGGCGTTATCGACAAAATGGATCAGGCCAACGGGACCGCAGCCAATGTCGAGCACGCGCTTATTGGTAAAAAGATCCTGCGAGCAACCGAAACGCGGAAGCTCCTCTGCCCAGTACTTCGGCACATCGAGATTCTGGTAAGGCGCGGCCTTGGTCCAAGTCTTCCAGAAGTGGAGCTCGAGCCGTTGCGAAGCGCTCCATCGATCCCGGGTGACTCCATTCATTCCGTAATTTTCGCTCCGCACCCCAGACTATCTTCTCACCTTCGCTTGAGTGTAGGCTCAGATATATCGAATGTATTAGGAAGGAAGATCCTGTTTGATATCTATCTGCGGCAGATGACATGAACGTCGCTATTACAGGAGCATCGGGATTCATCGGACGCGCTGTCGCCGAAAATCTCCGCGGTTCCGGTCACATCGTGCGCGCTGTCTCCTTACGTGGCGGACTTCCGCCCGGCGCGCTCGCAGGTATAAACGCAGTCGTCCACTTAGCGGGCGAGCCTGTAGCGCAACGCTGGACGGCAGCCGCGCGCGAGAGAATCATGAGCAGCCGCGTGAAAGGTACGCGCACTCTGGTGGCCGCCATGCGCGACCAGCCGCCTCAAGTACTGATCAGCGCCTCGGCGGTGGGATACTACGGATCGCGCGGGGACGAGATCCTGACCGAATCGGCGCCGCCAGCGGATGATTTCCTGGGACGGGTCGCCGCGGCCTGGGAAGAAGAAGCTCAAGCCGCCGAACCCTTGGGTATTCGTGTCGCGAGGCTGCGAATCGGCGTCGTCCTGGGACCGAACGGAGGCGCGCTCGCGCGGATGCTCCCTCCGTTCCGGCTGGGCGTAGGGGGGCGCCTCGGTAGTGGACGACAGTGGATGTCGTGGATCCACATTCAGGATCTCGTCGCATTGATCGCCTTGCTGATGCGGGAATCGACAGTGCGTGGAGCGTTTAACGCGACCTCACCTTTTCCGGTGACCAATCGCGAGTTTACCCGAGCTTTGGCGGAGGCAGTGCATCGCCCCGCAATCTTGCCGGTCCCGGCGTTCGCCTTGAAGTGGATGTTAGGCGAGATGTCCCAGGTGTTGCTTGCCAGTCAACGGGCGATTCCTGATGCCGCACAGCGCGCTGGTTTCGTCTTCCAGCATCCGGACATCTTTGCGGCATTAGTCAGCGTCATAGAGTCGACTCATGCTCGGGGTTAAAAGCTCGCCCTGGCCGTGGCCGTGGCGGTGCGGCTGCGGATCGAACCCCAACGGATATTCCTGGTTTAAAGATCTCCGCTACTCTTTTTGGCCCGATGCGGCGCGGTTAGGTTCCCACAGAACCTCGGGGACGCCCAGCACGTGGCTCGCCCAGCGGCTCCAGACAAAGAGTGCGTCGCTCAAACGATTCAGGTATCGAACTGCGTCGGCTGGCGTTTCCTCCGCGCGGGCTAGCGCTACGGTCAATCGCTCGGCGCGCCGGCAGATAGTTCGTGCGGCGTGCAACTCGGCGTTCAACCTGGTCCCTCCCGGCAGCACGAAACTGCGCAGCGCGGGAAGTTCCGCATTCATCTCATCGATCTCGCGCTCCAGTTGTTCGATCTCGGCTGGGGTGATCCTGGCCTGTTTGGGATGCAGATCCTTAGGCAACGTCGCCAACTGCGAACCTAGGTTAAAAAGTTCGTGCTGCACCCTGCGAAGGATATGTCCCAGCTTGCCGAGCCGCCCCGTGTTTGCCGTTTCCTCTACGCAAGTTACGCACGCCAGCCCGATGAACGCGTTCAGTTCGTCCACCGTGCCGTAGGCTTCGATGCGCACGGAATCCTTGGGAACTCGTTGTCCACCGGCCAACGCGGTTTCGCCTTTGTCGCCGCCCTTGGTATAGATTCGGTTGAGCGCGATCCGAGGGTCGTCGAATATTTTTTCCGGCACGCCTTCATGTTAACTCCCGGGTACCTGCGTTAGGATGGAGGATTCTGAATCCCATCTCCTCCTTTTCCTGGATCATCCTGCTGGCCGCCGCTACCGCTGCCGGTATCGCCAACGCCCTAGCAGGCGGCGGGACGTTTATGATCTTTCCCGCGCTGGTGTTCGCAGGCGTCGATCCCATCATGGCGAACGCGACGTCTTCGGTCATCACCTTGCCGGGCGGGATCGCATCGGCCCTGGTTTACCGGAGCGGTATGACCGTATCGCGCAAGCTCTTTTGGATACTTGTGCTGATTGGAGTGGCCGGCGGCGTGGCCGGCAGCCAGCTATTGCTGCACACCTCGAGCGAACGATTCGCCAAGATTGTCCCCTACCTGATGATCGGCGCGTCGCTGGTGTTCAGTTTTTCCGGTCAGCTCCGCCGTTTCGCCGGCGCCCACACCTCGGGCCGCAATCACAGCGGGCTGCTGTATGCCGGCACTCTGGCGATATCGATCTACGGAGGCTACTTTGGGGCCGGGATGGGCGTGCTGATGATCGTGCTATTTCTGATCGCAGCGAACATCGGTGTGCAGCAATCGGCCGGGCTGCGCATGTGGTGCGCCACCGGAGTGAACACGCTGGCCGTGGCCGCCTTCATCGCGAAAGGGATCATCGCGTGGCGGGTAGCGATTCCCATGCTGATCTGCACGCTGATCGGCGGTTACTGGGGCGCCCACGCAGTGCAGCGCCTGACTGCGGAGACCGCGCGGCGGGCGGTGTTGGTATTCGCCTGGACCATGAGCCTGTGGCTGCTGGAGCGCTCATGGAAATAGAAGCTACTCGACTATTCTGGAATCCGCCTGGAACTTCTGGTAATCGCGATAGGTAATATCCAACTCCTCGCGCAGCTTGCGCAGATACACCAGGCGGGCATCGGCACGGACGCTGATGTGGGCCGGGAGCCAAACCTCGTCGTTCACGCGGACCTGATCGAAATTCAATACCGCACCGGAAGCGAGCTTCACCAACCCCAGGCCGAACGAAATCGGATCGATTACTTCTACTTCCGCTTTTACCCACTGATAGTCGGTCTGGTCCACCCAAATCCTGCCGCGCAGATGCGCCAGCATCTCGGCGCGCTTAACCTTCGGTTTGTAGCCCGGCTTGGGTTGGGCTCCGATGATCCACACGGGACGACCGCCAATTTGCTCCGTTCCCTGCAAAGTCAGGTTGAAGGCTTCGGGAACCTCGCGCAGATAGCGGCGCTCCTCGGCGCGGTCCTGGTCTTCCTTGGCTTTATCGGACTCAGACTCACGCTGCCGCTTGGCTGATTCCTTGTCCACTTTTTCCTGTTCCTTGCGGGCTTCCTTGGCAGGTAGCGATTTATCATCGCGCTCCACCAGTTTTCCGTAAGGGCGACCGCCCAGGACCATGAACTCATACGTCTGGATTTCCTTGGAGCTCAGGTTCCCGTTGCGCCCATAGCGGCGCTCCTCGACGCGTTCCAGAAATGTGTAGTTCTTGAAGCGCTCGAAGTTCGTCGCATCGTGATCGACAGAGCGCCGTATAATATCGGTGGCATCCTGGGCGCGAACGTCGGTGCGAACTAGGAAAATGGCGCCAAGCGCCAGGAGCACTACTCTGACCACGCTTCAATTATGACGCGCGGGCGGGAATTGCCTGAGCTCTGGGCGGAAGGGTAATGGTGAACTCCGCTCCGCGCGCGTCGGTTCGATTAGTGGCGCGCACGTAGCCACCATCTTCTTTCACGATCGTTTCGACGATGTGCAGCCCGAGACCGCTGGAACCACCGCTCGGAGCAGTGGTTACGTGCGGCTGGAACAGACGATCCAGGAGCCCGGGGGCTATGCCCGAACCTTCGTCGCGAACCACGATTTGGATATGTTCGCCGGTGCTCCGGGCGCAAACTTGAATGGTTCCGCCAGAGGGCATGGCGCGCATTGCGTTGAGGAAGAGGTTGATCAGCACACGCTCCCAGGCCCAATGTCCGCCCAACTCGATTCCGGGCTCCACATCGCACGCGAAGATGATTTCCGGCCCACGGCCAGCCTCGAGGGAATCTTCTACGAAGGCGATGGCGTTGCCGAGGATTTGTTCGAACGGAGTATCCTCGCCCGTGCCCGCCTGGATCCCGGCGGCGATATTCTTGCCACGTTCGACGCTACGCAGAATCGCGGCGGAGAGCTTCGCGTAACGCGGGTCGCCCGCCAGCAAATCCGCGGCATCCACCAGCGTCTGGAACACGTTGTTAAGATCGTGCACCAGGCCGGAGAGCGTCAGATCTTCCCGAGTCTTCATGTTTGGGTGATCTGTCGCAGTGTACCGAAAAACTCGGGAAAAGACACGCCTGCCGATTCCGCGCCCTCGATCGTACATGGGCCGTCGGCTGCCAGGGCGGCTACCGCGAAGGCCATGGCAATCCGATGATCCCCGGCCGAATCGATCTGGGCGGCGTGAAAACTCTGGCCCCCGGGAACGTGGAATCCTTCCGGATTCGTCTCTATTTTTACGCCCATTTGCCGGAAACCGGCCTCGATGGTGGCGATGCGGTCGGTTTCCTTCACCCGCAACTCACCAGCGTCGCGCACGGTCAGGCCGTTACTGCTGGCGGCCCCGAGCACGGCCAGGGCGGGTATCTCGTCGATCAGCGCGGCTGTCATCGCGCCCTCGATCACCCCACCCGTCACGGGCGAGGCTTGCACCCGAAGATCGCCGATGAGCTCTCCGCCTACCTGGTGAACCTCCAGGACCTTGATCTGGGCCCCCATCGAAACTAGAAAATCGAGCAACCCGGAACGCGTCGGGTTCAGGCCGACCCCGTGGATCACCAGGCTCGATTCCTTGAGAAGGAGTGCTGCCACCATGAAAAAACAGGCCGAGGAAAGATCGCCGGGTGCGACCAATTCTCGCCCTGAGAGGCGCGCTCCAGCATGGAGGCAAATGGTCCTTTTCTCGATTTCGATCTCGGCACCGAACTCCTTGAGTGCGATTTCGGTATGGTCCCGTGTTCGCACCGGCTCGCGGACGATAGTATCTCCCTGCGCGAACAAGCCGGCTAGAAGAATACAGCTCTTGACTTGCGCGCTGGCCATGGGGAGGTGGTAATCGATGCCATGCAGCGCGCCGCCGTGCTCCCGGCCATAAATGACGAGCGGCGGATATTTCCCTTCACGGGCCTCGATCCGGGCGCCCATTTCAGTTAGCGGCCCGATAATGCGCCCCATGGGACGCCGGGAGAGCGATTCGTCACCGCCGATACGCGACGTAAATGCCTGGGCCGCCAGGATTCCGGAGAGCATGCGGATGGTGGATCCCGAGTTGCCCGCGTCGAGCATCGCCCCGGGCTCCTGGAGCGTCCCGCCTTCAATTACAACCGACCCGTCCTGCCGCTGGATCTTCGCCCCCAGGGCGGCCATGCAGGTCAGCGTCGATTGGCAGTCCGCGCCGGTGGAGTAATTGGCGATGGTGCTGCGGCCGGTAGCGATAGAGGCCAGCATTCCATAGCGGTGGGAGATGGATTTGTCGCCGGGCAGCGTGATCACGCCTTCGATGGCTCGTGCCGGGGAAATGGTTTCGCGCATGAAGTACTAGTGTAAGTTGCAGGTAGCCCTTCGCGTGGGCACTTTGGGATCTCCTGCGTGAAACACCTTAGTCCCCGTTCCATTTTTGGCCCTAATTGTTTGTTACAAGGCGGTCGATGGATGGGCAGTAAGAGGAGATCGTGTCGGCGCACACGAAAGTAGAAACCAGCACGCTGCCACTGCGGCAGGAATCCCGGCTCCCGCGATTTGATAGCGCGTCGCTGGATCCCGCTTACGTGCCCACCGTGCTGATCGTGGACGACATCGATCTTAACCGCCGCCTGCTGCGCGGAATCCTGAAAGCTACTCCCTATCGCATCCTCGAAGCCAAGCGGCCGTCGGTAGCGTTTTCCCAGCTCGACATGGAAAAAGTCGACTTGATCGTAGTCGACCTGGTGCTGCCGGAGATGAGCGGCATGGAATTCTGCCAGATGGTCAAGGCCGACCGCCGCACGCAATTGATCCCGATTCTGATGCTGACCAGCATCCAGGGCATCGAGAACGAGGTAGCGGGGCTGGAATCGGGGGCCGACGATTTTCTGCTCAAGCCGCTGCGGCCTGCTCTGGTGCGCACGCGGGTCAGCACCATGCTGCGCCACAAAGCCCTGGTCGATTCGTTGGAGGAAGCGGAAACCATTCTGTTCGCGCTGGCGCAGTCGGTGGAACATCGCGATCGCTACACCGGCTTACATTGCGAGCGTCTGGCGAGCTACAGCATCGATCTGGCGCATGCCCTGGGATTGCCCAGGCAGGAGCAGCTGGCGCTGTTTCGCGGCGGGTACCTGCACGATATCGGGAAAATCAGCATCCCCGATGCGATCCTGTTCAAGCGTGGCCTGCTCACCGAAGAAGAATGGGAGATCATGCGCCAACATACGGTCCGCGGCGAGCAAATCTGCCGTCCCATGAAAACGCTGGCCCCGGTGCTGCCCATTATTCGCAGCCATCACGAACGTTGGGACGGAAGCGGCTATCCGGATGGTCTGGCTGGCGAAGATATTCCGCTGCTCGCGCGAATTATGCAAGTCGCCGACATCTACGACGCCTTGACCACTGCGCGACCCTATAAACCGGCTTTTTCGCACGATCGCGCCATGGCGATCATGCTAGAGGAAGTGCGCCGCGGATGGCGCGACCCCGAGTTAGTGCCCCTGTTCGCCGAAGTAATCAAGCGGCACGAAGAAACGGACCCGCACGATCCGGCCATACAGCAGTCCCTCGAAGCGATGCGCCGCGAGCTCGCGGAATAGCCTTAGGGAACCAGGACTGCGGCCCCGTCGATCGCATCGTTCTTAAGCGCCAGTAGCGCCTCGTTGGCCTGATCCAGCTTGAACACAGTGATTTTGGGCCGGAGGCGGATCTCGCTCGCCAGTTGCAGGAAATCGCGGGCGTCGGCGCGGGTTACGTTGGTGACGCTACGGATTTGCCGCTCACCCCACAACAGACTGTCGTAATCGAATTCTGGGATGCGATCCAGGTGGATGGCGTTGATCGCCACCACGCCGCCTTTGCGCAGGCTCGATAGCGCCGCGACGACGACATCGCCACTAGGGGCGAAGGTGATCGCCCGGTCGAGCGGTATCGGCGGGCGATCCAACTCCGACCCCACCCAATCGGCTCCCAGCGACTCCGCCAGCTTGCGATGCGACGTCCCGCGCGTAGACACCGAGACATGGCATCCCCAGGAATGGAGCACGGGGAGCGCGAGATGCGCGGAGGCGCCGAAGCCGAATAATCCCACGCGTTCGCCGCGCTGGACGCCGGCCACCCGCAGGCTGCGGAATCCGATGACACCGGCGCAGAGCAGGGGCGCGATTTCCAGATCGTCGAGTTCCGTGGGCAGGGGAAGGGCGAAGTCCGAACGGGCTACGGCAAACTCCGCGTATCCGCCATCCACCGTGTATCCGGTGAAGGCTGGCGAATCGCACAGATTCTCCTCACCCCGCCGGCAGTACTCGCAGGTTCCATCGATCCCGGCCATCCAGGTCACTCCGAAGCGAGTACCGCCCGCTTCCCCTACAATCTGGTGGCCCGGGATGACGTGATCGCGCTGTGGCTTCAGTTCGCCTTCGACGACGTGAAGGTCCGTACGGCACACCCCGCAAGCCCGGACCCGCAGCAGGACCTGGCTTGGCCCCGGCGTGGGAATCGGAATATCGCGGATTTCGAGCGGACGCGAAGCGATGCCCGCAGGCCCCGTTAAAACTGCCGCCTTCATAACTTCACTCAGCCCTTCTTTTTAGCTCCGTCATGACGCTCGACACCAGTTCCTTGGCGTCGGTGATGCACTTATCGATCAACTGAACGTCCATGGCAGGTTTGCCCGGTTGCCGCGCACTTTGGCAATAGACTCCGTGCTGCCCTACCAGCACCAGGGCGTCCGTTAGCAGATCGAGTGTAACAGCCAGACGCCCCCTTTCCCGGCCCATCTGAAATTCATGCTGTTCGAGGGAGTCTTTGCGGTCATCGAAGACGGACATGCTCTATAGTACGCGGTTCACGGTACTGGGTTTACTGAGAATCCTGCGGCCAAAACACACTAGCAGAAAGGTGGGTAGACTTCAGATCGTTCTGCGAAAGTTGCGGCGGATCGCGGCATCGGACTTGGCGCATATCGACAAGCTGCGGTATGTCCTTGAGGCGGCGGGACTGGGCTCAAGGCCGAGCGCGTACCGGTTGCGAGACGGCCTATCCGTCGGACTCCGTCAGGGCACTACGGATTCCAAAGTATTCGACGAAATCTTCGTGGAGCAAGCGTACGCTCGGTGCGTCGCTGTGTTGCCCGCTAACCTGGGACCCGTCACGCTGATCGATCTGGGGGCGAATATTGGGCTGAGCGCGCTGTTCCTGACACGTGCGCTCGATGTGGCCCAGATCATCGCAGTGGAGCCGGACCCGGATAATTTTGGGCTGCTCTCGGAGAACCTGCGGCGAACCGGACTGGCGGATCGCTGCACAGCGATCCGCGCATTCGCCGGAGCGGAACATGCCTTTGCGGAGTTGCACGACTCGGGAAATGGCGCCTGGGGAATGCGCATGGGACCTCTATCAGATACCGGAACTCCCGTCCTTCCGTTGGCCGCGATCGCAGGTTTGGCTAGCGCGCCGATTGTGCTCAAATGCGACATCGAGGGCGGCGAGCGCCAGCTATTCCTGCATATCCGCGATTGGACGCATCTCATTCCCTACATCTTCTTGGAGCTGCATAGAGAGTTTCTGCCGGTTGAGGAGCTGCTCGCATGTCTGGAGTCGTCCGGCTTTCAGTGGATCGTGCACGGAACTGCGCCCGCGGGAGCGGCGATCGCGCTGCTACTGCTCGAACGTGGGGTGCAAATAGCTTAGGGCACCGTCCATGTTCCGCGCGCTACCCAGCCCGAGCTCGTGTTTGGTTCCAGAGCCTGCAGGTAGACGGTTTTGGCGCCGCTGAAGGGCGGCGATTTGAACACCACATTAATGGTGAACGAGATGGAGTTGGCGGACGTCGTCATAACCGTAAAACCGACCGCGCACTGGCTGTTTTGCAGATTGGCCGCGGATCCAACACCTTTGGTGCTGAGCGTAACGCCGTCGTCGCCGTAGAGGCCGATGGTTGTTGTGGTTCGGTTATAGAACAGATAGCATGCGTTAGCTAGATTGGCAGGGGAACCGGCTGTGAACAGCATGGTCATACCGACGATGTTTAATTGCGAAGCCGAGTCGGATGCCGTGAAGGTGAAGTTTGGCGACAACCCCGAGCCGGACGCGGGACTGACGAAATCGGCCGTGGGCGCTCCGCCGGTTACGGTCCAGCCTCCCACGGTGATCCAGCCGGAATTGGTCAGACTTTCGGCGGCATAGAGGTACGTATTCTTGGCGCCGAAGAAGGTGGCGTTGAAGGCGATATCGACCGTGATTGTAAGCGAAGTGATCCCCGCCACGATGGTCGAGTTGGCGCCGCGCAACGTGCATTGGTTGTTTGAGACTACTGTGGAAGATCCCGGAGTCAATGAGGCTGCTCCATTGGCCGCCACATCGAAAGCCAGCGAGATGGTATTCTGCGTGCGATCGTAAACCAGGCTGCATGCATTGTCGGTATTTAAGGTCGTAGAAAACAACATGGCTACCGCGACGATGAATCCGGAGCCGCCTTGATCGGAGACGGTGAAGCTGAAACGCTGGCTGGGACCCGAGCCCGCAGATGGAACTACGGAATTTGCAAGGGGAATCCCTCCAGCGGCCACCAGGTAGGTGCCACGAAGGACGAAGCCGGTGTTCAAAACCCCTTCCGATGCGAACATGTAAATGTTCTGGAGTCCGCCAAAAGCCGCTTTAAACGTCAGGTTTATTGTCACGATCTGCGACAGTCCCGCTGTGCTCACCGAAACGGTCCCGAGAGCGCATTGGCTGTTTTGCAGCACGATGCTGGAAGTCACCGGCTTTGAGCCCGACCCCTGCGCATCGTCGGAAAAAAGCCGGATCGAACCTGCCACGGGATCGTAAACGATGTAACAGGAATTGGAGAGACTCCCCGAGGTGCTGAACAGCATGGCCGTGTTAGTCAGGTTCGAAGCGTTTTGTGTATCGGAAAAGACGAATGTAAACGTCTGAATCGCCCCTGTGCTGGCATTGGGAGACACCGAATCGGCCGAGGGAGTGGGCGGCGGAATGGTGACGCTCCATATTCCTTTGGCGAGAAAGCCGGTGATGGTATTGGCGTCGGCAGAGTAAAGATAGACGGTCTTGTTGCCAGCGAAGCCCGGCTGGAAAATGAGCGAAATCGTAAGTGTGAGATTGGTGCCCGCGATGCTGGCGGAACTGCCCGCTCCGTTCAAAGTGCACTGGTCGTTCGCGGCGCTTCCGCCCCCAGGAGTAACTGGCACGCCTCCGGTCGAGGCGTCGTCATTCGCTAGGTTGAACAGATTCGTGGCCGGACTATACGTGATATAGCAGGCGAAGTTAACCGAAGCCGTCGTGTTGATTAATAGCGCGACGCTAACCAGACTGGCAGCGCCCGCCGGATGCGAGTATTGCGCCGTGAACGTAACCGCGTTACCGCTGCCGGAGGCCGGAGCGATGGAATTCGCGGCGGGAAGCTGCGGCGGAGGGGCCGTCACACCCAGCCGTGCGACCCATCCCGTGCTGCCGCCGACGTTGAATGACTCGATGGCGCCTTGCAGAGGCAGGTCGAAAGAACTGGTCTGGCCGCCAATAAACATGTTTCCGGAAGAATCCGCGGCGATCGCATTCGCCTGATCCGCACCGGATCCGCCGAACATGGTGGAAAACGTGACTCCGTTGCCGAAGGGGTTGATTTTCGATACGAAGGCGTCGTAGAACCCCTTGAATCCGACTTGAACGCCGCCAGCTACCGGGAATCCAGCTGAGGACGTATAGCCCGTCACGTAGGCGTTTACCGCGGTATCCAGGGCAATACCGGTGGCCCAATCGAAACTGGAGCTGCCCAGATACGTGCTATATACCTTGGCGCTCCCCGCGGGGTTCAGCTTGGTCACGAAGGCGTCCTGAACTCCGTTGAACACTGTCTGGAACGCTCCTACGGTCACCGGAAAATTCGCCGAGTTGGTGACTCCTGCGACATACGCCGCGCCGGCGGCATCCACAGCGATTGCGTTGGCCTGTTCCGGAGAGCCAACTTGTCCGCCGATGCCTCCTAAGTAAGTGCTGTAAACCAGCGCCGAAGGGCTGGTGGAGATCTTAGTGACAAACGCATCCTGGCTACCGCCATTGGTGGCTTGGAGGGGTGCGGCTAAAGGGAAATTTGTCGAGAGCGTGCCGCCCGCCACATAAATATTGCCGGCGGCATCCACCGCCACGCCACCCACGTGGTCGTCGTTATTCCCACCGAGGTAGGTGCTGAAGGAAATCGCACCAGCCTGATTGAGCCTGGTGACGAAGGCATCGGTCTTGCCGCCAAAGACGGATTGAACCGGGATGGATAGCGGGAAATCCGTGGATTGCGTATCGCCCGCGACATAAGCGGCGCCCCCCGCATCGACAGCGATGGCAGTGGCCAGATCGTTGCCGGACCCGCCCAGATACGTGCTATAAACCAGCAGATTGCCAATGGCGTTCAATTTGAGCGCGAATGCGTCGCGCGAACCACCCAGGGTCGACCGCACGGCCGCGACCAATGGAAAGTTGGGGGAAGCTGTGGACCCGGCGACGTAGATTTGCCGGGAAGAATCGACCGCGATGCCCGCGGCGCGATCATCGCCGCGGCCTCCGATGTAGGTGGCATAGAGCAGTGTGTTGCCTGCAGGGTTCAGCTTGAACACGAACGCCTCCACGTCTCCGTGGCTCACGGCCTGAATAGCATTCGACACGGGAAAATCGATTGCTTCAGTCCAGCCCGCCGCATACAGATCGCCAGATGAATCCACGGCCAAGGCTGTGACGGCGCTTTGCGCTGTTCCGCCCAAATAGGTCGAGTAGGATATCACGGGATCGATGACCAGCGGGCGGGCTAGGTCGTAATCGCCCAGATCAAATGCGACCGTGTTGCCGCCGAGGATACGGTAGGCGGCTTCAATGGGACGCCGGACGCCCTTCGATTCCTGGTAAGCCGTGGGCGCTTGTTCGTGCAGCTCAGCAGCGCCGGACCGGACCACCAGATCGCCGTTTGGGTCGAGCGATATTCGATCGGCGTCCGGATATTCGAGGCGAATCTGGCCAGTATCGGCGCCTGGAGCCACGAGGAATTCCGATTTAAGCTGGGGCCCTCTGGCGGTGTAGTTCATGTCGATCCCGCGATACAGGGTGCGGTACAGAATGCCTTGATAGGTGGGAATGCCGGTGTGCCAGGCAGCGGGATCGTCGCCAATCAAAAAGTTGGCGCGCGCCGCCATCGCGTCCAGGCCTTCCATGGCTACGCTCGGATTCGCGCCGGCGAAGCGCACGTGCAGCTGTGTACCTTGAATTTGGAAGACCGCGGAATCCGGCGCGAATCCTGCGCGCAACTGCGGTGTTTGTGCGATATAGCGAATCG
>Ga0105240_10000624_pt1 | contig 65382 bp, 56 predicted proteins | sample KBSC54metaG_FD_80426 | JGI IMG/M metagenome (GOLD analysis project Ga0105240, IMG submission 80426) | Corn rhizosphere microbial communities from Kellogg Biological Station, Michigan, USA - KBS C5-4 metaG | ecosystem: Host-associated > Plants > Roots > Rhizosphere > Soil | place: Michigan, USA... | reverse complement strand
CGGGCTTTTTTTGTTCTTGGGGAAAAAGAAAGGGTTTGTGGGGGGGAAAAAAAACGGGGGGGTGGGGGGGGGGGGGGGGGGGGGGGGGGGGGGGGGGGGGGGGTCCGGGGGGAGCCGGCGGAGGGGGCGGCGGCAACGGTGCATCCGGCGGTGGTGGCGCTGGGGGAGTCGGGGGAGCCGGTGGTGCAGGTGGCACCTCGAAGGCGCTGCGCTGGTCATCTTCATGCACGCTGGCGCTGCTCGGAGCATCTTCATGCACGCTCATGCCGCCCGAAGCCGCTGTGATGCGATAGGGCAGCACGCCGGCCAATGCCACCAGTATCACCAGCAGCCAGCCGCGTGCGCGTGGCCTTGTGTCGTTTACCGATTGCTGCAACATGGTCAGTCGCCTCTTCAACGTCTGAAAGGTGGGGGAAGCTCCGGCCAGGCCGGAAGGGAGTGGTTGCGCAACACCCAGGCGGAGCAACAGGCGCCCATAGGTCTGCGCTTCGGTACGTTGCTGGCGCATGACCTGCGCATCGCATGCGGCTTCGCGATGCAATGCGTATTCGCGGGTCGCCCAGCGCGCCAACGGATGAAAGAAGAACAAGCGCTGCGCCAACGCGGGGATCCAGCCCAGCCACAGGTCGCCGCGGCGGATATGCGCCAGCTCGTGTGCGATCGCCATCGCCGACTCATCCGGTGTCAGCGCGTGATCGATCGGCAGCAGCACCACCGGCGACAGGTTGCCGGTCACCTGCGGCGAGGTAATTTCGTCCGATACCCGCAGTTGCGGACAACGGCGCAAACCCAGTTCCTGCGCCTGCCGCTGGCACAACGCCTGTAGCACGGCATCGTTCAACGGACGAGACGCACGCAGCGTGCGTCGTGTTTCGATCCCCTGGCGCAGCATCAGCAACAGCTGAAGCGCGAGGCCTGCGCCCCATAGCGCGAACAGCGCGATACGCCAGTCGAACGATGCACCGGGCATGGTTGCCGCTGACAGGGCATCAGGAGCCGCCGACTGTGCCACTTGCACCGATACGTCGGTGGAGGGCATCACATTCACCACGACATCCCGTGATTCGGGCTTCAACAGCGGCAAGCGCACCGGCGAGCCGATCGCCAGACCCAATACCAACTGGGCACCGAGCAGCCACCACAACATGCAGCGCACAGCAGGCGTCAGGCGCGGCACGAAGCGGATCAACGACCACACGATCGCGAACAGCAACGCCGCCTGCAACGAGGTCCAGGCAAGGCGTTCCAACAGGATATCGATGAAAGCATGCATGGCTCAGGGCTCCTTGCGCTGCGATTGCAGTTGCGCCACCAACGCCTCCAGTTCGGCCAGCTCGTTGTCGCTGACCGTGGCCCGCTCGGACATCCACGCAACAAACGGCGACACCGAGCCGCTCAAGGTCTTTTCGACAAACTGGCCGACCGCGCTGCGCATGGCTTCGCCCGGACCGGTAGCCGTGCTGTAGCGATAGACGCCTTTGACGTGGCGGCGCTTCAAGTAGCCCTTGCCGCGCAGGCGTTCCATCATGGTCAATACGGTGGAACGGGCCAGGCCACGTTCCTCACCGTAGCTGGCAGCCACTTCGCCGACCGACGCAGGCTCGTGTTCGGCCAGATAGTGAAGCAGCGCCAGTTCCTGGTCGCCGATCGAGGGATTGCTCATGAGCCGGGGTTCCGTGACTACAGTTGTCGTCAACGTACGCCGTGACTACGTCTGTAGTCAATAGGCCTGGCGTTGAAAGCCGTAAAGTCGGCCGCTGCGCGGCCTGGGAAGTCGCGCCTTCGGCGCTGTAAAGGGTAAACAGGAAAAAGCCGAGCAAAGCCGGGCCTCGCCAGTTCAACGCTTTTGGCTCTCTCTGTTTACTGTTGGCCATTGACAGGCCGCGCAGCGGCCGACTTTACGGTCTTCGAGATTCCCTTCAGTCACGACAGGACGTGACGTGACCGCAGTCAACGACATAACCGCTAAAATGCCCGCATGACCACGCCCGACCACTCCCCGCTCGGCAAGACCACGATCTATGCCGATCGCTACGACCCCAGCCTGTTGTTCCCCATCCCCCGCCAGGCCAAGCGCGACGAGATCGGCGTGGATGGCGGTGCCTTGCCATTCCATGGCGTGGATATCTGGAATGCCTACGAATTGTCCTGGCTCGATGGACGCGGCAAACCGGTGGTGGCGATCATGACCTGCCACGTGCCGGCGATCTCGCCGGCCATCATCGAATCCAAGTCGTTCAAGCTGTATCTGAACGGGTTTGCGAGCGAACGCATGGAGAGTAGATCCGCCCTGGTCGAGATTCTGGAACGGGACCTGTCCCAGGCGGCCGGGGCTCCGGTCGAGGTGCAGCTGAGCGACGTCAGCGCACGCGATCACGCCATCGTCGATCTCGACGGCACGCTGATCGACGCACTGGAACTGGATATTGACGACTATGGCCCGCCCAAATCCGACTATCTGCATGCGGACGAGACGGTGGTCGTGGAAGAAACCCTGGTTTCCAACCTGCTGCGTTCGAACTGCCCGGTGACCGGCCAGCCGGATTGGGGCAGCGTACAGATCGCCTACCATGGGCCACGCATCGAAGCGGCCGGCCTGCTGCGCTACCTGGTCTCGTTCCGCAACCACAACGAGTTTCACGAGCAGTGCGTGGAACGTATCTACGTGGATATACAGGACCACTGCAAACCGCAGGCCCTGAGCGTCTACGCCCGCTACACACGTCGCGGCGGGCTCGACATCAATCCTTACCGCAGCAGCGCCCCGGGCCATCCCGGCAACCCCCGCGGCGCTCGCCAGTAGCACACGCCGGTAATCAAGGCTTCAGATCACCAGCGCTAGGCTTTACGCTGTATCACTTGGCGTCGAGATGACTCGCGCCGCGATACTCCCTATTTCTCATGTCATTCCAACGGGTCTTGTTATGAAACTTTCCGCACGCTCCGCCGTCCTGTACAGCGCCACGTTCGCCGGCCTGCTGGTGCTCAGCGCCTGCGGCAAGAGCGAACAGCCGGCGTCCACCCCGCCTGCTGCCAGCACCGCCGCCGCACCGGCAGCACCGACCCCGGCCTCGACCGCACCGGCTCCGGCCAGCACCGCTGCAGCCGCCCCGACGCAGGCTCCGGCACCGGCCACGACGGCAGCTGCCGCTCCGGCTCCGACGCCAGCCGCCAACACGGCCGCGGCAGCGCCCGTCGCTGGCGATCTCAAGGTCGCTGGTGTGACACTCGGCGGCGCCGTGAGTGCCGACCACAAGGTCAGCAAGGCCAAGAGCACGTTCGCCCCGGGCGACAAGTCGATCTATGCCAGCGTCGCCACCGAAGGCAACACCGACGGCGCCACGCTGAGTGCCAAGTGGAGCTACCTGGAAGGCAAGGGTCAGCTGGTCAACAGCACCAGCCAGTCGATCGCCACCGACGGGCCGGCCACCACGACCTTCCGCGTGCAGAACCCGAACAACTGGCCTGAAGGCAAGTACAAGGTCGAGATCGCCGTGAACGGCAAATCGGTCGTCACGCAGAACTTCGAAGTGAAGAAAGGCTGATAAGCAGGCTCTGCCGCTTTCATAAAAAAGGCGCCACGCGGCGCCTTTTTTTATGTCTGAAGATCGGTTCATCAGCATCGATACTTCTTTCACCCACGCGGCACGATCACATCACGCAACCGTTGGTCTACTGGACACCACGCATCAAACGACGCGTGACCCCATTCGTATGTGAGGTGAAAGCAATGAACCAGGACACCATCAAAGGTCAGTGGAAACAACTCGGCGGCAAGATGAAGGCACAGTGGGGCAAACTCACCGATGACGATCTGAAAATTGCCGAAGGCAACGCCGAATACCTGTCCGGCAAACTGCAAGAACGCTATGGCATTGCGCGCGATGAAGCGGACAAGCAGGTCAAGCAGTTCGAAAAGACCAATCACCTGCACTGATCCGGCTCATCTCTCTGCGCCATTCAAAACCGCCGACATCATGTCGGCGGTTTTTTTGTCCCCGAAGCTCACGCATGCTTCTCGCCATGAGGGTGCACGCCCACCCACGCCATGAGTGCAGCAAGCAAAAGCAAACCGATCGATATCAATGCGGATATATGCAGGCCCTCGACGACATGCGCCTGGCCATCGCCCGCAAACGCACCGAACACCGCCACGCCGATCGCACCGGCAGCCTGGCGTGCCGCATTGAGCACACCCGAGGCAATGCCCGACGACTCCGTTTCAACCGCCGAAAGCACGGTGTTGGTCATCGCCGGAACACCCAGGCCCATGCCGGCCGGAAGCAAGGCGAACGCCGGCAGCATCAGCCAGTACGAACTGTGCGCATCGAGCAGGAACAGCAACGCGAAGCCACCGGCATCGATCAGCGCCCCCATCACCATCAAGGGCCTTGCCCCGATCACACTGATCAGCCAGCCGCTCAATACATTCACGCCGAAAAAAGTTGCCGTTAGCGGCAAATAGGCCAGACCTGTGCGTAACGCGCTGTAGCCAAGCACGCGCTGCAAATAAAGGCTCAGCACAAAGACCATGCCGTAGTAGGTCAGATTCACCATCACCCCGTAGCCAACGGCAGGGCTGAATCCTGGCTTGGAAAAAAACTGCAATGGCAGCATCGGTGCATCGCTGCGCGACTCGGTCCAGATAAAGCCGACGCCGGCGAGCACGGCGATGACAAACCCCGTGTACACGAAGGGATGTGCCCAGCCCAGCGGCCGCGCCTGGATGATCGCCGCGGTCAGCGCAGCAAGGGCCAGAACGGCAAGAATCTGGCCCTGGATATCGAAGCTTCGGCGGGCATGTTTGGGCGTCAAGGCAGGCATGCTCCAGACCAGAGCTATGCCCACTGCGCATGCCGGTAGATTGATCAGGAAAATGCTGCGCCAGCTGCTGAAACCGAGCAACAGGCCACCGACAATGGGACCTGCCGCAATCGCAATGCTACCGGAGGCCGTCCACCACCCGATCGCCTTCGCGCGCAATCGACGATCGTGACTGACTGCGCGATTGATCATGGCCAATGAGTTGGGAAGCATGGCAGCAGCAGCCAGCCCCTGCACGGCACGCGCAACGACCAAGGTGGGCGCATCGATCGACAGGCCGCAGCCGAGGGACGCCAGCGCGAACAGGACCAGGCCAGCCAGGTATACGCGCCGCGCACCCCAGCGATCGCCGAGAAACCCCATCAGCAAGAGCAACACGGCAAAGGACAGTGCGTAGGCATCCACTATCCATTGCAAGGCCGAGACGCTGGCGCCCAGTTCGCTGGCCATGCGCGGCAAGGCCACGTTGACGATGGTGACATCCAACTGCACCAGCGCGAACCCGAAGCTGGCCGCGACAGTGACCCGTGGCATCGACAAGGAAGAACCGTTCGCTCGCTTCGCTGCGTCCGCCATCAGATGACCCCGGCCGGCCGTTCAAAGATGAAAAGCATAACCGCTCTGTGTGAAGGTCGTGCCGTATCACTTCGTCGCATGGTCGTCCTCCTGCCCAGTAGTGCTGGTTTTATACAGACCTGGGCAGGCACACACTTCGATGCGCACCACATTGACCAAACCGCTATAGGGACGGCAGCACCCGTGTCGACGTACCGCGGCGCGCGTCCTGGCCATCGCGCTCGTGCAGGCATCCCATGCCCGCAAGGCTGAACTGGATCGCCTGGTCGAGCGGGGTATGGGGTTCGCTGCCCAACAGCTCAAGCAAGCGTGCGTTACCAAGACGTACCGGACGCATCCATAGATAACGCATCTCATGCAGCTCGCGCAGCAGGCGTACGAACGGCCAGATGACAGCAAGCAACCACCAGGGAAATGCGCGTACCGATACCGGTCGCGCAACCACGCGTCGAACAGCCTCGACCATGCGCGTTCCGGTGTCGTCCCAGTGGCCGGCCATATGTACGTCCTCGAAGTCGTTCAAGCGATCCTCGATCTCCAGCAAGCGCAACATGGTTTCCGCCACGTCGGGGAGATAGCCCCACTGATGCCCGACACCTGCTTTGCCGATCCGCATGACATGCGATACCGGACGGCCAGCCGTCACCATCTGCGAAAACCAGCTGTTACCCGCCTTGGGGCCAAAGTAGTCGCCTGCCCGGACGATCACGCTGCGCACGCCTTGCGTACTCGCCTCGCGTAGCATGGTTTCCATCTGCACGCGTATCGCACCCTTACGTGTTTGTGGCTGCTGCGGTGCGTTCTCCGCGATCACCGGGAAGGTCTCCGGCCCATAGTTGTAGAAGGTCCCCGGCAAGACGATGCGCGCGCCTGACTGTCGCGCCGCGCTCAGCGTATTGCGCAGCATTGGCAGCACCCACAGCGCCCAGTTCTTGTAGGCTGGTGGATTGACTGCATGCACGATGACATCCACGCCTCGCGCTGCAGCGACTACATCGGCTTCATTCATCGCATCGCCCTGAATCCATTCGATGCCCAGGTCATCCGATGCCATGCGTTCCGCATGGCGGTTCAAGGCGCGCACGGCCCAGCCACGGCGCAAAGCCGCCTTGGCGACTTCACCACCGATACCGCCGGTGGCACCCAGTATCAACATTGTCTTGCTGGCTTTCATAAGCTGTACCCCGTCGTTGGATGGGTTCATGCTGACCCTTCGACGGGTTAAAAGGAATTGACGAGATCCTTGAGTAGCTATACAAAAACGTATGGATCAGACCGAACCCGAATGGCAGCTCTACCGAACCCTGCTGGCGGCCATGCAGGAAGGATCGCTCTCGGCGACGGCACGTGCACTCGGACTGAGCCAGCCGACTGTCGGCAGGCATATCGATGCCCTGGAAGCCGCGCTGGGCATGAGCCTGTTCACTCGCTCCCCCACCGGGTTGGTCCCGACGGAAACGGCCGTGGCGATCAGACCGTACGCGGAACGCATGCAGGCGACTGCCGAAGCGCTACGTCGAGCAGCCACGACGCACAAAGGGGTGGCGCGCGGTACGGTGCGCATTACGGTGGCGGAATTGATGGGGGTAGAGGTTCTGCCATCCATTCTCACCACCATCCGGCGCACTTACCCGGCCATCACGCTGGAGCTGGTGCTTTCCGATCGTGTCGAAAATATCCTCAACCATGAAGCCGATATTGCCGTACGCATGATCGACCCCACCCAGGATGCACTGGTCGCACGCAAGATCGGCCGGATTGAACTTGGCGTCTATGCGCACCCTGAATATCTCAAGCGGCATCCGGCGCCGCGCAACATCGATCAATTGGCCAGCCACGACCTGATCGGCTTCGACCATGAAAGTGCCTATATCCGCCGCATGCTGTCCGACGGCCTGACGCTGCGGCGCTCGATGTTCGCCCTGCGTACCGACAGCAATGTCGCGCAATTGGCGGCGATTCGCGCCGGCTTCGGCCTGGGCTTTTGCCAGGCCGGCCTTGCCCGGCGCGAACCGCGTTTGCGTCGCGTGCTGCCCGAGTTGACCATGCCGCTCGATACCTGGCTGGTCATGCACGAGGACATGCGCCACAACGCAGCCTGTCGAGCCGTTTTCGATACCCTGGCCGAGGGACTGGACGCCTACATCAAAGGCCAGCACGGGCGCTGAGCGTTCCTCGTCAGGCGACTTTCAACGCCGTCATGAATTCGGCTTCGATATGCTCGGGCGTAAATGCCGGCGGATAGCGACGCTGCACATTTCCCTTCGGATCGATCAGGAACTTGGTGAAGTTCCATTTGATCTCCTCAGCGCCAAGCAGGCCCTTCGCCTGTTGCTTCAGGTGCCGGTAAAGCGGGAGCGCCTGATCGCCGTTGACCTCGATCTTGGCAAACATCGGGAAGGTCACATCATAGGTGAGCGAGCAAAACTGCTTGATCTCGTTCTCGCCGCCCGGCTCCTGCTGGCCGAACTGATCGCACGGAAAACCAAGGATCACCAGGCCCTCGTTCTTGTGCCGCCGGTACAGCGCCTCCAGGCCCTGGTACTGATTCGTGAACTGGCATTTGGACGCTACATTCACTACCAGCACCCATTTGCCGGCAAACGCTCGCATCGGCTGGTGTTCGCCATCGATCGTCGTCGCTTCGAAATCGTAGAAATGATTCATTCCTGTTCCCTGCATCGGATGGTTCACTGCCGCGCAGGCTACCGACATCGCATGGATTGGACCAATCGATTTATCGACTCGTATTCATAGCCAAGAACTATGATATGCAGCGTCAAAATATCGCCGCTCCAGATTTCGCGCCGTAGGGCGGCGAAATTTCCTACAGCTGGTAATGCCGCATGATCGGCACGCCGATATGACGGGTGATCGCGCTGAGCGCATGCACCGCGTGTCGTGTCTTTGCCGGCATGTGCCTCACCAGTACCGCACTGTATTCGATGGCCGGCCTGCCGCCGCGCTGACGCTTGAAATGCGCCACGCCCGCACTGAGGTTGACCAGACAGCGATCACGGCCGGCCTGGCGCAGCACCAGCGCTGCAAGCATGCGGTACAGGCCCTGCCTGGCCGGCAGCGTGGTGTTGTAGCCGACAATAGGCGACGTCAACAGGTCGCCGAAGCGCAACATGCCCACGGCGCCCTGCAGCACGCCATGCTCGTCGCGGATGCCATGCAACTCCAGCAAGTTGGCGTTGTACCAGGCGGCGATCAACGCCTCGCCATAACGCGGATTCAGGGCCGAGTACTTGCCGATATAGAGCTCGGCATAGAGTTCGGCAACGCGCTGCAGGTCGGCATCGTCGAAATGGCGCGAAACATGGCCGGAAGCGTCTTCGCGCGACAGCAACGCCAGATCCCGCTTGAGATCGGTACGCTCGCGTGACAGCCGTTCGACATCGTCGAACAGGTAGACCTGCCGGCTTGGCACCAGTATGAAACCCATATCGGACAACGCGCGCAACCAGTCGGCGTGATGTGCGGTATTGAGCGACCGGAACCACACGGCATGCGACGGCCACCGTTCGCGAACCTGTGCAACAACGCCGCTCAGATCGATGTCGCGCAGATCCGGGTAGGCATTGGTCGACACCAGCCAATTGTTTACGGCGACCGCGCGATCGATATCCGCGCGACGAAGCCATGCCGCTGCATGCCTGGCCAAGGCTCGCAATGGCGCAGCAAGGTACGGGCGTCCAAGGCGATCGACTTCTTCCACCGCATAGCTGCCGTAGGTGGTCAGTGGCGAGCAGACCCAAGCATTGTCCGGTTCGTCGTCGTTGACGGTTACCGGAAATACCGCGCCGCCCGCCTGCACCGCATCGACCTGGCATTGAACATTAGCGATCAGCGGAAGCGTAGGCTTGCCCTGATGCAGCCGCAGATAGTCCATGGCCTTGGCATTGAACGCATCCAACGCCATCGCCGGCACGCGACTCATGGCACGACCATGGGCTGGCCATCCCATTCGATGTCGCGTGTGGATGCCTGCCGCAGGCTGCAGCGTTCGCGCAAGGCCACGCGGGCGAACGCACCCATATCGATCAACCCACCGAACCAGGGCGCGACGTCGCCGGGGTGAGCAATCACGTCGCGCGCACGACGATAATCGTGCCACCAGCTCGCTACCTGTCCCGCCTTGAATGCCTGCAAGCCGCCTGCCCATAGCATCACCGAACCGAGCATGCTGGCTGCCGTGGCACCGGCTGACATGCAGGTCGTGGCGCTGCCGGCCAACGCGGCGGGCAGATCGTCATCGTCGCCGAACAGATGCACGCCGCTGACCGCGCGGGGGTTGCATTCAAGCACCGTTACGCCGCCATTCTCCGACTGTATCCAGTCGAACGCGATCTGCCCTGTGTAATCGAGCCTGGCCGCCAGCTTGTCGACGAACTGCCGGATGGCCGGTACGTCGCAGGCTTCGAACCAGAAGCTCGCGCTGCCTGCCAGGCGATACGCTGGCCGGTAGGCAACATGTGCCAGCACCTTGCCACGGTCGACTACGCTGTAGGAACACAGCTCGCGCCCCCGGCAGAAACGTTGCACCACCCACGGCGCCGATAACTCGAAAGGTTCGGCGTCAACCGGAATCCCTTGTGGATACAAACGCACATGCGTCCCGAAGCGCGAGTACTCCGGCTTGATGACTACCGGTTGGTCGCGTGCCCATGCCCGGGCGTCTTCAAGTGAGCCGACTCGCTCGCTGGCTGGTATGTCCGCACCGCATTCGCGAGCCAGCTCGAGAAACGTCCACTTGCTGTGCAGACGATCGAGCGTCTCGAAATCAGCCACTGCCACTCTCGCTGCGTCGGGCAGCAAATGGCGATAGCGCGACAGATAGAACACCTCTTCACACGTCGGCACGATCAACTCGATGCCATGCACATCGATGATGCGACACAACGCTTCCACGAAAGCACGCGGCGAAAAGCGTGGCGACGGCAATCGCACCGCCGCGGTAACCGATGTGGACCAGCTGGACAGGCGACAAGACATGCTGTCGCCCACGATCACCGACCAGTTGCGGCGAGCGAAGCGTCGCGCCAACTCCAGCGCGACCGGGGCACGACCACCAAGGATCAGCACATTAGGCATGCGCGATCTCGCACAACCGACGCACGCGCCGGCGCTTACGCTCGTCGCCATGCTCAAGGGCACCGTCTATGATGATCGTCGGCAACCTGGCGTGCAGGCGGCCAATACTTGCCTCAAGTGTCGCATGGATGCGCTCGACGTCCTCGCGCGAGGGCACTGGCGACAGGGCCACATGAAGGACATCCGGCGCGCGTTGCTCGATACGGTAGTCCTCTATCGCCACACCGGTATTCAACAAGGCGCGCGACAGTACGTCTGGGAAGGCCGGTACCCACCCATCGCCGGTATGGCTGCGCAGCCAGACGATATCGTCCTCACGACCTTCAATCCGTTCGATAGCGGCAAAACACGAACCGCAGGGACATGGTGCGGTTCGCTCGACCAATACGTCATTCAGACGGTAACGGATCACCGGCTGGGTCTGCCGATACAGGTCGGTGACGATCGGTACAAAACGCCGTGTCTCGCGATCGAGCCACGCCTTCTCCACAATCAATACATCTTCGTTGAGATGCAACGTTCCGTGCTCGCAGGTGTGCGCCAGGAAACCTTCGGTTGCCTGATAGATCTGTTCGATCGGAACACCAAAAGCCTGTCGAATACGCGCGGCATCGATGTCATCGAGCACTTCGGCGGCAGAGATGACGCGCTTTGGCTCAAGGTGTACATCGCCGGCGAGCGTTGCGTCAGCGGCAAGCGCAAGCACGCTTGGCGGGCCGACCAGGATGGTTGGCCGATAGCGATCGAGCTCGGACAGCACTTCGGCAAACGGTTGCGTCAAGTCGAAGTACTGGAACTTCAACCGCAAGCCGCCTGACAGCGTCTCATAGAGATTGCTGCCCGCGCGCAGCAGCAAGCCGATGCGCACTTGCGTGAGCAGCCCTTGCGGAAGCATCTTCGCCAGCAAGGTTCCCGCCCATTGCAGCCGCTCCGCTTGCGAGGCCAGGAATACACCGCGCGCACCTGACGTACCGGTAGAAAGCCCGATCGACACGCCATGCCACATGGGACTGAAATCGCGCGTGGCTTCGGCACGCTCGGCCACCGCAAAGGCTTCGCTCAGCGACAGGCCGACGGTATTGATGCGATCGAACTCGCGCATCCACGAGGATTTATCGAGAACGGGACAATTCTGGTGATCCGCTGGACACAGCGCTGCGTAGAACGGCGACTTTTCGAGCACATCGGCGCGCAACTTTTGCCAGCGCCGTTGCTGATGTGCCTGCAGGGATGCGCGATCGCGCATCGCTAGCCGACGACGCGCAGCGACATAGTGGCCGACCAGGCTCAAGCCATCGGACAGGCGGCTCATGCCTGCCGCCATGCGTTGCAATGTGACGGCAGCAGGCGCAACTCGGGTTCCGCCTTGGCCAGCGCATGCAGGCGCGACAGGGTTTGACGGTAGACATGCGTATCACCGAGCAAACCGGTGACCAGCGCCGGGGGTGGCGTGTCAGCATGGATGGCTTGCAGCGACCATGCTGCATCGGCCACCAGAAAGACGCGCCCTTCGTCAGCCTCGAACAGCACCCCGTAGTGTCCCGCCGCATGGCCTGGCAACGCGATGGCGATCAGGCTGCCGTCGCCAAGCAGGTCATGGCCCCTGCCAAACGCTGCGAAGTTGGTGGACAGCGCGCACGCCGGCTTGTCTTCGATCCATTCGACGCGTTCGCTGAAATCGTCTGGCAGCAACTTCGGCAATAGACCGTGCCGCAAGGCATCGATTCGCCCGCGTGCCTGCAAGTCGTCCCAGGCTTCACGCGCGCAGATCAACCGTGCTCGTGGAAAGTCAGCCACCCCGGCAACATGGTCACCATGAAAATGCGAAAGCACAATGGTGCCGATATCCGCCGGCTCGATGCCGTCGCGTCGGAGCTGCGCGATCAGGGCCTGCTGTGGATCCAGGTGGACCGGCGTCACTGCCCGGTAGAGCCGCTCCGGCAGATGCCGCGTGGCATCGATGAAGTGTTGCGCATACCCGGTGTCGAACAGGATCCAGCCCTGCCGGGGATGGCGCAGTAAAAACGCCAGTGCTGGATAACGCGCGGGCTTGAACGGCGCACCCAGCCGCGTCGCACACTCGGGGTGCATGCAGTAGCCCGCTTCGTAGATGCGCCACTCAAGCGACGGCATGGTCTTTCCACCAGGACGCAAAGCGTTCGATCCCTTCGGCTACGCTCACCACCGGCCGATAGCCCAGCTGTTCCCGGGCTGCGGAAATATCCAGCGTCTGGGAGTAACCCAATACGCCCACACCATAGCGGCTCAGGCGTGGTTCGGGCTGGCCGGGCCGGGCCAGTGCCCACTTTTCCGAGACGTGGCCCAAGGCGACGGCGAGCCCGCGTGGCAAGGGAATCATCCGCACCTGCAGGTCGACTGCACGAAAGAGCTGCGCCAACAGGTCATTCACCGGCATCGGCTCGCCATTGGTGATATTGAACGCACGGCCGTCGGCCGGAGCATTCGGTTGCAGCGCCGCCTCCACTGCCGCGACGACATTGGCGACATAGGTGACGTCGATCATCGCGTTGCCGCCGCCTATCTTTGGGAACCAGCCACGCTGCGCCAGCATAAGCAGGCGCGGAAAGATCGCGCGATCACCTTCTCCGAAGACGGCCCTGGGTCGCAAAACGATCGACGGCAAACCTTGCACGGCAGCGGCGCGGACGCGCTCCTCCCCGAGCCATTTCGTTTCGGCATAAGCATTGATCCAATGCTGTGGCGGCCGAAAAGCCTCCGGCGTGTCGTACTGATCGTGCAGCTGAAAATAGATGCTCGGCGAAGACATATGCACGAAGCGCCGTACACCAGCCTGTTGCGCGGCATCGAGCAAACGCCGTGTCGCATCCACGTTCGCCGCAACAAAGGCTTCGCGCCTGCCCCATGGCGAGGACAAGGCGGCGCCGTGCACGACGAACTCGCTGCCGGCGATCAGGGACGAGAGATCATCATGGGCCAGATCGCAGGCACGTGTTGCGATATCTGACGCTTCGAGCTCATTCAGGCGACTGAGGTCGCGCCCCGTGGCAAGCACCTCGTGCCCCATGGCTCGCAGGCGCCGCGCAATATGGCTGCCTATAAAGCCGGATGCACCGGTGACAAGGATGCGCGCCATATCAGTGGAATGACCGCAGTGTTGCAGGATAGACGTGCACCCGATCAGTACCTCAATACCGTGCCGCCGAACGACAGCCCGGCACCGGAGCCCACGAGGGCTATTACGTCACCGCGTCGAACGCGCTGGCTGCTGATCGCCTGATGCAGTGCTACCGGAATCGATGCAGCCATCTGGTTACCGCGTGTGGCAAGTACGCGAACAAGCATGCTGTCGGGCAGCTTCAAGGCGGCTTCCAGATGGGCCAGGCCCTTTACGCTGGCTTGGTGCGGCACGATGCAGGCCAGCTGATCCAGCCGTACCTGCGCGCGTTGGAACAGGCGATCGAGGAACCGTGGCAGCAATTTGGCCGCCATGCGATAGGTTGCCGGACCATTCATCTCAAAAAATGCCCCCTTCAGGAAGGCGTCCAGCGTTTCGCGCGGGCGAATGCGCGTGCCGCCCGAACGCACCTGGCATAGATCCGCACCATCAGCATAGGTTTCGAAATGCGTGCCGAGTATGTGCGCGGCATCTGTGTCTTCGCCGCGTTCGAGCACCACTGCTGCCGCACCATCACCGAACAGCATCGCCGTCACCGGATCGTTCTCGTTCAAACCGGCGGAGGCAATTTCACTGGAGACGATCAACACCCGCCGATAGCGTCCGACTGCCATGGCCGCACTCAGCGTGTCGAGCGCAGCAAGAAAACTCAGGCACGTAGCATTGATATCGAACGCCGGAATACCACTGTCGCCCAAGCCAAGCTCGCGCTGAATCAATACCGCCGAGCAGGGAATCGCCTGCTCCATCACACTACAGGCCGACACGATGCAATCGAGTTGGTCGGCGCGCAACCCGGCAACCGCCAACGCGGCCTTTGCGGCACCGGCAGCCATCGACGAGGTGGTCTCGCCCGCGCCCGCGTAGTAACGGCTTTCGACGCCCGAGTGTCGCAACGTCCAGCCCGCGGGTTTGTTCCAGCGCGCATCCAGCGCGGACGATTCGACCTTGTTCGAAGGTAGGTGCTCGCCTGTACCGAGAATACGAACAGGGAGCGGTCGATGCACGGGCATGTAAGCGATGTTCCTTGAACCGGCTGCGGTGTCTGCAAAAGCACATCGTCGCATACAGCCGGCTTGTCCTGCGCGGCCGGCGCCAAAGGCCACCGCGCAGGGCATCCATCCTTTGCCTGCTCAGTCCACGGCAGGAAAATCGACCGTAGTGTCGTTGATGCGATTGAACGCATTGGTGAAAGTAATGACCGCTATCGCCAGGCTGATATCCACCAGTTGCGTGTCGGTATAGCCGGCGGCCTTGATGGCCGCAAACGCATCGTCCGATACCGTGCCGTGGCCTTGCACCAGGTTCCGGACGAAGCCGATCAGCGCATCGCGCTTGGCGTCGCCGGTCAGCCCGTTATGGCGGATCTGCTTCAGCGCCTCCGGCTGCAACCCGGCCAGTTTGCCGACCAGGCTATGTGCGGCCACGCAATAGTCACAGCCAGCGACGGTGCTGACGACAAGCTTTACGGTCTCCTGGTCCTGCCGGCTGAGGCTGCTTGCTGCCAGCGCCGCATCGGCTTGCAGGATGGCCTTGAGGGCACTCGGCTCGAGCGCGCCAACGGCGGCATACGAGTTGGCCACTTTGCCAGCGGCTTTCTTGATCTGGGCATAGACTTCAGCCGTTGCGCCGGTGGCGGACTCGACAGCGGGGATGGCGATACGTGACATGGAATGCACTCCTTCGTGGGTGGGGTAACAACGTGGAGCCACTTTACGAAGTCGAGTCGAGCTTGTTAATGTCGAATGTATTCGTTTATATGCTTGATCGTCTCATGGTTGATTTATGGATTGGCTGAGCCGCCTGCTAGACATGACCCCGGTACGGGGCCAGCTGGACATCCGCTGCGCCTATGGCGCGCCCTGGCGCATCGATGAGGCGCCGGCCGGCGCTGGCGAGATTCCCTACCACGTGGTGGTTGCCGGCTCGGCGATGCTGGACGACCCCACCGGCGGGCCGGCGCAGCTGCTGCAGGTGGGGGACATTCTGTTGATTCCCGATGGCAGCGCCCACGTCTTGCACGATGGCAGTGGCCTGCCCGCGCGTGCCGCTCACAACAGCAAGCAGCTCAATCTCGTCGTGAGTGAAAACGACGGCGATGGCGATCGGCTGGAACTGCTCTGTGGCCGCTTTGTTCTCGCCGCGCCACACGATCGGCTCCTGCGCGACTATCTCTCGTCACGATTGATCGTACGCACCAGCCCCCAGGGCGATAGCGCGACAGACAGCGCAACGCGCGCGCGACTGCTCAAGCTGGTGTCGCTGATGCGCGACGAGTCATCGGCAGATGACCTCGGTGGACGCGCCATGCTCGATGCCTTGTCGACGGCCATGTTTGCCTTGACCTTGCGCATGGCGAGTGAATCGGGATCGGCGCCTACCGGATGGCTCGCGCTTGCCGCCCATCCACGCCTGCAACCGGCCTTGATGGCCTTGTTTCACCAGCCAGCGCATCCCTGGACCCTGCCGGAGCTCGCACGCCGATGCCATATGTCGCGTGCCACGCTCGCACGGCAGTTTCAGGAGACCCTGGGGCGGTCGCCGAACGATCTGCTGACCGATATCCGCATGAGCCTGGCGGCAGACACCTTGAAAAAGACGCAAGCCTCGACGGGCGCTATCGCCGAGTCGGTCGGCTACCAATCCGAAGCCGCATTCCAGCGCGTATTCAAGCAGCGGATGGGCATAACGCCCGCACGCTGGCGCCGCCAGGCGCAGGCGCTTATCTGACGCTAGCGCTCCACAAAGGCGCGCAGGCGCGCCAGTGCATCGTCCCATTGCCGTGACACGTCATCGAGGTACTCGCGCATCTGCACGATCGATTCGGGCCGTAGCTCGAACTGACTCTCGCGTCCCGCACGCGTACTGCGCACCAGGCCGGCGTCTTCCAGTACCCGCAGGTGCTTGGTAACCGCCTGCCGGGTCATTTCCGCGTCGGTGCAAAGCAAGGCGATCGAACGTGGCTGCCCATCACTCAGCCTGGTGACGAGTGCCAGCCGTGTGCGGTCGCCAAGCGCCGCAAATACCGGCGCGGCGTCATAGCGGCGCAGCCTACGACTCGACATAGTCGCGAATATTCTGCATCTGTATCGTCCAGCCCTCGCTGTTCATGCGCATCGCATCGGCAAAACGATGCCTGGGCAATGCACCGAAGCCCGATTCGATCACCGTAAGCCGCGTACCATCGCCGATCGGCTCCAGCTTGAATTCCACCAGGGTCGGCGTTTCGGTCGAATAATCCACCGACGGATCGACTGCCGCCGGGTGCCAGGTAAAGGCGAACAGCCGTGGTTCGTCCATACGCTCTATCTTCGCCTCCCAACGCAGGTGCTCGTATCCGGCGTAGGTGATATGGCCTCGCGACACCTGGCCTTTGACGAATGGCTCTTCCAGCTTTATCCGAAACCATTCACCAAACTGCCGGTGATCGGTCAAGGCACGCCAGACGCGTTCTATGGGCGCTCTCAGATCAATCTGCTTTTCGATGCGATCGTTCATATAGGCAACCTCCTGGTTGCCATAACCTGCCACATCCCTTTTCAATATGCAACCTTTAGGTTGCTTATTTGCTTGCGGCCCTGACAGCTGCAAACCAGACGCCGCGCAAGGCTAGATACAATCCAACACATAAGGCGAGGCAGACGCGCTGCCTCGCACGATTTGCTGGTTCGTTGCGCTTGCCGCCTAGGCGCCTGGGTCCTCCACATCTTCACAGCGCAACGCATCGCCTTGCTCGTACACGATACTCAGCGCGGCGGATAAGCCTTCGACTGTCGCCCTGTGTTTCCACCAAGGGTTCTTCAACAAACCTCTGGAACGGGGATCGTGCGGATCACACTCGGCCACGCCGTGTGCGATTACGCGAACGATGGCTCGCGCTGCCAGGTTGACCTCGTCGATGGTCGAGGTGGGCTCATCGGTATCGGTGGGAGTGTAGGACTTTGCCCTGGAATGAAGCTTCGGGCGTGCGTGTGCCGTATCATCGGCCGTAGCCATGAACAACTCCTTCGAAGTTGGTTGTGGTTAGCGGGTCGTGTGGGGTTCCAGCCCATGCGATCCGCGCTTCTTACCCTGCTTTCGCAGTATCGCTTGCATACCGCCAAATAACAGAGTGCAAGCGACCGGCCGAACATCGCATATGATGCGGCCAATGTCTGTAGTAGTTAATGGAAAATTGGTGCGATTGACTACGAGTATTTTGCCGGGTTGGTGCCGGCTTATCGCATGATCCTTTTCAAACTCTAAAAACCTTCTTTCCACGACATGTAAAATCAGGAAGTGGCGTAACGAAAGGCGATAGCCGCGCGCATAGCGATAGGTCAGGGGACGGTCGCGACTGAAGTCGCTCCTACAAACTCGGACGGGCCTTGCTAGCTTGTAGGAGCGACTTCAGTCGCGACCGCACCATCACAAACTAGCCCTTGCCCCGCCACAGACTGAGTCTGACTTTCTAACCTAGCGCGGCCTTGGCCAGATCGCGCAGCCTCATCCGCTTATCGGCGACCTTGCGGAAAAAGTCGATCTCCAGCTCGATGGGCTTGTGCAGCAGCTGCGTTCGCGCTGTACCCAGCTCCTCTTCAACCACCAGCGTCATCGCCTGCTCAAGCCCGTGCTCGCCCGATACTTTGCGAATCACGTGATCGGTAACAAAAAATCGCAAGCGCGGATTGGGCTTCTGCTTTGCCTGCTTGTAACCGAAGCTGCGATCGTCCTTGATCTTGAAATGGTTGCTTTGCGCCAGCGCCTCGTAAAACGGCGAACCCGGCTTAGCCCGACAACCGTAGGTACTCTGGTTGCCGCCCATGTAAAGCAAGGCATACGGCAGGTTCGATGTGCTGGCCGCGCGGTAGAGCTGGCCGTCCTGCTTGTGAAACTCACGCAGCAGGGATTCGAATAGCGCATCGGTAATATCCAGTCCCAGGAAGCGCTCGACAAAGAAATGCACGGCGTCGGCGCGATCGACCAGCGCCTGGACAATACCGTCGGCGACCTTGCCTGGCTTGCGCTTGCTCGACTTGCCGTTGAACGAACTGGGATCGCGCAGGCTGCAATCCTCGTAGGCTTCACGATCGTACTCACCGATGCCCTCGATCGAGGTGATCGCATGCTTGGCATACAGCGGCAAGGGCTTTTCGCCCAGGTCCACTTTGCGGTCGACGTCGAGATTCACGATATGCATCGGGTTGTCGCATTCCGGGCATACCGCGTAATGCATCATCTTGTCGCCACGCCGCTGAAACCACGGCGCCTTCTTGCCGGTCTCGGTGTGGTAGTTGCTTGCCGTCAGCGTCACGCTGTGATGTTCGCCCTGACGCAACTTGAAGATGTTCATCGACTCTCCTGATTCGCCCATTCCGCCCGCACGATACGTAGACGCAGATCAGGCCTGTGCCAGGCTCTTGAAGGCGACCCCCAGCGTATGCAACGCATTGCGGGAGCGGCGATCGTTGAGCGCGGTGTAAAGCACGGCTTCGTGCGTGGGCAAAGGGGGAAGCGAGAGCATCGGGCCGACATCGGTGGTTCCAACGGGCGCGGCGCGGCGCGCCAGCACGGCAATGGCCAGGCCCGCGGCAGCAGCGGCACCCACCACCGCGGCACCCTTCCCCACGAAAACCTCGGTCCAGGAAACACCGGCCTGATCGAGCGCACGCACCGCGCCTGCGCGAATACTGCACGATTCGCCCTGCGTGGACAGCGGCAGCGGTTGACCGATGCGTGGCTGCCAATCGATGGCGCCTATCCAGGCAAAGGATTCGGTAAACAGCACTTCGCCATTGCGCCGCTGGTCGCCAGCCTGGAGCACCAGTGCGGCATCCAAAGACCCTGCTTCGTAGGCCTGGCTGACTTCACGCGAACCGGCCACGCGCAACTCGATGACCAGGTTCGGATCGTGCTCGTTCATATGCCGCAGCAGGGCGGGCAATTCGCTGCCGACGAGTTGATGACTGATGCCGATGACCATGCGCCGCTGCTCGACATCGAAAGAGGCCACAGCACGGTCGTGCGCATTGACCAGTTCACGCGCGGCCTCCAGGAAGGCGACACCTTCGGCGGACAGGCGAACCTGGCGAGGGGTGCGCTCCAGCAAGCGACGCCCCAGGTGTTCTTCCAGCCGGCGCAACTTGAGGCTGATGGCCGACTGCGTGCTGTCCAGCGCTGCCGCCGCCCGGGTAAAGCTCTGCAATTCGGCGGTCAACACGAATGCCTTGACGGCATCGAGATCAAGCTTTTTCATGGAGGTGGCCCGGCGTTCGAAGCGTGAATGTCGCGTAATAAATGCTTACAGACGATCGGGCACAGCATACCGCCAAATCTTTTCCCGACGCATCGCGTCGGTCAGTTGTTCCTGGCCGCCTCCACGACCCGTTTATAGTCGCTGACTGTTTCGGTTGGGCGGGTCCGCCGTTATAGGAGTTCGCGACCGTTTCTTGGATCGCGTTGTGATCCGCGCTCATCTGGGCGTGAATGACGGTGTGCACTTTTTCACTGCCGGATTACAGCACGTCACCCTTCGCCAACGACGCGATAGATGTCAGCAGGCGACCTTGGAGGCTCCGGTTCGAAAGGCATGGGCACTTCGGCCTTCCAGCGGACGAACCTTATGATGGAAATGGCTTCCTTGAACCTCTGTGAGAGCTGGGATATCTGCTGCTCTACCGTGACAGCAGGCTCCTTGACGAACGCTTGATTCAGCAGCTCGGCGACCGAGCCCGGCTCCATGGAGGCTACCTGCATCGCCAGATCTCTTGCGAGTGCGACGAACTCAGGTTGCCGCGAAGAAGATATCGCAACGTCGAACTCAATCAGGACGCCAATACGCCCTTGATGCACGTAGCCATCGATATAGCGATTGAAATTTCCGCACATTGCTCACGACCCTGTTCAAGCTTCCAGCTTGGCCGCCCGCAAACATGCGGGCGGGATCGGGATGCATTCTGATAGGGAAAGACCGCCGCCTTCAAGCTGCGACTTAAGCGTTGCGCTACTCCTTGACCCCGTGCGCGCGAAGCACATCGGCGATATCCACTTGCCAGATGTTGCGCGAGCCGTTGAGCGGACCGCTCAACCTCTTTTGCAGAGAGCCCGCGGTGTCGCGCGACTTGGGGAAGTGCACCTCGTCCTGGCGATTGCTGGATACATACAGCTCGCCAAACGAATGACCCAGCGTCGGTGCGTTTTCCAGGCTCCTGGTATTCACGTCGCCGCCAAGATGCTCCGGTTTGCTCCAGCTGCCATCGGCATTGTGAAAGGCAATGTAGATATCTGCGCTGCCTAGCGAATCGCCTTCATTGCCGGCGAACAGAAGAAAACGACCCTGCGGGTCGATACAGGGGTCCATGCGGTTGTGCGACACGTCGCCCAGGTCAACCCGCTGTGGCGCGGAGTAACCGCCAGCCGCCGGATGCACTACATAGATCTGGTAGTGATCGCCGGAGTCTGGGCGATGCGCGGAGAAGTAGATATCGCCACTCGCTGCTATCGAGGGGTTGTAGAGCATGGCGCCTTCGTTCAGAGCGCCGTCCACATGCATCGGCTCGCTCCAGTGCCCATCCGCCTGGCGCTCGACATACCAGAGGTTGGTGCCAGCAAACGTCTGGCCGAGCATCGAGGCGGTGACCGGTGCGTCGCCCGCATGCACGGGTCGGTTGGAGACGAAGTACAGGCGCTTGCCATCCGGCGCGAAGGCCGGTTCGGAGTCGTGCCATTGCCCGGAGAACGATGCTACTTCCGGCGCCGACCAACCACTTCCGCGACGATGCGAAACCAGGATGGTGTCGTCGGTTTCTGCGAAGTCCGAACGCATGAAGTACAACGTCTCGCCATCGGGTGAAAACGCCGCGGTGGTTTCCTGCATGCCCGTCGAGACCACCCCAGGGCCGAGCAACTCGGCCGCGTTCACTGACCCGATGAAACCCAGGGCGAATGCCGACGCCCAGACGATTGCGCGCAACTTCATACGTGGCTCTCCGTTGAATGAAGGTCGATATGACCCACCGTCATGATCGGAGAGCTCACGGCCAGGTGCCGCTGATTTGTGATGAGCGGCTATGCCGGCATGACGAACGGGCCCATATGCGCTGGATCAGGGACGGACTGCGGGCTTCTCGGCAGAAACCATGATCGCCATTGCAGCTGCGCGACCGCTGGGAGTCATATAGGGAAGCAGCGACTTGAAGTCGGCGGCGAAGCCGATGTCGCAGCCGTCGCCTTCCGGCCATTGCGCGAACTCCATGCCGGTAGCAGTGAGGCTGATCCTGAAAGGCACCCCGCCGGCATAGTTCGCGGCGCAGTTGTCTTCCCCTTGCGGCACATCGGCAAGCTTCACGAACTTCGCCAGCAGTCGCTTGGGCAAGGGTGCAGTGTCATCGGCCGATCCGTCATGCGCTACGCCGAACCATCCCCACAAGTCGACGCGCCTGCCTGTAACCAGGTCCCAGGTCAGCACGTGGCTCGAGATGCCGCTTTTCCCCATGCCGGCCGCCCACGAGTAGAAGTTGATCGACAGATAACGGTCGGACCAGTACGAGGGCGTCACGGTATTTTCGTCATCCATGACGAATCCGCGCGAAGCCAGGTCGTTGCGACGCCGCAGGTTGTACTCGGCCACTGCAGCGGGGCTATCGTCGATAAATGCACGGAGATCGCGATTGATGGCGTTCGCTGCAGAGCCGGGAGCAAGGATCTGGATGGTGGCTTGGTTGAGACCCGACAGCGTGCGGTAGGCGTGCCCATCAAAGTCGGTCCGCGGCGCGGACGACGCCTCCAGGGGCGCAACGAAGGCATCGCTGCCGCAAGCTCCCGGGTCCGCTGCACCAGCGCGCGTCAGGGTGATGGGTGCCGCACCGGTTTCGTCCTTTTTTTTCTTCCAGCTACCGGTGAGTGTGCCGCTTCCGGCTGCCAGCTCCACGTCCCAGATACCATCGGTTTCTTCGAGCACCTTGTTGCTTGCATCGAACCCGACCTCGATGGGCACGAGGTGCCTGAGGTAGTAATAGCTGCCGATCGTCCTGTTATCCGAGCGGTTGAAGCATGCGACGACGGGTTGCTGTCCGATGCTGCCCTTCCAGATGCCGGGCAGCGTGGCGGGGTCGACAGGCGCCGCCATCATCACGGGTGGCATCAACGCCAGCGCAAAGGCAAGTTTCCGTGCGTGCCCGATCATTCCCGTGCGCATGTGCGATGGAGTTCCTTCTCGTGACGTTGCGAAATCTTACGCCGTGCGAGACCGGCAAGGCAGCCTTGGGTCCATGCCTCTGGATTTGTTGGATGGCAGGCTGCTCTGGCCGCTTCTCAGGCACCAAAACCAAGGCAAAAATCAGCCATAGCTAGGGACAGGAAGCCGTAGCATCAGCGCGAATATCATTACCCCAATCTCAAATAAATTTGAGACGATTAGATATTTAGGCCGGTTTAGCTGTACAGCTAAGCCACTATATATAGCTAAGGCTTAGGAATTAGGCTAGGCTTAGCTGTGCAGCTAACCCGGGTAGAATCCCTAAGCCTTATGGAAAACCGTACCGATTCCACGATGGTCGAACCCATACCCGTACTTGAGGCGCTATATGCGAAGCTCCGCGACGTCCTCGAGGGAGACGTTTCGCCTGCGTTGGAGCTTTCTGTTGGCCTGTCCCAAATCAGGCCTGATGCCCTCCTGCAGGTAGACCCGCCCAACACGATCAGCTTCAGGATCGCCGTCCAATATCTACGGCACGCCTATCCGCGCGATGTTCAGAGCGCCATCTTCAGGCTGGAAGCCCTTACCAGGCAGAACGCTTGGGAGGCGGACATCGTGCCCTTGATTGCCGCCGACGCATTCAGCCCGGGGGCGACCGACCTTCTACAGAAAGCGAAGATCAGTTACTTCGACATGCAGCTCGGGGCACTCATGCTACGTGCGCCCGGATTCTTCGTGAAAATCTTGCCGGTGCAGATACCCAAGGGCCGCAGACCCACGCGCAGCACGATGGATTTGTTCACAGACGCACGCGCATGCGTGGTGCATGCACTTCTTGAGCGCCACCATCAATGGCTCACTGTGGCTAATGTCGCTCAACTGGCTCAATCGTCAACATACACCTGCTCGACAGTTTTACAGGAGCTTGAGAAACGCGGCTGGTGTGAGGCTGAGGGATCCAACCATACGTTTCGACGCCGACTGATCATGCCCAACGCGCTGCTCGATGCCTGGGCATCTGTGTGGAAATCCAAGAAAGAACAGCGCACGAAGTGGTACACGTTTATACATGGCGACCGGTACTTCGATGCATTGCCGGGGCGGATCGAAAAAGCGGGTATCACATTCCCGTGGGCTTTCACCGGCACCGCCGCTGCTAATGCCTATGCGCCGCTACTAACTGGGAACCACGCACCCGAGCTCATTATCCCGCGAGGTAAGGCCGCTGAAATCGTCGATGCACTGGAACTCAAGCCCGTAGATAAGGGAGGAAATGTCACTCTTATCGAGCGTGGCCCAGCCAGCCTGCTCTTTCGCCGGGAGTGGACCCCCGACACATGGCTGGCCAGCCCCTTCATCATGTATCTGGATCTGCTGAATGGGCTCGGCAGAAACAAAGAGCTCGCGCAAAATGTCCGCGACAAACTGGAGTTAGGTACGGATGCCTCCTGAAGAACAAAAGCCGAAACATGCCGAAGGCTACAGGCCCGATGTCACGAAAGCATGCGAGCGAGCACTCGTCACGTTGATGGGTGCCTTTGCAACACTGGCCTCGACAGTGCGCCTGGTGGGAGGCCTCGCACCACGCTACATCACTCCAGAGGCGCCGCCTCACATACCTGCCCACGCAGGCACGTCTGACGTCGACGTGGTGTTCAACCTGCAAGTCATCGCTGAAGGCAGCGGCTACGCCAAGCTGGCACACCAGCTCAAATCGAAAGGCTTCGAACGGCACGTTGACAATGGCGTACCGCACTCATGGCGGTGGAAGATCGTGGTCGAAGACATCGTGGTCTTCGTCGAGTTTCTGCGCGATGCGAACGGCCTGGAACCAGGCACTGTCGTAAGCGTCGATGGCGAAAAACTCTCAGCGCTCGCCATTCGGTATTCAGAGATCACCCACGACTGGTATATCAAGCGCCAGGTAACCGCCGAGCTTGTCGGCGGTGGCGTTGCTACCGTGGAAGTACCTGTTGCGGACGCAGCCGCGTTCGTCATTCTCAAGGCCCTCTCTCTCAATCAGCGCCATGAGCACAAAGACGCGGCAGATCTCATCCACGTTCTGCAGTACGCAGGCTCCGTCGCCCACATTGCCAACATGTTCGTCGAAAAGATCAATTCCGGTCGCCACGCCGAGGCCCTGGATGCCGGACTGTCCGCGCTCCGACAAAACTTCTGCCATGCCGACCTGGGGGTGGCCATGAAGCTGATTGGGCCGGTGCAGTACGCGCAGTTCCATGTTGCGCAAGAAGACGACCCGGACGAGTTCGAAAAGCGTCGACGCGACGCGGTCTCCCTCGTTACCGCGATTCTCCAGGCAATCGATGCTCGGCGCACACCCAAGGAACCGGCGATCGCGTAACAGCATGTGTCGTGAGCGGAGCGCTCACTTCATCCGGCTTGCTGTCTCGGTATAACGAAGATTGGCGCGCCCGGAGGGATTCGAACCCCCGACCAATGGCTTCGGAAGCCACTACTCTATCCGGCTGAGCTACGGGCGCATGATGCGCTGCCATGCGTGGAGGGTCGCAGGGTGCGGCCCGATGGCAGGGGAGCGAGTATAGCGGAGCTTGGCGGTCAGGCCCAGCCTGAGGGGGTGCCCCCTCATCTGCCTGCCGGCATCTTCTCCCCCGGCCAAGCCAGGGGAGAAGAATCACTTTCGATCAGCGTACCTTGAGCAGGTCGGACGAAGTGTCCTTCCTGCGGGTGTCACGGCTCCGGCAGGCCCTCATCTGCCTGCCGGCATCTTCTCCCCCGGCCGAGCCAGGGGAGAAGAATCACTTTCGATCAGCGTACCTTGAGCAGGTCGGACGAAGTGTCCTTCCTGCCGGTGTCACGGCTCCGGCAGGCGCTCATCTGCCTGCCGGCATCTTCTCCCCCAACCAAGCCAGGGGAGAAGAATCACTTCGATCAGCGTGCCTTGAGCAGGTCGGACAAGGTGTCCTTCGTGCTGGCGTCACGCTCCAGGTGCGGGTACTTCAGGCCATCGTGGTAGTCGATGCGCAAGGTCTGGAACTCGTCGAAGTTCTTGACCAGCAGCTCGACCGGCTTGCTCTTGTCCTTGGCCGACGCGGTGACGGCATCCTTCAGCGCATCGCCGGAGAATTCCTTGCCGTTGACACCGATCAGCTTCATGCCCGGCGACAGGCCGGCCTTGAACGCGGGGCCATCCCACAGCACGTCGTTGATGTCGCCACCCTTGCCGATCGACACGCCCAGCGAATAGGTCAGGTCGGTCGAGCCGCGACGCATTTCCACACCCTTGACCATGTCGGACGGCTTGTCGTTATAGACCAGCTTCCAGCCGTGGGCGGCAATGCCGTTGGTGATCGGGCCGTGGCCATCCAGGCGCTCGCGCAGATAAGGCGCCCAGTCGAACGGCTGGATATCGTTGAGCGTCTTGACCACGTCTTCGAAGGTGTAGGTGTTGACGTCCCACTCGCCGTTCTTCATACCGAAAAACGACTTGCCGAAATCGTCGATGGACTTCTTGTTGCCGGATAGCTCACGCAGCTTGGCGTCGACCTCCAGCCAGATCATCTGGCCACCCGAATAATAATCTTCGCTCATCTGGTAGTTGCGGTAAGGCAACGGGCGACGCATCGCGATGACCGGATCGTTGGTGGTGTCCTGGATATTGCGCCACTGCTGGAGGCCCGGACGGCCCTTTTCATAGGTGGCGGCAACGTAGGCGAGCATGTCGCGCGCCTGGTCTTCTTTCCACAGGCCGGAGCGGGCTGCCATGACGTAGCCCCAGAACTGGGTCTGGCCTTCGTACACCCACAGGAGGCTGTCCTGCATTGGCACGTTGAAGCTCGGCGTGGCCAGGTCGGCGCCACGACGGTACTTGCCGTCCCACGAATGATTGAACTCATGCGAGAGCAGGTCGCGCTCGACCGAGTTCTTTTCCCACTCGGTGAAATAGCTCGGGCCGACGCCGTTTTCGCTGGAGCGGTGATGCTCCAGGCCGTTGCCGCTCATCTTGTCGCTGAGCGAGAGCAGGAAGTCGTAATGGTTGTAGTGATGCGCGCCGTACATCTTGTACATCTGCTGCACCAGGTTCTGGTGCACCTTCAGCTGCTCAGGCTTGATCTCCAGATACTTCGGGTCGTCCGCCACGATGTTGAGGAACACCGGCGTCTTCGAGCCCGGGTCGAGATCGACGCGCTTGAAGTACTTGCCGGCGTAGATCGGCGAGTCGACCAGGTCGTCGTAATCGATCTCCTTGAAGCTCACCGTGTCGCCGCTGCGCGAAGCCACTTCAAGCGCGCTACCGAACTGCCAGCCCGCCGGGAAGGTCACGCTCGCTTCGGCCTTGATCTGGCTGCTGTAGTAGCCCGCCGGATAGACCGACACGGTGTTCCACTGCAGGTTGAGCATTTCCGGCGTCATGACCACGCGACCCTGGCGTGTGTCCTGCGGCGAGAGGAACTGGAACTCCACATCCACGCTGCTGGCACCCTGCGGTACGTCGACATGGAACGCATAGACGTTGAGCGGATCGCGCACCCACGGCAGCACCTTGCCATTGGCCGTGACCTTGAGTCCGGCGAACTTGTCGATCGGGCCGGTCGGCGAATGGTTGCCTGGCAGCCATTGCGGATAAAGCAGCGTCAATGCGCCGGCTTGCGCCGGGATCGTTTCATGCACGCGGAAAATACGACGCGCGATATCGGTGGCGTCGACATTGATCTTCAGCGTGCCCTGGTAAGGCACATTCTGCGGCGCAGGTACGTCGGCGACGGCGGCGAAACTGCTCAGCCCAAGGGCTGAAACAATCATGGCGGAAACAAGACGCGAGGCTTTCAAAAGAGGTCTCCCATGGACACTGGAGCCGGTTCGCCGGCTGTACACAATCTGACTCGACGATGCTAGACCGCCATGACGTTCAGCACCCCCTGCCAGAGGTCACGGCAGCAGTGCGACGCTTTGCCCGACACAGTGGAAAGTTCGAAGGAAGGCGAAAATCGTATAATCCTTCGGCTGCGTATCCCCGACGCAGTGCCCCTGCAGCCTCTCAGGCAGTGCAGCGGATCTATCAAAACAGAGACGGAGTTCTCATGAAAAACACCCTTATCGCGGCCACTTTGGCCGTCGCCGCTGTGTTCCCGTTCGCCGCTCAGGCCGACGCGTCCAGCCAAACCCATGACTTCTTTGTTGCCGGCAATCTCGGCCAGTCCAATGTGCGCGACAGCTTCACGCACAAGAACAGCGTGTTCCAGAACGTCCGCTTTGGTTGGCGCTGGAACGGTATCGTCGGCGCCGAAGTCGGCTACGCCTATCTGGGTCGCCCGAAGCTCGATACCGCCGATGCATCCACGACGGTAAAGACCCAGGCGGCCACCGTCGGCGTCACCGCCAAGTACGATTTCGTGCCGAACTGGTATGTCACCGGCCATGCCGGCTACGCGCGCACGCGTTCGATCGTCACCGGCACCGCGGGCGACTTCACCGCGACCTCGCGCAGCTGGAACAATGGCTGGTACGGCGGTGCAGGCGTGGGCTACAACCTCACTTCCCATGCAAGCCTTGGCTTGAACTACGACAACTATCACGTCAAAGTCGGCCGCAAGGGCGACGGCCGTGACGCGGCCAACATCGCCGCCTACTCGGTGTCGTACGAGTATCGCTTCTGAGCGATGGCGGTGAAGCAAAAAAGGGCGCCTCCGGGCGCCCTTTTTTCTTACTGCTTTTCGAGCTTGCTGTGACTTATGCCGTAACCGAAGTAGACCAGCAGACCCAGTGTCGTCCAGACGACGAATAGCTCCCAGGTTGCCAGCGGCAACTCGGAAAGCAACCAGATCGAGAAAGCGATACCGATGATCGGTATCAGTGGTACCCACGGCGTGCGGAACGAGCGATGGAGGTTCGGTTGGCGCACACGCAGCACGATGATCGATGTGCAGATTACGATAAAGGCGGACAGTACGCCGATGTTGACCAGCTTGGCCACTTCGTCCAGCGGAAACAGGCCCGCCACCAATGCAGTGAATACGCCCAATGCCACCGTCGGTCGGTGTGGCGTGCCGTAGCGCGGATGCACCTTGGCGAACCAGCCCGGCAGCAAGCCATCACGCGCGAGGGCAAACCAGATGCGTGTCGCGCCCAGCATGAAGGCGAACAAGACACTGATCAGGCCGAACACCGCCGACACCGATACCGTCAACGCCACCCAGTGCAGGCCCAGTCCCTTGAAGGCATCGGCAACCGGCGCATCCGTGTTGAGGCTCGAATAGTGGGCAATACCCGTCAGCACCATGGACACGGCCAGATACATGGCCATCGAGATACCCAGCGACAACAACACCGCACGCGGCAGGTCACGTTGCGGGTTCTTCGACTCCTCTGCAGCCGTGGTCAGTGTGTCGTAGCCGAACACGGCAAAGAACACCACGGCCGCGGCAGTCCCCACGCCCTGAAAGCCAAAATGCCCGACGCCATCGTGACCGATCACACGCGCAGGAATGAAGGGCACCCAGTTGGCCGGGTTGACATAGAACACGCCGACGCCAATCACCAATGCGACGGCCAGCACCTTGATGATCACGACCAGGGTATTGAAGCGCGCGCCCCATTCGGTACGAAAGATCAGCAGCGCGGACACGCCCAGCGTCACCAGCGCGGCAATCACATTAAAAACATGACCGGGTCCCGTACCGATCGCGCCTTGCGCCCATACGGGCAGCACAATACCTAGCGTATTGAGCGCAGACTGCACATAGCCGGCCCAGCCGATCGCCACCACCGCGACGATCAATGCATATTCCAGCAACAGGTCCCAACCGATCAGCCATGCGGCCAGTTCGCCCAGCACCGCGTATCCATACGTGTAGGCGCTGCCGGTCACCGGGATCATGCCGGCAAATTCGGCGTAGCAAAGCGCCGCAGCCGCGCTGGCGATACCGGCAATGAGGAACGACAGCGCAACGGCCGGCCCCGCATTGAGCGCCGCCTGTTGGCCGGCAAGCACGAACACGCCGACGCCGATGATGCCGCCGATACCGATAGCAGTGAGCTGCCACAAGCCAAGGACACGACGGAAGTCCCCTCGCTTGCCCGCCTCGGCTTGCAACACCTCCACCGACTTGTGGCGCACCAATTTGCTGAAGAAACTCATCGCGACATCCTAGAACGAAGTCCGGCGATCATAACCGCTCACCTCGTCTGCGCCACGCTGCAACTGCGTTCTAGCCGGATAGGGCACGCCCTACACGATGTCGGCGCGTACCCCATATGAGTAAACCGAGTATAAGAGCACTTAGTGTGGGCAACGCGATCAAAGCCGACCATACGCTTGCGTCCAGATGCACCACTCCAAACCATCCACCAGTCATCAATGGAACCATCGCCGTTGCCGCCAGCCGCACCAGTTCGAGCCAGGCGCTGCCACGGTGCCATTCGGTCATCGCGCCCAGCGCGTAGAGACTCAACAGCAGGAACGCGGCATAGCCCAACAGCTCCGACGCCGGCAGGCGCTTGGCAAGATCGAGGAAATGCACGCCCATCGCAAGCAGCAGGGCGAACTGGATCAGGCTGTAGATCACCAAGGGTGCTGGCAGTGTCGGTGCGAAACGCTCACGGGTGATATCGAAATCGCTCTTCGGAAAACGTTCGGCCACATCGGCCGGTCGCCAACCCGGAGGCTTGAACCACACCAGCAGCTTGTCGCGCCAGCGACGCGCATGCCAGGCATCCTTCAAAGTCGCCCAGTACGCCTCGACATTGGCCCAAAGCGGATTCCAGCTGCGCAGCGGCGAACGCGTGCCATAGATTGGCGGGTCCTTGTCGTCCTCTTCGATAAACGTGCCAAACAGACGATCCCAGATAATCAGCACCCCGCCGTAATTGCGGTCCAGGTATTTATCGTTCACTGCGTGATGCGCGCGATGGTTCGACGGCGAACAGAACACGCGATCGAACCAACCCAGCCGTCCCACCACTTCGGTATGCACCCAGAACTGATAAAGCAGGTCGATCAGCGCGACCACGACGAAGACTTCCAGTGGATAGCCGATGATCGCCATTGGCAGATAGAACAACCAGCCGAGCAAGGTGCCGCTACCAGTCTGGCGCAGCGCGGTGCTCAGGTTGTAATCCTCGCTTTGATGGTGCACCACGTGCGCCGCCCAGAGGATATTGACCTCGTGGCCGAAGCGATGCAGCCAGTAGTAACAGAAGTCGTACAGCAGCAGCGCGCTTACCCATACCCACAGGCTATCGGCCGGCAGATGCAGCAACGCCAGGTGTTGCGCGCACCAGGCATAGATGCCCAGGGTCAACAGCTTGGTGAATACCGCGGCGATCTGCGAGATCACTCCCAGCGACAAGCTGTTGATCGCGTCGCTGCTGTGGTAGACCTTTTTACCCTGCCAACGGGCGACCAGCAGTTCCAGCGCTATCAGCGCAAAGAACACCGGTGTCGCCCAGGTGATGATGATTTCCTGCGTATTCAAACAGCGCCCTCCCCGGTCCAGGCGGATCGAGTGTAGCGCTGTTCGCGGTTGTGTTTTCAAACGCCCTGGCGAGCCTGGTGCGCTGAAAATGTAAAGCCGGCCACTGCGTGGCCTGTAAAGAGGAAAGGGTAAAGGGAGAAGGCAAAAACCGGCCTTCCCCTTTATCCCTTGCAGCGCTGCTGGCGCGACTTTACAAGCTACGCAATGACCGGCTTCACTTCCTTCATCGCTACGGGCAACGGGTCAGAACCGGATCGTCGCCGTCAGCATCGCTGCGCGCGGCGCGCCGGGGAGCAAGGTCTGGAACGTGCCGGTCGGATCGCTGACCACGAAGCCGTTGGAACCGACCGTGGCAAAGTAGTGCTTGTTGGCCAGGTTGGTTACGTTCAGCGCCAGCTTGAGGTCATCGGCCATGCTCAGCTTGCCGAAGTCGTATGCCGCGGCCGCATTGAACATCCAGTACGAGGGTACGCCTGCATCGTTGATGTAGGTGTAGTAGCGCTTGCCCGTGTAGTGCGCCGAGACCCGCAGGTCCCAAGGGCCCGGCGTCCAGATCAGTTCCGATGCGAGCAACTGCTTGGGGCTGTCGACCACGGTCTTGTCCTTGGTCGGCACCACGATCGGCTGCCCCTGGCCATCGACGCCATTGATGTAGTTATCGTCGTAGCGCGCACGGTTGTAGGACAGCGAGTTGGTCCAGCGCCAGTCCTGCGCCAACTTGAAGTTGACTGCCAGTTCGGCACCGCGACTCGTGACCGAGCCCACGTTGGCATAGGCGGATGCGCAACCGACGATGCCCGCGCACTGGGAGATCACCAGCAAGCGATTGCTGAACTTGACGTCGTAGACAGCCAGCGAAGCTTCGTAGAAGTCCGTTACCTGCCGCACGCCACCTTCAATGGTGCGCGACTGCTCCGGCTTGAGCTGTTTGCCGAAGGTGTCGAATGCCGCTTGCGTCGTCGCTAGAGGGCCGGTGATGCCGGCCTGGTAAGCAGCGATGTTCTTGGCATAGGAGCCGAAGACTTCCCAACCGCCACCAAGGCGATAGCTTGCACCGACCTGCGGCAGGAAATTCTTCTTGGCGGTCAGCTCGCCGTTGGCGTAGGCGCCGGGCGTGCCGTAGGTCAACGTGCCGGGCAGGTCGCGTGCTGTGACATGTGTATCGGGCGACTTGAAGCCGACGTCGACACTCAGGCGATCGTCCAGCAAACGGAAACTGTCCTGCAGGTAGAACTGGCGGGTCTCGGTTTCGTAGTGCTGGTAGAACTGGCGAATATCCGGATCGCTCAGGAAATAGTTATCGTCGAGCGGGCCGGTGATGTAGTAGTAGTTGCGCTGCACGTTGTGATTGGAATCTTCGTACCAGAACCCCGTTTCGAGGTGGTGGATACCGATATCCCAGCTCAACGAGGCAGTGACGCCGGCACGGTCGATGCCGTATTCGGTGGTGCGAATGGAAATGGGCGTCTGCTCCGGTGTCCCGGGGTATGACGGCACATATGGCGTGAACCAATGCCCCTGGCCACGATCATTGTGGTAGTAGCCGGTAGCCTTCAGCCGCACTGTGTCGCTCAACGCGAAGTCACCGAATACGCTGGCGATCGTATCGTCACGCAGGCCACGCGCATCGTAGTAAGCATCGTCCGGTGTCTGCACGTTCCCATCGGATACAACCCCCGTGGCCTGGTACTGATTGGCCACGCGTAGCGCACGGCTCCAGTCCGGTCGAAAGTTGTCCCAGTTCCAGCCGTTGCGGCGCTGCAATGCAAGCGACAGATCCTGGTAGTCGTTCTCATCGCGGCTCGATGTGGTGACCAACGCTCCGATGCGACTGTCGCCAAAGTTGTAGACCGCCTTGGCGTTGAACTGCGACTGGTTCTGCTCGCCGTCGCCCTTCCATTTGTCGACGTCCGAATAGGCGGCCGACAGATACATGGCAAAACCGCTGTGATCGCCGGTATCCAGGCGCGCATACGTGCGACGTGCGGAATCACTACCGAATCCCTGCGCAACCGTCACGCCGTACTGCGGCGTGGGATCGCTGGAATAGAACTGAATGGTGCCACCAAGATCGCTGGTCGATGCGGTACCCAGGGCGCCAATACCTTCGGCCAGTTCGGCGCCGTCGATGTTCTCGGCAATCAGGGCACGACTGATATGCAAGCCGTTCTGGTTGCCATAGCTCATGTCACCCAGCGGAATGCCGTCGAGCGTAAAACCCAGCCGGTTCTGGTTGAAACCACGCAAGCTGATGCGCGTCGACCACTCATAGTTGCCGAACGGATCGGCCGACTCGAAATGCACACCCGGCTTGGATTCAAGCACCTTCAACGGACTCGTGCCCGGCGGCAGTACCTTGACGTCGTCGACCGTGATGCGCTGGATCTGGCGCGTTTCGCCCTGCCCTATCACGGAAACCGCTTCCAGGCGCTTTACATTTGCATCCGTGGCCGACGCGGCATCGTTCGCCGGCGTCGTTTCATTCACATCGCCAGCCTGTGCGTTGGTTTGCAATGCAATGATGAGAGCCAGCGCCAACGTGGCGCGGCGACTAGATAACAGGCGGTTCGACATGCGTGCGCATCCTTAGCGCGGTTACGAATGTAACCGCGTCATTGATTGGATAAAGGTGTCCGAATCCATCCCCCAAAACGATGGATCGCAACAGCATGCGGAAGCTTTATGAAATTGCGCTTACATTGACGTGTCGTCTCTCACGCGCAGCGAGCGACTTTCATGACAATGCCGTCAAGTTATCCGCGTCGTTTATTGCTTGATATCGAGAGGCTTGCCTTGAGCTTGCGGCAAACTGACGCCGAGCCACTTGGCGAGTGTTGGCGCGATGTCGCGCATATCCACGAGGCCGAGGTTACGACCTGCGGCAACGCTTTTACCCTGGATCAAAAGCGTCGCACGTTGATCGACACGTGCGGGATCGTAACCATGCATGCCGCGATAGTGCGAAGGCGCGGGCAACGGCGCATCTGGCTTGATGCCCATCTCGAAGCCGGGCTTGAATATCACGAACCAGCTGGCCTCGTTTGCGCCACCTTTCTTTGCAACGTGCGCGCGATCCATGACGCTGTCGATGCCATACGCCGGATCGTCAGCCAGGGTCTTCAGCAACGCGCTTACGCGTCCCTGGAGTGCGGCATCGTCCGGATTCTTCAATACGATCGCAGCACTGCCGCCGTCGTTCCAGACGGCAGCCTGCCAATCGACGACCTCGCCATCCTTCACGGATATCAGGCCGGCCTTGATAAAGGGTGCATAAAGATTGACGTCCTGATCGACCGCGGCAAAGCCATGATCGGAAACCACCGCTACGATGCCGTCCGGATGCACCTGTTGTGCCGCTTGAACCAGCTGGCCAACTAGGCCGTCGAGTTGTTCCAGCACACGATTGGCGTCTGCCGTACCGGGACCCTTGGCGTGCTCTTCGTGATCAAGCGATGCCAGATACACCGTCATGAAGGTCGGCGAATGTTGCTTCAGCAACGCCACCGCAAAACGCGTGCGCCGCATATCACCATCCAGGGATTCGTCGATCCCCAACGGATAGGGCCCGAGGTCTTTTTCCAGGCCGGGCAGCAGATCGGGTGTAGCCAATGCAGCAAGCAGCTTGCGGTCATCGGGCGTCCCGGTGCGCCAGATCTGCGGGAGATTCCAGTCCACCGGCGCCCCTACGCTGACCGGCCAATGCACGTTGGCCGTGCTCAATCCCTGCGCGCGTGCGGCGGCCCAAAGCGTGGGTACGCGGATATCGCTGACGTACCAGTCCCAGCCATATTGGTTCTTGTTGAGAGGATCGAAGGTGAGATTGCCGCCGACGCCATGTACGGCCGGCGTGACACCGGTCAGCAGCGTGACATGGCTTGGATAGGTCAACGTAGGCAACACGCCGGTGACGCCGCTTGCGTAGCTTCCCTGGGCTACGAAGCGCGTCAGGTTCGGCAGGGACAAGCCGCGTTGCTTGGCCTGCAGGACATCATCCGGGCGAAGCCCATCGATGGAGATCAGCAAGACAGGCGCGGCCAATGCAGGTGCCGCCGCCATCATCAACGAAAAACCAAGCAAGCCACATCGCAGCAGTGCGCGCATTCGAAACATCCCCTGATGGAAATCGAAGATGCTTGCGGCTACGCACTACAAGGCAGTGACAAGCGCGTGTCGCGAAACTACCGCACGTCCAACGCCCGCCGACCTAAAGCAGGATCGTCGGTAAAGAATGCGTCGATGCCTGCATCGAGATACGCGCGAATCTCGGCGACGGAACCGTTTTCGTTGAATTGCTTCGGGTCGGTACCCTGCCAGAAATTCTTTGCCTGGAAGTGATTCTCGGGCCGAAACGTATACGGATGCACTTCGAGCCTGGCGGCATGCGCATCGTGCACGAGCGATGTGGGTTCACCCAGGCTGCCATCGCTTGCCAGGGGAATGATCGCGCGGGTGTTGGGGCCAATCGCATCGGCGTACGTGGCTATGTCGCGCAGCCCGGCTGGCGTGAGCATATCCGCATAGCGCAGCTTGCCGCCGGCCGTCACCACGTCGAACGGCTGCGTATCGGCATCGTCGATCAGCTGCAGAAGCCGGATATTCGGATGGTTCTTGCCAAGCTTGCCGCGCAGGTAACGCAGGTTGGCGATCTCGAAGGATTGGATCTCGACCGGCGCCGTGCGCGTGTAGGCATGCGCATCGAGCGTGCTGAGGACACGCTGCTCCATCGGCAAACCGATTTTGTGGAAGTAGGTCCCGTGCTTGATCTCGGGAATGATGCCGATGGGACGTCCATACGTGGCCGACTCCGCCGCCACGAAATCGATGATCTCGTCGAGCGTCGGAACCTGGAACTGGCCGTCGTACTGCGTACTGCGAAACTGCGGCAGACGCTCGCGGGCCCGCAGGGTTTTCAGTTCCGCCAGCGTGAAGTCTTCGGTAAACCACCCCGTGATGTTGTGTCCGTCGATGCTCTTGGTGGTCTTGCGGCCGGCAAACTCGGCGTGTTTGGCCACGTCGGTAGTACCGCTGATTTCATTTTCGTGCCTGGCGACGAGTGCACCGTCGCGAGTCATCACCAGATCCGGCTCGATGAAGTCGGCACCATCGGCGATGGCCTTGCTATAGGACGCAAGCGTGTGTTCAGGGCGAAGCGCGCTGGCGCCGCGATGACCGATAACCAGCACCTTGGCGGAAATCGGTGCTTCCTTGGCGGCAAGAGGGGCGGACATGACCATGATCCCGGCGGTAAGGGCGATGGCCCAGCTTAACGATTTCATGCAAGGACTCCATGGGTGGTCGGCATGCGCGGTCGGCTCATGCCGCCATCCCCGGCGCAAGCCGGGGATGGCGTGCGCTTAGAGCTTCGCGTCCAGGGTAAGGAAACTCTGGCGCGGCGCGCTGGCGTGGAACGCCAGTGCGCGGCCATTGAGATCCGTATTGGCGAACGCAGTCAGGTTGGAAGCGTAGCGCCTATCGGTCAGGTTGGTGACATTGAGCGACAGGCGTACGTCCTTGAACGCCCAGGCCGCACCGAGATCGTAGGCGGCGCCAAAGTCGAACGACGTATAGCCGCCGAAGCCCTGGTCATTGGTGTAGGTGTAGTAGCGCGTGCCGGTGTACTTGCCGCGCAAGCTGGCGCTCCACGGGCCGTAACTCCCCGGGCTGCGCCGTTGCGGAACCATCACCGCGGCGTCTCGCCGGCGGGACGCTGGATGACCGGCACATCGACCCCGGCCGGGTGCGGCGGCGCCACCGGCTGGCTGGCGCATGCCGTCAACAGGACGAAAGGAAAAACGAGGCAACTGCGATAACGCATGGATATCCCGCGAAGCATGAAGTCGTGAGCGCCCGATCATAGCCCACGAATCGCAGGATATTCCTTACAGTTTGATTGCTTACAGTTTGATGTACACCCGGCGCTGGTCGAGCACATACACGATCGCCCACCACACCGCGACGAACACGATGGCGAAGGCCAGCGATGCCATATAGGGACCCGCCAGCGGCGTGATCCAGCCGGCGAAAACATGGTTGTAGATCGGATCTTGCAGCCCCAGGCCCGGTAATAGGATCTGCATCAATTCGGAGCCTGCATACGCCGCCACCGCGTTGACACCGAAACGGCGCCCCCATGCCGGCCAGCCATGTTGGTCGATGAGTTGATGGAACACACCCAGCAGCAGCGCCGCCCATCCGGCACACCACAGTACGAACGATGGCGTCCAAAGATTCTTGTTGAACGGAAGCAGCAGCGACCACAGTGCGCCCAGCACGATCCAGCTGATGCCGGCGATCCCTAGCGTTCTGGTGTGTCCGTCGCGCAGCCAGCGGCCGGCGCACAAGCCGAGCAGGCATGTCGCCAGCGAAGGCAGGGATGCGAGCAGACCCTCCGGATCGTGGCCGCGACCGGTCGCCGGATCGATCAGGTAGACAAAGCGACCGAAGATCGCACTATCGGACCGACTGACGATATTGATGAACGGATCGAGCGAACCGCCTGCAAGCAGCAAGCCCCAGTAGCCCAGCACAATGACAACAATGGCGCTCCACTGGACACGCGGCCTGGTGTAGATCGCAAACAACGCCGTTCCAGCGAAGCACAGGCCGATGCGCTGCAATACGCCAGGAAAGCGTAGATGCGCGCCGGGCATGATCAACCACGCCAGCACATTGATCGCCACGCCCAGTACGAGAATGCGCAGGGCGCGCAGCAAGGCGCTGCGCGTCAGGCTGGCCTTGTCTACACCCATTGCGAGGCGCGGTTCGATCGCCAATGCCACCGACACGCCGACCACGAACAGGAAGAACGGAAAAATCAGGTCGGTCGGGGTGCAACCGTGCCATGTCGCGTGTTCCAGCGGCCAGTACACGTGATCCCAATCACCCGGATCGTTGACCAGCAACATGGCCGCCACGGTACAGCCGCGCAGCGCGTCTACCGAAGCCAGTCGACGCAACGCGCTGTTCACTGCGCGGCTTCCGTGCGCAGCGCTGCCTTGTCGATCGCGTACAGCGGCCCATCGATGGGCGAAGTAAAGATCAGGCAGAGATCATGCGTGCCCTCGGTCGCTGCCATGGCTCCTTGCAAGACGAATCTGCGCGGGCCGTCGGTAGCTGGCAGTGGCAACGTCGCGACGGTGGTGCCGTCGCAGCGATCGCGCTTGATCACCAGCTCGCCATGCGCTGTTGTCGCCGGGTGCGACTTCACCAGCTTTACCTCGTGCGCCAGCGCATAGTTGCGCGGCAGGCGCGCTACATCGACCCGAATCGACTGCACCCCGTCCAGGCGCGCAGCAGGATAGCGACGGCAGGCGTCGAAGACGTTGAGGTTATATGTCGGCGTTACGCTGGTCGCGTCAGGCATGGGCTGCACGCGCAGGGTGAAATCACTGCCGGGGCAGTTGAGCAGCTCGCCACTGTTGCGGGTAAGCAAGGTATCGCGATCGAGCACACTCTCGCGTGCCGATGCGAGAGCGATGCCACCCGCCGAGAACGTGGCCGCACGTACGGTTGCAGGCAGCTTTACAGCGAAAGCCTGGATGTAGCGGGGCGAGGAGGCACTCGGCTCGCTGCCGTCCAGCGTGTAGCGCAACACGCCGGCGTTGACCTGATTGCTCAGGCTGACTTTCGCCTTGCCAGTCGCGATCGCGGCATTGCGGTCGAACGCGAGCGATGGCGCGAACGCGCTGTCGGCCACCTCTACGCCAGCGCTGCGATAACGCTCGAACTGCGCCGGCAGTCGTGCGACAAAGCTGGTCCAGTTGCGCGCGGCCTTGGGTGACCAGGCCGCTTCGGCGATGGCATCGATGCGCGGGAAGATCGCGTGCTGCACATGACGAGCCGTGGGCAGATGCTCGGTCCAGACATTGGCCTGCAGGCCCAGTACATGCTTGGCCTGCGTCGCATTGAGGTCTTTCGGCACGGCCTCGAAACCGTAGGTATGCGCGAGATCCATCGCCGGCAGTCGGCCGGAGAACTCGTCGTCGCGGGTACTCTGCACGCTATCGAAGTACAGATCGGGCGCGGGCGACAGCACCACGTCGTGGCCTTGCCGCGCAGCGGCGATCGCGCCCTTGATGCCGCGCCAGGACATCACCGTGGCACTCGGCGGCACGCCGCCTTCAAGAATCTCGTCCCAGCCGATCAGGCGCCGGCCGTGTGCGGCGAGATACTTGCCGAAGTGCTCGATCATCCAGCTCTGCAAGGCGTTCTCGTCCTTGAGCCCAAGCGCGTGAATCTTCGCCTGGATCGTCGGCGACGCCTGCCATTGATCCTTGACCGCCTCGTCACCACCCAGATGGATGTACTGCGACGGGAACAACGTCATCACTTCATCGAGCACGTTTTCAAGGAAGGTCAGCGTGTGCTCGTCGGTGTTATAGAGATAAGGATTGACGCCCCAGTCCGTCGACACCGCGGGGCGTTTGCCGGTCACGCCAAGCTCCGGATAGGAAGCCACGGCAGCCTGGGCGTGGCCGGGCATGTCGAGCTCGGGAACAATGGTGACGTGCCGTTCGGCGGCATAGGCGACCACCTGGCGGATCTCATCCTGCGTATAGAAGCCGCCGTACTGCTTCGGCTCGCCATCGGCACCGGCGCCCGGCGGCGTACGCCATGCACCGATGCGGGTCAGCTCCGGGTAGCGCTTGATCTCGATGCGCCAACCCTGGTCGTCGGTGAGGTGCCAGTGCAGCACGTTGAGCTTGTGCAGCGCCATCTGGTCGATGATCGTGCGCACCTCGTCCGTTGTCTGGAAGTGGCGCACGGAGTCGAGCATCAGGCCACGCCAGGCAAAGCGCGGCTGGTCCTGGATGTGCACTGCCGTGAGCTTCGGCTCGCTCTTGTCACCGGCAGCGGTCAGCAATTGCCACAGTGTCACCGCGCCATAGAACAAGCCGGCATCATCACGCGCGGTGATACGAATGCCTTTAGGAGTGACATCGAGAATGTAGCCTTCCGCATTGGAGACGGTTGCCTTGGCATCGCGCTTGAATGCGATCGCCGGGCCAGCTGCCGGCGTGTCCTGCACTTTCAACGTCGGGCCGCCATCGTGTGCGACCTGCGCAACGAGATAGTCGGCGGCCTGCTTCGCTTGTGCATCGCCGGCCTCGATCACGATAGGCGTCTGTGCGCTCACTGCCAACGTGCCCTGCCCCTTGGCCACCTGTGCCGGCATCGGAATGAGATCGAACGCCGGCGGGGACGACGTTGCGGCGTGGCCCATGCCGGCAAAACCAAGCAGGCCAAGGCAAAGCGTGTATCGGATCGTTCTCATCGAAACTCTCACGGCGTTAATCGTGGGGAATACTGACGGCAAGGAGATACCACGCGTCGTGCGGCAACCATTGTTCGGTCCAGCGCCAATCGTCGTCCTTGCCGGTTTGCGCATAGCCCAGGTCGAAAGCGATGCCATCTTCATCGGTCAGCCCACTGGTGATGCCATTGATGATCGCGCCCGGCGCATTGGTGTACGCATAGGAATCGAAAAACATGTACGGCGCATTGTTGTGCCCACTGGCCATCAACATGCTGCTGTCGTAAGGGTTGCGGCCGAGTATCCAATGCAGCTGGTTCCAGGCATAGCCTTGCAACTGTTGCTGGAACGCCCGATCGCCCTTGTACAGCGGCGCGGCCATGCGTGCGGCGACGGCCAATGAGGCCAGGCGCGCATTCTCGCCCTGCCACCACGGCGCAGCTTCGCTGTCGTGCGGAAAGAAGAACGCGGTACGCAGGGCGCCTTGCTTGTTGCGGACCAGCTGGCGGGCATAGCCGAACGGATTGGCGGCATCGCCGGTGGTGCGCAGCTCGAAGGCGAGTGAGCGTTTTACCGCGTCGCGCACCTGGCCCAAGCGTTTGCCATCGACGATACCGGCATACTCGGCCAACGCGATCACTGGCAGGCCCGCATCCGAAGGATGGAAGAACGGCCGCACGCCGGCGTCAGCACGCCAGTAATCGCGATAGTCGCCATGGCTGATCAGGCGCGCCAGCAATTTATCCGCGCGCGCATCGGCAGCCTTTCGCCACGCCTCGTCATGCGTGGCGCGATACAGCTCTACCGCGGCCAGCAGCGCGCAATAGTCATCGATGATGTTGTCCTTGCCGTCATTGGTCAGCTCGCTGTTGTGCTGATCGAGAAAGCGATAGGCATCCTCGGCGGCCTTCAGATATTCCTGGTGCGTGAAGTCGCCCTCGGCATCCATCCGGCTGGCCAGGGCCAGCGCTGCAATGGCCATGCCGCCACCGGCGCGAAAGCTGGCTTCGAACGCATGAGGTCCGTGTGCGGGCTGTTGAACATGCTCGGTGGTGTCGCCGGGCTTCAGCTTGATCTGCGTGCGCCAGTTCGGATCGCCAACATGGCGATCCTGCGGCAGCTTGGCCGCGCCCGAACCATCGATCGATTGATAGAAGGAACCATCGGCGCGCTTGTCGCGCACCAGGAAGTCCGCACCGTACAGGCCTTCATCGAGCAGCCGGCGCTGATACTCCCGAAAATTCGCATCGTGACGTGCATCGAGCTGTTGCCAGGCACGCAGCAGGCTCCATGCCACCAGCGGCAATTGCTGGGTATTGAAATAGCTGGTGGGGTTCTGGTGCGACAGGTGAATGCCGTAGTCGCCGGTGGCGTCGTACCAGCCGCCGTGCAGGTCGAGCGTACCGGGTTGCCCGTCCGGGCGTGGCAGGTGCCGGTCGGCTTTTTCAAGCAGGCCGCTGGAACGCTGCCCCTTGAAATAATAGATCACGTTGGAAAGGGTATGACGCTCGAGCACATTGTCCTGAACGTCGAAGGTCCAGGAGTGACCGCCATCGGCGTCGACGTAGTAATGCCCTGGCGCTTTCAATGCACTGAAGTCGGCTACTGCGTAACGGCCATGCCAGTGGGCGACGGGCGTAGGTGCCGATAGCTCACCTTGCAGTACCTGCTTGCCGGTGTCGGCATTGATGACACGAAATGTCTTCGTATCATCGGTGGCCTGCAGCATGACTACGGCTTGCTTGGGTGCCTGCGTGTCGTACCCGACCTGATCGACCAGGATCTTCGACGTGGCGGCTTGGACGCCTGGCGCGGCGAGCACACACAGTGCGGCGATGACACGGCAACGATGCTTCATGCAGTCGACTTTCCCGATAAAGCCCCGCGGAGAAAAATCGGGCCCGGCAAGTGTGCCGGGCCCTGGCGGGGAGGATTGCCTAAAAGTTAGAACTTGAAGCGCAGGTTGACGTAGTACTGGCGACCGTTGTCGTAGAACGCATACGGCAAGCGGCCATAGGCGGGGTTGACGGTGTAGTACTTGAACTTCGGACTGTTGAGGTTCATCGCGTCCAGGGCGATCGACATCCAGTCGTTGATGTTGTAGCTGACCGATGCTGCCAGCGTACCCATGCCGGCCTGGAAGAACGTATCGGAACGGCTCACACCCGCATAGAACGACGAACGGTAGGTGTAGCTCAGGCGAGCATTGAAGTACTTGTTCTCGAAGTAGCCCGACACGTTGAACGTGTTCTTCGACGTACCCTGCAGCGGACCACCGCCATCGGCATGACCGCTGGCAAAGGTGTAGTTGGTCTGCATGCCGAAGTTGTCGCCGATGGGCTGGATGTAGTTCAGCTCCACGCCCTTGACGTTGCCGTTGACGTTGGTCGGTACGCTGACCTGGTAGGTAGCGAACACGTCATGCCCGGCGGTGGTGCTGGCCTGGACATCCTTGAACTGGATGTTCTGGTTGCCGAAGTTGACGTAGTTCTCCAGCGACATGTTGTACACGCCCGCTGACACCAATCCGCGCGGAGCGAAGTACCACTCCATCGACGCGTCGAAGTTGGTCGAGATCAGCGGCTTCAGCTGCGGGTTGCCGCCGGTGCCGGTGTGGGTCAGGTCGTCGAGCACATACGAGCCGGCCAATGCCGAGTAATCCGGACGCGTCATCGTCTGCGAAGCGGCGAAGCGCGCGATCAGATCGTCGGTCAGGCTGAACTTCAAGTTGGCGCTGGGCAGGAAGCGGCCCGAGCCGTTGTTGTAGTTGTTCTTGTAGTAGTCGCCGAAGGCCGAGCCTGTGTACGGGCCGGAGACGGTGAAGTCGGACACCGAGCTGGTGTTGTAGTTGATGTCGTCCTTGGTGTGGACATAGCGCACGCCCACGTTGCCGCTCCAGCGGTCACCCGTGAAATTGGCCTGCAGGTATGCCGCGCCAACGTTTTCCTTCACCTTGTAGATGTTCTGCCAGTTGTAGCGGGCAATCGGGTCACGGGTCGTAAATGCCTTGTCGAAAGCTGCCAGCTCGGCAGGCGTGAAGTACCAGATGCTGCCTGGTGCGCTTACCCCGAGATTGCTGTTGAAGTCGCCAGGATAGTTCTGATACGACTGCGGGTAGTTGGCCGGATTCTGCCAGTCACCGGCCGGACCCTGGCCGATATCGCTCTTGTTCTCGCGGGTATGCGTCGAATAGCGCACACCGAAATCCAACGAGGAAAGCGGGATATCGTCGAACGCCAGCGAGCCATCGGCCTGGAAGAAGTTTTCCTTGTCCTTGACGTGGATGTCCTGGTCGCCAAAGATCCAGCCTGCCGACGGAATCATGCCCGACGGCGAGCTATTGTCGCCGCCCACGTTCCAGTTGATCGGCTTGCCGGTGCCGTTCATGCTCCAGCTGCCGCCCTGGCCTGCACCGAAACCGACTTCGCTCACGTCCTGGGTGGGGCTGTCACCCTTGCCCTGGGTGGTGCCAATCATGCCGGTAAAGGTCAGGTGGTCGGTCGCACGCCATTCGGCGTCGAGCGTGGTGTACGCCGACGAAGACGATGCGCCCGGGCGCGAAATCTGGTCGTACACGCCTGACGGCGTGGTGCTGCCCGGAACCGGTGCGAAGGACGCCTGGGTAAGTACGTTGCCCTTCACGACATAACCCGGCTGGAGGCCAACGCCGCTCGGCACGAAGCCGGTCGGGGGGCTGCCTGGGCCCTGCGTCCACAACATGTAGTTGCGGTTGAAGTTGTCGGCCTTCAGCTTGGAATAGAAGCTATTGAGGTTCAACGTCAGGTTGTCGAGCGGCTTCCACTCCAGGTCGACGGCGCCACCCTTGCGGGTACGCGTCTGGGTAAACAGGGTCTGGCCGATTTCATTCGGGTAGTACACGCCTGCCAGATCCGGATGCGCGGCAGCCAAGGCGCTGGTCGGAGCGATCTGGGCATAACCGCCAACTACTTCCTGACCGTCGCGCTCCAGGCTGCGCTTCTCGTAGAACGCCTGCGCCATCACGCCGAAGGTGTTGTCGTCGTTCTTGTAGTTGAACAAACCGCTGAACTGCGGCTTGGTGGAGCTCGGCACGTCCGCATACACGCCACCGACGGACACCTGGGTGGTGTACTGCTTGGCGAATTCGAGCGGTTTGCGGGTAATGATGTCGACCGAACCGGCGGCGCCGCCTTCCTGCAACTTGGCCTCGGAAGACTTGTGCACCACCACTTCGCTGACGATTTCCGACGGCAGCAGGCTATAGCTGACGCTGCGGCCGACCGTCTGCACCTGGCTCAGCACGAACCAGTCGCCGGTACCGATGGTATGACCGTTGACGAGCGTCTGCGTCATGCTGGGGTTGGTACCACGCAGGCTCACGCGATCGCTTTCGTCAAAGCCACCTTCGCTCGCGCTCGACGAACTGATGTTGACGCCCGGCAGACGCTGCAGCGTGTCGGCCACGTTCTTGGCCGGCAGCTTGCCCACGTCTTCGGCGGTCACGATTTCAACGTGCGAATCGGCGGATTTCTTCAGGTTCAGCGACTCGGCTTCGCTGTCGCGGATACCGACGACGGTAACCGTATTGAGATCCTTGACGGGCTTGCCGTCAGGCCCCAACTGCTGCTTGGACTGCGTCGGCTGTGCCGTGTCCTGGGCAAACACGTTGCCGGCTAGACAGAGACTGGCGACGATACTGGCTGCAAGTAGAGTCTTTCGATAGGACATGGTTTCCTCCCCTCAGAGGCGAATCAACAGCGGTTGGTAGTGGCGTGTGTGCGGTGCTTCTTGTTGGCTTGCTTATCGTTCGATGCGAAAGCGTGCTGCTGCATGGCTGATGTTTCCTTACCGGATGGGCCGGCTGTCCAGATACAACCCGGCTGCGCCGATCACCCCGTGTTGGCCGTGTTCCATCAACCGAACGGGAACCTGTTGCAAGAAGGCGCGCATCACGCCCTTGTTGAAAAAGCGCTCGGCGAAACTGCTGGTCAGCAGCTTTTCACGGATCTGCGGCAGGATGCCGCCAGCGAGAAAAACGCCACCGCGTGCGCCATAGAGCAACACCAGGTCGCCGACGAAGCTGCCGAGCAAACCGCAGAACACATCCAGGGCCTCGACTGCGGTGACATCGCTGCCGTCGAGGGCTGCCTGGGTGATTTCGCTGGGCTGGGTCAGTGCTGTGGCGCGATCGCGCAGGTGCGCAATTGCCTGGTAGAGATTGAGCAGGCCGGGTCCCGACAGGGCATCTTCGAACGAGACATGCGGGCGATCGCGAGCGAGCCAGCGCAGGATGTCGATCTCCAACGCGTTACCCGGTGCCAGCGAGATCTGCCCGGCTTCGGTGGCCAGCACGCTGGCGCGCGGCTTGCCGGGAAACAGCACCGCCGAACCCAGGCCCGTACCCGGCCCCATCACCAGCACAGGCCCTTCGACCGGCTCGGCGGGCGTTTCGATCACCGGCGTGGTGTCGGCCTGGGCGAGAAACTGCGCGGCGTAGGCCACGGCTTCGAAATCGTTGACCACGGCCAGCTGGTCGATACCCAGGCTGTCGCGGATATCGCGAATCGACACGGGCCAGGGCAGGTTGTCATTGATGATCGCATCGCCCAGCACATAGCCGGCACTGGCGACCGCGCACTGGTCGACACGTACCGAATCGCCCAGGTGCTCGACAAAATCCTTCAGAACAGCGGTAAGGCTCGGCCAGTCAGCGCAGGCATAGCGCTGGTACTGGTGCACCGTGATGGCCTGGCGCTCGCCCGGACGCTGGCTGACCAGGCCGATGCGCGCGTGCGTGCCGCCCACGTCGGCCGCTAGAAACATCGCGCCGGTCGGTGACGACCCATTCGCCCTGCTGTGGTTGACCACGTCCGCCACGCCATACCCCCGTCAAATCCCCGTCACGTTTTTGTAAAACGCGCCCTTATTTGGCCGGAGTCTGCGAACGGATGACAACGTTGTCAACAGGACATTTGGAAGTCGGAGCATTTTGTTATTTTGCGGTGCAACATGTTCTCCCCCAAGCAGGTTTTTGCCCGCACAAGCCAAATCCGCGTTACAAAGCCATTTAGATCGATCAATAGCGCCGGACCGCGCGTTTTGGCGCATCGCGCCATCGCCGGAACCGGCCCCTGTCGTCGGTCATAGATGCCGCGCGTCAGGAAATGTCTCGTCGAAGGACAACAATTGACAACGTTGCTAGTTAGCGCGGATAAAACACCCCTGGGGAAGGTCGTGCCCTGAGGGGCTATCTTTAAGCATCACCAAAGCAATGGGCGGGGAGTAGAACAGCACCATGTCATCCACAACGGTCACCGCGGGCGAACCGCGCACATCCAGCCTGGTTCCGATGATGATCATCGGCCTGCTGTTTTTCGTCATGGGATTCTTTACCTGGCTCAACGGGCCGCTGATTTCGTTCGTGAAGGTGGCTTTTACGCTCGATGACATCAACGCCTTCCTGGTGCCATTCGCGTTCTACGTGTCCTACTTCGTGCTCGCGCTGCCCGCCGGCGCGGTGCTCAAGCGCACCGGCATGAAGAAAGGGATGGTGCTGGGTCTTTTCATCATGGCGATTGGCGCCGCTCTGTTCGGCGAATTCGTGCGCATCCGCGTTTATCCCGGCGCATTGACCGGCCTGTTCGTGATCGGCGCAGGCCTTTCACTGCTGCAGACAGCGTCCAATCCTTACATCAGCATCCTCGGCCCGATCGAAAGCGCTGCGCAGCGCATCGCGCTGATGGGCATCTGCAACAAGGTAGCCGGAGCGATCGCACCGTTCGCTTTCAGCGGCCTGGTTATGGCCGGCATCGATGCATTCCTGGACCGGATGAAAACGATGGCAGCCGGCCCTTCGCGCGATGCGTTGCTTACTGAATTCGCTTCGCGCGTGTTCTGGCCGTATATGGCGCTGGCCGCGCTTCTGGTCGTGGTGGCGGCCTGGATCCTGTTTTCCTCGCTACCGGAAATCAAGCCATCCGGTGCCAATAGTGAGCGCTCGATCGGCCATAGCAAGGGCAGCATCTTCAGCTTTCCGCACCTGTGGCTGGGCGTGCTGTGCCTGTTCCTTTATGTGGGTGTGGAAGTGATGGCCGGCGACGCCATCGGCACCTACGGCCAGGGCTTTGGCCTGGCGCCGGGCGAGACCGCGCATTTCACTTCATTCACCCTCATCTGCATGCTGGTGGGCTATCTCGCCGGCCTCGCGCTGATCCCGAAGATCATCTCGCAGCAGTCCTACCTGGCGCTGTCGGCGGTGTTGGGCATGGTGTTTACGCTGGGTGCGTATTTCACCCACGGCTATGTCTCGGTCGGCTTCGTCGCAGCGCTGGGCTTCGCCAATGCCATGATGTGGCCCGCAATCTTCCCGCTGGCGATCAAGGGCCTGGGCCGGTTCACCGAGCTTGGCTCGGCGTTGCTCGTCATGGGCATTGTCGGTGGCGCGATCCTGCCGCAGCTGTTCGCGCACCTGAAAGCGCACCTCAACTTTCAATTGGTGTTCGCGATCCTGATGGTGCCTTGCTACCTGTACATCCTCTATTACGGCGCGCGTGGCCACCGGGTAGGCCAGCACGGGACCTGATACCGCCGTCCCAATGACCCGAGCCTGGGCTACGATGCCCGGTTAACCGCGCTACCGGAGTTCTGCCGTTGCAAAGCCCCACCATCAAGGATGTCGCCAAGCGCTCTGGCGTATCGCTCAAGACCGTCTCCCGGGTCATCAACCGGGAGACTTCGGTGCGCGCCGACACGCGCGAAAAAGTCGAGCGCGCCATCGAAGCCCTGGGCTACCGGCCCAATCCTTCGGCCCGCGGTCTGCGCAGCACGCATGCGTATGCGATCGGCCTGGTCTACGACAACCCGAACGCACACTACGTCATCAGCATGCAGGAAGGCGTGCTGTCGGCATGTCGCGAGCGCGGTTTCGGACTGCAGATTCATCCCTGCGATTCGTCCGCGCCGAACCTGGCCGAAGAGCTCTGCTCGCTGGTCAAGCGCTCGCGCCTCGCCGGCCTGGTGCTGGCGCCGCCGATGTCCGAGCAGGACGACCTCATCGCCACGTTGAAAAGCGAAGACATCACCTTCGTACGCATCATTGCTGCGCGCGAAGATCCCAAGGACGGCTCGCCTTGCGTGTATGTCGATGATCGCGATGCCGCCTATGCGATCACCGAGCACCTGATCCAATTGGGTCACACGCGCATCGGTTTCCTGTGGGGTGAGGAACACCATCGCTCCAGCCCCGAGCGCTTCCAGGGTTATTCGGACGCGCTCAAGGATTACGGCATCGCACTCAACAAGAAGATCGTGCTGCCCGGCAGCTACGCCTTCGACGATGGTTTTCGTCGCGCGCGCAAGCTGCTCGCATCGAAGGAACCGCCCACCGCGATCTTCGGTAGCAACGATGAAATCGCCGCCGGCGTACTTGCCGCTGCTCGCTCGGCCGGGCTGGACGTGCCGTGGGATCTGTCCATCGCCGGCTTCGAGGACAATCCGTTCTCCAAGCAGGCGTGGCCTGCACTCACCACCGCGCGCCAATCCACCGGCGACATCGGCCGCCACGCTGCATTGCGCCTGATGGACGACCTGCAGCGCAAGAACAACGGCAGCGCAGAGACTCCAGGCAACGAAGGTTTTTCACCGGAACTCGTGGTCCGCGGCTCCACCGCACCGCCACGCGGCTCCGCGCCACGCAAGGGCTGAACGTTCATTCGAACGGCGCCCGACTTTTATCGAGAGATCCATGAAATCTTCCAGCGACACCTTGATGTTCCGCGAAGCGGCCGAAACCGCCGATGTAGTCGCACGCCAGCTTGAGCAGAACGCGGAACTGCTGGCAAAACTCGGCAAGCATCTACGCGCCAACCCTCCGCGCTTTATCGCCACCTGCGCACGTGGCAGCTCCGATCACGCCGCCGCTTATGCCAAGTACGTGTTCGAAACGCGCCTGGGCTTGATGACCGCATCCGCGTCGCCGTCGATTTCCTCGATCTACGATGCCGACCTGAAAATGGAAGGCGCACTGTTCGTGGCCATTTCCCAGTCGGGCAAGAGTCCCGATCTGCTGCGCAGCGCACAGGCGGCAAAGAAAGCCGGTGCTTATGTAATCTCCATGGTGAACGTGGAAGACTCGCCGCTGGCGGAACTGGCCGACACCGTCATCCCGCTGCGCGCCGGCCCGGAGCGCAGCGTCGCCGCCACCAAGAGTTACCTCGCCACGTTGGCTGCCATCCTGCAATTGACCGCCCATTGGAGCGATGACGCCCAGCTGCACGCGGTGATTGCGCGCCTGCCCGACGACCTGCGCCGGGGCTGGGATGGCGACTGGAGTGCGCTGGAGCAAGGCTTGCGCGACACGCAGAATCTGTTCGTGGTCGGTCGCGGCTACGGTTTCGGCGCTGCACTGGAATCGGCCTTGAAGCTCAAGGAAACCTGCGGCCTTCATGCCGAAGCGTTCAGTGCCGCCGAAGTGAAACATGGCCCGATGGCTCTGGTAGGCGATGGGTTCCCGGTACTGTTCTTTGGCCAGGACGACGGCACGCTGGATAACACGCTCGCCGTCGCCGCCGAGTTTCGCAGCCGTGGTGCACGCGTGTGGGTCGCGGCGCCCGGCGCCAGTGGCACCGACGCCTTGCCGCTCCCCAACAATATCGCGCCGATCGTCACGCCCTTGCTTGCGGTGCAAAGTTTCTATCGTGCAGCCAGTGCGCTCGCGCTCGCCCGCGGCTACGACCCGGATGTACCGCCGCATCTGAACAAGGTGACGGAGACGGTCTGATGGCAACGCAAAGCATGCTCGCCCTGGTCAATGGACGCGTGCTCGGCGAGCACGGCCCACGTGAAGGCCAGGCCGTCCTTGTCGAAGGCGCCCATATCGTCGCGATCGTCGCGCAAGACGACCCACGCGTCGCGCAGGCGAAGCAGCACGACCTGCACGGCCATCTGCTGTTGCCTGGCTTTATCGACGTGCAGGTCAACGGCGGCGGCGGCGTGTTGTTCAATGAAACACCGACCGTCGATGCCTTGGCGAGCATCGCGGCCGCGCATCGCAAATTCGGTACCACCGGCCTGTTGCCGACACTGATTACCGATACGCCCGAAGTGATGCGCGCGGCACTCAAGGCCGTCAACGATGCGATCGACCAGGGCGTGCCCGGCATTCTGGGCATTCACGTCGAAGGCCCGTTCCTGGCCCCGGCGCGCAAAGGCATTCACGACGCCAAGTTGTTTCGCCTGCCCGATGCCAACGACATGCTGGCGCTGACTGCCGGCAACCGTGGCGTGGTGATGCTGACGCTTGCACCTGAGCAAGTATCACTCGACACCATCCGCCAGTTCAGCCAGGCGGGCGTGGTTGTCGTTGCGGGCCATACCGCTGCCGACTACACGACGGTTCGTGCTGCGCTCGACGCGGGTATCAGTGGCTTCACGCATCTGTACAACGCAATGACTCCGCTGGGCAGTCGCGATCCTGGCGTGGTGGGTGCAGCGCTCGACGATCCCCATAGCTGGTGCGGCTTGATTGCCGATGGACACCATGTGCACCCGGTTGCCTTGCGCATCGCCATTGCCGCCAAGGCGCGCGGCAAGAGTGTGCTGGTTACCGACGCCATGCCTCCGGTCGGTTCGGACAATCCGAGTTATGTATTGAATGGCGAGACCATTACCGCGCGTGATGGTGTTTGTCAGAGTGATGCCGGTGTGCTCGCCGGCTCGGCGTTGGATATGGCCAGTGCCGTGCGTTATGCGGTGCAGACGATCGGGCTGCCGCTGGCTGAAGCGTCGCGCATGGCCAGTAGCTATCCGGCGGCCTGGATTGGGCGCGATCGGGTGCAAGGGCATCTGGTTGCGGGGCAGCGGGCGGATTTTGCGGTGGTGGACGATGGGGTTGTTGTGCGGGAGACCTGGGTCGGCGGCATGGTTTATCCGGTCGGCTGATCCCGCTACGGCTTCCCCCTATTTCGTCGTTCCGGCGTAGGCCGGAACCCACTCCTCAATGTCTCCGCTTGCGAAACGTTATCTGACGAGCGAAAGACTACGCGAGTAGATTCCGGCCTACGCCGGAATGACGAGTGGGTAGGAATGCGGCGAGATGTGAAGTGCGCGCCACTCGTTACTCGCTCCTTCCCACTCACTCCTTACTCCTCATCACTCACTCCTACTCATACACATGCAACTTCTGAAATATCCACGCATGGTATGACTCCAGCAGACCCGGCTCCTTGCAGTCGCTGTAGGTTCCCTTGCACCGATCACGTAACGCGATGGATGCCGAGAAATAGGGATCGGCCGGCAGGCCTGCTGCCTGCAGGACCATCGTCGGCAGGTATGCAATGTCCAGTACCGGATATGTCGGCACCACGGGACCTTCGAAGTTGCTCTTGAGCATGTAGTACGTGAGGTAGTTCTGTACCGATTGCGCACCCTCTGGCACGTTGCGTCCCATCTCGCGGATGACACCACTGAATGACGGCTGGTGATCGCCGAAGTGCAGGATCAGGGTCGGCTCGGGGCGCGCCAGGAACTCGTGTTCCAGCTGCGTCATGGCGGTATCCGAATCGTGCAGGCGGGCCAGGTACGTGACCATGTTCAGTGCCTGCTTGTCCGGCAGGTTCTTCAACGGGTTCTGGCTGAAAGGCAGCGGCAGCGTGGAGAGTGGATCGGTGTCGTGCGGACCGTGCTGGTTGAGTGTCAGCACCATCACGTACACCGGCTGGCCGGGCTTCTTGACCTTGGCGTAGGCTCGCTTGACCGCGTCGAACATCTGCGCGTCGGTTTCCTCCCATTCGTCAAGCTTTAGATCCTGCGCGTCGAAGAACCGGTCGAAGCCGTAGGCTTTATATGCGTTGCGACCGTTGAGGAAGTTGCCGTTGGTCGGATAGACCGCGATGGTGAGATAACCCAGGCGCTGCAGTTGCAAGGGCAACGAGTCGCGCACGTGCGGCGCCAACACGTAAGGTGCGTACATACCGGCCGGGCCGAAGATATCGTGCGGCATGCCGGTCAGCGCGGCGAACTCGCTCATCCAGGTGCCGCCACCCCAGGTATGCACGCGCATGAAGCCATGCGAACGTGTCTGTGCGTCGGCCTGAAGCATGGCCACGTGGCACTCAGGAACATCGCAGCCATGGAAGTACGACGGGTCGAAGGTACTTTCTTCCAGCACCTCGACGATATCCGGGTAGGTGGCCTTTGCCGCCACGCCCGGCGTACCGCTTGCCGTCGCGCTCCATACTTGCTCGGCATCGGATTCGCTCGACTGCGCCGGCAATTGCACGCCTGATTCGCTCAAGGTCACGAAGAAATTGGTGAGCTGCGCCGAGGCTTCATCGGAAAGCTTGTCCCAGATATCCCGTGCATGGACCACCGCGAAGGGGCCATTGGGCAGCAGGCAGATCCAGAACGCGGCGACGCAGGCGATAAAGCCACCGGCACGCCACATGCGCATCCGGCGCCCCAGAAGGTGCCAGTCATAGCGCCAGGTCAGCCACATCAACGGCGGTATGAGCAGGCAAGCAGCCACACTGACGCCGAACAAGTGCGGATAGTGCCGCAGGGTTTCCAGCAGGCTGGTGCGTGCGTAGTAGACGAAGTCGGCCGCCATCAACGGCGAATCGAGATAGCGCAGTTTCAATACCGACAGCACACGCAGCAACAGGAACAGCGCACCGCTGAGCACCAATGCTATAGCGATGCGACCGAATACAAACAGGAACGCGCCGAATGTGCACAGCATCAACGCCATGATGAAGCCGCGCTGCGGCCAACCGGGTTCGCCCATGGCGGCCCAGTTGACACAAAGCGCGAAGAACACGAGCGCGAACAGGCAGGCCGCGCTGCGTGTAGCGGCGCGAAACACGGATGGTTGCATCGGACGGTGAGCCCCTGTTCTCTAACATGTTGTAATGAAAGCGACATGTTAGCTGCGACAAGCCCAATCCAAGGGCAACGGATGGCATGACTCTCGGCAGGGTTCAGCCGCCGTTGCGCGTGAAATTTCATACCGATCTGCTAGCTTGCCCGGCTTGATACCCGTTCAGGAACGTCCCATGCCCTTGCGCTCCACCTTGATCCGGGCCGCCGTGCCCGCCGCCCTGGCCCTGGCCCTGCTTGCCGGCTGCGCCACCACCTCGCAGAAAAACGCTGCTGCCCCGGACGGCAGCCGGGCCCAGGTCGCGATCCTGGAAACCACCGATATCCATTCCAATGTGCTGAGCTTCGACTATTACAAGCTCAAGCCGGACACCGGCCTGGGTTACGAGCGTACGGCCACGCTGATCCGCCGGGCGCGCCAGCAATACCCCAATACCTTCCTGTTCGACAGCGGCGACACCATCCAGGGCAGCGTGCTGGCCGACTATCAGGCCCAGGTACAGAAGATCGGCTGCCAGGAGGAACTGGGGATCTACCAGGCCATGGATGCGCTCGGCTATGACGGCGGTACCGCGGGCAACCACGAATTCAACTATGGCCTGCCGTTCCTGTCGCAGGTGACCGGCACGCCGATGAATGTCGACGGCGGCCATACCGATCGCTGCGCCGGCCCGCATTTCCCGCTGGTCCTGTCCAATGTGTACAGCGCACGGGATGGCCAGCCGATCTTCAAGCCCTGGGCAGTGGTGGAAAAGACGATCCAGGTCGACACCCCCAATGGCAAGAAGCGCAGCGTCTCGCTGAAGGTCGGCATCATCGGCTTCACCCCGCCCCCCATCATGGAATGGGACAAGCAGAACCTGGCAGGCAAGGTCACCGTCACCGGTGTGGTCGAGGCCGCCAATAAGTACCTGCCCGAGCTGAAGGCGCAGCATCCGGACCTGATCGTGGCGATATTGCATGGCGGCCTCAACACCGACACATACACGTCCGAGATGGAAAACGGCGGCTGGTATCTGGCTGCCGTGCCGGGTGTCGACGTGCTGCTGCTGGGCCACTCGCATACGGAATTTCCGGGCCCGCATTACCAGGGCATGCAGGACGTCGATGCCAAGCGCGGCTTCGTGCGTGGCACGCCGGCGGTCATGGGCGGCTTCTTCGGCAAGGACCTGGGCGTCATCGACCTGGCCCTGGAGCAGCGCAACGGTCACTGGGTGATCGACAAGAGCAAGACGCATAGCGAAGTACGCCCGATCTGCCCGACCAAGACCGACTGCGTGCCGGCCGATCCGGCGATCGCGCCGCTGGTCGCCAAGGCGCACGATGCCGCCGTGGCCTACGTCAATACGCCGATCGGCGACTCCAAGGTCCGCATGAGCAGCTATTTCGCCGACCAGGGCAATATGACCGCGCTCGCCGCGATCAATGCCGCGCAACGCGAATACGTGACCGCCGAACTGCCACGCCAGCATCCGGAGCTGGCCAAGCTGCCGGTGCTTTCGGCGGCTGCGGCCTTCCGCACCGGCTTCGGCGGCCCGGACGATTACACCGACGTGGTGCCTGGGCCGATCACCCTGCGCAGTGCGGCCGATCTGTACTTCTATCCCAATACCTTGAACGCGGTGAAAGTCACCGGTACCGGGCTCAAAGCGTGGCTGGAGAAATCCGCTGAACGCTTCAACCAGATCGATCCGAGCAAAGCCGGCGAACAGGAGCTGATCGGCAAGAGCCTGGCCGGTTACAACTTCGACCAGATCCAGGGCGGCCTGCACTACGTGATCGATGTGTCCAAGCCGAAGGGCGAACGCATCAGCCACCTCACCTACAAGGGCAAGCCGGTCAAGCCGGAGCAGAATTTCATCGTCGCCACGAACAACTATCGCGCCAGCGGTGGTGGCAACTTCCCTGGCCTGGACGGCAACAACATCGTGCTGGCCGCGCCCGACGGTGCGCGCGAGATCCTTGCCAAATGGCTGCAGCAGCACAAGCAGATCAAGGCAAAAGACCTGGAGGCGACCTCCTGGCATTTCGCACCGCTGAAGACGCATGGCCCGGTCGTGTTCAAGACAGCCAGCGGCAAGCTGGATGTTGCGCGCGCCGCAGGGTTGAAGAACATCACCCTGATCAAGGACAACGGCGACGGCACGGCCACTTATGCGATCGACCTGAGTCACTGAACCCGCATCCCTTTTTGTTTGCATGCGAAGCGCCGGGTGATTGCCCGGCGCTTTTTTTGTGCCTCGAAAGCACATGCTGACTCGGTGTTCATTTGGCTTGTCTAAAAAAACATTGTCTTGACGCTCGGCTTTGCATGGTGATCGACGACGGCCGACTTATCTCCTGCTGCGAAAGGGCAAGCATGACCGCCACGCTGGATAGCCATGCCGCGCGTTGAACGCGCGTGGACATCGATATGCTTCGTCCTGGCGCTTTTCGCCAGCCCCTGCGTACAGGCGGCTGCCCGCCATGCACCCGTGCCCTCCCTGGTAGGAGCGCTGTTTGATTTCGCGTTTTTCTATCCGATCGTCATGGCGTTTTTCTGGATGATCGGCGGGATGTACTACTACCTGCGCCGGGAACGTGGCATGCCAACTCACGATGAGCCACCCCCGTTACGCGAGAGTCCCTTCGTCAGCATGCTGGTGCCTTGCTACAACGAGGCTGAACGTATCGGCGAGACCATCGCCGCCATCGCGGCACAGGCGTACCCCGATTTCGAAATCATCGCGATCGATGACGGCAGCGAGGACGATACGGTGGCGCGGCTGATCGAGCTGGTAGACCGGTTTTCGCAACTTCGCATCGTTCAGCTGAAGGAAAATCACGGCAAGGCGAACGCCTTGCGTATCGGTGCACTGGCTTCGCGTTCGGAATACCTGGTTTGCGTGGACGCCGATGCAATCCTGGACACACACGCGACGCGCTGGATGGTCGGCCATCTGATCGATGGACCACGCGTAGGCGGCGTCACCGGCAACCCGCGCGTGCGCAATCGCACGACCCTGCTGGCACGCATGCAGGTGGGAGAGTTCTCCGCCATCATCGGCCTGATCAAGCGCGCGCAGCGCGTCTATGGGCAGCTGTTTACCGTATCGGGAGTGATCTGCGCCTTTCGCAAGACCGCCTTGAATCGCGTCGGCTTCTGGTCCGATCGCATGGTGACTGAAGACATCGACATCTCCTGGCGCCTGCAATTGGACGGCTGGGATATTCGCTACGAGCCCAACGCCCTGTGCTGGATCCTGATGCCCGAAACGCTCGGTGGCTTATGGAGCCAGCGCCTGCGGTGGGCCCGCGGTGGCGTCGAAGTCTTGCTCAGCCATGGCCGCAGCGTGTTGACCTGGCGCAAACGGCGGATGTGGGGCGTGCTGTTTGAGTACATCGCCAGCCTGGCCTGGGCCTATGTGATGCTGGCATTGATCGTTCTTTGGCTGCTCGGCAATTTCATGCCGCTACCGCCTTCGCTCCATGTCGATACGATCCTGCCCCGCTGGCACGGCGTGGTGCTGACGACGGTATGCATGCTGCAATTCTTTACCAGCCTGCTGATCGAACGGCGCTACGAGCGCCCGCTGGCACGACACTTTTACTGGATCATCTGGTATCCGCTGGCGTTCTGGGCCATCGGCATGCTGACCTCCGTCGTCGCGTTGCCGCGTACGCTCGCCAGCCGCCGCGACCAACGTGCTCGCTGGACCAGTCCGGACCGAGGTGTGCAATGACACCACCATTGATCGACTGCCCTGATCGTCTGACCCGGCTGCGGCGCAACCTGTATCGCGCGATAGCGCTTGCCGCATGGCTCGTCTATGCCTATCTATGGGTACCGCTGCTGACCTTTCTGGCGTGGCTGTTGGGAGTTCGCACAGCGTATGAACGCCTGTATATCGATGAACATGCGATCGATCCCTTCATTATCGCTGCGTTGCCAGTGATAGCCCTGATCTGCGCGATCGTGTTGATCGGCTGGGCCGAGTACAACCGTTTCCGCTTCAGCGACGCCGACCGCCGCAGGCGTCGGCGCGATGTCGATGAGACGGCCGTCGACAATCGCCTGGGTGCCGACCATGTACTCGGCGATTGCTTGCGCCAACACCGCGTTATTCGCGTGGTGTTGGACGAGGCTGCAATACCTGTCCAGGTCGAGGTATTGCGGAGTCGCTGAGACAAGAGGCAAGTTTTTGCGATACCTTTCGATGCCTATGCAACCACGCCTGCATGCGTGGTTGTGGTATCTATAAACCGATGGAATAACACGCACACACGGACGCCACATGCTGAACAGGGGGGCATGTCTTTCGATGGCGCGGGCATCGCACAGGTTCCACATCGGCAGCCATGGGCTGCGTGCGGTGCTGCTCGTTATAGCCACGACGCTCCTTTTCAGCGTGAACATGAGCTACCGCGCGGATTTTTTCGGAGTGCGGGCCATGGCGTCGCTGGCGCACCTGGCCACCGGGCTCCTGGTGGCGTGCGCGCTGGCCTACCGCGAAAGGACGCCGCTGAAAATCTGCCTCATCACCATGTCCGCCTGCTGGCTGGCGCGCATGCTGCGCACCGAGCCGGGAGAAATCGTGCCCTGCCTGATGGGGCTGCTATTGGCATGGGGCGTGTACTGGCTGATGCTGTGGATGCGCCGCTTCGTCTATGCCGGCGATGCGGGCAGCACGGCGTTTGGCGCACGGCATATGCTGCGCTTTCTGTTCGCCACCTTGTGGGTACTACCCGGCTTCTACGCGTTGGGCAACCTGATGCTGGTATCGCCCCTGCATGCGCTTAACTGGGGGGCGATAGCAAGCGATACAGTGCAGGTGTTTTTCGCCAAGTTCTTCGGCGTGCTGATTCTTGCGCTGCCGATCATCATGCTTGATGCACGAGGCGCTTCGGCCAACAGGCCATGGTGGCAGCGCCCCATCCCATGGCAGCCCGTACTGCTGGGCGTGCTGGTACCGGCGCTGGTACTGAAGGTCGCCACGCAGTGGCACCTGGATGTCGAAAATACGCTGGAGACGTTGCTGCAGAACCGCCTGCTGATCGCCGTGCTGGTGGTGTGGGCCTCGTTCAAGCTACCGCTGCGCTGGAGCATGACGCTGCTGGTGCTGGTGGAATTCAGTTTTGCCACTGCGTTGTCCCGGCATGTCGATCGCTCCAGCGAGTTGCCCGACATGCTGGATCTGGTCCGCATCGCATTGGAGTGCATGACGCTGGAGCTGATGGTCCTGCTGCTTTATCTCTACAGCAGCGAGCGCGATATCGCGTTGGCGCAGTACCAGCAGGCCAGCCTGATCGAGCCCCTGAGTGGCCTGCCCAATCTCTCGGCGCTGCGTTACCGGCACGGACATCGCACCGATATGTCGTTGGGCTTTCTGATCCTCGATCGCGCGGAAAAGGTATCCGCCAGTTTTGGCCTACAGGCGCAGGCGGCCATGAGCAGCTGGGTCGCCGCGCAGCTGGAAGATATCGCCGAGGTCTTTCATATCGGCACCGGCCAGTTTGTCGTGCTGCTGCGTCACCATGACACATCGTGGGATAGCGTCCTGCACCGCCTGCAGCAACAGGAGTTCCGATGGCAGGAACGGCGCTTTCATGTGCTGCCTTATCTGGGCGTGACCGAACCGGCGCTGGCACATGCCACACTCGATACACGCATCACGCTGGCCTCCGACGCCGCCATCGAGGCGCGCACGCGTGGCGAGTCGCAAGTGCAGCTGACTCGTGCCGCCTCGCGTTCCGATCCACGCGAACAACACAAGCGCACGCTCGAATTGTCGACCACGGTGCTTTCGCGTATCCGCGCGATGGAAGTGGAGTTGTATCTGCAACCCTTCGTGCCGCTGTCGGAAGCCGCCGCCAGTGCCAACATCAATGGCGAATTGCTGTGCCGCCTGCGCGATCGCGATGGGCGCATCATCATGCCGCATCTGTTCGTCGAGCAACTCCAGGCGGATCGACGCATGGCCGAACTGGACCTCGCCATGGTTCGGCAGCTCAATCGCTGGCTGCATGAGCACGAAGCACAGATTCCCGGCATCGGCCGCTTCTGCATCAATCTTGCCGGGCAGTCGCTTGCTTCACGCGGCTTTGCCCGGGAGCTGTTCGCACAACTGGACAGCTTCATACTGCCGGCCGACCGCCTGTGCTTCGAGGTCACCGAAACGGCGGCGATTGCCTATCAAGCCGAATCGCTGAGTCTGTTCGAGCAATTGCGCGAACGTGGCTGTCATATCGGCATCGACGATTTCGGTGTCGGCTTCCAGTCGTTCGAGCGCCTTAAACAGATTCCCGCTGATGTGATCAAGATCGACGGTAGTTTCGTGCGCGATATGACGCGCTCGGCGTATGACTTTGCCGTCGTGCGCGCCACCGTCATGATCGCGCAGGAGCTCGGTGCGCAAACAGTTGCCGAACATGTCGCCGATGCCGACACCGCGGAGGCATTGCGCGCCTTGAATGTGGACTGGGCGCAGGGATTTTTCTTTGCAACGCCACTGCCGATCGACGAAGCCATCAGGCGGGTCAACGAAGCGGCGATGATCTAGGCATAAGAAAAAAGCCCCGCGATCGATCGCGGGGCCTTGGTATGCAGCCATGCTGCCCTGGGGCAGCGACAAGACTTAACGCTTGGCTTTCTTGCGCGTCGCCTTGGTGGCCTTTTTGGCAACCCGCGTCTTCTTGGCCGGTGCCTTTGCCTTGGTGGCGCCTTCGATCAAGAAGCTGTCGATGCTGGTGCCACGACGCTTCAGGGCATGGGCCAACCACAGCGGCTGGCGACCACGACCGGACCAGGTTTCGGCCGGATTTTCCGGATTGCGATATTTCGGGGCAACCGACGAACGCTTGCCCGTACCTTTCCCGGTACGTCCACGGGTGGGGTATACGTCAGCGAGCGTCAGCCCACTATTGCCCAACAGCGCGTCGATCTTCTTCCGGACGTCCTGAATGTGGTTGGCCCGAGCTTCGTGCATCTGCGATTCCGCGTTGGCGATAAGCGCCTGGAGCTGGGAGGGCGAAAGGGACTTCAGATCAATAGCCATGGATATTCCTATGGTGTTTTTAAAATTTGCCTGGTTGAGGTTGCCAAAACACGGCAAGTAAAACCAGGGTGAGATTGCAACTAATGTGTCAGTTTAGACGCACTCGACATATGTAGAAGTATTTGTCGGCCTCTAAAGGTTGCAAATGAACCTGTTGACTGCACCGCAGCATCGCACCTAATGTCGGCAACATGACGCCGATCAGCCTGCTATCCAGCACGCCTATCGTCCTGGCAACAACCGCCGGGACCGTCATTACGTCCGCCTCCACGACCACTATTACCACTACCGGAACCAGGTCTGGGCGGATGTCCGTGCGCGAATAGAGCAATACCGCAACGGTCCCGCCCTCACAAGAGGCGGGCCGGCATACTCCGAACCGCCTACACATGAAGACGGGACCCCCTATCTTAAGGAGGTCATCGTGAACGTGTGTCTTTCACCATCCGCTAAAGAACCCTCGCTTCCGCCACATGGCGCAGCGCTGTCGGCGATACCCGCCCGTCGCCGCGTGCTGGCCGTGGGCCTGATCGGTCCCGGCCGCGTCGGCAGCGCACTGCTTACCCAACTGCGTACCGCGCAGCCGCGCCTTGCCGGTACGGGACTGGACTTGAAGCTTTGCGGCGTCGCAGCCAGTAAACGCATGTGGCTCGATAGCGACGACCCCGATCTCAATACCCGGCATGATGGCGCGCAAACCTGGCGACCAGCCGACCTGCACGCTTTCGCCGAACACGTGCGCGGCATGGACGGCCGACATGCACTGCTGATCGACTGCAGCGCCAACGACCATGTCGCCTCCCATTACGCCAATTGGTTGGCTTCGGGCGTGCATGTGGTAACGCCGAACAAATTGGCCGGCAGCGGCCCGCTGGACCGGTGGCAGGCCATTCGCAGCGCCTGTCGCGCAGGGTCGCGCTTTCGTTACGAAGCCACCGTATGCGCCGGCCTGCCCGTCGTGCAGACCCTGCGCGACCTGCTCGATACCGGCGATCGACTGCTCGCCGTCGACGGGATGTTTTCCGGAACCCTGGCGTGGCTATGCAATCAATACGACGGCAGTCGGCCATTCTCGGCGCTGGTGAAGGAGGCCCATGCGCTTGGATACACCGAGCCTGACCCGCGCGACGACCTGTCCGGCCGCGACGTTGCCCGTAAGCTGGTGATCCTGGCGCGTGAAGCGGGCTGGCAACTTTCACTCGAAGATATCGACGTGCAAAGCCTTGTTCCCGTAGCTGTCGCCGACCTGTCGCTGGACGACTTCATGCAACGCATGAGCGAGCTCGACGCCCCGATGGCAGCGCATCTGGCCGCTGCTCGTGCACACAACGGCGTATTGCGCCATGTAGCCAGCCTCGATGCACAAGGCAAAGCCAAGGTGTCACTTTGCGTGCTGCCAGCCGCTCACCCCTTTGCGCATACACGCTTAACCGACAACGTCGTACAGTTCACCACCCAGCGCTACCACGACAATCCCATGTTGGTGCAGGGGCCCGGTGCAGGCCCCGAAGTCACGGCTGCCGGCATCTTTTCGGACTTGCTGCGTATCGCCGACACGCTGGAGTTCAGGCCATGAATGCACAATTGGAGCTCTCTCGGAGGCGCGCAATTCCAGCCATGCAAGTAGCTCAAGCCATTGCCTATGCCAGCGTCGGCAACATCGGCGTCGGTTTCGACATCCTGGGACACAGCCTGGCGGGTGCCGGGGATCGTGCCGAGGTGCGGCGCATCGCCGAACCAGAGGTGCGCATCACTGCCATCCACGGCGCACGCGACCCGTTGCCGACCGAGGCACGCGCCAACACCGCCGGCGCGGCTTTGCTCGCCTTGCGCAAGGCCCTGGGCCTGGCCCATGGCTTCGAACTGGTGCTCCACAAGGGTATCGCGCTGGGTTCGGGCATGGGTGGCTCGGCGTCTTCCTGTGTGGCCGCGCTGATCGCCGCCAATGCCCTGCTCGACCGACCCTTGCCGCGCGAAGCACTGTACGGTTTTGCGCTGGAAGGTGAAGCGGTGGCAAGCGGTGGCCGGCATGGCGACAACATCGGCGGCATGCTGCTTGGCGGCCTGGTCCTGGCCACCCGCGACCGGATGGTACGCATACCGGTGCCCGCCGAGTGGTACTGCGCACTGGTACATCCGCACGTAGTGCTGGAAACCCGCAAGGCGCGGGCTGCCCTGGCCGGCGACTATGCATTGTCGGAATTTGTCGCGCAGAGCGCCAACCTGGCCCTGGTCATGGCCGGCTGCTATCGCGGTGAAGCAGCCCTCGTGCGCGATGGCCTGAAAGATGTCCTGATCGAGCCACGGCGCGCATCGCTGGTACCTGAGTTTGCCAAGGTGAAGCAGGCAGCACTCGATCATCACGCCCTGGGTGCAAGCATTTCCGGTGCGGGTCCAAGCGTGTTCGGTTGGTACGAAAACCGCGGTGACGCCCAGGCCGCTGCTGCGGCCATGTCTGCCGCTTTTGCCCGGGCAGGCTTGCAGAGCGATGCTTTCGTGTCGCCTATCGACGGACCGGCGGCGCATCTTTTGGAGGAAGGTAGGGACGCATGAGCGAGCCATTGCTCTTTCACAGCACGCGCGGCGCCGCTTCGGCAACGCTTGAACAGGCGATCAGCGCGGGTCTCGCCCCCGATGGGGGCCTTTACGTACCTGAAGCCCTGCCCCGCCTGAGCATCGAGGCATTCGCCGACGCCGACACATTGGCCAATGTCGCCACCATACTGCTGGAACCGTTCTTTGCCGGCAGCACGCTGGCGGGTGCGTTGCCGGCCATCTGCGCGGAATCGTTGAACTTCGATACGCCGCTGAAGCCACTCCGGCAGCGCGCAAATGGCTATGTGCTGGAGCTGTTTCACGGCCCCACTGCCGCGTTCAAGGATATCGGCGCACGTTTTCTTGCCGCATGCCTCGCACGCCAGCTGCGTAGCAAAGCTCCCCAACCGCTGCTGACTATCCTGGTCGCCACCTCCGGCGATACCGGGGCCGCGGTCGCGGCCGCGCTGCATCAGCAACCCGGCATCCAGGTGGTCATTCTCTATCCGGACGAACGCGTTTCACCGCGCCAGGCCCACCAGCTCGGCTGCTTTGGCGACAACGTGCAGGCACTGCGTGTCGACGGAACGTTCGATGATTGCCAGCGCATGGTCAAGGCCATGCTCGGTGACGCCGAATTGCAGGCGCAGCTGCCGCTATCGTCCGCCAACAGCATCAGCCTGGGCCGCCTGCTGCCGCAGATGAGCTATTACGCGCAGGCTTCGCTCGAGGTCTGGCGCGCGCATGGTACCGAAGCCAGTTTCATCATTCCGACCGGCAACCTCGGCAACGCGCTGGCCTGCGTCTGGGCGCGCGAAATGGGATTGCCCATCGGTTCGATTCATCTCGCCTGCAATGCCAACACCACCTTGCCCGACTATTTTTCGGGCGCCGACTATGCGGCCCATTCCACCATCGCCACCCTGGCCAACGCGATGGACGTCGGTGCCCCCAGCAATTTCGAGCGCCTGCGCTGGACGTTTCCGTACGACAACGAGCTGCGCGGGCAGCTGACCGCTTCGAGCGTGGACGATGCGACGATCCGCGAAACCATTACCCGCCATGCCAAGGGACACGACCACGTGTTCTGCCCTCACACCGCCACCGCCATGCATGTGCTGGACACGCTCCCCGACGACGGTTTGCCGCGTGTGGTAACCGCCACGGCGCATCCGGCCAAGTTCGAGACCGTGTTGGAGCCGCTGCTTGGCTTTTCGCCAGACGTACCGGGGCCATTGGCAGCGATGCTTTATCGATCGGCCAGCGCCGAGGCGATCGCCGCCGACGAGCACGCACTGAAAGACTGGCTGCTGCGGGAGACGTCGGATCTAACGCGGGCGTGAGGAGCGAGTGGGCACGCGCTTCTCCATCGAGGCACCCGAATCCGGCAAAATATGAGAAAGCGAGGGCAATCTCGCTCGGGAGCCCATGAGGATGTCCTCACCAAGAACGAGGCCGGCCGCGCGTGCGCCGCAGCGCAAGCGCGGCCATGAACGAGTAGCGTCCCTGCTGTCGGCTGCAGCCGAAACCTTCGTCGAAAAAGGCTACGAAGCGGCGACGATGACCGAAATCGCGGCACGAGCAGGTGCCTCGATCGGTTCGCTGTACCAGTTTTTCCCGACCAAGGAAGCGGTAGCTCAAGCGCTGATGGGCGGCCACGCCGAAGCGTTGTACGCCAAGATCGGCCAGCTGACCGAACGGGCTGCCCAATGGGGCGACGAAGAACTGGCAGGGCAGTTGATCCGCCTGTTCGTCGATTTCCGTCGGCGGCAACCCTCGTTCGTGGTGCTCACCGAAGTGCCCGCATCGGTTCCCCAGGGCGAGGCGCTGACAATACGCATGCGTATCCGCGACGAGCTGATCACCCTGCTCGGTGGCCGGTATCCCAACCTGCCGGCCGCACAAGCCCGCGCCGGCGCCACCGTGGTGCAGTACATGATGAAGGCCGCGGTCGCCCTGCATGCCGAAACCGCGTCGACAGCCCGAACAGCCGCGCAAGCTCAGCTTCGCCGCAGCCTTCAGTTGTACCTGGACGATCTTGCGAATACCTGACTAGGCACACCTGCTGAAGCGTCCAGACATCTGGACGTCCAAACGTCCAGAGCGTCGCATTTTCCTGGATCGATAGAAAATTTCAAACGAAACTGTTGACATGCCTTGTGGCCCCCCGTTAGGGTCAACGACATGCCGCAGCGCAACAGCCACCTTCACGTCACCGAAAAGATCCGTCTCCTGACGGCTCCGGGACGCTTGCAGGTCCACGGCAACCTCCTTCTTACCCTCGTACTCGTACTCCTTATTATCAACGGAGGTGCGGGCTGAGGGCGCGTGTCCAGGTAAAGCAGAACTAACCTGAACCACCCGAAGAACCCCGCACCGGCAACGGAGCGGGGTTTTTTGTTGCCCTCGGCGACGCATCCAAAGCG
>Ga0105240_10000622_pt1 | contig 65686 bp, 45 predicted proteins | sample KBSC54metaG_FD_80426 | JGI IMG/M metagenome (GOLD analysis project Ga0105240, IMG submission 80426) | Corn rhizosphere microbial communities from Kellogg Biological Station, Michigan, USA - KBS C5-4 metaG | ecosystem: Host-associated > Plants > Roots > Rhizosphere > Soil | place: Michigan, USA... | reverse complement strand
GAGTGAGGTGGTCGTGAACGTCGCGACGCCGCTGGTGAGAGTACCGGTTCCGAGGGCGGTCCCGCCGTCATTAAACGTTACGGTGCCGGTTGCCGTGGAGGGCGATACCGTGGCGGTCAGGGTCACGCTTTGGCCGAAGGTGGTGGTGCCGGCCGATGAGGTCAGAACGGTAGTTGTTGCCGCTTTGTTGACAGTCTGGACGAGCGTCGCGGACGTGCTGGTGGCATCGTTCGTGTCGCCGCCGTACGCGGCGGTCAGCGAGTGAGCGGCAGCGGAGAGTGAGTTGGTCGTGAACGTCGCGACGCCGCTGGTGAGAGTACCGGTTCCGAGGGCGGTTGCGCCGTCATTAAACGTGACCGTGCCGGTTGCCGTGGACGGCGACACCGTGGCGGTTAGGGTCACGCTTTGGCCGAAGGTGGAGGTGCTCGCGGACGAGGTCAGGACGGTAGTTGTCGCGATTCGGTTGATGGTCTGAGTAAGTGAAAGGGACGTGCTGGTGGCGTTTGTGGCATCACCGCCGTAGACAGCTACGACCGAATGAATTCCCGCTGCAAGCGAGGTTGTAGTGTATGTGGCGAATCCACCGGCTATCGTCCCGGTGCCAAGAGTGGCGGAGCCATCCAAAAATGTCACGGTGCCGGTCGCGAATGACGGTGAAACGGTGGCGGTGAAAGTTACGCTCTGGCCAACAGCGGACGTGCTGCCCGACGAGGTCACGGATGTTGTGGTGGGCGCCTTGTCTACCCGTACCGTAACGACCGAAGAACTGCCTGGGGCATCAAAGGAATCGCCACCGTAAGTGGCAGTCAGGGCGTGCGTGGAAACGGACAGCGCGGACGTGCTGAAGGTGGCGGTTCCGCCGCTGAGCATGCCGGTGCCGATGGCCGTCACGCCGTCATTGAACGTCACGGTACCGATGGCGGAAGATGGTGAGACGACGGCGGTCAGGGTAACGCTTTGACCGAAGGTGGACGTGCCCGCGGACGACGTCAACCCGACGGCGGTCGGCATTTGGCCGACCTGCTGCGCCAAAAGGTTCGAGGAACTGCCGGTATATCCGGCGTCGCCGCTGTAACTCGCTACGATCGAGTGGGAGCCGAGCGTCAGCGCGGAGGTTGTCACGGTCGCGATGCCGCCGGTAATGCTGGCCGACCCAAGCGAGACTTCACCTTCCCTGAAAACTACACTCCCGGTTGCCGACGATGGGTTCAGTGTCGCGGTGAAAGTAACGGCGCCGCCCAGTACAGAAGGATTAGCCGACGACGTTAGCTGTACGCTGCTGGGCGCTTGTGTTACGGATTGGGTAATGACGGGCGACACACTGGTCGAATTCGTGGCGTCCCCACCGTAGACGGCAATGATAGGGTGCGATCCGGCGTTTAATGGCGCCGTGAATACCGCGGCGCCACCGGTAAGAACTGCGCTTCCCAGAGTCACAGTTCCGTCTTTGAAGATCACCGAACCTGTGCCTGCCGGAGAGACGCTGGCGGTGAAGGTGACGTTCTGGGCGTGTATCGACGGGTTCGGCGTGGCGGTCAGCGAGGTGGTTGTGGGAGACGCGAGGTCATAGAGAGAGAAGTTATCGAAACCGAGCACGGGTCCGTTCGCGTATAGCCCGGTTTGACCGGCGAGGAACGCGGAGGACGTAATGCTGGTGAGCGGCGTGTTTGAGCCATCCGCGAATACCGTGTAGAGATTGCCCGAGACGACGATGTCGAACGTATGCGGTCCAGGAGAAATCGCAGTCTGGCCCAGAGGACTTCCGTAGATGCCGGATTGCGCGACGTTGAAAAACACGTCGTTTTGGGATGGCCGGATGACGAATAGAACGCCGGTTCCGGGAGTGTTCGATGCCCTGAGCCAGACGCCGCCTTCGCCGACAGCGGTGGTATCCACTTGCACCGTGAAATTCGTGAGTGAGAATGGCAGGAACGAGTGGGCGCCCGGTGTGACCGATGGATTGTATACCCCGCTCGAAACGGTCCATGACCCGATTTCGTTGCCCCAGAGAGGATCCGCCACTACGCTGAACGCATCGGAGAAGATCAGATGGCGCACGGCCTGAAGCAAAACAGCGGAAGTACCGGGACTGTTGTTGGTATCGCCCGCAAACGCCGCGGTAAGCGAGTGGACGCCGACGGAGAGGCTAGAGGTGGTGAAGGTCGCGACGCCGCTGATGAGCGTACTCGCGCCAAGGACTGTCGCTCCGTCGTTGAAAGTAATGCTCCCCTTGGCTGTCGCGGGCACCACGGTTGCGGTGAGTGTGACGGCGTCACCGATGCCGGATGGATTCGGCGCCGCTGTCAGATTGACGGATGTCGTGCCCGCACTCACCGTCTGGGATAAACCGGGCGAAATGCTGCCCGCAAAATTGGTGGTACCGGTATAGGCGGCCGTAACGGTGTGAGCACCCGCGGAGAGCGAAGAGATAGCGAGTGTTGCAACGCCCCCTGAAATGATTCCGGTCCCGAGCAGCGATGAACCCTCGATGAATGTCACAGAGCCGGCGGCGCCCGAAGGAGTGACAGTGGCAGTAAAAGTAACCAGTTGCCCGGCTGGCGACGGGTTCAGGGACGACGAAATGCTGGTTGAGGTCGGGATGGGGCTGATTACCTCGGTCAGCATGGGAGAAGTGCTGGAGGTGAAAACCGGATCGCCACTATAGACGGCGGTGAGGGTGTGGGACCCCGCGTTCAATGTAGAAACGGGAAAGCTTGCGCTTCCCCCGGAAAGACTCACGATCGCTAACGTGGCGGACCCGTCGTTAAACGATATAGTGCCGGTTGCTCCCAGGCAACTGACGGTACTCGTCAGATTAACGGTCTGGCCCGCGGTTGCGGGATTCAGCGAGGAAGTGAGTGTGGTCGTGCATGCGCCGGGCGCGGGCGCCGTCACACTGAGGTTTATCGGGACAACGTCAGCGAAGTTCGCAGCGGTCGCAGAGCGGGCGGCGATATATCCCGTATAGTTGCCGATGGGCAAAGAAGCGGGATTGATATTTAACGCGGGGCTTGCGGGAGTGCTGCCGCCGGATGCGGAAAGAGAAGCGCCGGGTATGCCAGAAGTGTAGGCGGTAAACGGCAGTAAGCCGGTGGTAGATCCGATTGTTAATGGGACGGAGGGGGCCGGTGAACCTGGCGAGTAAGTGATATTGATCGGTTTCGGCAAGATACTCAAAGCCGGGGCTTCGCCAGCCGGGTTATCTATGGTGATTTCAAGAAATTTATTGATTGTGGCGGTCGTGCTGTCGGTAAGAGTTACCGCGACGATGTAATTCCCCGCCACGGTTGGAGTGCCCGACAACAAGCCGGACGTTGATAACGTGAGGCCGACGGGCAGAAAGTAAGAGGACTTTTGATAAGTAACGGTATACGGCGCAACGCCTCCGGACGGGACGAGGCTGACTGAATAGGGGGTTCCGGTGATTCCGGCCGGAATCGTATCCGGAGTGAGGCGCAAGGCGGACACGTTAAGAGGGCTCGGCAGAGTCCAGTGCTGGCCGCTGTTGTCCGCGACTGTGAAGGTTGAGGTAAAGGCGCCGGCGGTGGTGGGCACGCCTGAAAGATAGCTGCTGAGCCCACCAGAGCCGCTGCCAATGGAAAGGCCTGGCGGCAAGCCAGTAGCGGTCCATGTATAGGGCGGTACGCCACCCGAGGCGTAGCGGTCCAGAGCGAGAAAATAGGGCATTCCGACGGAGGCTGTGGAGATTCCATTGTCACCAGGGGAAATGAGCGGCGCATGAACCCCGTTTGGGGTGATTACAAGCGTTTGAGCAAAGCTAATGCGCCGGGCGCCGTTTGCGTCCGTCACGACAGGTCTGATGAGAAATGAGCCGGCGATTGCGGGAGTGCCGGAAAGGACGCCTGAAGAACTGAGACTTAGCCCCGGCGGCAACGGATCGTAGAGCGATTCCACAAAGGTGTAGGGAGGCGTTCCGCCAGCCGCAAAGAACGATTGTGAGTAGGAAACTCCGACCTGAGCGGGAAGGAGGAACAACGGCACCGGAGAGGCTTCCGAGGGGGACACAATTTGTTCAGAACCGATAATCTCTGTGAACGTGTGATCGGCGAAATTCGCGGAGTTCGCCGAGTCAGTCGCGCGAACGGTATAGGTGTATGTGCCGGCAGCGGTGGGCGCGCCCGCGAGAATGGTGGAAGTGCCCGAGGAATCGAGCGAAAGGCCGGGCGCGAGGGCTCCGGACACGAGCGACCATGTGTATGTGGAAGATCCGCCGCCGGTTTGGAAAGTCTGGTTTGGCTCGAAGCCCCGGGTCAGGAAGGCGTAGTTAATGTTGTTGACATACAGGCCCGAGGTGTTTGTGGAGAGCAGGGTAATCTGCTTTGTGTAACCTGCTCCGCCGGCGTCGAGCACTCTAACGTTTGAGACGTAGGCGCCGGTGCTTGTTGGCGTACCGGAGATTAAGCCCGAGGGGGAGATGGTGAGCCCCGGAGGCAGCACTTCCTGCCCATAACTGATGGGGGTCATGGTGAAGGTATAGGGCGCGGCGCCGCCTTCGGCGGTCAATTGTGCGGAGTAGGGCGTGCCGATGATGGCATTTTGCGGATTTCCCTGGACCAGGTTAACGGGCGTCACGGTCAGCGTGTAGGGGCGGGAAATCTGCGAGCCGGCGGCATCTGTGAGCAGAAGAGTGAAGTTATACGTTCCGGCCAGCGTGGGTTGCCCGAAGAGCGACGTTGTGCCGGGCTGGACGTTTGGCAAAAGAGAGGCCGGCAGAAGGCTCAGGCCGGGAGGCAGCGCAGAACCGGGAGCCAGTGTCAATGTGTTCGGCGCCACGCCGCCGGAGCCGGCAAAGCTCACGTTGTAAATGCTGTTGAGAACGGCATCCGGCAGTGTAAGCAGACGCGAATCGTTATTCAGGGTGAGCCCGAGGCTGAGTTGACCCGCGTTCGCGTACCGAACCTGCAGGTAATAGCTCTGGCTGACCGTGGAAGAGCCGTCGCTTGCGGCGACAGTGATGAAAAATCGATTGGGACTGTTGTTCGTAAGCCCGGTGATTACTCCGGTTGAAGACATCACGATGCCGCTCGGAAGCCCGGTAGCCGTCCACGTAAGCGAGCCCAACCCGCCGGAAGATGTCATCGTATAGCTGTACGGCGTACCTGTAATGGCAGGCGGGAGGATTAGCGGGCTTGTGATGCTGATAGTGGAAATTCGAAGCTGGAACTGCGTTGTATTGGACGCGACTGAGTCGCTGGAGGCGATGTTGAAGGTATAGGTGCCGGGAGTAGTGGGTGTGCCGCTGAGGCGTCCGCCCGAAGAAATGGAAAGCCCGGGCGGAAGGGCGGAGCCGGGCGCAAGCGCAAAGGTAACGGCGCTGGGCCCGAAGACATAAATCTGTTGCGCATAAGGCACGGACACGGAGCCGTCATGCAGCGTTGTGACAGCGGGAGAAGTGAAGCCCGGGGTAACGATCGTATAGGTTCGCTGGCCGGATACTCCTTTTGCGTCGGTGGCCTGAAGCGTGAACGTGAACGAACCAGGAGTTTCCGGCAGTATATAAAGAGCGTAGGAAAAATTGGCAATTGTAGTGACGGAGTTCCCCTGCAGGAGCGTGAATCCGGCGGGAAGCGCGGTAAGGGGCACGATCGTATAGGGGGCGGTGCCGCCGCCGGGCGTGATATTGGCTATCACGGGACTACCTAGAAACACATTCGTGGTAAGTGAAGGCAGTGAGACGGTGGTGCCGGCGTCCGACGATGCGGCGATGGTCAAATTCGAGGCAAGCGCGTTCCCGAGACTATCGGTGACGCTCAGGATTTGAGAAATGCTTCCGGTATTTGTTGGCGTTCCGGTGACGATACCGGTGGATCCATTCAGGGCGAGACCGGGGTAGACGGGGTTATCAGCGGAAGACCAGGCGGTATAGTTTCCGCTGCCGCCGATGACGAGCAGCGGTTGGCCGCTAACGGGAAGCGGAGTTCCGCTGATGAGAGTGGTCCCGCTGACCGGCAAATTGTTGTAATCGAGGTTCATCGGCGAAACGGTCCAGATGAACGCTTTGGTTGCGGTGCGCGATGCGGCGTCCGTTACCTGAACGGTGAAGTTAAACGTGCCCTGTTGCCTGGCTCTTCCCGCGAAATAGTAAGCGCCGGGGACGAGGCTGGCCGCCAGAATTTCCCCCGGACCCTGAACGGACGTCCCGGGCGGCATTGTGCCGGACTGAAGCGAAAAAATGTAGGGAGGGGTGCCTCCTGAGGCCGTTAATTGAGTACTGGCGACGCCGTTGATAGTGATGGTGCTGGTTATATTCGTCGTGATGGAGAGAGCCTGAACGGTAGCCGGGGGCGCGATCAGAGAGAAAACTTTCGACGCCGTTCCGTTGGTTCCCGTGGCGGTTACCGTGAAGGACGTGCTCAACAGGCTGGCGCCGAAGGGCGTCCCCGTGAGTACCCCGCTTGAACTGAGAGAGAACGGAGACGATAAATTGCTGGCGGTCCAGACGCAATTGACGCATCCGGGGGAGGTAAAAGTGTGCGTATAGGCTGAACCGAGCGTCGCGAAAGGAAGGACACCGGCATCTGAGATCGCGAATGGGTCAACGGTCAATGTATATGTGTAGTTGAAGGCGGGTCCGCCTGCCGCGTCGGCGATGGTTACCGTTACGCTGAACGATCCCGCCGTGGCTGGCGATGTTGCGCTCAACACGCCTGTGCCCGCATTGAAGCTGAACTCGCCGGCCCTCAAACCTGAGGCGGACATTGTGTATGCTCCGCTGCCACCCGCGGGAGTGAACGTGTACGAATAGGCGGCGCCGACGGTCGCTTTGGGCAGGCTCGTCTGATCGAGCATGATAATGGGCGAAACCACCATGGAAACAGACCGGTCGAATGTGGCGCCGAGAGCGTCAGTAACGGTGATGGACGAGTTGTAGGTACCGGCGGCCGTGGCGACGCCAAGCAAGCCGCCGATGCCGGTTGGCGAAACCGGGAAGTTGGTGGGCAACGGCTGACCGTCCTGCACGCGGAAGCCGGGGATTGGAGTGGCTTTAGGCGTATAGGAATAGTGATAGGGGGGCGTTCCGCCGGTGGCCTGCAACTGAATGCGCTGGATGCCGACCGTGGTGTTAATGGTCTGCGACGTATTGAGAAAAAGAGGCGGCGTTGCTCCCGCCGGGTAGATGTTCAGCGCGAAGGTTCGCACCGCGGTATTTGGGTTGCCGGCCTCGGTGGCCCGGAGAGTGAACGAGTATTGCCCGGGGCTGGTTGGGTTTCCGCTGAGGAGTCCGCTGCTGGTGAGCGTCATGCCGGGCGGGAGAAGGCTTGCGTATGCGGTCGCCCAACTTAGCGCGCCCGTGTTTCCCGTGGCAACGAAAGTCATGGAATATGGCGTGCCGACATTCGCGAAGGAAAGCGTACTTAAGTTCGAGATGGTAAGTCCGGTAACGCCGAGTTTGAATTCCTTGAGACCGAAATTGGCGGGATTTGCGGTGTCCGCCGCTTTCAGCACAAAGGTGTAGGACCCGACTACACTCGGGGTCCCGCTTAAGACTCCGGCTGCCGAAAGAGAGAGGCCGGGCGGCAGGGACCCGTTCGCGAGAGTCCAAATAAACGTGCCGCCACCGCCATTAGCGAAGAAAGTGTTTGAGTATGTGGCGCTGGTTGAGGCTGAGCCGAGGTCGTACGTGTTAAAACCGCTGCCGTTGACAGTTATTGTCGAGGCTCCGTTGCCCACTGATATGTTTGTGAACCGGAAGTAAGTATTGGCTGCGGAGTCAGAAAAGCTAAAGTCGGGAGTGAAACTGCCGTTCTCAGCCGGCGTTCCGGTAACAGTGGCGGTTGCGCTGTTGGTGCTGAGCCCGCCGGGCAATTTGCCGCTTATCGGCTGAGATACCGTATACGGACCGGTGCCGCCGAGAATCCGGAACGGGAACGTATAAGGCGTTCCTACGCTGCCCGATGCCATCCCAGGTGAATTGGCCGTAGAGTTCAGTTCCAGGATTCCTACCGCGAGGGGGAAGGTTGCGGTGGACGTGGCTCCGGTTGAATCGATGGCCGTTAGTTGGACGGTGAATGTGCCGGTAACCGCGGGCACACCGTAAATTTCCACCGAGCCCGGTGCGACATAGCTGCTGGTGAGGCCGCTGCCGTAGCGGATGGAAAGGCCCGCGGGCAAACCGGTAGCTCGCCACGTGAAAGGCGCGGCGCCACCGCAGCAGGGCGAGACCTGCCACGTAAAACGATTTCCAATAACGGCATCGTCGATCACTTCCACCGGAAAGCTGAGGCGCTGCAGCGTGAGCGGGACGGCAATTACGTCAATCGACATCTGCTTCGTGTAGGAAACGTTGTTGGCGTCTGTGGCCGTCACCGAAAACGTGGCTGGCCCCGCGCCGATGGTTATAGTTCCTGAAATGATGCCGGCGATTGCGCCAGAGGCGCCCATAGTCAGTCCCTGGGGCAGGCCGCTTGCCCTCCACGTATAGGGGGCGGTACCGCCGGTGGCGGAAAGCGTTTGGTTGTAGGCGGAGCCAACCGTTCCGTTTGGAAGTGTTCCGGGCGTAATCTGGATCGCAAACGCGTTGAGTGTGTATAGCTCCCGAACGGTATCGGCACCGTCGAAAATATCGAGGCCGAACGTGAAAGAGCCGGCGGTGGACACAGTTCCCTGCATTAGCCCCGCGCTGTCTATTCTGAGACCTGACGGGAGGGCCGGACTTGAGGCGGTGTAGGTGACGGCGCCTGAGTTTCCCTGCGCGGTGAACTGGTAAGTGAACGGCGAGCCGACGAATACATCGGGAGGATTCTGGTCAACAGTTGTGAGGGCAGTCACGCGCAGAGTAAATGCGCCGCTGACTGTCTGCGCGTTGCTGGTAACGAAGAGGTTGAAGCCATAGGTGCCCGGAGTATTGGCGACGCCGATGAGCCCGGCTTGTGGAATGCTGCCGAAGAATGACGGGACATCTGTCCGCAGCGCCATGCCGGGCGGCAGCGCCGAAGAAACTCGCCACGCAAAAACGGACCCAATACGAGAGGTGGGCAGTATGCCGCCTGGGAACGCCGCACCGGTCAGCGGATCGAGAAATTGGCCATTGAATGCGGAGAAATCGCCGGTGCGCTCTGCGGAAGTGGGAACATACGCGGCCGCGTACTCCCCGATGTTCGAGAGAGACACTGCGCCGCAAAACTGCTGATTCAGCGCCGCGGGCGACGGTATACCCGAGATCGCGTTATAGCGGCTGAGGTCCATGCTTCCGACCACCAGCCTGTCACCGCTGGCGTTCGGCGCCGAAATATAGTCGATGGACGAAAACGGAAAGTAGCCGGCCGGGAAGGTCGCACAGCTGGCCTGCTGAGCGGGGGAGGCAAGGCTCCATGAAAATGTTCCGTTGCCGCCCGTTGCGCTTAGGGCAAGTTGACTGGTGCCGAGATTGATTGTGCCCAGATTCAGTCCGGTGGAGATTACGGGTGCGGCTATGTTTACGAAAAGGTTGGCAGCCGCGCTGGGGCGTCCGCCGACAGTAATTACGACGGGGTAGGTTCCGGTTGCGAGCGAAGCGGGAACCGTGAAATTCACCTGTGCAAGTCCGGGATTGGCATTGGGACTTGGTCCGAGGAATGAGATGGTAGCGGCAAAACCGCCGACAGTAACAGTTGCGCCCGCAACGGCGCTCGAAAGAGGAGAGGCGGGCGCGGACGAACCCGTCGCAACCGGGGGCGAGACGGCTCCGATTCCGGTTAAGAAGCCCACTACGGTCGTGCCCGCCCCGGCGCGGCTGGAACTTGAGTTCGCCGAACTGTCCTGATTCAAAAATCCGGGGCTGAAACTGATTCCGGGCGCGGTAGCAAGGATGCTGAGTTGAAACGTATTCGATACAGCGCCGTTATTCGTTACTACCACGGGAAAACTCCCGATTCCAGTCTCGTAAGGTATCTGGAAATTGATCTGCCCCGGACTGACGAAAAGTAGCGGAACCGCCGTTCCCGCGACGGTCACGGTGACGTTGCCCAGGGCAGTGGGCAGCGAGGAGCCCCCGGAAGCGGCATTCGTAGCGGAGAGCGCCGATCCGAAGAGCGATGCCAGTGAACCGGGCGCCAGGGGAGGCGCGCTGAAATCCGCTCCATTGGTGATTGAAGTGATCGCGGGGGGGTTGACGGTCTGGGTCAGGGTATTGGAAGTGCTGGCGCCGACAGTGCCATCGCCGCTGTAAACGGCGGTCAGAACATGGCTGCCCGAACCTGAAGAGAACGGGAACAACGCCGTTCCACCCACAAGCGTGGTCGTCGCGAGGGTCAGTGATCCGTCTTTGAAGGTAATCGTTCCTGTGGCCGTGTTGGGCGAAACGGAGGCAGTCAGTGTCGTTGTTTGCCCGACCGCGGAGGGGTTGGCGGACGATGTCAGCGCCACTGTGGATGGAGAGCCAACGAACACAGGAAAGGGAACAATGGCTCCGGCCGCGCTGATGGCTGCCGGGCGGGGTACCGTCTCGACAATGGCGGGCGTGAAAGAAGCGGTGCTGGTGGGCGCAATCACTACGGGGTATGAGCCCGGCGCTAATCCGGCGGGAATGGTGAGGAAGGCAGACGCAAAGCCCAAAGAGTTGCCTGGATCCATGAAGATTCCGTTCAGGGCAGCCGGCGAACTGTTCACGGTGGCTGTGAAAGACGCGCTCGGAACGGCAACTGGCGACAAGGGCGCGAGGGCGCCACTAACTATGGGAGGCGTGGTCGCGCCAACCCCCGTCAGGTGGACAGTCACTCCGGTTCCGGCAGAGGCTCTGGTATTGTTCGTGTTCGCGGCTCCATCCGGGTTGAGGATGGAAAAAATTCCGGGAGCTGTTGCGGCAATGGAGAGGGAGAAAGTGTTTGAAGCAACTCCCGCGTTTGTTACGACGACCTGCACGGTTCCGCTGACGCCGTAGGGAATCTGGACATCTAACTGTCCGGGCTGTACGGCCGAAATACCGGTCGGACTGCCGTTTACCGCTACGGTGACGTTTCCGAGAGTGGTGGGCAGGGCGGAACTGAGCGGCGCGGTCAGGGTTGTATTTGCAAGAGCCGTGCCCAAAATTACGGCGTGGGAGCCGGGAGCGAGGGGGGGCGATGCGCCTCCGCCCGCGTTCACAATCGAGTTGACCACCGGTGCGGGAACCTGCGCGAAAAGTACGCTGTGCCATCCGACACACAAAAATAAAATTTGGCTTGCGATACTAGTGCGGCTGCGCATGTGACTGCTCTCCTCCGAAACCGGTTATGGGTAGATGCTGGACAGCAAAGAGCCACATGGCCTCTAAACTGTTGCAAATACCCTGCTTAGGATGAGCTCAGGAGCGCGGAACGATCACGCCCGATACGCAGACCCATGGCCCAAATAGCGGAATGTACCGTGAAGACAGTGTACTACGGAACACGATTTTTTGGCCCATTAAAAGGTAGTAACCCGACTTGGACCGAAATACGAACTGGAAGAAAAATCTGGTTTTGGGGTTCACACGGTCCCGCAAAAGTGATATAAGTTAACCCATTGAAACGTTAAAAGGGTTTGGGGAGGGAGCAGTTTGGGAGGGTTCGATGTTGCCTGCCTAATCTCTGCTTTAAAGCCTTGAAACGTTTAAAGCCGGTTGGAGTGGCGATCTGACCGGACGTAGCGGGTGCCAGCGCTTTGTGTTTCAACCGGATCTCAGGGGGTCCGCCAGATGAAAATAACCAGAATCGCAGTAGCTCTCATGTCTATGCTGCTGGCCTTGACGCCAGTGGTTAACGCCCAAACGGTCACGGGCTCCGTGTCAGGAACAGTTGTGGATTCGGGCGGCGCGTTAGTCGTCGGAGCGGATGTTCAGCTGATCAACGATGTTTCAAAGCAGGTTCGCGAATACAAGACCGCCGGCAACGGCGAGTTTGAATTCATCAGCATGATTCCGGGCGGTTACAGCCTGAAAATCACGCAGCCGGGATTCAAGACTTACGAACAAAAGAACGTTACCATCAGTTCGCAGGAACGCGTTGACCTGCACACCATCCGTCTGACCGTGGGAGACGTGACCACCTCGATCGAAGTCCAGGCTGAAGCGGCTCACGTAGCCACGGACAGTTCGGATCGTTCGCAGAACGTCAATACTCAGCAGATCATGGACACCCCTATTCGCGGCCGCGATTTCAAGGCCGTCGTCAAGACCCTGCCTGGCGTGCAGGACCTGAACAATCACGATTCCCGCGGCTGGGGTGGAGACACGCCGACCGTCAATGGCGGCCAGAACGGCCAGGTGGTTGTCACTCTGGACGGCATTGTCAGTGAAGATTCCGGCAACTATTCAATGAACAGCACGCTCTCGCCGAGCCCCGATGCGATCGGCGAAGTGAAGCTGCTGGTTTCCAATTACACGGCGGAGTATGGCGCGCGTAACGGCGGCCAGATGAACGTGACCATCAAGAACGGTACTGGCCAGTTTCACGGGACTGCCTATTATGACTTCCGTCACGAAGAATTCAACTCGAACGAATTCTTCAACAACAAGACCGGAGTGCAGAAACCGCGTTATCGCTATCAGAATCCGGGCGGTACTTTCGGCGGCCCGCTGCTCATCCCCGGAGTTCCGTTCAACAAGAATCGCAATCGTCTGTTTTTCTTCTTTTCGTACGACAAACTTTTCAACAAAGGGACAGTAGGTCCCAACCGCTACACCATGCCGACTGCCCTCGAGCGCGCGGGCGATTTTTCGCAATCGGTAAATCCGAACGGTTCAGCGATTCTGATTCGCAACCCCAATTCGGGCGCGGCTTGTACTTCCGCCGGAGGCGCCGGATGCTATCCGGGCAATAAAGTCCCGGCGAGTCAGATCAGCGCTATTGGAGGGGCGATGTTAAACCTGTTCCCGCTGCCGAATACAACCGATCTGACAGGGGCGCGGCAGTACAACTTCCAGTTCCAGGGCACCCAGGTGCAACCTCGCGACGATAAGATCCTCCGCGTCGACTACAACGTTTCCTCGAGAGATACGATGTTTGTCCGGCTCATTCAGGATAGTTTCGAGAACTCCGGGTATGGAGCGATTCTGGGCTCGCTGCAAAACGATTGGGGGCAGTTCCCTCACAGCTATCACAATCCTTCGGCGGGAGGGGCTATGACCTATGTGCATACGTTCCGCCCCAACCTGATCAACGAACTGACGATGGGGATCAACCGCAACCATCAGGGCAACTCACCTACCGATACCAACCTGTTCTCGGCAAGCCTGCTGCCACTCAAAGACTCCGCGGGCAGTGCGCTGAAGCTGCCCAACCTTTTCGGGGCCAATTACCTGGGCCTTCGCCCCGCAGTCCGGTTCGACTTGCCCTCGGGTTTCACAGCTCAGTCGGCACCCACCGGTGTTCCGAATCTGCCGCAATTCGGATTCGATAGCCGGTGGCCGTTCGACGGGACCGACGAAAGCCAGAACCTGACCGACAACCTCACCTGGATCAAGGGATCTCACACGATCAAGGGCGGCATTTACGTGGAGAAGGAAGCGCGCAACGTCAGCGTGTACTCGGTTTACAACACCGCGGGCACGTATTACTTCGGCTCCGATCTTGGAAATCCGGTCGACACCGGCAATCCTTTCTCGAATGCTCTGACCGGAAACCTGTACGGTTACGGCGAGGACAACAAGAAGCAGATTAACCACGCCCGCTATACGCAGTTCGAATGGTTCGGCCAGGATACATGGAAGTTAAACAAGCGGATCACGGTCGACGCCGGTCTGCGCTTCCAGTTCATTGGCACGCTTCGTTCGGAAGGCGCCACGCTCGGCGTATTTGACACCGCCGCCTACAGCGCGACCGCTGGTGGCCAGTTGCTTTTCCCCACCTGCACCGTTCCCGTCGGCAACGGCGTAACCTGCCCCACGGCCAACAAGGCGTCCATCAATCGGGTTACCGGCAAGGTCTATCCTTATGCCCAGCAGGGCACGTTTGACCCCGCCTCCTACCCTGCCGGAGGACTTCCCTTCTCTGGAATCAAGACCGCGAAGAACTCCCTGTTCGACAACCCGCCGATTCAGATCGCTCCCCGAATCGGCCTCGCGTTCGACGTATTCGGAAACGGCAAGACCGCCATTCGAACCGGCTTTGGCATTTTCTACGGCCGCTCGTTCACGGTGGACACCATCGGCGCAACGGGCGTCGGCGTCGGCCCCATTGCGGCCCCGCCGAATTTTGTGGCGCCGATCATTTTGAACACTTCGATCAGCAGCCTCGTCGGCTCGACTGCCATTTACACCCCGCAGGCGACCACCGGCGGTTCGCTTAACCTGAAGCCCCCGGCCACCTACAACTGGAGCTTCGGTATCCAGCAGGATCTCGGCAAAGGCTTCGTGGTGGATGTGTCATACATCGGCAACGTGGCGCATAACCAGTTCAATCAGGGCCGCATCGATTTCAACGCGGTGGCGCCTTACACCACTTGGAGCCCGACCGCCAACAACGGTGGCCCCGGCCCGGTCGCGAAGTACCTGGATCCCACGAGCAGCAACGGCGGCACCGGGGGCTTCTACTCCACCAACCTTATCCGCGCCCTGTCAGGCGGCTATAACTGGGCGGCCATTCAGGGCTACACGCTTGATGGCGAATCGAACTACAACGCTCTGCAGGTTACGTTCAACCGCCGCTTCAGCAAGAGGCTTCAGGTGGGCGCGAACTATACGTGGTCGAAGACCATCACGTATAACCGCAACCAGTTTGTCAGCGATAACCTGCTGAAAGATGTCACCAGTAACCGGCCTCACGCGGTCAACCTGAACTGGGGTTACGATATCCCCGGCATCACCAGATGGTCGAACAATATTGTGACCAGGACGGTGTTCAGCGACTGGCATTTCGCTGGCGTCAGCACTCTGTACTCGGGCGCCCGCTACGGCATCAGCTGCAGCGCAAACGGAGCCCCGATCGGTTATTGGACTGGCAGCGTGGCCGCCAACGGCAGTGGCAACTCGGGTTTCCCCCTCCGTTGCCAGCAGACCGGCAGCGCTTTCCTGACCGGCGCCGCCACCCCGTCGTCCATCTGGACGGGCGCCAATACTTCACTGGCTGTTGCCGATCCGAAGCTGTGGTACAACTTCAATCCGGCTGCGTTCACGCTCCCGTCGGTCACCTCTTACGGTATTGGCAACGAGCAGCCGACCCTCGGTTACGGACCGGGGCTCGTCAACTTCGATATGAGCATCGAAAAGAGCATCAATGTGGGGTCTGAAGCGCATCCGAGGACGCTCAGCTTTAAGTTCGACGCCTTCAACGTGTTCAATCACTTCAATCCGGGCAATCCGAATACGTCGCTCGCGATCAACTGCAACCCCGTCAACGGCGCCTGCACCACCCCGGCGCTGAAAGACTTTACGAATACCACGTTCGGCACCATCACCAGCGCTCAGGTACAGGCGCGGCACGCGGCGGCAACGCTGCGCTTCCGCTTCTAAACCGAGCCAAATGCAGTTTCAGCGACGCCGTCCGTTAACGCGGGCGGCGTCGCTGTTTTTGGGGCGCGTGAAGGCACGGGCGTTTCGCCATGCGATATTCAGGCGCCAATACTGTCACGATTACGCCGGGTGTAGTAAAAATAGAGTTTCCGTCGTTTAATATGTCTCTCTCTCACCAGCAGGAAGAAGCGATTTTCCGCAGGCTGGATTCCTTCCGGATCGAGTTGCCGTCGTGGGCTTTTGCGAACACAGGCACGCGTTTTGGGAAATTTCTGGATCCCTCGGCCGCCAGTTCGATTGAAGAAAAGCTCGCTGACGCGGCGCAGGTGAATCGGTTCACCGGATGCTGCCCGTCTGTTGCGGTCCACGTCCTGTGGGACTTTCCACAGGGAGTGGCAAGCGCCGCGCCGGCATCCCTGATCGCACGGGATCTTGGCGTTCGAATCGGGTCAGTCAGTCCCAACGTTTTTCAGGATCAGGAGTATAAAAACGGATCGCTTGCCAATCCCGATGCGGCGGTGCGGAGGAAGGCGCTCGATCACATACTCGAATCCATCGAAATAGCCAAGGCCGCGGGCAGCCGGGATGTGACGCCGTGGTTTACCGATGGATCGAATTATCCCGGAACCGCGAATATGCGTCAGCATAAGCGATGGTTCGAAGAGGGTTTGAAAGCGGCGCACGACACGCTTGGGGCGGATCAGCGATTGCTGATTGAATACAAGCCTTTCGAACCGGCGTTCTATCACACCGACATCGCGGATTGGGGAATGGCGCTGCAGCTGGCGAAGTCGGCCGGGCCGCGGGCGTCAGTGCTGGTGGATACGGGACATCACTATCAGACGCAGAACATCGAGCAGATTGTCGCGTGGCTGCTGGACGATGGCATGTTGGGCGGTTTCCATCTGAACGACAGGCGATTTGCGGATGACGATTTGACATTGGGTTCGATCGATCCGTATCAGGTATTCCGGATTTTTCACGAGATCTGCTTTTTTGAATGGGAGAGCGGGCGGGCGGCGGATATCGCGTACATGGTGGACCAGAGCCACAACCTGAAGCCCAAGACGGAAGAGATGATTCAGACTGTGATGCGCGCGCAGGTGTTGTTTGCAAAGGCCGCCATTGTGGACCATGCGCGTCTTACGGAGCTTCAGGAAGCTTGCAGCCTCATTGATGCCGAGGAATGTATGCAGTCGGCGTTCCAGAGCGATGTGAGGCCTGTTGTGGAAGAGTGGCGGCGCATTCATGGATTGGCGCCCAATCCGCTGGCCGCGTTTCGCGAGAGCGGATATATGAAGCGCATCGTTGAGGAACGCGCGGGGCGGGCACAGACTGTGGCTTCCTACGCCTAAGATGGAGCGCGTCTGCTTTCTGCTGAAGGTGCGCAGAGAAAAACTGGAAGAGTACAGGCGGCGGCACGATCAGGTGTGGGTGGAGATGCGGCAGGCGCTGACTGAAACCGGCTGGCATAATTACTCGCTGTTCTTACGCGAGGACGGCTTGCTGGTGGGTTATCTGGAGACCCCGGATTTCGCGGAATCGCTTGCTTTAATGGCGGAGCGGGATGTCAATGCGCGATGGCAGGCGAGTATGGCGGAGTTCTTTGAAGAACTCGATGGCAGAAGGCCTGACGAGGGTATGCAGCGCCTCGAACAGATCTTCCACCTGGAGTAGTTTAAGGGGACAGTTTAAGGGGACAGACGCATTTATTTCAGGCGTTAGATCCGTCGCCGCTGGGCTTTGGCGGGCGGCCTCTGGGTAGCACCTGCAATCGTCGCCCGGCTGCGCGTTCGAGCGTGCTTACAAATTCGGGCGTGCCGAGAGGCTCACCTGTTGCCGTTGCCCGGCGAATGGAGTCCCAGCCGCTCTGTTGCGGGGTGGCCATCGCGTTCAGGATATCGTTCCATTGATCGAAGTTCCACCCGTCAAGGCGCGCAGTCCAGTCGCCGGCTAACGCCGGGTCGTGAATCGCTTCGTGGGCGTGAGCACGCGCGCTTGACCATGGCCACTCGCCGGCGTACTTCGCGAGCCCGGCGCGGACCGGATTTTGATCGACGTAACGCAGTGCGGCATGCAGGTGCGAGTAATCCAGAGGGCAAGAGAAGAATCGGCCTTGCCACAGGTGACCGGTGCGTTTCTGGTTGTCGTTCCATTTGGCGGCGTATTCGGAATGTGCGCTGGCCAGTGTGCGGGCCAGGGAGTCCGCCCGTTCCGGCGTGGCTACCAGATGCACGTGATTGGTCATGAGGCAGTAGCCGAGGATGCGCGTTCCGAAACGGGCGGCGCTGCGGGACAGCAGAGCGAGATAGTGCTGACGGTCGTCATCGCAGAAGAAGACCGGCTGGCGGTTGTTACCGCGCTGGGTAATGTGGTGCGCGATTCCTGGAATCACTACTCTGGCGCGACGGGGCATACAGGGAATGAGTGCCGGGGACGCGGGGAATTCTCAAGAAAATGCGTCTGTCCCCTTTTTTACGGTTTCCAGCGGACTATTGGTTTGCGGGCCGCCGTTACTTCATCGACTTTGGTGGTTCTGGTGGAGTGCGGCGCGGAGGTAACTTTTGCGGGTTCCTCGTCGATTTCCTTCGCGATCGCAATCATGGCGTCGATAAAGAGATCGAGTTCCTGCTTCGACTCCGTCTCCGTCGGCTCAATCATGAGAGCGCCGTGGACGATCAGCGGGAAACTCACGGTGTACGGGTGAAAGCCATAATCGATCAGGCGCTTCGCCATGTCTCCCGTACGGACGCCTTTCGCTGACTGGCGGTCGTCACTGAAGACGACTTCATGCATGTTCGGCCGGTTGTATGGCAGGTCGAAATAAGGCGCCAACTTGTGACGGATGTAGTTCGCGTTCAGCACCGCGTCGACAGTCGCATTGCGGAGCCCAGGGCCGCCGTGGGCCAGAATATAAGCGAGAGCGCGCACCAGAACGCCAAAGTTTCCATAGAACGCACGGACTTTGCCGATGGATTGCGGGGCATCGTAATCCCACGCGAGAGCGTCTTTCAGGCGCTTCAGTCGCGGCACGGGCAGGAACGGAGCGAGGTGGCTCTTCACGGCAACGGGTCCGCCGCCTGGACCTCCGCCACCGTGAGGCGTGGAAAAGGTTTTGTGGAGATTGATGTGCATGACGTCGATGCCAAAATCTCCAGGCCGGGCCACGCCCACCAGTGCGTTGAGGTTCGCGCCGTCCATGTAAACCATCGCGCCTTTGGAGTGGATAATCTCCGCGGCGCGCATGATGTTTTCCTCAAACACGCCGAGGGTGTTCGGGTTCGTCACCATCAGGGCCGCAACATCCTCATCGACTAGCTTTGCGAGTTGTTCGAGATCGATCATGCCCTGATCGTTCGAGCGAACGTTCTGCACGGCATATCCCGCGATGCCGGCGGTTGCGGGGTTGGTGCCATGCGCGGAATCCGGCACCAAAATGCGTTTACGCGGATTGCCCTGCGATTCGAGAAGCGCGCGGACGAGCAGGATACCCGTGAGTTCGCCGTGAGCCCCCGCGGCGGGCTGCAGCGTGATCGCGTCGAGACCGGTAATTTCACAGAGCGCGTCTTCCAGTTTTGCGACGACTTCCATTGCGCCCTGAGACAAGCTCTCGGGCTGATACGGGTGCGACCATGCGAGACCTTCGAGGCGCGCCACGGCCTCGTTGATTCGCGGGTTGTATTTCATGGTGCAGGAACCCAGCGGATACATGCCGAGATCGATTGCGAAGTTCCACGTGGAGAGACGGGTGAAATGGCGGATGACTTCCACTTCGCTCACTTCCGGAAAGCCCTCGATTTCGTTCCGCACGTTTGCGGCGCCGAGGGCTTCGGAAGGATCGATGGCCGGCACGTCGAGCGCGGGCAGTTGATAGCCGATTTTGCCCGGAGAACTGCGCTCGAAGATAAGATCTTCGTTCTGCGATATGTGCTGGCGGACTTTCTTAACCATGAAAGACCTCCGCAAGCGTGTCCATGTCGGCGCGTTTCGTCATTTCAGTGGCGCAGAGAAGCGCGGCCTGGCCTAATTCCGGATAGAACTTTTTCAAAGCGAGCCCGCCGATGATTTTCTTTTTGAGAAGCGCTTCGTTCACATTCTCGATAGATCTGGCCGCGGGATTTGCAACAAATTCATTAAAGTACGGCCCGGTGAAGTGCGGCTTGATCTTAGACCCAAGGTAGTGAGCTTTCGCGAGATTTTGCGTCGCCAGTTCGCGCAGGCCGTTCTTGCCATAGAGTTCCATGAAGACCGTCGCCATTAAGGCGATGAGCGCCTGATTGGTGCAGATGTTCGAGGTCGCTTTCTCGCGGCGAATATGCTGCTCGCGAGTGGCGAGAGTCAGACAAAATGCGCGATTTCCCCGGGAGTCCGTCGTCTGGCCGACCAGGCGGCCAGGCAACTGTCGGATGAACTTCTCTTTAGAGGCGATGATCCCCGCAAAAGGACCACCATAACTCGGCGAAATCGCGAAAGACTGAAGTTCGCCCGCAACGATATCCGCGTCGCGGGGCGGCTCGAGAATGCCGAGGGATGCAGCTTCGGAAAATGTGAAAACGAGGAGAGCGCCGCGGGCGTGGACGAGATCCGCAACCTTCCTTAGCTCTTCGATAATCCCGAAGAAATTGGGCGACTGAATGATCAGGCAGGCGGTCTGCTTGTCGAGTTTCGCTTCAAGATCCCTAAGATCGAGTTGGCCGCTTTCAGGGTTATACCCAACTTCTTCTATGGGCAGCCCCTGATTGCGCGCGTAAGTGCGCTGCACTTCCCGATATTCGGGATGAACCGATTTCGCGACCAGAATCTTGTTGCGCCCGGTAATGCGAACCGACATCATGGCGGCTTCAGGCACAGCCGTGGACGCATCGTACATAGAGGCGTTCGCAACATCCATGCCGGTGAGCTGGCAGACCATGGTCTGGAACTCAAAAATCGTTACCAGCGTGCCCTGCGAGATTTCCGACTGATACGGCGTATAGGATGTCAGGAATTCGCCGCGCGAGACTACGGTGTCCACCACGATTGGGCGGTAGTGGTTGTAAACACCGGCACCCAGAAACGACGCGTATCCGTTGGAGGTTCGATCGGAGAGAGATTTGAAGTAGTCGACGATTTCGTATTCGGAGATGCCAGGCGCCAGATTCAGAGGGCTATTGAGGCGCGCTTCCGCGGGGATTTGGCCAAACAATTGGTCGGCAGTGGTCAGACCGCAAGCTGCAAGCATCTCCTGACGCTCGGAATCGGACTTCGGAAGATAGCGCAAGTTTAGCTTTCCGCTCCCACATATTTTTGATAGTCGGCGGATGACAAAAGATTGTTAATTTCGGCGGGGTTCGCGACGCGGACCCTGATGAGCCACGCCGCGCCGTGCGGGTCTTCATTGAGCTTTTCGGGGGCGCTTGCGAGCATGTCATTGGCTTCGAGCACTTCGCCCGAGACCGGAGCGTAGATATCCGACACGGCTTTAACAGATTCGACTGAGCCGAAGCTCTTGCCTGTCTGAAGCGCGGCGCCTGGTTTAGGGAGGTCGACGTAAACGATATCGCCAAGTTCTTCCTGGGCATGGAACGTAATGCCTATTGTCGCGGTATCTCCCGCGAGACTGACCCACTCATGTTCTTTCGTGTAGCGGTAGCTTTCCGGATAGTTCATTGAGGCCTCTTGTAGAACGGCGTCGGCACGGTTACCGCTTCGACTGCCTGGTTTCGCACAACAATTTGGATGTTCTCACCGGGCCTGGCCCGGTCTATGGGAAGGTAACACAATCCGATGTTCTTACACAGGGTGGGGCTGGGAGAGCCGCTGGTTACCCAGCCGGCGGGCCGGCCATCGAGCAGGACTTCGTAGCCATCCCGACCGATGCCCCGACCTGCCATTTCGAAGCCGACGAGTTTTCGGGTGAGGCCTTTCTCACGTTGCCTGACGAGCGCCTCGCGACCGATGAAATCGCCTTTGTCCCACTTGACGATCCAGGAGAGATCGGCTTCAAGGGGCGAAATGGAGGGGCCGATTTCGTGGCCGTAAAGCGCCATCTTGCTCTCGAGTCGAAGCGTATTGCGCGCGCCGAGGCCGCACGGCTTGATTCCCGCGGGCTGCCCCGCATCGAGAATCGCGTTCCATACGCTGACCGCACGTTCAGGGGCAACGTAGATCTCGAAACCGTCTTCGCCGGTGTATCCGGTTCGGGCGATGCGGGCGGGCACTCCGGCGAATACACCGTCGGTAAACCAGTAGTAACGAATCGGCGCAAGCTGTGATTCGGTTAACTTCTGCGCGGTTTCGAGAGCTTTGGGGCCTTGAATGGCGATTTGCGCGTATTTGGGGCTGGCGAACCCGACCTCGCAGTCGAACTTATTCAGGTCACGGATATGGGCGAAGTCTTTATCCTGATTCGAGGCGTTGACGCAGATGAAGATGTAGTCGTCGGCGACTTTGTGAACCAGAATGTCATCGACAAAGCCGCCATGTTCGTAAAGCAGGCCTGAATACTGCGCCTGGCCCTGTTTGAGCCGGGCTACGGAGTTGGTGGTGAAATAGTCCGTAAGCTTGATCGCCTCCGGACCCCGGATCTCGATTTCGCCCATGTGACTGACGTCGAAAACGCCGACAGCATTGCGGACGGTATTATGCTCGTCCATCAAACCCGAGTACTGGACGGGCATATCCCAACCGCCGAAATCGACCATCTTCGCGCCGGACTTCCGGTGTACGTCGTTCAGCGGCGTCCGTTGCAAATCCGGGCTTGTCATTGGGGAGTAAAAATCATTGTAGCGCCCGTGTATTTGGAACTATCGGCCTGTGTGGAAGGCAAGTAAGGCGAGGGTCGGGATGATTTCAGTTCAACGAATGGTTACGGTTTTGGTCTCTCTGCCCGGGATCTTTTTTCAGCAGTGGCCGGCCGGGGCGCAGCAGCCGGATTTCTCAGTTGCGTCAATCCGGCAGGCCGCGATTGGCAGCCAGGGCGAAAAAGGATTGGCCAGGGAGAATATCGCGCATGCTCCCGACAGCCTGACGATGCGGAGCGTGACAATTAAGAGATGTATCCAATGGGCGTGGGATGTCGCGGATTTTCAAGTCGCCGGGCCCGCGTGGATTTCATCTGACCGGTTCGATATCGTCGCGAAAGCCGGGATGCCGGCTTCCGAGACAGATTTGAGGCTGATGTTGCGGAGCCTGCCGGCAGCGAGGGCTTCATCTTGCATTGCATAAGGAATTGCGCGAGCTTCCGGTGTATGAGTTGGAGATCGGAAAGAACGGTCCCAAGCTCAGCAGGGCGAAGGAATCGGAAGAAAGCAGTGTCGGCCCGAAAGGAGGGGAGGTCGTATATCGGAATATCTCAATGGAAGATTTCGCCAGACGCCTGCCGGGATTTCCGTTCAGGATCGACAGGCCAGTAATTGACCGCAGCGGGTTGAAAGGCGGTTACGACTTTCGCATACGGATTGCAGACAGTATGATGGAGATGAAGACCAGCATGGAACACGCGGAGGAAGGGTTCGCTTCCGGGTTGATCCAGTCGCAACTCGGTCTGAAACTCAGGGCGACGAAGGATCTGGTAAATGTTCTGGTTGTTGACACCGCGTTGCGGCTGCCTGTGGAGAACTGACGGGACTACGCAAGCCGTGGTATTCTGAAAATTCGTTTCAAACGTAAAAGAAGGGTTATTAGAAGTAGATGGCAAATCATGTTTCTGCCTTGAAGCGTGTCCGGCAGACCGAACGTCGCACCGATTTCAATCGTTTTGCAAAGACCCGGCTGCGGAATCAGATCCGGGCGATGCGCAAGGCTCTGGCCGCCAAGCAGCCGGGCGACTTGGCAACAGCGCTTTCGAGCACGTTTTCTCTGCTTGATAAGGCTGCCCGCAAGGGTTATATTAAGCGCGGCACCGCGGCGCGCTACAAGAGCCGTCTGCACGTTCGTGTAAAGACCGCGTTAGGCCAGGCACAGAAGTAATTTTTTACGGATCAATGAAAGCGCCGCTGCCGATATATCGGGAGCGGCGCTTTTTCGCGTTTTTGGCTCCGATATCAACAACGATCTCTGGGCAAAGAGTCTGGCGGGTTAAGCTGGTGTGGAATGAACATTGAGGTTCTGCTCACCGAAGCGGAAATCGCCGACGAGTTCGCCGAATCTATCTCAGCGCGCGATCTGCCGGAGAAATTTTTCTATTGGACGCCGCAGTCCGTTAAGGCTTGGGCGGCGCTGGCTGCGCGTTCCGAGGAATGCATGCGGGGCACATGGGAAACCCTTGCGGCCCGCGCCAACGATTTGACAAAACCGTTCGGCAAGCGTGTTCCGGTAATCAGTTTCGGCGCCGGAGACGGCGTAAAAGACCGCACGCTTTTGCGCGCGCTGGCCGCGGCTGGCCGCGATGTGAAGTATTTCCCCGTGGACGCCAGCCAGCAACTGCTGGAGACGGCGTGCGCCGGAGCTGAGGATGACGACATAGAAGCGCTGGGCATTAAGGCTGACATTTCGAGCCCAATGCATATGGTGCTGGCCGCCGACGTGAGCGAGGCGCCCCGCCTGTTTTTGATGGTGGGCAACACGCTGGGCGGGTTCGACCCGATGGACCAGATCCGGCATGTGGCGGATTGCGTGAAGAAGGGCGACATCCTGATAGTGGATATGAATGTTCACCCCGGCGTGCCGGTGACCCCGACGGACGAGCAGCGGCGATTTGTGTTTGCGCCCCTCGCTACCGCGGGATTAACCACGGAGGACGGTGAACTGGAGTTTGCCGAGCGTCCGGACGACCGCCTCGACGGGATGCACATGCTGACCCGCCGGTTTATTGCGGCGAGGGATTTGCGATTGCTGGTGGCCGGGCAGGAGATTTCCGTGGCTCGCGGGGAGCGGATACTGCTGAATTTTCGATATTTGTTTTCCGCAGAGGCGTTTCGGTGGCTGTTAACCGGTCATGCCGGGCTGAAGATCGTCGGGGAGATACCCAGCGCGGACGGGAAGATTTTGACGGCGGTTTGTATTAAGGGCTAGCGGGCGCTGGATGTTCGCCGGCAGCGCGCGGGAAGCGGCGGCCATCTTACGCTGGTCCTACTGGAAGGCGCGCCGGTACTTCAGCCAGGTGGAAGGCATTTGTGTTTCGTAGCAGCCGAAGCGGTATAAACGACCCTACAGGACGTTCACGATCCCGCTGAGTGTGTTCGCCAGGGAATGGCAGAAGATGACCGGCCGCGAACCGGAGTCCAAAGAGATAATTCACCGGCGGATCGCCCTCGCCGTTCAGCGGTGATCCGTCTGTCCAGGGAGGGCGGTATAATGACGTAGGTATATGGGAGCGACATCCGAAACAGCGGCATTCGAACAAGGGATTCGGCCACTGATGGAGATCGTATTGCCCGACAAGCGAGACGCTGTCATCGGGTTCCGCGCTGACTCGCAGCTTCAGGCCCACATCGAAGAACTGGCCCGAAAGTCAACAGAAGGCCAACTGACAGAAGAGGAACGGGCGGAGTACTCGGGTTTCGTTCGCGCAAACAAGTTTGTCGCCATTCTTAAACGGCAGGCTTCCCGTCTCGGCTAAGCCAGCCCATCGATGGTCGGAGCCAGGACGAGAGCGCAAGTCCGAGAACGCGCCCAAGACGTCTGCGAATATTGTCAATTGCGTCAGGACGATTCGCCGCTGGCTGCACTGCATATCGAGCATATCGTTCCGAAGATTCATGGCGGAACTGACGATCCGGACAACCTCGCCCTTGCCTGTATTGATTGCAACCTGCATAAAGGAACGAACCTGACCGGCATCGATCCGCAGACGAACAAGGTTACGGAACTATTCCATCCCCGCCGGCAAAATTGGGACGACCATTTTGAGTGGCGCGGAATTTATCTGATTGGAAAGACCGGCGTTGGCAGGACGACAGTCCGCGTTCTCAATATGAATTCCGAAGACCAGATTGCGCTGCGCTCTTCGTGATCGCGTGGCCTGTTCGACGCTCTTGAAGGTATTCGGATCGGGAGTCCGGCCACCTGTTGACAGGAATTGAACTGTCCACTGCTCGACGAGTTCCTCTGCCGCGAGTTTCTCCCGCACTCCGAGTTTGCTTAACGAGCCATTGAACTCGAATGGCGCAATGCAGGGATCGGGATGCCGGATCTGGAGTCTGGCGTAGATCGGACAGCCGCAACCGAAGACCAACCTGGCGGGCAGACGGGTCGGTTTTTTGGCATTTGGCGAGGCATAGCGGCAGTCATTCCGGTGCCTCACGTAGATGTCTCGCATACCCCCAACTGCGGCGCAAACCCGCTACAGCTGGAATGTCGTCAGAGTAACTTGCCTGATTTCAACTACTTAGAATGGCGGAGGAAGAGGGATTCGAACCCCCGAGAGCCTTTCGACTCTAACGGTTTTCAAGACCGGCGCATTCAACCGCTCTGCCATTCCTCCACTTACTATCTTACCTGATTCCATCATCTTACGAGGGGTGTCACTATGCCGCTTTTGGCTTTTTGGCCTTTCTGGGCACTTGTGTCACTACTTTGTCACTAGTCGGCAACTTCGCCACCGCGCGCGCCTTCGTATCGTGATTCGAGTGCGCGTACCGCATGGTCGTGTTGATCGTTGAATGCCCCAGGAGTTCCTTCACTGTCACGAGGTCCACGCCGGATCGCGTCAGCCTTGATGCGAACGTATGCCGGAGTGTGTGCCACGTGATGCCGCTCAGACCGGCGCGTTTGAGAATTGCCTTGAAGCCCGCCTTCAGGTCGAGAAACCTGTCACCCGTTACCGGGTTGTAGAAAACATGTGGGCCATGTTTCACCGCTTGCTTTCCCGCGAGGATCGCGGCCGCCGTGTCGTTCAGCGGAACCTCCAGCCTGCGGCGTGTCTTGCCCATGATGAGCGATAGTCTTCTTTCGTCGATATCCACTTCCTCCCATTTCAGATCGAGCAGGTCGCCGCATCTGAGGCCCGTATTAATCGCGAAGACGATCAGTTCCCTTAGATAGGGAGGAGAGGATTCGAGCAAACGCCGCTCGTCCTCCTCGCTGATCGTTTGAAATTGCAGGTTATTTTCCGGCAGGAATTTGACCCACCGCACGGGATTCGAACCCTGATAAAGTCCCCACCGTTCAGCCATGTTGAACATGTGCTTCAGGAGGGCCGTCTCGCGATTGACGGTCGCCGGAGAGACCGCCCGGACCCGGTGCTGCTGAAACTCCTCCACCCGTAACGCGGTGATGGTGTCCAGATTCGCGGTGCCCAGAAAGGTCTTGAGGTTTCCGTACATCTGCTCGTCCCGTTTCCAGGATCGCTTGTGCGTCCTGGCGTAAGCGAAATATCGCTCCCACAATTCAGGCAGCGGAACATGTATGGGTTTTACATACACGCCACGCTGCACCTCTGAGCTCCGCAAGGCCAGAAACTTCTCAGCCTCACGCTTGTTCGCGGTGCCGGTTGATTCCTGCACCCGCTGCCCATCCACGTAAAAATCCGCGTACCAGATGCCAGCATCTTTTCGTCGGTAGAGTGCCATTTGATTGACTCCTTCTACCTCTTGCCAGCCAGTTCCATTGTAGTGGAGTGGGGCAGCGAGGCGAGCACTTCGTCGGGATCGAATCGCAGGCAACGCCCTGCTTTGATGTAGGGGATTCGCTTGAGGTATACCCAGTTGTAAAGCGTGCCCTTCGCGATTGACAATCGTGATGCCAGTTCGTCGATATCGACGAGCACTCGCACCGGCGCAACAGCTGTTCCCATAGTTCACCTCACGCAAACGGCGTCTGTTCCAGTTGTTCGAAAAGTTCCCGGCGCACCATGCACAGGCGCTGCTTTTCCACCAGCCAGAAGCCGGGTGCCATCCCGACTGCCTCCTGAAAGGTCAGCTTTTTCTTGCGCATCTTGCGAATATTCTCGGCGAACGTGTCCGCTGACCGTCGCGGAATTCCGATGGAGGTCAGGACCCTCTCTCGGTTATCCAGATACACCTGCATCTGATCGAATGTCTTGCCCTCGCTCGCGATCGGTCCAAAGTATTCGTTGATCCACACGACCAGACTCCTTTCCGCAGCCGTCTCCGCCAATGTCCGGAATCCGAGCAGCGAGTCGTTAAGCATTTCGCCGCCGCTGATCGGGATATGGACGAAGACCCGCCTGCCGGCACCGCGAAGAACCGTAATGATGTCCGATTCAAGAAGGTACGTCCAAAACGGAAGAAACGCAGTGGCCCCGCTGTCCACAACGAAGACGGATTCGTCGCTTAGAAAACGTTCGACCACCCGGTCATAGTTGCAACGCTGAACGACACCGTCTCGATTGACCAGATCAAGATTCTCGACGGGTAGCGCTTTGTACTGGCCGAGTGACCGGTTGACCGGATCGCCGTCGATGCAGCATACGGGCTGCCCGCGTCCTATGAGAAATTCCGCGAGCCAAGTAGCGACGACGGTCTTACCGATGCCGCCCTTGCCCTGCAGGATCAGATGAATGGTGGGACGGGTCGCGCCCTGAGTTGTACCGTGTGTTGTGTGCTCTGGGTTGTACCCGGAGCCGTGATCTCCGCTTCGCTTCCGTTAGTAGTACCTTTTGTTGCCATCGTATTCTCCTTTCGTCAAATGAGGTTCCTGCCCTGTGGATCGCCGTCGTTATGAATCTGGCGGATATCGATTGCGCGCCTGGATAAGGCCCGCATGGCCTGGGCGAGCGGGTCATCTGGCGGTGTGGCTGCCGGACTCGTTCGCCGAGGAGTCGAGGTCGGTGGGAAAGCGGGCAATGGCGCTGGGATTGGCTCGATTCTCGTCTGAACCGGAACCAATTGCGCCGCCGGTCCTTCAACGCGGCGGTTCGCCCTATCGCGGCGGCGAAGGCGGCTGATGTACGAAGTCAGGCTGGTGATACCAAGGCTGATCCCGGCGTCTTCTTCCAGCCATCTCCGAATAGTTTTCATGCTCTGTCCTGCTGCGAGCGCTGCATCGATCTCGGGCCAGAGCGCCCTGATCTGCCCCGCTTTCGTGGCAGGCTTTTCCGCACGCCGTTGTGCGAGGCGGCTGCGAGTCACGACGGTCCAGGCCCCCGGCTTTTCCGTCTTGTGCGTATCCGGCAAGAAAAAGCCTCTACAGATAACAGGTCAGAAAGGCGTTTTTGGACAAGATATTTTTCAAGGAGCAAATGGGCTGGCCAAAGAGAGTGCGAACAGCGGATGGAAGAACCCAGTGGTCCGCGGGTCCGGAAGAGGACAGTTGCGACGCTTTGCGACAAATCGCGGCAGTTTTTAAGCATCGCGGCAGTCTGCGATAAATCACGACGTTCTGCGACAAACTCGACAGCCCGGACCGATGCGAAGAGGCAACAAAGACCCGGTAGTGGAACATAAAGGGTTTGTCGCGCGGTCTGGTGTTTTTTCACGCGCAACGCGGGCGCGGTCAGTAGTTTCCATCGTGGGACAAACTACCCCGCACGTTCGACCGATGTTCGACGCAGGATTACTGCGAAGAAAAATGTCCAAGAATGCCGTTCTGAGCTGTTATATGTAGAGGCTTTTTATGAAGCAACGTGCGAGTCCTGCCCGGAGTGCCAGAGTCGCGGTCCGGCTCACAAGAGAGGATCAACACCAGGTTGAGGAGACGGCAAGGACCAAAGGCTACGCAAGTCCAAGTGCGTTCATTCGGGCGGCGATCCGCAACGAATTGGACGGGAGAGCCGAACTGACAGGCACCGACGAACGGATGGGAGCAGGCTTTGATCGCGTTTCGCGGGACATCTTCCGCGTGGGCCGTGGCCAGCAGGCGTTGTATTCGTTGCTGGATGCTTTCGCCAAAGCGATTCTGACGTGCGTACCGGAACCGCCGCCAGACGCCAGACCGCAGGCCATCGCCATCGCGAAAGTGCGTTACGAGAGGCTCGTCAAAGCCGCCGGTCAGGCGATGTCTGGCGACACACGCGCCGCCATGCAGGATTTGGTGGACCGTGGCACGAACTGACGATGACCGCGAATTCCGGCTCCGACCGCCAAAGCCCCGCGTTGCCCGGAACGAAGGTGCCGCGTGGTCGAACGGATTTAGGCTTCTCATGCACTATGCCCGAAGCAGCCGAAAGACAAGCAACCGCGCGCCAGGCGGAAAAGGGAAAGGCCCGCGTCCGTACCATCAGCGCTGTGCGATTCGAGTGACGTATCTGAAGAATAAGATTCGAGGGCAGTGGAAGGCACATGGGCGCTATCTGACGCGGGAGAGCGCCGCAGTCAAAAGCGACGCCACGCCGCTGGGATTCAATCGGGAGACCGCCGGGGTGGACATCGCGGGGAAACTTCAAGACTGGCAAACCGCAGGCGATCAGCAGTTCTGGAAGTTGATCGTCTCGCCGGAATTCGGGGACCGGGTCGATCTGTCGCGGCTGACGCGCGATCTGATCACGCAGATGGAGAAAGATCTGGGAACGAAACTCGAATGGGTTGCGGCTGAACACTACAACACCGAGCACCCGCATGTTCACGTGGTGATTCGAGGAGTGAGAGACAGCGGTGAGGTTCTGCGCCTGAGCCGCGAGTATGTGCAGCAAGGCATTCGGGCTATTGCGGCAGACTTGTGTACGCGCCAGATTGGGTATCGCACGGAACTGGACGGGGTCGAGGCGGAACGCCGTGAGGTTACCGAGAAGCGGTTCACGTCTATTGACCGGAGGCTGTTGAAGAACGCGGAGGAATCCAGCCCGGACTTCGGATCACAGCACGTCAAGGTGTCGCGGAATCCGGCGCAGACTGGGCTGGGGGAAACGGCGCGGTCTCGCACGCGGCATGATGTTGCGCGCCTCGCCGTCCTTCGCCAGATGGGCCTTGCAGAACCGACTGGGCCGAACACGTGGCGCTTGCGCCGGGATCTCGAACAGGTTCTCCGGGCTATGCAGCAAACCGCCGACCGGCAAAGAACGCTGGCAGCGCATGGCGTCTTGATGTCAGATGAGCGCCTGCCGATTGAATTGCTCGATCTCAGGAAGATTACTTCGGTCGAAGGCCGGGTGCTTGTTCACGGCCAGGACGAACAAACGGGCCGCAATTACCTGATGCTCGAAGGAACAGATGCGAAGATCCATTTCATCCAGTACACGGCTGAGATGGAAGAGGCTCGCAGCCGCGGCGAACTCCGGGCCAACTCCTTCGTACGTTTGCGGAGGCTGCCCGTGGATCGGGCCCTGATGGTGGAAGTCATCGACCTGGGTGATGCGGAGATATTGCTAAACAATCCCCGACATCTCGGTGACGCCGCGCGGCAACTCACGAAACAAGGCATCGTGCCAACCGAGGACGGCTGGGGCGGTTGGCTGGGGCGATACCAATCTGCTCTGTACAAGACCACTCGGGAGATCGAGGAGCGTAACGATCGGGACCTGGTGCGCAAGCAGGAGCGGCGTCGGGATCGTTCGCGCGGGCGGTGACCGTTCTCCTATTCCCCTAAGAAGGTTCCTTCAGCTCGCATTGCCGCTGGAACATTCGCCATTTCCCAGGGTCCTTAGATCGGTGCAAGGCGCGATGGCAGTTCGGGCAGACGACCAAGAGATCGTCCACCGTGGTTCTTGTCCCGCGTCTACCCGAACTGGCCAAAGGCGTGAGATGATGAACCTCAACGCACATCCGTGCGAACTCACCGTACGTCGTGACGAAGTCAAACCCACAGATTTCGCAGATCTGGCCGCGTTGCGCCAAAGCGACAGCGCGCACCCTCGGATCCCGTTCCCGCTTCGACAGAGTCATTTGCCTCTGTTTCCCCTCCTTCGCGAGAAGCACTTGGGCAGATTTTTCGACGGCAGAAGAAAGCAGGGCTTCCAGGAGCACGACCGAGTGCGGCGTTGGTCGCCTCCGAGAACGAACCTGCAAGGCCAAACTGGTGTCGCGCGAAAGTCGGTCGGACTCTGTCTGCTCGAAGCGCAACCGCCACTTTAGCCCCTTAAGCGGGAGGATACGGAATGGACCGAAAAGGCTGTGACCGTTGCATCGGCTTTTGCCGGACCAATCAACCGCGATTGCGCCAAGTGCATACAGCTCATTGCCGGTTGTCGCCCACACAAAAATCCGATCCCCTGGATGAAGCCCACCAGCATGGGTACCGCGCGCGCCAGTGACCAACTGTCCCTCTACGCTGAGCGCCTCGCGCCACTTCCAGAGAACCAGATAGTCGCGACCAGGGGGTCCGGTCAGTGGCATGTAATGAGTTTACCGGTGCATCCGCCTTTATCGAGTGTGCAGAGGGTGGCGCGACCAGAAAAGCGCCAAGGCAAAGGAGCAAGGCCCGTGCAGCCGTGTCGCGCTATCGTGAAGGTATGGGTTCATTTGGACAAGCAATTCCCGTCACCGGCCCGAACACTCTGGAGCCGAAAGAACAGGTCTGGTTTAGCGAAGTGCGTATTTTCAAGAGCACGAAAAATGGTGACGTCACGTATCACGCCCACTTCCCGCACCCGACTAACGGCGACGAAATTGACCAGGCTGTCCGTGCGGCTCTCCAGGCTGCGGTACACCAAGTAACAGCAAAGGCTTCACACAAAGGTCGAACCTGAAATCGTTTAAGGCGTGAGCGACAGCTTCACCTGTTTAATCGGCGCATACAGAATCGGAGCGCGCCACCAGTCCTCGTTTTCGAATGTCAGATTGAGAGCAAGCTCTTGGGGAGAAGGAATACCAAGGGCAATGCGAAAGTTCGCAGCATTGTCTTCGACCACTCTTTGCCAATAGGTCAAGTAGCCGAAGATTCTGTCGCTGGCAAATCTGTCGTCGTAACACTGCCCGGATTCCATAACTCCGCCGCCCGGCGACAGGTAAACTGTGCCATCTGACATCTCCGTCGCGAAGTTCCGATTCTGATGCTGGAGCGCGAGTCTTTCGTTGGCCGGCAGAGGTTCACCGGGAATCCCCGCGACTCGGCCTTCGGCGGTCTTCGGCCAATTGTCGTGCAGAATTTGGAGCAGCGACGTATTCACCCATACTTGTGGATCGTCATGCGGCAACGATTGAATAATGAATATATCTGTATCCGTGATCTTCACAAACAACACGTCGCCTGGACCGCGGCGGCGAAAATGAAGGTGCTGAATTCCCCATCTGTTCAGGAGCGGATCGTTCTTGTCTGGGGATCTTTTCTTGCCAATGTCGCGACTCAAATACGGCTTCAGGTCCCCGCCTTCACGAATGAGCGTTTTCAACGCGGAATAATCTTGTGCATACTGCGGTGGAATGCGCAGTTCCTTCGACTCGTGTATTGCCCTCGCTCCCTGGCGAGGAATTCGCCGTTTCGCGTTGAGGTATCTGTCCGTGTTCTCTTCGAGGGTGCGAGATTGGCCGAACGTTAAGCCCAAGGCTGTCATGTCCCTTCGGATGAACGCAGCCCAATCGACTCTAAAATCCACTTTAAGCATCGGATCAACTTTGGGTGGGGCACTCGACTGCGACTCCGCCAACGGGTCCGGGCTACCGCCGGGGATCGGTCCTGAAATCCGATCGAAGTAGTTGCCGCTTGACTCATTGCGGGCCGCTGCCATCCCCATCGCTGCTGCTGCCGCGTAGGGGTTACTCGAATGGATCACAAACGTGCGCGATCTCTTCTTCATAATCCCATTAGACTCCGCCAACGGCGGATACGCCCCCCATTTAAGCGCCTTCCCAACTGCGCAACACCGCAGCACGGCAGTTGCGTTGTCGCGCGCACCCGCGTCGCCCTTCGAGCCCCTGTAGCTGTGATTCCGATGGCGGGATTGCCCCCTACCGTCCAAATGGCGTGAACTATCCTGTACAGTGTTAGTGTTGAAAATAAACCTCAAAGCGACCGTGCTGCTGCTCGCATCGATGGCCTCGCCCCTCGCGCTAATTGCACAAAACAGTTGCCCCGTCGTGGGCGACACGATTACGGTCACTGGGCAGGTATCCATTCGGGAAGTGAACGGCCTGAAGTTGTCGGATTTTCACGCGAAAACTTTCCCGAATCGCTTTCAGCCGATTTGCATAATGGTGAAGCCGTACATCGGAGCTGGCGTCGGTCGAGTTGATCGAGTTGTAGGACAGATCGCACATATATGGCTCGTGTCGCCGAAACAGAAGGACGCCAGTGGGAATATCGACTGGAAACGGCCGGAGCCGATTCCAACTGATGTGTTCTTAGAAGTGACTGGAAAACTAATCGGCCAAGGTGAAGACCGACTTGGTAGTCCCCCGTATGGAACCTCAGAAGTGACGTTGGAGGTAAGCGATATCAAGAACGTCGACGCTGAAATAAATAATGCGGTGAACGCATGGCGGCAAGACTGCCTTACGTGGGTGGAGGCTCAACTGACTCCAGAGGCAACGGCGACATGGAAGAAGCAACCACCGGTGGGCGAAATACCAAAAGTGAGCGCATATCACGTCGAACCATTCGCCGCTGTAAACGGCGTTCCAGAGCCGAAATGTGCCGCTTCAGCTAAATTCATTGGGGACCTCGCACGTTTCCCATACGTTGTAAACAATCTCGGCACCATTTCATTTTCTTCCGCAGCGGGGCGATCCAGCCCCTCCATTGACCGAGGCACCTCTCCGCCAAATCAGCCAAGAGCCAATTCCGCGCCGCCCCACACCGGGGTTGCCGCTGCCGCCGCTGCGGCAAGTGACCCGACTTCGCCGCCAAACGTAGGGATGCTTAGAAACGACGCCATTGAAAACGACCCAACTCTTGAGAACCTATGCATTGATCGGACGTTGCACCCCCCGAATACCGTAATCGGTACGCAGTATGCCGTTCCGTTCCTTCTCGACAGTGGCTACATTCTTCGTGTTCGAGCCGACTACCCAGATGCGACGTTCATCGCCGTTTCCAGTTCCCGCTCCGGATTCGGTGGGCAACTGGTCGAATGCTCGCGTCTTTCCGGCGGCAAGTTCGGCCCTGCGACGAGGTCTCCCGAGGGGAACCGGTACTGGTCTCTGATAAGGCCTCAGCAACTTCGGGGTCCCGGCTGGATGTCAATCGCTGCTGATCGTTGCCGCGGCGCCGCTGAGCGCAAAGTGGGCGACACCGCGATTGAGAGGTCCGCATATTCCTCGGTGCAAGAGGTCGCGGACGGGCGTCAGATTGCGGGGCTGCTGACGGCGGCTTGGGATGTGGAGGTGAAGGGAGATGTCGTGCTAAAAGGCCCGGGGCCGGACCTACCCGCATTCAATTTTTCATGCCTGTTGTCGCCGATGCTCGAAGTCAGGGCAGTGGAAGTACGGCGCCGCTAGGCGGATTAGCGAGCTCAGCGGCACTGGACTCGGAAGGATCATGGAGAGCGAGTTGGAGGCGCGCGGCAGCTACCAACAACGCCGGCAATCCTGCGCTCCTCCCCGATGGTTGGCCCCTTGGTTCGTCTTTTCGGGGCTATTGTCTTCAATCTCGAAAACAACGGAAGAGTTGAAGCATACCTCGCGGATCAGGATCCACCCCGGGCCGAGGTGGGGACGAAAGAGAGCGAATTGTCCGAAGATCTATCGGTGCGCTTGGCGTCACCAAATTGATCGAACGTTTGACGACCGTATTCGACCGTCGCGAGTTAACACGGGTAAGCCATATAAGTGCGCGGTCGCGGCGATGATCCGGTCAGGAAGATCGGGGACGTCATCGCGAGGGATAGCTGCCATGTTCGTGGCAATGCCCTGATCGACTGGTACGTATTTGAGGACCGCCTTTGGGTCGGCGACAGCGGCCTGAACATCAGTCAATGCGGTGGCCGGAATTCTGCCCTTCTCAATCAGGTAGACCATCTCCGCAACGCTTATGGCGGATACGCCGATGTGATCGCCGTCCGCGACCGTAGCATCTATGAAAGCGGATGCAGCACGCCCAAGGCGCGGATCGGAGAAAAGGTACCAGAGTGTAGTGTGGGTATCGGCGATAGCGACGACCATCAGAAATCGGAACGCGGAAAATTCGCGAACATCTCCGCCCGATTCTGGTCGATCTCCTCGGCTGATGGAGCTTGGCCGTATTTTGCGAGAAGGCCGCGCAGGGACCGCGTGGGCTCTTTTCCTGGCACCTCCGCAGTCGCCTCGGAGAAGATTCGTCCGAGAGCCTCACGCACGAGGGCGTCCAGCGAGACACCCCTGGCCCGCGCGGCCGCGACCAGCTTCGCTTCCTCTTGCGGCTCCAATGGCAATGTGAGCGTCATGAACACTTTCATTATGCCACCGGTGGCCGAGAGAATGCCCGCACGTGCGCTCATGTATTGAGCGGTTGCAGACGCCGGTATTTCAGACCGCCGTGTCCCCGCCGGATTGGGCATAGAGCCCGATGCAGCAAAAAGGCAAGTAACCATTTGGTTGTCAGGGGCTTGCGGGGAACGACAGTGACACGTTCTGCCCGACCACTCCAAAATGCTCAAGTGTCACTTTTTTGTCACTACAGACCCGTCAAAACCCGTGAAATTGAGGGAAATCAGGTGAGATCGAAAATGGCTGCAAGCTATTGGCTGACAAGAGGTTATGATTTGTTTTCTTGTGCTTGCAGGAATGGCAAAAAAGGTTTTCAAGACCGGCGCATTCAACCGCTCTGCCATTCCTCCGTCTTCTATCTTACCTGATTCCTTCACTTTACGAGGGGTGAGAGTTGTCCAATGCAAGATGATCCTGAAACGAGGCTTGATTGCAATGCAAGGTGATCCTGAAAACGATACTGGAAGTGTAGGCGTGCAGGAACGGCCGGATGCAAATACGGATGCAGAACGCCGAGGCACTGACAGGGCAGCAGATCGACGAGTTTTTGACGGGCAGCGGGGGGATCGGATTCACGAGGGAGAGCCGGGCGGCGATCTGCGCATGGACGGAGAGGCTTTTGGTGGCGCAGGAGTTCATGAAGCAGGGGCGGAAACGGCGCGGTGCGATCCGGAGGTATGCGAGCAAAGTAACGGGGCTGAGTCTGCCCCAGATCACGCGGCTGATCCGGAGTTATGTCACGACGGGCACGGTGGAACTGAGGGTAAGCCTGCGGTGCCGGTTTCCGGGGAAATACACGGATCGGGATGTGACGCTGCTGGCGGAAGTGGACCGGGCGCACGAACGGCTCAGCGGACCGGCCACGCAGCGCATCCTGAGGCGCGAGCACGAAGAATACGGCAAGACGGAATATGCACGGCTGGCCGGGATTTCGGTTTCACACATCTACAACCTGCGGAACAGCGGGAAACACCGGCGGCAGACAACGATATTCGAGCCGACGCGGCCCAGTGCGAATCTGATCGGAGAGCGGCGGCGGCCGGAGCCGCTTGGCCGACCGGGTTACCCGCGGGTGGACACGGTGCATCAGGGCGACTGGGACGGCGTGAAGGGCGTGTATCACATCAATGCGGTGGACACCGTGACGCAGTGGCAGGCAGTGGGATTCGCGGCGCGGATCAACGCGGAGAATCTGAAGCCCGTCCTGGAAGCGATGCTGCATCAGTTTCCCTTCCCGATACTGGGGTTTCATGTGGACAACGGCTCGGAGTACATCAACTACACCATTGCCGAAATGATGGGAGCGATGATGGTGGAATTCACCAAAAGCCGGGCATGCCGGAGCCAGGACAACGCGTTGGTGGAAGGCAAAAACGGGGCCATCATTCGCAAACTCATCGGCTACGGCCACATACCAGCCGAGCATGCCGCAACGCTGCACAAGTTCTATACGGCGCAGTTGAACCCGTATCTGAACTTCCATCGGCCATGCGGGTTTGCCACGGTAAGCATCGATGCGCGGGGGAAGCGCAAAAGGCAATACAAGCTGAAGGATTACGCCACTCCGCATCAGAAGCTGAAATCTCTCGCCGGGGCTGCGGACTACCTCAAGCCGGGGATCAGCATGGAAGCTCTGGACCGGAAGGCGGCGGCGATGAGCGATACCGCAAAGAAGATGGGAGCGGCAAAGGCGAAGGTGTTACTCATCTGCAAAATCGAGTCGCCCTGTCTGCCCCGAATACCGCGGCGGGAATAACAGAAACCAAAGAGCGCAGTGGAAATGGCGGGTGTGCGGAAACGGGCGAAAACCAAGTGCAGGTTTCCTCTCGTTTCCACACACCCTTGGGAATCCGGCAAACGACGCCGGATTCCCACATTCCCACTGCGCCGACGGCTATTGCCCTTGATCAAACAAAACAAAAAACAGAAAGGAAGCCGGCCGCTGCGCGGCCTCCACATCCGGACTTGTTTCAGGATCACCTTGCATTGGAAACCTTATTGCGTTTCAGAATCATCCCGGGATTGGAAATGCTGGTGTCGCTATCCGCTTTTGGCTTGGTCGTGTTGATCCCCAGGCGCTCCTTCACAGTCACGAGGTCAACACCGGAACGCGTCAGCCGTGAAGCGAGCGTATACCGGAGTGTGTGCCACATGGCCTCGGTAAGTCCGGCGCATTTCAGGATTGCCTTGAAGCCACCTTCAGTTTGGAGAAAAGCCGCCACCCGTTACCGGTTGTAGAAAACATTAGGGCCATGTTTCACCGCTTGCTTCCCCGCATGGATCGCGGTCACCGCGTTCAGCGGAACCTCCAGCCTGCGGCGTGTCTTACCCATGAGCGATAGTATTCTTTCGTTGACCACTTCACTCTCATTTAAGATCGAGGAGATCGCCGCATCTCTGGAACGAGGTGAAGGCGAAGGAGAACCGTTTTTCCCGAAGCTCTGTCGGCGCGCCTGGCGTCACCAAATCGATCGAACGTTTGACGACCGTATTCGACCGTCGCGAGTCAACACGGGTATGCCATATACGTGCGCGGTCGCGGCGATGATCCGGTCAGGAAGATCGGGAACCTCAACGCGAGGGATAGCTGCCATTGTTCGTGGAAAAGTATTGACTACCGGCACGTATTTGAGGACCGCGTGCGAGTCGGCGACAGCCGCCTGAACGTCAGTCAATTCAGTGAGCGGAATTCTGCCCTTCTCAATCAGCCAGATCATCTCCGCAACGCTTATGGCGGATACGCCGGTGTGATTGCGTCAGCGATCATGGCATCTGTGGAGGCAGAGGCGGCACGCCCAAGCCGCGGATCGGAGAAGAGATACCAGAGCGTGGTGTGGGTATCTGGATAGCGACCATCAAAAATCGGAACGCGGAAAATTCGCGAACATCTCCGCGCGATTCTGGTCGATCTCGCCGGCGGATGGAGCAGGGCCGTGTCTTGCGAGACCGCGTGGGCTCTTTTCCGAGCACCTCCGCTGCCGACTCGGAGAAGATTCGTCCGAGAGCTTCACGCACGAGGGCGTCCAGGGAGACCACCTGGCCTGAGAGAATCCGCCCACGTGCGCTACGTGTTGAGTGGTTCAAGGATGCTCCGAACGGGAGCGCAGCCGATTCACGACTGTGCGCTTCCAATCGGTGCTTAAAACATGCCAGGCACGTGGATACTACCGTTATTATGCCGTTAAACTGCCGTTAGGCCAAGCCGCCCGAACTCCGCGTTTCCGAATTAAAAACCAGTATTCGCGTTACCTCCCGGAACCCAAGCTTGCCATACATTCTGTATCCCATGGACGTCGATTGGAGGACAAACGGCAGTGGTCCGGCCGTGTCCCGCGTGACTGCGGCCACATGCCTCGTAATCGCCTCCGCAACACCTTTTCCGCGGTATTCCGGAATCGTCGCGATATTGTACAGGCCTATCGCATCGTCCGACAGAACGGCTGCGGCGGTGGCGACCGGCAGACCCGCGGAATAACCGACCCATCCGGCGAATTCAGGGTAGTCCGCGCCCGCATCGTCATGAAAAACCTCCGCGAACCACTTTGGCGGCACGCGGAAGCAGACCTCGCCGACTGTCCGGAAATCACTAAGACCGGAGGGGCCATCGGCCCGCCGGAATTCCAGGTCCGGAAGGGTTCGCTTTGGAAGCGAAAGTTCCGCTGCGATCATACCTGGAAGCTCCGAAGAAAAATGCAGACCAAAGCGCGCACACGTTTGGGTTAACCGCCGCCGAACGGGTCTTTCGATCCAATCTTCGCAGAACCAGAACGCCCAGCCATTGCTGGAACCGGCCAGGCACATCCGGGCAAGCTCAAGCCGTTGTTCGAGCTCACCGATAGTTGTGACGGGTCCATTCAGGAAGGCCGCATTAAACATCTGGAACGCTACGCCCAGAGAGGCGACGCTGACGCCGCGCAGTTCACGGACGTCGGAATCGGGCCTGCCCGCGGCGAGAGCGCGGAAGGACTGACGCAGATTCGATTCGACTTGATGAAATTCCACCGGGATCTTTACGCTGCGCCAGGGCGCGGGTATATGATGCAAGACTATGGCATCTACCGCGTCCGGCGCAATGAATTCGACACAGAAGCCAACGAAAGTTCGTTACTGGGTCATTTTCTTCGCCGTAACTCTGGCAATCATCACTTACATTGACCGCGTGGCATTGGGCCAGGCCGCACCGCGAATCAGCAAAGATTTGGGTCTGTCGAAAGATCAGATGGGCTGGGTTTTCTTCGCGTTCACAACCGCTTACGCTCTGTTCGAAATTCCAAGCGGATTTATGGGGGACAAGCTGGGACCGCGCAGTGTCCTGATGAGGATCGTGGTTGCCTGGTCGGTGTTTATCGCCGCGACGGGCCAAGCCATTAACTGGATTTCGTTATTGGTCGTGCAGACCCTGTTCGGCGTGGGTGAAGCCGGCGCTTTTCCGAACATCGCCAAGGCATTTTCAGTGTGGCTTCCGCAAGACGAGCGGGTGCGGGCACAGGGAATTGTTTGGCTGAGCGCGCGCTGGGGCGGGGCCTTCACACCATTTCTGGTCTTCTATATTTTTCAGGTAGTTTCGTGGCGCGTCGCGTTCGGACTCTTCGGCATTTTAGGCGCGATCTGGGCGGTGTTTTTCTACCGGTGGTTTCGGGATAATCCGGCGGATAACCCCGGAGTGAACGCCGGAGAACTGGAACTGCTGAAGCATTCCCATGCGCACGCGCACGGCAGTGTCCCCTGGGCGAAGTTTGCCCGTTCGCCTCAGGTTTGGATGCTGGGCGGCCAGTATTTCTGCCTGTCGTATAGCTGGTACTTTTCCATCCAGTGGCTTCCGACCTACCTGAAAGAGGCGCGGCACCTGGACCCTACTCAGAAAGAGTTTGCCATCCTTGCGGGGCTGCCTCTTTTCCTCGGCGGCATCGGCGCGTTGTTCTCCGGAGTCATTGCGAAACCACTTACGCGATTAACAGGCAGCGTGACCGCAACGCGGAGACTTCTGGGATGCGTGGGGTTCGTGAGCGCCAGCAGTCTGATCGTGATTTCCACCTTCATTGGCAATCCGTATCTCGCCGTTCTTGCGCTCTCGTTTGCGAGTTTCTCGAACGATTTGGTGATGCCGGGCTCATGGGGCGCCTGCATGGATGTGGGTGGACGGAATGCGGGTACGCTGTCCGGCACCATGAACATGATGGGCAATCTCGGCGGCGCGGTCGCTGGTATCGCCGCCCCGACGATTCTGGGGTTCGCTCATAACGACTGGAACGTTGTGCTGTATGTAGCGGCGGGCGTTTATTTTCTCGGGACGTTCTTCTGGCTCACGATGGACCCGGTTACCCCCATCGACAGCCACGAACACCTGCACGCTTAGCATTAGCAGCCCGTGGCAGAAGTGGCGTGAGTTGCGGACCAGAGGCAACCACTACGACCGACCTTATCCTGGGATAAGCCCGCGGTATTGGACTGCGCCCCTGGTCAGCGCAAGGGGTCAGAAGCGAGGCGTCGCGACGCATTCGATGCGGGTCATCTGACCAGTGGCGAAGATCATCTCAGAACTTAAGCCTGGATAAGTTGGGCATGGGGAGCCGCCACAACGAGGGTTCACAACGAGGGTTCGCGTGGCTCGCGGGACTTCTGCCACGAACACCTGCACGCGTAGCTATTTGAAGCGCTTCTTGAAGGCGAAATCCAGGCCCACATATCCGTTCTCTTCACGGATGAGTATGGCGGACCAGTTCTTATCGAATGCCCATTCCACACGGATCAATTGCGTACTCGTGCTCGAGACATCCGTGATATAGGTGAAGAGAATTTCGGGCGTCACCTGCTGCTCGATGGTCAGCCGCGCTTGCGGACTGCCGGTAATGCCCGTAAGTTGCGGGTCGATCTTGATCCGGCTAACGCCAAAGAACCTCTGCAGCCGCCCTGCTACCGGGTTTGCGATCACCTGCCCGATCAGCGTATCGGCGCCAAGTTGCTGGAAGCTCTGACTTTGTCCGGAATCCCGCACCGCAAGCGTTGGGTCGCTGGGAGTCCGGCCGGTCGCGAGGAGTGCGACGATGTCGGAGAACTGCAGCGGCGGGTCGGACCGGTAACTTACATTCAGCTTCGTAAGCGGTCCTGACAAAGTCAGAATTACCTCAACGCCACGGGCCTTGGTTTCTAAATCGACATTCAAGACCGGCTCGATCTTGGCGGCATTAAAAAACGAGATCGTTCCCTGGTTGATGTTGTATTTATTACCGAAAAACACGATCTCGCCCTGCGTCACATTCACGCGCCCCAGAAGCGCCGGGTTGGTCAACGTGCCCCGCAGGCGCAGGTTGGCATCTGCCTGAAGGCTCTGCGTAACGCTGGTCTGCAGTGCGACATCGGGCGCCGTTGAAATCTGAACATCGAGGTTCATGTTGCTGGCCAGACTGTTTTGCGCGGAGGCTGTCTTAAGCGGCTGAGCGGACGCGGCAAGGATGCTCGCCGCATCGCTCTTCGGGTTAATCGCGACTCTGTGAACCGTAATGGTCCCCGACACGTTGCTGCGCTGCGGCGTACCGGCAAAGTTTAGATCGGCATCGGAAATCGAACTGACACCTTCCGGATACCGAACGCGCACGCTCCGCGCCTTCGCATCGATTCGAAAGGTTAGCCTGCCGGCCGAATACGCCGCGAAGCCTGTCGCATCGACTCTGCCGCCGCCCGATTCCGCGCTGAGCGACTGAATGGTAGCTCGCGATCCATTGAACAGGATTTCGCCGTTGGCGTTCGTGAGGCCATTTGAAAAATCAGCATAATGGAACTCGCCGTTTCGCATGGTGGCTCGCCCTGAAATATCGGGTGCGTTGAACGTACCCCGGATGGTTCCATCGATGGCCAGCACGCCCGATGAGGTCAAGTCTTCAGCGAACGAGCGGATCAAGGCGAGATTGACGTTCCCCTGCGTTCGCAGGTTCAGGGCACCTGTGTCGGAGGAGGTCTGTCCCAAATCAATCGTCCCGGCAAGGCTTAGATCGGTTTGCGGGGCCTTGAAACGCGCGCTCTCCACCCGCAGAACAGACTTCGATAGTGTTGCGCGGATAGCACCATCGTTTTTCAAAGAGAATTGCGGTAGATTATGCGCGAAATCGCTGCCCGCAAGGGGATGCACTTCGAGGTTCGGAATATCGATGCGGGCCATTAACTCCACAGGCTTCTTCAGTGGTCCCGTGATCGAGGCTTCACCTTCGGCAGTGCCGTCGAAATTCAAACTGGCAGTATCGGCGGATTTCATAATGAGCGCGGAGAGAGCGTTAATGCCCGCATTCGCAAACGCCACTTTCGCGTTCACAGGGTAGTCACCGGAGAGACCGATGGTTCCATCCCCGTGAATAGAAGCTTTGGCCGCATTGGAATCGAATCGCGCCGAGAGTACAGCGCCTTTGGTAGTGGCGATCAAGCGCGCATCGCCCAGATTGCGGCCGCCGAGTTCGAGAGAGTTTGCCGAAGCATCCGCGTTAAGGCTTACAAGGTCCGCCTGCCACTGCTTCTTCGCGTCCTCGCGAATTCTTGCTGTGCCATCCGCGTGAAACTTGCCGAAACCATGGATGTCCGGTTGCCGCACACGCACGAGGTTGATCTCGTTCAGCGCCATGGTATTACTGGTCACATTGAATTCGAGAGTATCCGGGCGGTCGAATCGCGCAATGACAGTGACTCGCTTCGGCCCGGAGATGAAAAGGCCGTTGAACGTCTGTGCATTCCTGTTGAGGTACTGAACTTTGCCCGCCACGGAATCGAAAGGCTGACCGTAGATTTGGCCATTGGCGAGCGTGACGTCACCGTTCGCGACGGGTTCGCCGAGAGTACCGGTAATCTGTGCCGCCCCGCTTAGAGAACCCGTCACGGGCACCGTGACCAGCTTGCTTATATCCGCGTTCTTCGCTTGCACTGCCGCCGAGATCACCGATGCATTTGAAATCTGCCAATTGGAGAGGGAGATCGAGCCATTCGCACTGCCGGCGATTCCCCGATAAACGGCAGTACAGTTCGCGACGGTCAATTTATTTTCGTTAGCCGTGAAATCTCCAGCGATCGATTCCACCGTGTACTGCTCGTACCTCACGTTCGTGCCCGTGGCCGACCCCGCGACCTGTGGGTGATCAAGTGGTCCGGTTACCGAACCCTGAAAGGTCATGCCGCCCCAACTGAGATCTGGCTTTGTTTTTTCGAGAAGGAGCGGAAGAAGGTCGGCGGCGTTGGTAGAATCGGCTTTCACGTCCAGACGTTGGCCAAGGGTGCCGGTCACTTCAACGTGTGAATGGGGCAGATCCAAAGAGGAATGGCCAAACTCAACGGTCCCCGCCCGCGTATCGAATTTCACTGCGATGTTGCCATGGACCGGAGTTCCGGTCTTTGAAGGAGATACGACCAATTGGGCCTGACCTTTTTGCTGCCGCGCAGTGCCCTCAATCTGGAACGACCCTGCTATCGCTCCGTCGTACGGCAGCTTTTGGCTGGTTCGCAGCGCGGCCACTTGAGCCAGATCGAAATGCTGCAACTGTCCCGACGCTTTAAAGCGCGTGAAGTCGAGCAACTCACCAGACCCCATGATTTCACCACCGAACACCCGCACGTTGCCGCGGGCGACGGCGATTTTCTCGGGCGTTGCATCGAACTTCGCTGCTACGGTGGCATTTCGAAACCGATCAAACGCTATTCGGCTGCCTGTCACTTCGCCTGAGACCTGATAATCCTTTATCGAGACGAAACGACCGCTGCCGGAAGCGAGTGCCCTGCCCTGTGCGCCTTTAAGAAACTCTTTCAGTTCGATGGATGCCTCATACTGCCCGGTCCACTCGGGAGATGTGAAGTGATGCATCATCGTATTGCGCAGCCGCACCTCGCTGGCGCCCGACGTAAGTTTTGCATCGGTAACTACGATGCGGTCGCGCTCCATGGCGGCTGAAGCAGTGAGCGCGATGTTGTATCGATCGACATGCAGGCTACCGAGCGCCACGGTACCCGAATAGCGCCCGCGCCCTGTTTCATATGCAACCCGAGCCTCGAGCTTTTCTCCTGCGGCTTCCCACGGGACAGTCTTTTCCGCAACCAGAAACTCTCCATTGCGAACATCGAACTTTCCGATCTTCAAGTCGAGAATCGTTTCGGAGGCGCCCCTGTTCCGGCGTTTGAGCTTCGGTTCCGGGATGTTCGTTCTGCCGTTCGCGAGAAGGATTAAATGAGCTTTCGGGTGTTGCACTTCGACCCAGGCCACCCGAATATCGCGCGCCACTAAAGAGACGACGGTCAGCCCCACGCGAATCCTGTCGACCGTGAGCAGGGCGGCTTCGCCGGCGGGCTCTGTGCCGCGAATCTCGAAGCCGTCAACCTCAGCCGTCATGGTCTTCCAGTCGAAGCGGAAGGCGTGCAGCTTTACAGCGCCGCCCGTGGTCAATTCGGCCTGCGCCACGATCGTAGTCAGAATCTTTTCACGCAGCCAATCGCTCTGCGCAATCCAGATGCCCACGCCGGACAAACCTATCAGGATCGCCGCTACCGCCAGCGCGATTTTCAACTTCATGGAGCGAGTTCCTTATCCTGATACTCGATGTGAGTTCGCCGGCGCTGATCCTGAAGCCAGGCATCCAGGTCCTGGTCCGCGCGTTCGTTGGTGAGCACTTTCTCAATCTGCGTTCGAAGCTCCGTCAGCGGAATCAGGCCGCTGGTTTTCGTGCGGAAGTACGTTTGCACCGCCTCATCGGGCACCTGCACGGCGGGGCGAAATCGCAGGTTCAAAAAAGTCAACAAATCTTCCTGTCGCGCAAGATCGTCTTCTAAGTCACGCGCTGTCAGGCCATCTGCCGCGAGCGCGCGACCCATCGCCGCCGCATCCGACTGGAAGTACTGCTCTGCAAAATCACGCAGCAGTTGCTGCCGCCCCTCGTCACTCAGGCGCGGATAGTGACCCAAATCCATCTCGCGCTCCACCAGTTTTTGATCAAGCAGTCTGGCCGCGGCTTCCCTGCGAGTCGCAAGGGTGATCTCCGGCTTTGCTCCATTTTGGAATGCTGTAAGCCGAATGCGCAGTTCCACTTCGCTCTCAGTGATCGCCCGATTGCCCACCGAGATGGCCACCCGGTCAACGATAACCGCCAGTAAAGGGGCGGCTGCCAGCAAGCATGCGGCGGCTAAACGCGTTGACGGCATTCTCATCAGAATGCCTGCCCGATTGAAAAGAAGAATTGGAAATGACTGATCTGTTGAAGCGACGCCTGACAGTTACCTTGTGACGAGCACTGCACAAGCTGCACGTAGCTGCCCGCAAAGCCGTTATATTTCGGCGGGTTAATGCTGTACGCAAGATCGAACCGCAACGGGCCTACCGGAGTTCGATATCGAATACCGAAGCCGGCAGCGTGAACCATATAGTTGAAATCTTTCGGATCCCTTTGATTCACGCGAAACGAAATGGTGCGCCAGTTCGAATAGATGTTTCCGGCGTCTTCAAATATCACACCGTTGATGTTTGCGCCATAGAGCGGGAAGCGCATTTCGGTGTTGTTGAAGAAGAGAGCCGAGCCTCCGAGCGGGAAGCCAGTTAGCAGATCGCGTGGTCCCGCCTGGTTTTCCGGGAAGGCTCGCAAGGTATTTCCACCACCTCCGTAAAAACGCTCCGGCAGAGGAATCGCGTCTGAAGGATCCGCATTCGAGGGCACGTTGTAGGCAGGCTCAAAACCGACTTGCGTCTCTCTTGCCAAAATAATTTTCTCGCCTAGCCGGTAATAAGTGGCGTTGCGCGCCAGCACCCGCACGAAACTCGTCTGTGAGCCGAAGAGTCTGGTAGCCCAGCCAACGTCGAGAGTGTTGTAGATGCCACGATGAGGGTCGGTGGGATCGTCCCGCCGGTCCTGCACAAGGTTGAAAGCGGCCACTCCCACGCGCACCGATTGCGCGAGGCGCGGCAGCAGCAGCGGATCGATCCGCAGGTTCGATACCCCTACGTTTCGATAATTGAACCGGTAAAACGCAGTGACCGACTTCGAAACGCGCTGCACGAACTGCGCTGAAGCCTCTTCGCGCTTGGATTGGAACGTCCGGACATCGTGCGTATCGTCGTAGAGGATCGAGAACGTGGCGTCGAATTTCGGCAGGCTGAAAACGCGCGGGATGAAGTAGCTGATGTTACCGCGCTTTTGAAGCGTGGAGAGCCTGCTGCGAAAGCTCACGGATTGGCCTGTTCCGAGGAGGTTAAGGCGCGTTACGTCGAGGGATACTCTTGGGCTGAAGCCAGCGGATCCGCCCGGGTCCGACAGGTCCGTCACAGCGTTGCTGCCGCCGATACGGGCGAATTCGGCGCCAAAACCGCCCGTGATCGAATAGCGGCGGGCTTCTTCCAGATCGAAGAGAACGTATTTACGCTTCTCTTCGCCGTCGGGATTCTGTATCGCCATTTCTACCTGCGCGAAGATGCCCAGATCGTACAATCTCTTCTGCGTGGCGGCCATCGCAGAGGGCGACAGCGGGCTGCCCGGGTTCAGACCAAGCTGACGATTCACCAAACTCGGGCGTGTGGTGGAAAGCCCGGTGGTAACCACCTGACGCACAAATTGCTGGTCGCCTTCGTGGATAGTAAACGTCACCTCGACCTTATGAGTTTCGGCGTCGATCTTCGAATCCCACCCGAACGTCGCGTCGGCGAAACCGTTGTCGCCGTAAAGCTGCATGATGGTTTCGCGGTCGGAAGCGATGTTGAATTCGCTGAAGACCTGGCCGGCCTGTGAACTAACCGACTCCAGTGTCTTCCCAAGATCAAGCTTCGTCACCCCCTCAATTCGAAGCAGGCTGACCGTGTATTGCGTGCCTTCCACGATGGTGAAGAAAACGGCGAAATCACCGGTCTTGCCGTTGTAATCGTCGTCCGTCCGCGAGACCACCTTTACGTCGCGGAATCCGTTCGAAAGGTAAAGATCCGCGATGGTGCGCTCATCGCGCCGGCGCGAGGCTTCACTGTATCGGCCTCGCCGGAACTCGAACGAACTCGGAATCAGGTACATGCGCTCGCGGATTGTCTTCTGATTGAAGTATTTATTGCCTTCAATTCCCACGTGAACAAAGCGATGCCTTTCACCGGGCGTGATTATGTAATCGATCCCTGTTTTGCCATTGCGAACGGCCTGCTGCTCATATTCCACCTGTACTTCGAAATAGCCGCGCGACTGAAAGTAATCGCGAAGATTGTTGGAGCCTTCGGCGAGCAAGTCGGCGTCAACGGTATGCTCCTCGAACACAGGCACCTGCTGCTTGAGCGCCTTTCGGCTCAATTTTGCCCCGCTGGATTTCACCTCGACTACGGGGCCAGGGTCCACCGTAATGCGCGGAATCATGTTTTCCGAATCCAAACTCTCCAGGGCTACCGTTGCGCGAAGCCGGTTCGCGTTCTGATACTTCAGACGAATGTTGTCTACACCCGCGCGCGACCGCGCCTGCGTGATGCCGCGATAGCCGGGCAAGAGAAAGCGGTGCCACTTAGCGGCTTTATCGATGTCTTTCGGCGAGAGGACCGACGTGTCGCCCGTAACGAGCGGCGCGGAATAATGCTGACGTTTACCGCCGTGAACCACGAAGGTAATTTTCACCTGCTGGTAGACTCCGTCGTAATCGAGACGGTGTGAGATCTGAGGTTGAAAATATCCGTTTGAGATCAGAAGCTTTCGTATGTTTCCTTCGGAAGCGATGAGTTGGGCTTCATCGAAAGAGGTACCCAGGCTCAGTTGCGCGGTGCTGGCGATTTGGCCGGGGGCTGGCGGTTCAGACAGGTCGGCTTCAACGGCCACATCGCCCACGAACCAGCTGTTCTTCGTAATAAAACGAAGTGCTACGCCTCCGGGCGCGGCGCTTGCATCTACCTGGATATCCTGGTAGCGGCCAGTGGCGTAGAGGTGCTCTATCGCGGTTCTAATGGATCCGGAGCGGTAAGGCTCCTCTTTTTTTACGGGAAGGAAATCCGCAATCTCGGCGGGGTCCAGCGGTTGGCGCGCGGGGTCGAATGTAATGCTGACAACCGGCAGCCCTTCAAACTGATTGGGGGTATCCTGCGCCCGCAGTGCAAAGAATGGCAGGCAGACGGCGAGGATGCTTGTCGCAAAGCGAAGCCGCACCTGATTCATCCTACCAGTGGCGGTTCTCCCATGGTTAACGAAGACACCGTTACTGCTACGATGGCGGCGTGTCTGGTCAGGAACGTTATAGTCGGCAGATCCGATTTTTGCCCTTCGGAGAAGAAGGGCAGCGCAGACTTGCCGTTTCTACAGCGGTGGTGGTCGGGTGCGGCGCGCTCGGAACGGTTCAGGCGGCGTTGTTGGTGCGGGCTGGCGTTGGCCGGGTGCGCCTTATCGATCGGGATTACGTGGAAGAGAGCAACCTGCAGCGTCAGGTTCTTTATACGGAAGAGGACGCGAGAACCGGTTTGCCTAAAGCCGAGGCGGCGCGACGGCATTTGTCGCAGGCGAACTCCGGCGTGATTCTCGAGGCACTCGTGTCCGATCTCAATCCACCGGATGCCGCGGAGTTGCTGGGCGGCGCGCAGGTGATTCTGGATGGTACCGATAACTTCGAAACTCGCCTGCTTATAAACGATTACGCCGTACGCGAGGGAGTTCCATGGATTTACGGAGCCGCTGTGGGCAGCTACGGAATCACCATGCCGATTCTGCCGGACGACTCCGCATGCCTTCGGTGCGTTTATCCGGAGCCTCCCGGTGGAGCGCAGGCGACATGTGAGACGGCCGGTGTGCTGGGACCGGTGACGAGCGTGATCGGATCGATTCAGGCGATGGAGGCATTGAAAATTCTGGCGGGGCGGGTTTCGAGTGTGCGTCGGATGATCTTTCGGGCGGATCTGTGGAACGGTCCCATTCGGGAGACGGCGATGCCTGAGCGCGACCCCGCGTGCCCCGCGTGCGGTCGCCGCGAATTTACATACCTCGCGGGGCAAAATCGCGCCCCGGTGAGTTTGTGCGGACGCAATGCGGTTCAAATTCATGAGCGGTCGCGCCCGTTGAATCTGGTGAGCCTGGCGCAGAGTTTGGACGGCTTAGGAACTGTGCGGGCCAATGAGTTTGCGCTGCGGTTTAACGATGGCGAGCATGAAGTCACGGTGTTTCCCGATGGAAGAGCGATCGTCAAAGGCACCACCGATATTGGTATTGCGCGGAGTGTTTATTCGCGTTATGTGGGGAACTGACTATTTCTCGCCGGTACCCGCGACAAATACCTGTGGTCGGTGACGGAACTTAATGTCCCATGACTTCGATCATGTCTTTGCCGCAGATACGCGCAATCTCACCCTTAAATTCCTTGTCGGGACGAACCTTCACGGGCACGTCGAGGATGACGGAAAAATCGCGGGGATTCTCCAGACGCAACCGCACCTGTGTATCACCTGGTTTCCTCTTGAATAACTCCTGGAGTTCGGCCGCGCGATCGATTCCGTTGCGGCCCATAAAGACTTTGATACTGATGAGCGATGGCAGCGGCACTCGCACCAGATCGAGAAGCGTAATTTCCTTGATCGAAATCTTGGTAGGATTGCCTTCCTCCGGCAACGCGCCGCCCCGGATGAAAACTGCCTGATCTTCGACAATCTGCGCATTGAGCGATTCGTATGAAGTGGTAAAAACCATCCCCTCGATAGAACCCTCGCGGTCTTCAATCACCATGGATGCCCACGGCTTGCCTTCGCGATTGCGCCGCCGCTGAATTCCGGTCAGCATTCCGCACAGAGCGACATCGTTGCCTTTTTCAAGCCCCTCCAGTTTCGAGGAATCGTGGGTTGCCAGTTCGGAAATCTTATCGGCATAAGCATCCAAAGGGTGGCCGGTGATGTAGAAGCCCAGCATCTCCTTCTCGCCCTGGAGATTCTCGCGCAGTGTCCAGTCATTTGCCTTCGGGAGCGCAGGTTCCGGGTCGTCCGCAGCCACCAGCATGCCAAACAAGCCCTCCTGTCCGCTATCGCGATCCCGTGCGGCGCGGGTTCCCGATTCCATAGCGCCATCGAGCGCCAGCATCAACTGCGGGCGTGTGCCATCCAGAGAATCTAGCGCCCCCGCCCGGATCAGGCTCTCGATAACCCGCCGGTTGATCGCGCCCATATCGGCGTGTTCGCAGAAATGGTAAATCGATTTGTAGCGCCCCACTTCCTTGCGCCCCTTGATAACGGCTTCCGCCGCGCCCTGGCCGACGTTCTTGACCGCCCCAAGGCCGAAGCGAATGGCATCGCCCAGCTCGTCCTTCACGGGCGTAAATGTCAACTCGCTCGCATTGATATCCGGCGGCAGCACGCGGATGTTCATCTCGCGGCATTCATTGATGTACTTAACGACCTTGGCGGTATTGCCGGTTTCCGACGTGAGCAGAGCGGCCATGAAATCGACCGGGTAATGCGCCTTGAGATATGCGGTAACAAACGCCAGAAACGCATACGCGGCGGAGTGGGATTTATTGAACCCGTAACCCGCGAACTGCTCCATCAGGTCGAAGATTTTCTCGATTTTCTTTGCCGGATGACCGCGTTCGATCGCTCCCGCGACGAAGCGTTCACGCTGCTTCGTCATCTCCTGGAGATTTTTCTTGCCCATGGCGCGGCGAAGCATGTCGGCGTCGCCCAGCGAGTATCCCGCCAGGCGATTCGAAATCTGCATCACCTGTTCCTGGTAAAGGATGATGCCGAAAGTCTCGCCCAGCAGTTCCTTCAATTCGGGCACGTCGTATACGACCGCTTTGCGGCCGTGCTTGCGCTCGATGAAGTCGTCGAGCATTCCGCCCTGAATCGGTCCGGGCCGATACAGCGCGTTCAAAGCCGTCAGGTCCTCTATGCGGCTGGGCTGGTATCGGCGCAAAATGTCGCGCATCCCCGGGGATTCGAACTGGAAGATGCCACTGGTGAGCCCCTTGCAAAACACTTCGTACGCGCCGGGGTCTTCCACGGGCAAATCTTCCAGCACGAGCTTCACGCCGTGCCGCCGCTCAATCCCTTTGAGAGCCTCGTCGATGAGGGTCAGCGTTGTCAGACCCAGGAAATCCATCTTGAGAAGCTGCAGCTTGTCAAGACCGCTCATATCGTACTGAGTAACAATTTCGTCCCGGTTCGTTCGGCTCAGCGGGACCAAAGTTTTGAGCGGTTCCGGCGAAATAACGACGCCCGCCGCGTGAACGGAAGAGTTACGCGCAAACCCTTCCAGCCGTTGCGCAATATCCAGAAGCTCTTTGACGCGCGGGTCTTTCGCGGCAGCTTCGTTGAAGCCCGGCTCCTGGTCAATCGCGTCCTTGAGTTTGATGTTCAGCGTGTTGGGAACCAGCTTCGTCAGCTTCTCGACTTCGCTGACGCTGAACTCCAGCACGCGCCCCACGTCTTTGATCGCCGCGCGCGCCCCCAGGGTATTAAACGTGATGATCTGCGCTACCTGTTCGCGCCCGTACTTCTGGGTGACATACTGAATCACCTCGCCACGCCGGTTCATGCAGAAATCGATATCGATATCGGGCATGCTGATGCGTTCCGGATTTAGAAATCGCTCAAACAGAAGTCCATACTGCAGCGGGTCAACATCTGTGATTGACATCGCGTAACCCACCAGACTGCCCGCCGCCGAACCGCGCCCCGGTCCCACCGGAATGTCCATCGACTTCGCGTACCGGATGAAATCCCACACAATGAGGAAGTAACCCGAAAACTTCATCATCTGGATCATCGCGATTTCGCGGTCCAGTCTCTCCACGTATTCGGCGAGGTCGTGCTTCAGCCAACCGGAGGCGCGCAGGCCTTCAAGCCGCGGACGGCGGCGCTCGAACCCCTGTCTTGCAACGTACGCAAAGTAGGAATCCGTATTGAAGGATTCAGGGATGTCGAAGCGCGGGAACGGATCTTTAACTTTGTCGAGCTTGATGGCGCAGCGCTGCGCGATTTCCCAGGGACGGTTAACCGCGTCTTCCAGTTCCCCGAAAAGCGCCATCATTTCCGCGCGGCTCTTCAAATAGAACTCCGGCGTGGTCAGCTTCATGCGGTTCGTTTCGCTGACCAGCTTGCCGGTGGAGATGCACATCAGGATGTCCTGCGCGCGCGCATCCGCCTTTCTCAAATAATGAGAATCGTTCGTCGCGACCAGCGGGATGCCAGTGTCGATGGAGAGCCGATTCACCTGAGGAGTGAGGCGCTTATCCTGTTCGAGCCCGTGGTCCTGAATCTCGAGGAAAAAGTTCTCTTTGCCGAACATCTCCCGATAGCCGTGGGCCAGCCGGCGGGCATCTTCGTACTTATCGTGGAGAACCGCCTCGTTCAGGTCACCCCGCAGGCACGCGGAAAGGCAAATCAGGCCTTTCGATCGCTCTGCAAGCAGTTCCTTGTCAATACGCGGCTTGTAATAAAAACCGTCAATGTATGCCGTGGAAACCAGATCGATCAGGTTCCGGTAGCCCTCCTGATTTTCACAAAGCAGCACCAGGTGGTTGTAGCGGTCGGTGGTGGAACGGGTCTTGTGGCCTTCATTCGAGACGTAGACTTCACAACCGATTACCGGATGAATCCCTTTCGCCTTGGCCGAATTGTAGAACTGGACCGCGCCGAAAAGATTGCCATGGTCCGTCATGCCTACCGCGGGCATTTTCTGTTCGGCGCAGACCTGCATCAGTTGATCGATTTCGCAGGCGCCGTCGAGCAGGGAATAATCCGTGTGGTTATGGAGGTGAACGAAAGGGGTATCGGACATAGACAAACAGTCACGCCGCTTGCGCGACGCTCTTTTAGCGGGGGAGTGATTTCAGTTTAGCTGAGTGGAGCAGATTCGGAACGGCCAGCTGGACAGCAGAGGGAAACAGCAAGGCAGACGGCGATATTTAGAGCGAAGTTGGGTTCAGCCGGGCACGCCGGGCGCGCACTTGTAAACCGATTCGCATTCGCCAGGTGCGATACACTTAAGGACCAGTGTTTTCCCGGCAGAATGAACAGGTTATCGTCCGTCTATTGAGTGACGGCAAATCTCAGGAGGCCGTCTTTGAACGTCTGGAAGGCCGTCATCTCCAGCTCAGAATGCCGGATGACGATCGATGCAATTCTTTCCGCGCCGGAGACCTGGTTGAGGTGAACTCGCCGAAAACGCTCTATCTTGGCGAGATCGCCGCGAAGGAGAGTAGTATCCTGCGCATTTCGGTTGAGCACGCCCTTGACCGGGAGACGCTGGCAGCCATCCATCAGGTCTGGACTCGGCCGGATGTTGCCTGACATCCGCATGAACGCCCTGTGGTTAGCCGCGGGCGAAGCGTTCCTCCTCTCCCTAATCCTCACACCGATCGTTCGCGACATTTTTCGGGCCTACAACGTAGTCGACCGGCCCGGTCGGCGCAAAGTTCACGCCTATCCGATCCCGCGCGTGGGAGGAGTCCCGATCGCCATAGGCTACGCCGTTGCTTTGTTGTCGCTGGTATCCGCAAACTCACCCATGCCTTCCGACTGGGTGTGGAAACTGCTGCCCGGCGCATCGGTGATCTTCGTGACTGGCCTCATTGACGATTTTTTCAACCTGCGCGCCGTGGTCAAACTTGGGGGCGAAATAGCCGCCGCTGTCACGGTGTGCGCCTATGGCCTGAAAATTCAAAGCATCGGTACGTACCCACTCCCCGACTGGCTCGCATTTCCTCTGACTATTTTGTGGCTGCTGCTCGCGACAAACGCTCAGAACCTCATTGACGGGCTGGATGGCCTTTGTACCGGTATGGGCTTTTTCGCGACCGTGACATTTGTGTGCGCCGGCCTGATTCAGGGGAATTCCGCACTGGTCAGTCTGGCTATGCCACTCGGCGGCGCTCTGTTGGGATTTCTGTTCTACAACTTCAATCCCGCAACGGTCTTCCTGGGGGATTCCGGGGCGCTTACCATCGGATTCCTCCTCGGATGCTTCGGGCTTGTCTGGACCGAGGGCGGGAACGGCTTTCTGGCTACACTGGTACCCATTTTCGCCATGATTATCCCCTTGATGGACCTGAGTTTATCCATCGTTCGCAGGTCACTGCGAGGGCGACCGATTTTTTCCGCCGACCGGGGCCACATTCACCACCGCTTGCTTGATCGCGGACTCTCCGTGCGACGGAGTGCGCTCACGCTCTATTCCATAGCGATTGTCGCCACAGCCTTTGCCGTTCTGGTCAGCTATCCGGCCGCGCGGAGCTTCCATGGTGTTGTAGTTTTCGGTTTTGTAGTGGCGGGCTGGGCCGGAATCAGGCAACTGCGATACGCTGAATTCAGAGTGGCGGGCATCGTGTCATTTCGAGGAGGCTGGCGCAGGGCTTTTGACAGCGCCCTCTGCCTGGAGCGCCTTCAGGCCAACCTCGAACGAGCCACCAGCGAAGAGGAGTGGTGGAATGCCCTGGTCACGATCGGTCGCGAGCAGGGTTGGCACAGTCTCGAGTGGCATGGGCGCCAAACGACTCTGAACTCCACCCTGCACTCCAGCGCGGCGGACCCGGTTTGCCCTGGATGGTCATTCCTGGTCGACCTTGGGGACGAACAGACCATTCACTTCAAGGGCCGGTCCAAAGCCCCGGGAGGAAAAGAAGCTGTTCCCGCGCTCGACTTGATAGCGCTCTCGGACTTGTTGCGAAAGACCCTCTCAGCGCGACGGTTGCAGCCGGCATTCCGATGACCGGCAGCCGTTCACGATACAGCCCCGGTCACAGGCTGTTTGATTTGTTGCTGACAATGGCGGGGTTCGGCGCCGCCCTGCTGCTCTATAACGCGCTCTTTGTGGGAGGTCTTGCTCCGCACGAGGTGCTTGTCAGTTGCGGGTCATCGGTAATGGCCTTTTGGCTGGCAATTCAATTGAAAGATTGGGGCGGAGATTCAACCCGCGGCAGGTGGGTGATTGCGGTGGAGCAGTTCTGCTTCGGTACAGGGGTCAACCTGCTTCTGCACGCCCTCATGACATACGGGCTATTGGCCCGCCGCACGCCTTTTCTCATCGTGACGGGTAGCCTGTTCTCGACAGTGCTGCTCGCCGCCGCCCGGCGCATGGTGTTTGCGCGCCAGAATTTGGAATCGAGAGTTCTCATGCTGGGCTGCGACACGGTGGCCCAGGCGGTCTTCAGGTCTCTGCGACTGCCTGTATTAGGCGTCGTGGGAGCATCCGGGGAATCCACACCCGAAGGCATCCCCTCGCTTGGCGGCATTGAGAATCTCGATGCCGTAATCGAAGCCTTCAGGCCAACCCATCTGCTGGTGGGTTTGCCGGACTGGCGGAAATGGGTGGACCCCGCGCTCCTATTGCGGTACCGGCGCCAGGGGATCGTAGTGGAAGAAGCCAAAGCTGTCTACGAAAAGCTGTTCGACCGCGTGTGCTGCGAACGCCTGCAGCCGCTCGATCTTCTCTCCTCTTCAGCCCTGAGAGGTGACAGCCGCACAATGGCGATTCAGGCCATTTATACCAATCTGGTTGCCCTGTTTCTGCTGCTTCTGTCCAGTCCGCTTATTTTTTTGATTAGCTTAGCGGTGGGACTTTTTTCGGGCCCGGGTCCGATTTTTGAGAGCGTCGAATGCGCCGGATTCCAGTACATCCCCTTCCGGTTGCTTCGCTTTCGGACATCGCGTCGCGATGGCATCCCCACAAGCACAAGGGTTGGTCGCGCCATCAAATGGGCGCGCCTTGCAAATCTGCCTCAGTTGGTGAATATAGTACGCGGCGATATGGCGCTGGTGGGGCCGACCCCCGTGCGCAGAGAATTTGCCGCGTACTTAACGGAACTTATGCCCTTCTACTCGCATCGGTTCTCGGTTAAACCCGGAATCGTCAGTTGGGCTCGGACCAACGCGCCCCGCCACACTCTGGCCGACGATTGCAGTCAGGTTGAGTACGACCTTTACTACATAAAAGAAGGCTCGCTCTGGCTGGATATCGAGATTTTGCTTCAGGCCGTTCCATTCCGGAAGATCGCGTTTCCAACGGGGGGCAAGGGTCCGAATGCGCCGCCCGAATCCATTCAAAACGCCGCATGAGTTACGGTCTCTGGCTGTTAGCCTGCGTGGCGGCTTTCTACATTGTTCTTGGCTACCCGGCGTTGCTTGCAATGGCGAAAGGGAGGCGTCGTCCGCCCGTCGCCAAGAATCTGAATTTTGAGCCGCGAGTCTCCGTCCTCATGGCGGTTTACAACGGAGCCACACAGCTTAGCCGAAAGCTGGACATCTTATCCAAGCTGGATTACCCGGCACACCTGCTCGAAATTATCGTTATTTCGGACGGCTCCACCGACGACACGGATATCATCGCGAAAACTTACCACGGGCGGAATGTGACGCTCATTCGTGTTCCAAAAGGCGGCAAGGCTGCTGCTTTGAACAGCGGAATGGCGGCGGCATCGGGCGATATTCTGTTCTTTACGGATGTGCGTCAGCCTTTGGACCGATCAGCGTTGCGCCATCTGGTCGCCAATCTGGCGGATCCGACAGTCGGCGCCGTTACGGGTGAGTTGAAGCTTCTCAGCGGAGATCAGGGCGAGCAGGCCGATATGGACCTGTATTGGCGCTACGAGATTTGGGCGCGAACGAGGCAGTCAGAAATCGACTCGATCTTCAATACCACCGGGTGTATCTACGCGATGCGGCGCGAACTGGCCGCGGCCATCCCTGAAGACACCTTGACCGACGATGCGGTGCTGCCACTGCGCGCCTACTTTAAGGGTTATCGCGTGATCTTCGACCCTGCCGCTATCGCGTACGACTACCCCGCGGTGGCCGGCACGGAGTTTCGCCGCAGATTTAGAACTCTGGCCGGACTTTGGCAGGTGTTTGCGCGTTTTCCGAAATTATTTACCAGCGCGAACCGGATGCGATGGCATTTTCTCTCGCACAAGTTCAGCAGACTCGCATTACCCTGGGTAATATTACTTGCGATTGGGTCATCGATCGCAATGCCGGCGAGCCCCTTTCGGACATCCCTGCTCTTGCTTGAGTCAGTTCCTCTGGCACTGGCGGCAATGAACGCAGCCATCCCGAGGGGCTGGGCGGCAAAGCGCATCACGTCGCCGGCTCGCACCTTTGTCGTAATGAATATGGCATCGCTCAGCGCTGTCGCCGTGTTCTTTATTTCCCCCGCGAAAATCTGGAAGCCCACGCAGGTAGAACCCGGAGCGGCTGGTTCCGCGAAATCGAAACGTTGGTAACCGACGCCTCTCCCGGGAACACTCCGCATACGAAAGCTGCCGGCGTAAACGGCGCCTCAAACCGCTGCGAGTTCGCCAAAAAGCAGCTTCCTGAGGGCAAGAAGCAACACGATCGAATCCAGTGAGAGCGAGAGATGCTTCACGTAATACAGATCGTATTCGAACGATGTCACGGTGTCGGGCACTTTGACCGCGTTTCGGTGCAACTGTTCCCACCCGGTGAGCCCGGGTCTTACCTGCTGCCGCTGCGGGTAGAAAGGTATTTCAGCGGCAAGTCTGGCCGCGAATTCAGGGCGCTCAGGTTCCGGGCCCACAAGCGCCATTTCACCTTTCATCACGTTGAACAACCGGGGCAGCGCGTGAAGGCTGGCCCTCTTAAGCAGTGCCGTCTTAAACAATGCCCCGCTGTTGCTCAGTTCCCGGAAGCTAATCATCATAAAAGGAACCCCTCTCAGCCCTATGCGCGGCTCACGCACCAGCAGAGGTTCGCGCGACCGCATCTTCAGCAACGCGGCAACCACCGCGAACACGGGGAGCAAAGCGATTGTGGCTACGATCGCCAGTCCCATGGAATAGAGCTTTTGTGCATTCAGATCGAGCGGGGTCGGCTCGAAAACTGATCCGAATATCAGGTCGCGCGGACGCACTTCCGAAGCACATACACGACCGAACGCCTTCTCGTACAAGGCTGAGGCTTCTTCGGTATGAATGCCGCCGAAATAGAGTTCCAGAAACTCGTCAGCCCACCACGGTTTCACGTTCTCCCGGTGACCGATCACTATCGACTGCGGCTGCGCAGCCTCCACGGCCTGATCGAGATCGGCGAGCGTGCCGATTCGCTCCAGGTTGGCAGAATATGAAACGGACTCGTGATCGTCAAGGTAGCCCGCGGCCGCAAGACCAAGTTCCGGATGAACCCTGAGGTGATCGGCAATCCTCGCGATTGTGGGGGACATGCCCAGGAACAGCAGTTTTCCGGAAGGCGCTGAATCTATTGCCGCGGCTGATATAAACAGACGCCAGCTGACCGTGCAGATTAAGGCGAGCAAACTGCCCAGCATCATGACTTTGCGTGGCAGGGTCAGATCGTGGTTCAGATAGTTGATCAACCCTTGAAGTACGAATGCCACCCCAAAGATCATGAACAACTCCTGGACAAGAGCGATTCGGTTACGTATTCTCACCTGGGCGTAGAGATCGCGAAAGTAACTACCCAGAAGGATGCAGGCCACCACGACCAGTATCCGGATCGCTCCGGAGTCGAAACGCAGGAAGCCGTCCATATCGGCAATGTCGGGGTCCGCCCAGACCGCGGCGAAATAGCAGGCTGGAACCAGAAGAACCTCGCCGGCGAACAGAGTCAGAATACGCGATGGAATGGCAACGCTGTAGATTCGAATCATACTGGCTGAGCAGCAACCCTTTCCCGCAATATCGCTGAATCACTGTCAGCATAGCGCAGGCCCGCCTGAGCTTATAAACACCGCGGAGATCGTGTTGGCAACGCATCCGTGTCCCTCCGGGTGCGATTGAGCACATAATGGAAAATTATCGGAATCCCGATCAAACCCCGGTAATCGGTAGTTATCTGATATCGTAAATGAAGTGTTCTGCCTGATGAAATATGTCGGAAAATCCCTTACTAACCGTCACGTTTAAAATCCCCTTCGATGAAATCCGCGCCGAACACGTGGAACCTGGCATTCGCGAGCTGATATCCATCGCGCAGGCGCATATCGACTACCTTGCCGCGGACACTGCGGAACGTACTTATCAAAACACCATGGTCGCCCTTGAGAGCGCTACCGAGGGACTCGATTATGCGCTGGGCATTGTTCGCCACCTCGAAGCAGTAGCCACCACACCAGCTCTTCGCGCCGCATGGAACGCGGTGGAACCCGCGGTCAGCGCCTTCTACTCGCAAATTCCGTTAAATGAAGGTTTGTGGAAGCAATTGAAGCGTTACGCGGATACTGAGGAAGCCAAATCGCTGCGCGGCGCGCGTTTGCGATTTCTCACCAAGACTCTCGATTCATTTCGCCGGCACGGCGCTGAACTCGATGCGAACGGCAAGAAGGCGCTCGCTGAAATCGATGTGGAGCTGTCCAGACTCACGACGAAGTTTTCCGAAAATGTTTTGGATTCGACGAATTCCTGGGAATTGATCGTCACCGATCCGGACGAAATCGCCGGCCTGCCTCCCGGAGCGATCGATGCCGCAAAACAAAGCGCGCAATCCAAAGCTGTTCAGGGCTGGCGTTTCACATTACAGGCGCCCAGCTATATTCCCGCGGTCACCTATTTGCATAACCGGCAAATCCGCGAAACGATGTACCGCGCCTTTTCAGCGCGTGCTACGGAGCCCGAGCGTGATAATCGCCCGCTTCTCGGTCGAATCATTGAACTGCGTCGCCAGAAGGCGAGATTACTGGGCTTTCCCGATTTCGCCGATTTCGTTCTGCATGACAGAATGGCGCATTCCGGAGAACGCGCCATGGAGTTTCTGCGGAAACTAAGGGAAAAAACCCTGCCGTTCTACGAAGCGGAAAACAGAGCGCTCGAAGCGTTTGCAGGGCAGAAGATCGAGCCCTGGGACATCAGCTATTTTGCCGAAAAGCAGCGGCGCGCGCTGTATGACTTCGAAGAGGAGGAGTTGCGACCCTACTTTTCCGCCAGCAGGGTAGTCGCGGGAATGTTCGAAATCGTGCGGCGGCTCTATGGAATTGAGGTAATCGAGGCGCTGGGCGCGCCGCTCTGGCACCCGGATGTTCGGTATTACGAAGTTCACGACCGGGATGGACTTTTGCTGGGCGGATTTTATGCCGACTGGTTTCCTCGCGAAACCAAACGGGACGGCGCCTGGATGGACGGGTTTATCACGGGTGTGGAGACTCCAGGCGGCTTGGAGCCGCACCTCGGATGTATTTGCGGCAATCTGACTCCGCCCATTGGCGATAAGCCCGCGCTGTTGACACATCGCGAGGTCGAGACCATCTTTCATGAGTTCGGGCACTTGCTGCACCACGTGCTGAGCCGGGTGGTTGTGAAGAGCCTGGCGGGAACCGCTGTCGCGTGGGATTTCGTGGAACTGCCGAGCCAAATCATGGAGAACTGGTGCTGGGAAAGACAGGCGCTCGATCTGTTTGCAAGACACTTTGAAACCGATGCCCCAATCCCCGAGGAGCTATTTCAGAAAATGATACGGGCGCGAACATATCGTGGCGCCAACGCGCAGATGCGGCAGCTTGGCTTCGGGTTTGTGGATCTCCAGCTGCACCGTGAATTCGACCCGGCGCTCGATGGTGATGTGGTCGCCTACTCGCGCAGAATCCTGCAGGAGTTCACGCCCGCGCCACTGCCCGGGAACTACGCCATGATAGCCGGATTCACGCATCTGTTTTCGAGCCCGGTTGGTTACGGCGCCGCGTATTACTCATACAAATGGGCGGAGGTTCTGGACGCCGACGCGTTCACCCGCTTCCGTGATGAGGGGATCTTCAGTTCAGAAGTCGGCTCGGCGTTTCGCGATAACATCCTGTCGAAAGGCGACAGTGAAGATCCGGCCGAGCTATACAAACGCTTCATGGGCCGCGACCCCGATCCGGACGCTTTGCTCGTCCGTTCCGGGCTGATCGCCGCGGGCTGATATTCTGACCCCTGGATGTTCCTCAAAATCCTCGCACACCCGATTTTTACCAACCTGAATTTCCACATGCCCATGATGGTGGATCTTTCGCATCCGCTCATCATGCTGTCGGGCGAGAACGGTTCGGGCAAATCGACGCTGCTCCATTCCATTCAATACGCGTTGCGCGGTGAAGCCGCCCAGGGCTACGTGTACTCGCTCGATAAACGCGGTTCCACGCCTGGCAAGGTGTTCCTGTTTGACGCTGAGCAGCATAACCCCCGGATGCAGCTGGAACTGTTCAAAGATCAGCCCGAGATGCTCGAATTTCTGCAACTCGCCAGCCACGGGCAGGTGATGCTGGCGATGTTCCAGCAGAACTTTCCGGCGCTTGCGCCAGGCACGATTTTGCTTCTGGATGAGCCGGAGATGGCGCTCTCTGTCAGCAATCAGCGGCGCATTCTCAAAATGATGATGGAACTGGTGGATCAGCGCGGGTTCCGGATCGTTTGCGCGACGCATTCACCCGTACTGCTCGATGCTCCTGAAACTTACGTTATCAATCTCGATCGCCACGTGAACCGCAACGTTGGCATGGAGACGATGGGCGTGGAGGGCGCGAGCACCATCCAATAACACGGTCGAATCACAGCGGACTACTTCTTCATCCGCCCGCGAATTCGTCTTGTGATTTTCTCGATGTCATCGAGCTTCTTCAAAAGCCCAAGCGACAGCACGAAGCGATCGCTCTTCTCAAGGTCGAGTTCAAAGGCTCTTGTTAGCTCGACCAGTTCCCGCGCATCCTTCAGATTCTGATCGTAGTCGGCTTTGAGAATTTCGTCGCGCTGTAATTTTCCGTTGGGCAGACGCGCGGGCGCATCCTTCACACCCGGAACGGGGAACGAATCCTGGTGTGGGTTGTCCTGCCCCGGAAGATCACTCGCAAGCGCCGCCGGCGTGAGCGCCAGCAGAGTTTTCCGGATTCCTGACCGGCGGGTAAAACCTGTCACACCGCTATCATAGCTGAAGATGAAAGACGTTTATATCGGTGTGATTGGGCTCGGCAATGTGGGCTCAGGCACACTCGCGATTCTCAAGAGTAACTCAGAGCAGATCGGGCAAAAGCTCGGCTTCCGCCTGCGGGTTGCAGCTGTTTGCAGCCGTTCGGTCTCCCGCATGAGGTTGCCTGACGTTCCCGACGATGCGCTTCGCACGGAGAATTGGCAAGATGTCGTTTCTCATCCTAAGGTCGATGTCGTGGCTGAACTGGTGGGAGGCACCACCGTCGCTCGCGACATGCTGGAGGGCGCAATCGCAAATGGAAAATCGATTGTTACCGCAAACAAAGAGTTGATGGCGCTGGAGGGCGCCGACATTTGGGATCGCGCGATTAAAGCCGGAATCAACCTTGCCATGGAAGCCAGCGTGGCTGGTGGAATACCCATTCATGCGGTGCTTCGTGAAGGAATATCCGGAGATCGCGTGGTAGCAATTGCCGGCATTCTCAACGGAACAAGCAACTACATCCTTACCGAGATGGAGCGGCGCGGCGATTCCTTCGATACGGTACTTGCGGAAGCACAGGCCCTTGGTTACGCGGAGGCGGACCCAACCGCCGATGTCGATGGCTTCGATGCCCGTTCGAAGCTGGCAATATTATCGGCGCTGGCCTTCGGAGAAAGAATCACGCCTTCCGATATCTTCGTGGAAGGCATTCGTCGCATCACGGCACAGGACTTCGATTACGCGCATCAACTGGGTCACACAATCCGCCTGGTGTGTTCGGCGCAGCAATCGGAACGCGGGCTGATCTTGTCTGTCCGTCCCGCGCTGATTCCCGAAACGACGATTCTCGCGGGCGTGCGCGGCGCGTACAACGCCGTGTGGGTGAAGGGACAGTTCGGCGCCGATACGTTTTATTACGGGCGCGGAGCGGGTCCGAATCCCACGGGCGTCGCCGTGGTAAGCGACCTTATGAGAGTGGCGAGAGAGATCCGCGGTGGAAGCCCCGAACGCGTCTCTCCGTTTGCCCATGAGCGACTGGGCGAGTATCAACCGGTGTCCATCACACTCCAGCATCGGCCCTATTACCTGCGTTTCCGCGTGGATGACAGGCCTGGTATTATTTCCGAACTGGCCAGCATCTTGGCGTCGAGGCAGATCGGGCTGGAAGCCGTGCTTCAACTGCCTTGTGACACGAAGCACGATCTGCCGTTTGTAATCACGGTCGAATCCACTTCGGAACTCGCCATCAGGCAGGCGGTTGAGCAGATGAGTAAACTCGACTTCCTTCGCGAACCCCCGCTCGCCCTGCCCATGGAACCTCCTCTGTAACGCACTCAACAAGTAAAGGCGACTAGAGTAGATACGTGGGGCGCATCCGTGTTCTTTCCGACAATGTAGCGAACAAAATCGCGGCCGGCGAGGTTGTGGAAAGACCTGCGTCCGTTGTGAAGGAACTGCTTGAGAACTCCCTCGACGCGGGGTCGGGCAATATTCGGGTTGAGATTGAAAATGGCGGAAGACGCCTGATCCGAATCGTGGATGACGGGTGCGGAATGCTGCGCGATGACGCTCTGCTCGCGTTCGAGCGCCACGCCACCAGCAAGCTGCACGACGTGAAAGATCTGATGTCGATTTCTACGCTGGGGTTCAGAGGGGAGGCTCTCCCTTCCATCGCGTCTGTGTCCCGCCTGCTGCTCGAAACCAGAGCCCCTGAAGAACAGACGGGAACAAGCGTCGAAATCGCGGGAGGCAAGATTCTTAGCTGCGACGAAATCGCGCGCGGCGCGGGCACCGCGATTTCAATTCGCGACCTGTTCTTCAATGTGCCTGCCCGAAAGAAATTTCTGCGCTCCGAACAAACCGAGTTGGCGCATATCGCTTCCCTGGTCACCCACTACAGCCTGGCGCATCCGGGCAAGACATTCGAGCTGTGGAACGGCGCGGCAAACCTGCTGCACGCTACGCCTGTCGAAACGCTTCGTGAGCGCGTTTTCCAGGTTTTCGGCGGGCAACTGCTGGAAGATCTTGTAGAACTTGCCCCCCGGAAAGGCACGATGCGGATGGCTGACCCGAACGAGCCCGCGCGCGAATTCTCGGTGAGCGGCTTTGTATCGCGCCCTCAGGTTCAAAAGAATAACCGTAATTCGATCTTCATTTTTGTGAATGGGCGGCTCATACGTGACCGGTTGATTCTGCATTCGATCTCGGCCGCATATCACAATCTAATGCCGGCTTCGTGCTTTCCATTCGCGCTGCTCTTTCTTGAGTGCGACTGCGAAGAGGTGGATGTCAACGTTCATCCGTCCAAGACCGAAGTTCGGTTTCGCCATCAGTCGTGGATACACGATTTCGTGCGCGATGCGATTCGTGAACAACTGATGGTTTCCCGGCCCGCGCCTTCCTTCACGCAGGCTCTGAGCCCGAACGCGCAGGCGGGGGCGGCATTGCCCTATTCAGAGTTCTCGCAAATGCTGCAGGACGATATTCACGGAAATCCGCCTGAAGAAGAGAATCCCGCGCCTCCGGAAGTCTTGCCGGAATTCCCCGTCAAACCCGCTTACGGCCTTCTGCCCACCGAGGCTCCCGCCGCGCGTTTCGATTTCGGCGACACCGGCATTCCGGTCAATCAACCGGCGCCCGCCACCCCGTCAACGGCAGTTTCACCGGAGAGACTCAGGCTGCGCGTGCCCGACACCCACGGCCCGTTTCCGGAAGGTTCCCTTCCCGCCGGACAAAATATGTCGCGCATCGGCGAACTGCGGCCTCTCGGGCAGTTGCACAACAGCTTCATCGTTGCCGCGGGCACGGATGGATTGTGGATTGTGGACCAGCATGTCGCCCACGAGCGAATCCTGTTTGAACAGGTGCTGAATCAGCAAGCCGCCGGGCGCGTCGAAGTACAGAATCTGCTGATGCCCATGATTCTGCAGCTGACCGCCGAACAGCAAATCGAATACGCGCGCATCGCCGATGAAATGCGTAATTCGGGTTTCGATACGGAGCCGTTCGGCAACCGAACCATCGCGGTAAAAGCCGCGCCGGCTTCAGTCGGCCTGGCCGATCTGGAGCGAGTGATTTTCGAGATTCTGGAGATCGCGGAACACGAACTCCGCAGCGTTTCGCTATCGGATCTTCGCCGTGGAATTGCCGCCTCAATTGCGTGCCGTGCCGCGATCAAGATCAACACCCCGCTCGATCAGCGCAAAATGGAGTGGATGTTGCGAACCCTTGCGGCAACCGAATATCCCATGGCCTGCCCTCACGGCCGCCCCGTCGCACTGCAATACGGCACACGCGACATACTGAGGGCATTTCACCGCATCTAATACACGGTTC
>Ga0105240_10000620_pt1 | contig 65714 bp, 44 predicted proteins | sample KBSC54metaG_FD_80426 | JGI IMG/M metagenome (GOLD analysis project Ga0105240, IMG submission 80426) | Corn rhizosphere microbial communities from Kellogg Biological Station, Michigan, USA - KBS C5-4 metaG | ecosystem: Host-associated > Plants > Roots > Rhizosphere > Soil | place: Michigan, USA... | reverse complement strand
GCCCCCGGCGGCCCCCAAGAAATAGCCACGGTTTTGCGGAGGTGGCGGAATTGGCAGACGCACTAGCTTGAGGTGCTAGCGGGAGCAATCTCGTGGGGGTTCAAGTCCCCCTCTCCGCACCATATTTTAAATGGGTTAGCTGTTTTGAGCTTGACCCTCTTTCCTAACAAGGCCCGATTTTGGACCTCTGTGGGTCGCAAAACACCGCCTTCGTACACTCCTTCGACCCTCCGTATCACGGCTCCACCCGTTGTCAATAGCGAACCGGGATGATTGAATGAAGATCGTAGAATCCAGTAGGATTACCTTGGACTCACGGAGTTGCCGCCACCGGAAGATTGCGTGGCGGCAGTTTCTTATTGCGCTGATGCTTGCCGCTTTGCCTGCGGCGTGGGCGGGTGAGGGGCCGTTCTTCATCACGTACACGCACCAGATGGAAGAACCCGGAAATCTGGAATTTGGAACGAAGAGCGTCACGGGTCGGCCCTTTGGTGGGAATCGGTTCTTGGGCACGACTGCCGAACTCGAATATGGTGTACGAGGATGGTGGACGAGCGAGTTGTACCTTGACGGCCAAACAACGGGCGGTCAGAGCACCGTCTTCACCGGCTATCGGTGGGAGAACCGGTTTCGGCTCCTGCCACGTGAACATTGGATCAATCCGGTGTTATACGTCGAGTTCGAGAATATCAATGGCGCTGACAGGAGTTTGCTTGAGATCGTCAATCATGACGGGAAGGACGATCTGGCGGAACCCAACGCCGATGTTCGCTCCGAGAAGAAGCGTGAACTCGAAGCGAAGCTTATTCTTGGCAGCTATTACAAGGGCTGGACGATTGCTGAGAATTTCATTGCAGAGAAGAACGTGAAGCATGAGCCGTTTGAGTTCGGGTACGCTGTAGGCGTCAGCCGTCCACTTGCGCTGGCGGCGAGACCCGACCGGTGCAATTTCTGTGCCGAGAACTTTCAGGTCGGCGTAGAGATGTACGGGGGTCTCGGAACACATGAACACTTCGGACTACGTGGAACGTCACACTACATCGCTCCCACGGTTTCATGGACGTTGGCGAACGGCGCAACCACATTCAAGATCTCGCCGGGTTACGGCGTGACGGAAAACAGCACTGGGTATTTGCTGCGTTTTGGCGTGTTCTACGAGATCAATCAATTCGGACGGATCGCTCGGAATCTGTTTCACGGAGGTCGGACATGAAGTTGGCGGCGATCATTCAGTTTACCGTTGCGGTGTTGTGCGGAGCCGCATCCCTAGGGAGTCTAATCCAGAAAGTGCCGTCCAAAGCAGCGAAGCGACAGAATCCGTTTCATGCCGATGTGCAGGCCCAACGTGCAGGAGCAAAGCTGTACGCTCGTGAGTGCGCTTCGTGTCATGGCGACAATCGACAAGGCAGGGCCAACGTTCCGCCGCTTGCTCGACCGGACGTTGAGAATGCCGCTCCGGGCACGCTTTTCTGGATCGTCACGAACGGATCGCCCGGTCGGGCAATGCCGTCCTTCGCTCACCTGCCGGAAGCGCAACGCTGGCAGATCAGTATGTTCTTGCAGACTCAAGCTCAAAGCAAATGACCCAAACGGGTTACCATCCATGTGGCCGGGATCGACGGTGATTCGGTTTGTGGTGCCCATCGGGAACCGATCTGCGGGCCGGGTTAAGGCAAGGGCGAAGGACTATCCATTCGCCACGGTTTCTTCAAAATGCTTCCTGAGATTGCGCTTCTGATCCTCGGTGGGCAAGTAGAATTCGCCGCAGATTACACAGAAGCATTTGAGGGTGCCGCTATCCAATTCGCTCCTGAGTTCGTCGGGATCGTAGCTGAACGTTGGCCCGTGCCCTTTTGGCAAGGGTACATGAAGGTCACTTTTTTCGATTCGCCCATTTACGAAAACACCAATGCTTCCAGCGTAGGCTCCTGTGGTGTGGGGCATCAACCCTTCGACCGGCCCTTCGGCGGTTCCACCTGCTTTTCGATGCCCGCCAGAAGTTCTGATGGTGAGGTTTCGTTCGCCCCTTTCCACACCGCCCATGTACGTTCTGTGCAACCCGCCTAACATTAGGGCGCGTGCGGGTTCAAGTCCCCTCTCCGCACCATAAGCTCATGAATTCTGATCGCTCCAGCATAGGCATGGCGCACCAGGTGACCGATCCTGATCCGGAATTCCGATACGCTGGTTGTGGCCGCCTGTGCCGTGTCCCCGCCCAGGCAGAAAACCCCGAGGCGGACACCATGTCCGCGAGCGCACCCTCGCCGCACCTCGCGGTGCCGTTTCCCATCCAGCCGCCGATCTTCATGCGCCCTGCAGGTGCAACTCTTGCCCCGCTTGCACCTCCTGCGCTTTCCGCAACCGGTCCTTCACCACTTCAGCCAGCGCCGCCACGTGCGGTCCTCTGAACATGCTTTCATGATTGCCGGGTACCCGCACGATCTCCAGTTGAGACGCGTGGCGGCCCCAGCCCCATGTGGGATCGCCCCTTTCGGCGATGAAACCATCCGAGCTCTGAATCAGCAGCACGGGTGCGTGGATCGTACCCGCGGTATATCGCCGTCCCGCGACATTCATCGCGTTCTCGCCGTCTTCCCATACGTCTACCGGCGTCGAGCCGTTCAGGCTCGCCGTCTTCATCCGCCAAATCGTCTGCCTCAGATTCTTTTGCAGCGTCTGCAATCGCTCCGTCGCGTAGTGCCGTGCCTGCCCCGGCGCCAACTGCATCGCGCGGCGAAAATCGTACGCCGTCTTCTTCACCCGCATAACGGCCGATTCCAGAATCGTCTGCCGCTGCAGCATCTCGGGACACATCACATCCAGCAGGATCACCAGGCCGACTGTCTCTCCGGCCCGCTCGAGTTGGCGCGCCACCTCGAAGGCGTACACCCCGGCCATACACCATCCGGTCAGATAATACGGACCCGGTAATCGCGACTGCCGCAGATCGCGTACATATTTCGCGGCGATGTCTTCGAACCTGTCGTCCAGGCAAAGGTCGGCCGGCCGCTGAGCCACGAGAACCGGTTGCTCCGGGGCCTGCCGCATGATCAGCCCCCGCATGACCGTACCTGAAGAAAGGCTGACCAGCGACGGCCGCCCTCCTTCGGGCTGGGCCGGAATCACATTTACGCGAGGAATATCGTCGGACTCGATGAGCGCCGCCAGCCGTCTTACCGTGGACGCCTGAAACAACATCGCCACAGGCAGCCGCACCCCGAAGTCCTGTTCGATCGCGGCCATCAATCTCACGGCCGCCAGGGAGTGGCCGCCCGATTCGAAAAAATCGTCATCCGCCCCGATGCCTTCAATATGGAGGACTCTCGCAAACGTACGCCGCAGGCGGAATTCGGTCAGATTGTCGGAGGCGCCGGACGATATGGGCGCCGAGTTCTTCGTCGGCATCGGCAGTGCCGCGCGATCCGTTTTTCCGTTTGTCGTGCGCGGCAGCGATGGCAGAAATTCGAACATTGCTGGAACCATCGGACCCGGCAGCGTCGACCGCAGCGATTGACGCAGCGTGCCTGCGTCGCAGGCCGCTCCGGATCTTCGCGCGATATATGCCACCAGCGTCTTCTCTCCGGGAACGTCCTCCCGCAGCAGCACGGCGCAGTCGTGGACGCCCTCGTGCGCCCGCACCGCCGCTTCGATCTCCCCCAGCTCGATTCGATACCCGCGCAGTTTTACCTGATTGTCGCGGCGGCCCACCAGCTCGATCGTTCCCTCCTCTTGGTATCGCGCCAAGTCGCCAGTGCGGTACATTCGAGCGCCGCCGCTCGCGACGAAAGGATCGGACACGAACCGTTCCGCCGTCAACTCCGGCCGGTTGCGATAGCCCGCCGCTACCCCCGCGCCCCCGATATACAGTTCCCCGGCTCGCCCGATCGGAACCGGCTGGCCGCACTCGTTCAGGATGTATGTGCGTGTGTTCGCCAGCGGCCGCCCAATCGGCACCGGGCCTTCACCCGCCGTCACCCGGCAGCCCGTCGACCAGATGGTGGTTTCCGTCGGTCCGTAATAATTCCAAAGCGTCCGCACGAGCGGCGCCACCGCGGTAGCTAGCGGACGCGGCAGTGCTTCGCCGGTGCTGATGGTTTTGAGGTTCGCTTTCCCCTTCCAGCCCGATTCCAGCAGCATCATCCATGTGGCCGGTGTTCCCTGCAGCACCGTCGCTCCGTGTCTTTCCAGCAGCGAGGCGATCAGCGATCCGTCGTGCGCCTCTTCACTGGTCGCCAGCACCAGGCGCGCGCCACAAATCAGCGGCACGAACAGGTCGAACAAAGAAATGTCGAAGCATGGCGTGGCGACCCCGAGAATCGTGTCGTTCCCATTCAACGCCATATCGCCAATGACCCATTCCAGGACATTGGACACGGCTCCTTGAAGTACTTCGACACCCTTCGGCCGCCCCGTCGAACCCGATGTGTACATCAGGTACGCCATGCTCTCCGGCGTAGCGCAAACCGGCGGAAAATCCCCGCTGCTTCCGGAAGCCTCGATCTCGCCCCCCGTGATGACGGGCAGGGAAGTGATGGCCGAAAGGCTTTCCGCGCCGGGATGGATTATCGCTCTCGCCGCGCTATCTTCCAACATGAACGACAGCCGCTCGCCGGGATACGTGGGATCCAGCGGAAGATATGCCGCGCCCGCTTTCCAGACACCCAGCAGGATGGCAGGCAGTCGCGCCGAACGTTCCGCGACCACCGCCACCACATCTCCTTTCCCGATCCCTTGCCGCCGCAAGTACCCAGCCACTTGGTCCGAAAACGACCGGACCTCTCCGTATGTCGTTTGCCCCCCGCCGCACATCACTGCGATCGCATCGGGGTGGAGCGCCGCCCGTTCGTCAATCTGCTGGTACACACAAGCCGCCGCCACATCGGTCTGTGTGGCATTCCAGCGCTCGATCACTTCGTCCAGTTCTTCGGCATCCAACACCGGTAAACTCAGCACGGGAGCGTCCGGAGCGGCGGCCGCCCCTTCCAGAAGGCGCACCAAGTGGCGGCAGAAGCGGCGAGCTTCCTCGCAAGTGAACACGTCGTCGCGGTATTCGATATATCCCGTGACCTCCCCGTTCTCGCCCGGAGCCAGTGACAGCGTCAAGTCGAACTTCGCCGTCCCCGTCTCGATTTCGTCCTCCGTCACGTCCAGTCCCGGCAGCATGAGAGCAGCAGTGGGAACGTTCGCGAACGCTAACATCGCCTGCAGCAGCGGTGTCGTCTTCAAATCTCTCGGCAGCCGGAGGGATTCCACTACTTTTTCGAACGGCGCCGCCTGATGACTGAACGCGTCCAGCGTGACATCGCGGTTCCTCGTGAGCAGCTCTCGAAAACCCGGCTCACCCGACAGTTTCGCCCGCAGCATGATGTTGTTGACGAAGAAACCGACCAGGCTGTCGGTATCCTCCGTGGGCCGGTTCGCCACGGGGCAGCCAATCGCGAAGTCGACCTGCCCGGAATAGATGCCGAGCAGCGTCTCGAATCCGCTGAGCAGCGCGGTGAACAGCGTGCAGCCCGCTTCACGGCTGAGCTTCTCTAACTGCGCGACCAGCGCCGCCGGAATCACGCAGCGTTCGCGCGACCCCGTCTCTCTCCGCGTTCCCGGCCGCGGCGCGCCGGACCGTAGTTGGAGCGCAGGCACGCCGTCCAACGACCGCTTCCAGTAGTCGAGATGCCGCTCCAGGACCGGTCCGGCAAGCGATTTCCGCTGCCACTCCGCGTAATCGCGATACTGCAGCGGCAGGGGAGCAAGTTGCGGCGTGGAGTCGCCGGAGTAAGCCGTATAGACCAGCGACAGCTCTTTCAGCAGCACCGCCATTGACCATGCGTCGGTCGCGATGTGATGAATCACCAGCGACAAATACTGCCGGTCGGGAGCGCATTGAATCAGCAACGCGCGGAGCAGCGCACCCTCCGAGAGATCGAACGGACGCACCGTCTCGCCTCGCACGAGTTCGTCCACCGCTTCGGGCCCGGCGGCCTTCACCACGCGCAGCTCCGCCCCACGAGCCGGCTCAATCTTCTGCGACGGCGTCCCATCCACCAGATGGAACGACGTCCGCAACGCCTCGTGCCGCTCCATCACTGCATGCAGCGCACGCTCCAGAGCCGCCACATTCAGTGCTCCGCGGATCTCGAAGCAGCGCGCGATATGGTACGCCGGCCTGCCCGGGTCGAGTTGCTCCAGGAACCAAAGCCCTTCCTGGGAAAACGACATCGGCGAAATTTCCGCCGCATTGTGCGCGGCCATGGCAGCCTTTGCGACCCCCGATTTCCGGGTCTCGCCGAGTTGCGATACAGCGCTAACCGTCGGTCCGGCGTAAAACTCCCGCAGAGAAATTTCAACCCCGAGGTCCCGCCCCAACATCGCCGTCAGCCGCATGGCCATCAGCGAATGGCCTCCGCATTCGAAAAAGTTATCGTCGCAGCCGACGTGCGGCAGGTTCAAAATCTTTCGGAACGCCGCCGCGACCACTTCTTCTCCCGGACTGAGCGATACACCCTCGCGCCGGTCCGCGACCCCCGGTAGCGGCAACCCTTGACGGTCTACCTTGCCGTTACGCGTCAGCGGCAGCCGTTCCAAAAACACGAAGGCCGATGGGACCATGTAGGCGGGCAGCGAATTGAGAAGATACTCCCGCAGCTCGGCCTCACTCCCGCTGTCCCGGCCCGGCATGACGACATAAGCGGCCAGCCGTTTATCGCCCGTCTGCGGCTCGTACACCGCGACGACGGCTTGCTCCACTCCGGGCCGCCGCGCCAGCGCCGCCTCGATTTCGCCCAGTTCGATGCGGAAGCCGCGCAGCTTCACCTGCGTATCTTTGCGGCCGAGAAACTCGATATTTCCGTCCGGCAGATACCGGCCCACATCGCCGGTCTTATAAATCAGCGCCGGCCGCGGAACGAACGGGTTGGACACGAAGACGGCGTTGGTCAATTCCGGCCGGTTCCGGTACCCAAGCGCTAATCCCTCGCCGCCAATGTAGATCTCGCCTGCGTCGCCGGCCGCAACCGGCTTGAGTTGCTCGTCCACAATATAAACTTCCGTTCGCGCGATCGGCCGCCCAATCGGAATCGACGCCCCAAGATCCCGTCCCCGCGGAATCCGGTAGCAACAGGTGAACGTCGTGCTCTCCGTCGGACCGTAGCCATTGATGATCTCGGTCTCCGGCAGCACCTCGAGAGCGCGACCAATATGGCGGACTGAGAGCGCCTCGCCGCCCACCAACAACTGTTTCACCGTGCTCAGGACGCCGGGATCGTCGTCGATCAGCGCGTTGAACAGCGACGACGTGAGCCACAGAGTCGTGACCCCTTCACCGCGCAGAACCGCGCCGAGCTCTGTCGCAGAGGGCGCGTCACCGGGATACAGCACGCACCTTCCCCCATGCAGCAGCGCTCCCCAAATCTCGAATGTGGATGCATCGAACGACGTCGGCGCCATTTGCAGAAAAACAGTATCGTCGCCGAAACGCGCGTAATCGTTTTCAAACACCAGCCGGACAATGCCGCGGTGAGGAATCTCTACGCCCTTCGGTGTCCCCGTCGAGCCGGAAGTGTACATCAGGTACGCCAGCGACTCGCCCGTGCAGGACGGCCGCGGCGGATTCTCTTCACAACCCCCAATCTCGTCCGCATCGAGCACCGGCCCGCTCCAATGCGGAAACCGCGACAGCAGAGCCGGCCGCGTCAGCAGCACGGATGCTCCCGAATCCTCCATCAAAAATTGAAGCCGCTCGCAGGGATAGGATGGATCCAACGCCAGGTACGCGGCGCCGGCTTTCAGAATCCCGAGCATCCCGGCGATCGCTTCCGGCGACCGGTCCAGGCAGATCGCAACTGCCGAATTGGCGGGAAGGTCTCGCTGCAGTAGTTCCCGCGCCACCCCATTGGCCAGCCGGTTCAGCTCCCGATAACTGACATGGCGCTGCCCGTGCACGAGCGCCACGCCATCGGGCCGGTCTTCCACCTGCTTTTCGAAGATCTCGTGTACGCAGTGGCAACTGGAAATGGTCGGATTCTCGGTACCGGGCTTGTCCTCAGGCTGTCCAGTCACAGGCAGCTATGTTACCAAAATCGCCCATTCTTAAAAGGTACTTTTCATCGCTCCTGCGGCGCGACCAGACCCTGGATCACTAAACTGGCAAGCGCTTCCGCATATTTCTGCGAGGGGGGCTCGTTCTTAACCAGGAATCGGTAATACAGCGGACCATATAGCGAGTCCAGCACCAGGTCCAGATCCGCATCCTTCCGCAGTTGACCGCGCGTCTGTTTCCGGCGCAGCATCTTCTTCGCTTCCGCGCGCCGGGGATCGCTCCAGATGGATCGAAACGCCGCCGCCATATCCGGATCGCTTCGCGCCGCCACGATGAACGAGCGCAGCATTCGCCCGCCCCGCCCCGAAAGGATACGGGCGAAGTTCCGTACCTGCGTCGTCAAATCGGCCTGCAGCGATCCGCTGTCCAGCAGTGGAAGTTCCGGCGCGATCGCGTGGCGAAATGCCTCGATCACTACTGCCGCTTTGTTCGGCCACCAGCGATACAGTGTCGCTTTGCTCGTGCCCGCTCGTTCGGCGATGGCTTCCGCCGTCACTTGGGCGAAGGCCGCCTCATCCATCAAGTCGAGCGCTGCCTGAAGAATCCGCAGCCGGGCCGCTTCGTCCCGTGGCCGGCCTCTCGCTCGCGTGTGCTTTGGCAGTGTGGCCATGTCGTGCGACAATCTTGAATATACGAATTTCGAAACGCCTGTGTCTACTAATTCTGGACAGGCGATGCGCTCGTTGGGAGAGACCCTGGAATGTGGATTGTCCGAGTTGCGCTGGCGCGGCCGTACACATTTATCGTGTTGGCGCTGCTGATTCTGATCTTGGCGCCCGTCATCATTCTGCGCACTCCCACCGATATCTTTCCGAACATCGATATCCCCGTGATCGCCGCCGCGTTCAACTATACCGGCCTGAGCGCGCAGGAAATGGAAGAGCGCATCACCTCCATTTACGAGCGCTCGCTCACCACTACCGTCAACGATATCGAGCACATCGAATCGCAATCCATCAACGGGCGCGCCATCATCAAGGTGTTCTTCCAACCGGGCGCCAACGTCAACGCCGCGGTCGCCCAGGTGAGCGCCATTTCGCAGCCCATTCTCAGGCAGTTGCCGCCGGGCGCATCTCCGCCGTTTCTCCTCACCTACAACGCCTCCAGCGTTCCCATCGTCCAACTGGGCTTGGGAGGCCGCGGACTCAGCGAGCAGGCGCTGTTCGACTACGGCGTCAACTTCATCCGCACCCGCCTGGTGACCATTCCCGGTTGCGCCATTCCGTATCCGTATGGCGGCAAGCAGCGCCAGATCATGGTCGATATCGATCCCTCGGCCATGCAATCCAAAGGGCTCTCGCCCGCCGACGTGACCGCCGCCATCGCCAACCAGAACCTCATCATCCCCGCCGGCACCTCCAAGATCGGCCAGTTCGAATATGACGTCGACCTGAATTCCAGCCCCAGCACCGTCGAGGCATTCAACGACTTCCCCGTCAAAGTGGTGAACGGCTCTCCCGTTTTCATCCGCGATATCGGCCACGTGCGCGATGGTTTCTCGCCGCAGACCAACATTGTGCGGCAGGATGGCAGCCGCGCCGTCCTGCTCACCGTCATGAAAGCCGGCAATGCTTCTACTCTCGCCGTGGTGGATGGCGTTCGCAAATTGCTGCCGGTCGTCGCCTCCACCCTCCCGCCCGAATTGAAGATTCAACCCCTCGCCGACCAGTCCATCTTCGTGCGAGCTTCCATCAATGGTGTGATCCGCGAAGCCGTCATCGCCGCCGGACTTACCGGCCTCATGATCCTGCTCTTTCTCGGCAGTTGGCGCAGCACCGTGATCATCGCCATCTCCATACCGCTCTCCATCCTGACGTCCATCATCGTGCTCAGTTTTCTGCACGAAACCATCAACATCATGACCTTGGGCGGTCTGGCGCTGGCGGTCGGAATCCTGGTGGACGATGCGACAGTCGAAATCGAAAACGTGAACCGCAATCTCGACGAAGGCAAAGAGATCGAGCAGGCAATCCTCGATGGCGCCTCTCAGATCGCCGTTCCCGCCCTCGTATCCACGCTTTGCATCTGCATTGTTTTCCTGCCGATGTTCTTTCTCAGTGGTGTCGCGCGGTACCTCTTCGTTCCTCTGGCCGAAGCCGTTGTCTTTGCCATGCTGGCGTCGTACGGTCTATCCAGGACGCTGGTCCCCACGCTTGCAAAATATCTGCTGAAACTCCAGCATCACGGCCCCACGCGAAATCCGCTCACCCTCTTCCAAAGAGGATTCGAACGTGGTTTCGACGCCCTCCGCGCCGGATATCAGGCCATCCTGGCAGTGCTGGTGCACTACCGCATTGTCTTTGTCCCGATCTTTCTCCTGGTCTGCCTTGCCGCATTTCTGCTGTACCCGTGGGTCGGCCAGGACTTCTTTCCCGCCTCCGACACCGGCCAGTTCAAACTGCACCTGCGAGCCAGAACCGGTACCCGCATCGAAGAGACCGCGCGCATCTGCGACCTCGTCGAAAAATCGATTCGCCGCCAGATTCCCCGCGATCAATTGCTCAACATTCTGGACGAGATCGGGCTGCCCTACAGCAGCATCAATACGATCTACAGTAATTCCGCGCCCGTTGGCTCGGCCGATGCCGACATCATGGTCGCGCTCACACAAGAGCATCGACCCACCGAAGAATTCGTGCGCATGCTCCGCGCCAGCCTTCCGCGGGAATTTCCCGGCACCGAATTTTATTTCCTGCCGGACGACATTGTCAGCCAGATCCTCAACTTCGGCCTCCCCGCGCCCATCGACGTGCAGATCGTCGGCAAAAACGTCGACGCCAACCGCAATCTTGCGGATCTCATCCTCAATCGGATGCGCCGCATCCCCGGCATCGCCGACTTGCGCATCCAGCAGACCTTCGACCAGCCGAAACTGCACATCGTCACCGATCGCACCAAGGCCGCCCAGAGCGGCTACACGCAGGCCGACGTGGCCCAGAGCCTCTTGATCTCGCTGAGCGGCAGTTTCCAGACACAGCCCACGTTCTGGCTCAATCCGCAAAACGGCGTGAGCTACAGCGTCGTCACGCAGGCGCCGCAGTACGATATGCAATCCTTGCAGGCGTTGCGCAATTTGCCTCTCTCGGGCCGGCAGAACGGCACGACGGAAATATTGAACGATGTCACTTCCATCAGTCGCGGCACTGGCATGGCCGTGGTGAACCATTACGATATTCAGCGCACCGTCGACATTTTTGGCTCCGTCGATGGACGCGACCTCGCCAGCGTCGGCGCCGAAATCGATCGCATCATCGAGGCCAATCGCTCGCGCCTCGTGCGCGGCTCGGAAATCCTGGTGCGCGGCCAGGTCGACACAATGCGCAAGTCCTTCTCCGGCCTTATCGCGGGACTCGTCTTCGCGATCGTTCTCGTATACTTGCTGATCGTGGTCAATTTTCAATCCTGGCTGGATCCTTTCATCATCATCACAGCATTGCCGGCAGCCCTGGCCGGCATCATCCTCATGCTCTTCAGCACGCACACCACGCTCAGCGTGCCGGCAATGATGGGCGCCATCATGTGCATGGGTGTGGCCACCGCCAACAGCATCCTGGTGATCAGCTTCGCCAAGGAAGTGCTGGAGCAGAATAACAATCCCGTCGAGGCCGCGCTCGCCGCCGGGTTCACGCGTTTCCGCCCGGTCATCATGACTGCGCTTGCGATGATCATCGGCATGGTTCCCATGGCGCTCGGTATCGGAGAAGGGGGCGAGCAGAATGCGCCCTTGGGCCGGGCTGTCATCGGCGGCTTATTATTCGCTACCGTGGCCACCCTGATCTTTGTTCCCGCCGTTTTCGCCTTGCTGCACGGCAGGCGCCGGCCGGTCGCGCCGGAGGTTCCCGCCCATGAGTAAGCCGCGCCTGCCACTCATCGCCCGCATTGGCATCGCGATCGCCATTCTGGCAGTCGCCGGCGCCATCGCGTATCTCGTCACCACCGGCATCGCCTCCCGACTCCACGCCGCCACCGAGTTGAAACAGCAGACCATGGAGATGGCGATCCCCACCGTTACCGTGATCCATCCCCGGCGAGCCGCGGCCGCGGAAGAAATCGTACTTCCGGGCAACGCCCAGGCATACATCGCGACTCCCATTTACGCCCGCACCAGCGGCTACCTCAAATCGTGGACCTTCGATATTGGCGCGCGCGTCAAAGCCGGTCAACTGCTGGCCGAGATTGAAACGCCCGAAATCGATCGCCAACTCGATCAGGCCCGCGCCGATCTGGCGACCGCCCAGGCCAACTACGACCTCGCGCAAACCACCGCCGCGCGCTACCAAACGCTCTTCCAGACCGATTCCGTAGCCAGGCAGGACGTCGAAGACAAGGTCGGCGATCTTCACGCGAAAAAGGCCATCGTGGATTCCGCCGCCTTCAACGTTCGCCGTCTCGAAGAGACCCAGCGGTTTCAAAAAGTGTATGCGCCATTCGACGGTTTGATCACAGCGCGCAATGTGGATATCGGCGCCCTGATCAACGCCGGAGGGAATGCGCCCGGCAAGGAGTTGTTCGATATCGCCGCGACCGCCAGGTTGCGCGTCTATGTCAACGTGCCCCAGTCAAACTCCCGCGATGTGAGGACGGGCGGTGTCGCCGAGTTGACGTTGGCGGAGTTCCCCGGGCGCCGTTTTCCCGGTCAAGTCGTGCGCACCGCCGATTCCATCGATCCCGTTTCCCGCACCCTCCTGACCGAAGTGGATGTCGATAACGGACGCGGCGAGTTAATGCCCGGTGCATTTCTCTCCGTGCATTTCAAGCTTCGTTCCAGCATCGGTGCCGTTGCCGTCCCGGTCAGCGCGCTCATCTTCCGCTCCGAAGGCATGCGCGTAGGAGTCGTGAGGGGAGGCCGCGCTGAGTTGGTGCCAATCACCCTCGGCCGCGATTACGGCACCGAAGTAGAAGTCATATCCGGCGTCACGGCACAGGACGAAATCATCGAGAATCCGTCGGATTCCCTGACCTCCGGTACCGAAGTGCGGCCGGTGAAGGCGGAGGGAAAATGAGGCCTCGTTCCGCTGTACTCGCAGCTTGTGCTTTGTGGCTGACAGGTTGCACGGTCGGTCCGAAATACACCAGGCCCGCCGTTCCCGCAGCCCCGGCATTCAGCGAGCAGCCTCCGCAATCCTTCACCGAGTCGGCCGGCTGGAAGCAGGCGCAGCCTGCCGACACAACGCTGCGGTCGGATTGGTGGCAACTTTTCGGCAACGCCGAACTCAACGATCTGGAGCAGCAGGTCGACGTTTCCAACCAGAGCCTGAAAGCAGCCGAGGCCCGCTTTCGCGAAGCGCGTACTCTGATCCAAATCAATCGCTCCGGCCTCTACCCCACCATCTCCACGACGCCGTCCATCACCGCCAATCGGACCTCGCAGCGTCCTGCCGCCGGCCAGTTCATCCTGCCCATCGACATCAATTACGAATTGGACGCCTGGGGCCGGGTCCGCCGTTCGGTCACCGCGGCCAAGGAAGAAACTCAGGCCAGCGCGGGCGATCTCGAGACCATCCGCCTCAGCCTCCATGCGGAACTTGCCATCGACTATTTCGAGCTTCGCAGCCTCGATGCTCAGAAACGGCTTCTGGATGCGACCCTCGTGGCCTATCAGAAGGCCTTGGACCTCACCCAGAATCGCTTCAACGGCGGTCTGAGTTCCCGCGCCGAAGTCGCGCAGGCGCGCACCCAGTTCGAGACCACCCGCGCCCAGGACATCGGCGTGAGCGTCGCGCGAGCCACCTTCGAACATGCCATCGCGATCCTCTGCGGACGCACTCCCGAGAGCTTGACACTCCCTGCCTCTCCGCTGAACACCGCGCCGCCTATCGTCCCGGTGGGCGTACCTTCCCAGGTGCTGGAGCGGCGTCCCGATATCGCCGCGGCCGAACGTCGCGCCGCCGAGGCCAATGAACAGATCGGCATCGCCCGCGCCGCATTTTTCCCCGAGCTTCTGCTCACCGCGACAGGCGGTTGGCAAGGCACTAACCCGGTGAACTGGTTCAGTTGGCCGAGCCGTCTTTGGGCCGTCGGACCCTCGGTCGCGCAGACGATCTTCGATGCCGGCCGCCGCCGCGCCGTCGCCGAATCCGCCGCGGCGTCATACGACGAATCCGTCGCCAATTATCGCCAGGCAGCGCTCGAAGCTTTCCAGCAGGTGGAAGATAACCTGTCCACTCTCCGCGTCCTCGAGCAACAGGCGCAAGCCCAGCGCGTCGCCCTGGAAGCCGCGCAACAAGCCCTCGACCTCGCCCTCAATCGCTACAAAGGCGGCCTCGTGACCTATCTCGAAGTCGTCACCGCTCAAAACATCGCGCTGCAAAACCAATCCACCGAAGTCGACCTCCTCCGCCGCCGCATGGAAGCCAGCGTCCTCCTGATCAAAGCTCTCGGCGGCGGCTGGGACACTTCGAAATTACCCGCAACTTAACCCCCCCCCGATTTTTTTGTGGGGCAGCTAGTCAAGCTGCGGTCGATTGTCAATCGGCCAACCGCCACGTTTGCCCTGCATTTTACAATGTAGCTAAGATGCTACACGTCTAGTAATGGCCCTCAATATTCGAAATCCCGAGGCTGAACGATTGGCAGCGGAACTCGCCCGCCAAACCGGTGAGAGCAAAACTGAAGCTGTCACTAAAGCGTTGCGGGACCGCTTGGCGCGAGTGCGCCGGGAACGGACAAAGCGTCGTCTGGCCGACGAATTAGAGGAAATCGCCGAACACTGTGCCAGTCTTCCAGTGCTCGATGCCAGACCGGCCGAAGAAATCCTTGGCTACGACTCGGTGGGTCTGCCACGCTAATGGTCATCGATAGCTCTGCCGTTCTGGCGATTCTACAACGCGAACCCGAGCGCCGCCGCTTCCTTGAGATCATCGAGTCCGTCGACTGGACCCGAATGTCCGTCGCGAGTTTTGTTGAGAGCTCGATTGTGATTGAGTCGAGATATGGCGCGGAGGGACTGCGTGATTTGGACCGATTCATGTCGCGGGCCAGTATAGAACTAATCTCCGTCGATGCGGAACAAGGCCAGTTGGCCCGCTCCGCTTACAGTCGCTTCGGCAAAGGACGTCATCGCGCAGGGCTGAATTACGGCGATTGCTTCTCTTATGCGGCCGCGATGAATTTGGGAGAGCCTTTGCTCTGCAAGGGTGACGACTTCATCCACACCGACGTCCCGATCTTCGGCTTACACTCGAATACGTGAGCACCCCCAAGAAGAAGCGTCGCCCGCTCGTCACCAAACGCCCGGCCCGCCGGCAGAATCTCCAACTCCACGCCCGCTGCTTTCACACGACGGCCCGCCGCATGGCCGCCATGCTCCAGCTCGACCCCGGCCCGTTTAACGAGGTCGACGCCGCCCCGGTGTTCTTCTTATACCGTCATGCTCTCGAAATCCAACTCAAGGCCATCGTTCTTGGAGACGGCGGCAACTTTCTCCCCACCAAGCCTGACAGGATCTCGACCCAGCAGTCCCGCGCCATCGTCTGGCTCGCGAAAATCGTTTGTCAGATGGTCACCGCGACCGGCCTGCAGCCTGCGTTCAAGTGCCCCGGCATCGAAACCCTTGCTGATTTCAAGACCTTCGTCTGCCAACTCACCGAGGTCGATCCCGCGGCTTACACCTTCCGCCTTCCCATCGACCCCGTAGAGCCCACCCCTATGGCGCCTCTGATCGGCCAGTTCGCCGACCAGATGGATTCCCTCCTGGAACTCCTCGATGCCATCGCCGGCGCAATTGCGGCGACCTGGGCTCTTCAGTCGGAAACGCCGATCAATCCGACCATCCAGTGACCTATCCCGCCGTCCGCGTCGAGCTGTGCCAGTTCGAATTGATCCACTGCGAGAAGGCCGTCAGCGCCGGATACTCCTGCCGCACCGCCCCGATATCCACGTGGTATCCCGTGTCCTGAAACCACCGGTACATCATCGTCATTTCCTTCCCCGCCTGCTTCTCGAACTCGTCCCACGGAACCTGCTGGTACCGGACCTCCCGGCCCGACACCCGGCTGAACACCTGCGCCAGTTCGGCCATCGACAGCTCGTCTCCCGCCAGATCGAAGGCGCGCCCCTGCCACTTTCCCGGATGCGCGAACGCCATTGCTACCACCCCGCCGATATCGTTCACCGCGATCATCTGCAGCCGCGTGTCGGCGTTCAGCGGCAGACTGATCGTCCCCCCGTCGATCGTTTGCCGCATCCCCAGCAGGTTCTCCATGAAGAACACCGGACGCACAATCGTGTAGTGCATACCTGTGCCCCGGATGTGTTCTTCGATCCGGTACTTGCTGTCGAAATGCGGAATTCCCGTCCGCTGATCCGCGCTCGCCACCGAGCTATAAACGAAGTGGCTGATGCCCGAACGCTTGGCCGCGTCCGTCACATTCGTCCCCTCGCGGATTTCGCCCTCGATCCCCGCCTGGTGTGAATTTTGCACGGAATGCACGCCGTACACACCGTCCATCGCGCGCGTCAGCGACTGCTGATCGTCCATGTCGCCGCGCACGATCTCGACGCCCGGCCCCATCAACGACCGTGCCCGCGGCTGGTCCGGGTCGCGCGTCAGAGCGCGTACCGGAAACCCCCTCTCCCGCAGGTGCCGCAGGGATGCTCCGCCCTGGTGACCCGTTGCTCCGGTGACCAGGACTGTCTTGTTTCCCTTCTTGTTGTTTGGCATGGAAAAAAACGAGCAACCGTGGTGCCATGCTACCATCTGTACCTTAAGGTACATGCAAGCCGAAGCCGCCCGGCCGAAGCCGCGTGACGTGTCTTGGGAGATGGTCGAGCCGTGGGCCGCCCCGCTGATCATCCTTCTTTTCGTCGCGCTGTTTTACGCCTACCCCATCGCATCGCCCGATGCCTCGATCCACTGGGACGCCGCCAACGTCCAAGCCCCTCTGCAGCGGTATTTCGCCTCCCGCATGCTGGCCGGCGCACTGCCGTTTTGGACTCCCTACCTCCTCTCGGGCTATCCGCTTCTCGCCAGTCCCGAGGTCGGCGCCTGGTATCTGCCCAACTGGCCCTTCTTCCTCCTGCGCGGCACGCGCGACATTCAATTCGAACTGGCCCTGAACGCCCTCATCGCCTGCCTCGGCGCTTACCTGCTGTTTCGCAAGACCATCGGACGCTCCCTGGGCGCGATCATGGGCGCTCTCGCGTACGGCTTGTCCGGCTTCTTCGCCGCCCACAGTTCGCACCTGACTCTGTTCCAGGCCGCCGCATGGTTTCCCTGGCTGCTGTGGGCTTATAGGCGGTCGTACGACAACCGCGCGCTCCCCGGCATCGCCGCCGGTGCGTTTGCCGGAGGCTGCATGATCCTGGCCGGCCATTTGCCTGCGGCTGTTTTCGGATTCGCCGGGCTTGCCTGCTATATCCTCGTCGACACCGTTGTCCAACACGGCCGTCTTCTGCGTGCCGCCGGGATCTATCTGGGAATTGTCACGCTGTCGGTCGCCGCCGCCTGCATTCAACTGCTGCCCGCCCTCGAGCTGATCCAGCGTTCAGTCCTGCCACCGAATCCGTCCCCGCCGACCCTGAACCTGCGTACACTGCTCACGCTGATCCTGCCGGACGCATCGCGCACGATCTCCATGAAGGACACCGGCATGGTGACCGATCATTACCTCTACGCCGGTTTGCTGCTCCTGCCCCTGGCCATCGCCGGAGCGCGCAATTGGCGGATCCTGGCGGCCGCACTCGCTCTCATCCTCCCGGCGGCATGGTATGCGCTCGGCCCCGCGGCCCTGCTATACCGAGTCGGTGCCGTCGTCCCGCGGCTGCAATCTCTCACATCGCCGGACCTTGCCTGGTTCATTTGTGCCTTCGGCTTGGCATGGCTCGCCGCCTCCGGCCACCACCGGCTATTCCGCACTCGTCCCCGGCTCGGCCTGTTGTGCCTGCTGATTTTCTTCGGCGATCTCTGGTATTGGAATCTCTACCGCAATCCCCTGGCCTTCGCCCGCCAATCCTACGACAGTCTATATAACGAGGATATCGGCGCCAACGTCGCCGCCCGCCAGCTCAACCTGTCGCGCTTCGATTCCCTCGGCCCCCTGAATGGCGCCGGACCCCTCCTTTACCCCCTCGACGTGAAATTCGAGACCACCACCGGATACCTCTCCCTGCAGCCGGCTATCTACACGGAATATCTGGCCGCCATGGCCTCCAATCCCCGCCTCCGCGACGGCCTCAACGTACAGCGCTTCCTCGATATGTCTACAGGCGCTATCGAAGCCAACGATTTCGTGCTGCCGCGTGCCTATTTCCCCCGGCGCGTCGTGGGCGTGACCGGCGAGCGCCAATCCAGAAATGCTCTGCTCAACCTGCAGCCCACCGAGCAGTCCACTGCCCTCGTCCCCGACTTCGCCATCCAGCAGGACCCGGCGGCCGAGGCCTACGTCCTGCGCAACGACGAGCAGTCCTACCTCGTCCACTACCGGTCCCGCACGCCCGGTCTGCTGAAACTCAGCGTCGCCTGGTATCCGGGCTGGCAGGCCACCCTGGAAGGCAAGAATCTGCCCGTCATCCGGATCGACCACGCCCTCATGGGAGTGGTGGTGCCGCCTGGCGACAGCCTGGTGGAATTCCAGTTCGTATCGCGGTACTTCCCGGCCGGAGTGACCGTCACTTCCTGCGCGCTGATCGTCATGTGCGGTCTCGCCTTCGGCCAGGCACTGTGGAAACGCCTGGCTATGCAGTTCGTGTGAAAAGGGTTACCGAAGGTTATCTCAAAATTGCGAGTACCCTGTAATCCGTGTCACAAATACCTGCTAAACTAGTGAAGACTTTCCCTCCCGGAGATTGAGTGCACACCGAAATAATCAGCCTGTCCAATCGCCAGAAGCTGAACTGGCTCACCACCGTTGTTCTCACATTGCTCCACATCGGAGCAATCGCAGCGCTTTTCATGTTTACCTGGAAAAGCTTCGCCACCGCGATCTTCCTTTATTGGGTCGCGACGGGTCTGGGCATCAGCATGGGGTATCACCGTCTGCACACCCATCGCTCGTATCAGGTGCCGACTTGGATGGAATACTTCTTCGCCCTCTGCGCGACCCTCACGCTCGAGGGTGGACCCATGTTCTGGGTGGGGACGCATCGCATTCACCATCAGAACTCCGACCAGCCCGGCGATCCGCACTCGCCGCGCGATGGCGCATGGTGGTCTCACGTGGGCTGGATTCTGTTCGGCGTCACCAACCACAACAACACCCGTGCCATGGCCCGCTACACGCCGGATCTGGCCAAGCACAAGTTCTACATCTGGCTGAACAACTATCATTGGGTTCCGCTCACCGCGCTGACCGTTCTGCTGGCCGTCTTCGGTAGCTGGTCGATGGTCTTGTGGTGCATCTGCTTCCGCGTGGTCTTCGGACTGCACGCCACCTGGCTGGTGAACTCCGCCACCCACATGTGGGGCGCGCGCCGTTTCCCCACCCGCGACGATTCGCGCAATACCTGGTGGGTCGCCCTCATCACCTTCGGCGAAGGCTGGCACAACAACCACCACGCGCATCCCACGTCCGCCCGTCATGGGCTCGCATGGTACGAGTTCGACTTGTCGTGGATGCAGATCAAGCTGCTCAAGCTCCTCGGCGTAGCCAAGCGCATTCAGGTCGCGACCGTCAATTCGCGTCTCGCCTCCGAGCGGGAAGCCGCCTGACCGTATGAAGTGGGCCGTCTGCCTCGCGCTGTGCATCGCCGCCGCGCCCGCGCAGACTCTCGATTTCCTCAATCGCAACCGTCCCGTCCTGGACGCTCACAACTGCTATCCCTACGATGGCAAGTGGGTGGACCGCGTCGATCGCGCCCTCAAGACCGGCTTCCCTGTCGGTATCGAACAGGATCTGGCCTGGTATCAGGGCCGGGTCGTCGTCACGCATTCCGCCCAGACCAACGGCAGCGAGCCCGACCTTCGCGATTATTTTTTCGAAAAGGTGCGGCCCATCGTGGAGAAGGCCCTCAAAGACAACGACCGATCCAAGTGGCCGCTAATCGTGGTGCATTTCGATTTCAAGGACAACCAGGAACCGCTCATCCGCGCCGTCTGGAAACTGCTCGGCGAGTATGAAGGCTGGATCAGCACCGCCCCCAAATCGGCCGATCCGCACGAACTGACGCCCTTCGATCCCAAGCCGCTCCTGGTCCTCACCGAAATCCCCGATGCCCAGGAGAAGGTCTTCTATACCGAGGTTCCCATCGGCGGCAAGCTCCGCCTCTTTGGCTCGGCCCACACCGTCCCCGTTCAGGCCGCCAATAAGAAGGAAGAGAACCACCTCCTCGCCACCCTTCCTCCCGAAAAGCTTTTAATCGATCGCCCCACCACGTACCGCCGCTGGTGGAACAACTCGTGGTTTACCGTCGAAGAGGGTGGCCAGCACGAAGCCGGCGATTGGACCCCCGCCGACAACGCCCGCCTCCAGGCCCTTGTCGATCACGCCCACAAACTCGGCTACTGGATCCGCTTCTACACCCTCGACGGCTTCGCCCCCGATCAGGACCAAGGCTGGGGTAACACCTACAACTTCGGCTCCCCCTCCGCCGTCCTCCTCCGCTGGCAAGCCGCCCTAAAAGCCGGCGTCAACCTCATTGCCAGCGACCAATACGAATCCCTCCGCGAAGTAATCAAGCCCTAAGCCTCTTCGTTTTCCTCCGTTCCCTCGAAACCACCCCGCAGCACGACTCTCTCAAACTCCGCGCCCCCAGGAATTTGTTTTCTCAGCGTCTCGGCGCCTCGGCGGTGAAAAAGGTTTTTGTTGCTTTACCGCCTGAAATGCGCTATTCGTTCGCTCATGCCTTTTCTCATCGGTCCCCTCATCGGGTTTGCCCTCTGGTTCATCATCCGCTTCCTGCTCATGGGCTTTTTCACGGTGGACCAGAACGAACGTGCCGTCAAGACGAGTTTTGGCCGGGCGGTCCGCGTGCCCGGTGGAAAGACCACGCTCGACGATCCCATCTCCGAGTTCCTCCGTCCCGAGGAACGGCCGCGCTACTCCTGGCCCCAGGTGCGTGTCATTCCACCGGGCGGCCCTTACTTCAAGCTTCCGTGGGAAAAAGTCTACAAGGTGTCGATCGCCACCGTCACCGTCAACATGGCCATGGATATGGAAGATCCCATGGCCAACGAGCACGGCACGCGCCTCGAAGCCGTCACCAAAGACCAACTCAACACCGGACTCACCGGCCAGATCCGCTATCGCGTCGGCGAATCCAACCTCTACGCGTACCTCTTCGGCATCAAGCGGCCGTTCGTCCACGTCATGGCCTACTTCGTGTCGGTACTGCGGCAGCGGATCGCGAACTTCGAAGCCAAGCCCGTCATCGTTCCTGGCGCCCCGATCGCCGACAGCGCGGCGCCCCTCGCATCCGGCGAAATGACCGGCGTGTCCATCAACGACCTCCGCAAGAACCTGCGCGACCTCAACGAGTACATGGACAACGAGTGCCGCGCGACACCCGCCCGCTACGGCGTAATCTTCGATGCCTCGCTCATCACCGGCATCGACCCGCCCCCCGATGTCGAATCCGCGCTCGCCGCCATCAACACCGCCCATAATCAGGTGTCGAGCGATATCAGCCTGGCGCAGGCCTCCGCCGATCAGCGCGTCGTGCAGTCCCGGCGCGCCGTCGAAATCGAAACCCTGAAAGCGCAGGCCGAGGTCGAGCCGGTCAAATCCCTCGCCGCGGAACTGTCGTCGCTGCATACCGGCGGCCCCAACGTCCTCGGCGCCTACATGCGCAACGTGCGGCTGGCGCTCTTCGATAAAGCGCAGCAAGTCTACATGGAGACCGGAAAATGAGCGACCCCATCATTATTCAAATACTCACGTCGGCCGCGATCGCTTTCGCTGTCCTCTTCATCGGCGAGCCCCTATTCCTCGGACTCTGCCGCATCTTCGGCATCTACGCCACCGTCAAGGAGCGGACCTGCCGCGTCTATACCCTCTTCGGCCAAGTGGTCGCCGTGCTGGACGAACCCGGCCTGCACTTCCTCCCCGGCAAACTCGGCCTATCGGCGCTCTTCATCAACATCCTGGGATCCTGCTATGTCCTCGACCTGCGACTTGACCAGGAATACCTCCGCAGCCAGCCCGTGAATTCCGAGGAAGGCGCTCCCATGGGAATCGGCATCTGGTACGAGATGTGGATCAGCGATCCCGTCGGTTTCCTCTTCAAGAACACCGACCCGCGCGGGTCCTTGCGCGCCAATGTCAGCAACGCGACGGTCCGATGTCTCAGCAACATGCCGCTCGCCGAAATGCTGCAAACCCGCCACAACATGAGCCAGACCGTGCGCGCCGAAGTCACCGGCAAATCGACCGAGTGGGGCTATCAGCTTGGCTCCGTCTACATCCGCAAGGTCCATTTTCGCGATGCCGGCATGATCAAGCAGATCGAAGAAAAGGTGGTCAACCGCCTGCGTCAGGTGACGTCGGCCATCAAGCAGGCCGGCGCCAACCAGGTCAACGTGATCACCAGTTCCGCCGAGCGCGAAGCCGCCGTCGAGTTCGCCAAAGCCGCCGCCATTCGCCCCGCCACCTTAGGCCAAGCCTTCCAGGAGATTTCCAAAGAGCCCGCCGTCTCCGAAGCCCTCTTCCAAGTCCTCGAGACCCAGCGGCTCCTCGCATCCAGCGCGCGCATCGTGCTCCTACCCAACGGTCCGCACGCCAGAACCCTCGCCAGTCTAATGGCCGCCGAAAGCGGCGCCATGGTCCCCCTCACGCCGAAAAAGTAGCGTAGGCCTGCGAGTGGGGCATGCTTTAGCGGGGCCGCTGCCCTGAGGCAGATGGAACAGTTGAGAGCCCCGCTCCGAAGGGAGTGGAACGGGCCATCGTTTCTCAGTGGCCTGTTTGGCCTGTCCGACGATGGCAATACCCGGCACGAAACGGTTGGGGAGATACGGTGACAGGCTCCGCTGCCACTTATCTCCCATTCAGTGACTGCGGCCGCTAAATCGCCGATTCCACAAAGGGGGCTCAGATGAGCTTGCCAGGCCGCGCGCCCACTCGGGCGACGCGTGTGGCAGGCGCTTCCGCCTGCCAATCTTCGTCCGCCTAACGGACAGCTTGTCCCAGCACGTAGGACAGGCGCTTTCGCCTTGTCTAGGCCGAGCCGCTGCGCTACGCCGCTCCTCCCGTCCACTGCCCGATGCGGATGATCACGAACTCCGCCGGGCGTACCGGCGCAACCCCCACGATGCAGATCAAGCGGCCCTTATCGATGTCCTCCTGCGTCATCGTACTCGAATCGCACTTCACGAAGAACGCCTCCTCCACTTTCGTCCCCATCAACGCGCCGTCGCGCCAGCAGCGCGTCAGGAACTCGCTGATGCTCTGCCTGACCTTCGCCCACAGCCGGGAATCGTTGGGCTCGAACACCGCCCACTTTGTGCCAACCTGGATAGAGCGTTCCAGGAAAATGAGCAGCCGCCGCACATTGACGTACTTCCACTCGCTATCGCTGGTCAGGACCCGCGCCCCAAAAACACGCAGACCTCTGCCGTTCTTCCGGAAGTCGCGCAGCACGTTGATGTTCTTCGCAATGTCCTGATCGGACTTGCTCACCACGGCTTCGTAATCGGTGATCCCCGCGATCACCTCATTCGCCGGCGCTTTGGAAACGCCGCGCTGATCGCCCACGCGCGCGTAAATCCCCGCGATATGGCCGCTGGGCGCCGCGACCACCTGCAGACCCTTCGACGGATCGTAAACCCGCACGCGCGGATAATAAATCGCGGCGTACTTCGTGTCGAATTGATCCCGTTGCTTCAGCACATCGTTCAGATCGGGTGCCAGATTCCCGCTCTTAGCCGCCGGATCCAGAATCGCGAACCGATATCGCAGCATCTCGCAATGCGCGATCAGCGCCGCCTGCACACGCGCGCTGGTAATCCCGGGCGCCGCCACGATGCTGATGTCTTCAATGTCCGACAGCGCCTGGATCCCCGTCCGATTCCCCGGACCGCCATCGGTCCCGATGAATGTCTCGTCCGCGGGCGCCGCGCCGTCGCTGCCACCCGTCGTGAGCGCAACCTGCGCGCCATCCGCCCCCGACGGAAAGAAGAACGGGTGGGTGTCGGTCAGCGGCTCGGCGGCGGTAACCGTGATCAGGTTCGAGCCCTCGTTAATCGCGTCCACGTAATACCGCCCGGGAACGTTCTCCAGCGTGAGCCCCGCGAACACCTCCACCCGCGCACCGTACGATACCGTCAGCCCGAATTCGCACGTCGAAACATAATTAGTCGCATCCACGTCCGCCGCCGCCATCGCAGGCCCGTCGACCGTGATCGCCGCACCGCTCACGCCCAGGCACTTGCGATACTGCTTAGTCTTTCCGCGATTGATCTCCACCCAGGCATTCGCATAAAATCCCGCGGCCGACTTCACCGAGATCCGGTTGGCCCCCGCCGCGCCGCTGACAATAGCTTCCACTGCCGACTGCGCCGCCGATTCGTGCGTCGCGGTGATCTGGACCTCCAGTCCCCAGCTGCCTTCGTTCGCCGAAGAGATCACAAACGAATTCAGCGAGGCGGGCCGCGTAGTCACCGGACTCGCCGTCGACACGATGTTGCCGGTCGCGTCGATCAGGTTGTTGTCGGTGAATATCGTCGTGTACTTCGACTCGTAAATCGTCGTAGCGGAATCCGGGTTGTCGGTCATCACCAACCCGGTAACCGGATCGACTGTCGCCACGGTCAGCGTCTTGGACTCGGTACTGATCCCGTTCTTCACCATGCGCAGCAGAATTCGCGTGCCGCTCTGAATTCCTCGTGCGCTGACGGGACTGAACGTATACGCAGTCGCCGTGGGCGCCGGTGTATCTGACCAGAGGCGCGTCACCATCCCGCCCTGCGTCTGCCCCGTGGCCACGCTCGCGCCTGCCGGAATGACGCGCGCAATATACAGCCGCCTACCCAGGTTATTGAAGAAGCCTTCCACCGCATACGGCAGGCCGTTATATCCCGATAAGGCCGGCCCGGCATCAAAATAACTGCCGTACAGACTGGCAAATTCCGAGAAGCTCGTCACCAGTCGTGGCCGCCCCTTGGACGGTCCCATGACAGTCATACCTACGAAGCCGGTTACGTTCGTGCTTACGCCTTCGATTGAATGATTCCCACCGTCTATCTCTTCTACGTACACACCGGGCGCGAGGTATTTAGCCATTCCATCTCCTTTTCGTTTGCCGCCGTAGCCGTAAATTCGTGGGGCTTTCGCTCAAGTCGTTTCACCGATTCCACCGGATTCGTACACTATCGCACACGCCTTCGCCGAAAAAACGCGCACGGGACATTTGTATTCCGCGTCACCCCGCTTTCGCCACTCCGGGCCTATGATGAAATTCGCATGTGCCTCGCGATACCGGGAAAGATCGTCGAGTTTCACGAGAACCAGGGCGTCCGCATGTCAAAGGTCGACTTCGGCGGAATCACGCGCGAGGCCTGCCTTGAGTACATACCCGATGCAAAACTGGGCGATTACGTCATGGTCCACGTCGGCTTTGCCATTAGTAAGGTCGACGAAGAAGAGGCCGCACGCACTTACCAGTATCTGGCGGAGTTAGGCCAGCTCACCGACATCAACTCTCCCGATATCGACACGGTGGAAGAGACGCCCGATGAAGTACCTTGACGAATACCGCGATCAGATCATCGCGGAGAAACTCCTCGACGAGATCCGCCGCACCGTCACACGGCCGTGGGTAATCATGGAGGTCTGCGGCGGCCAGACCCACTCCATCGTCAAGTACGGCCTCGACTATCTGCTGCCACCTGAGATCGAGTTAGTCCACGGCCCCGGCTGTCCGGTCTGTGTAACTCCGCTCGACATGATCGACCGTGCCCACGCCATCGCGCGCCGCCCCGATGTGATCTTCTGCTCCTTCGGCGACATGCTGCGCGTCCCCGGCTCTTCAGGCGACCTGTTCCAGGTACGCGCCGCCGGCGGCAACGTGCGCATCGTGTACTCGCCCATGGACTGCCTCAAGATCGCGCAGAATAATCCCGACAAGAAGGTGGTCTTCTTCGCCATCGGCTTCGAGACCACCGCGCCCGCCAATGCCATGGCCGTCTTTCAGGCCAAGGCGCTCGGGCTGAAAAACTTCTCCCTGCTCGTTTCGCACGTCATGGTGCCGCCTTCCATCACCGGGATCCTTCAGTCGCCGAATAATCGCGTGCAGGCATTCCTCGGCCCCGGCCACGTCTGCGCCATCATGGGCTGGACCGAATACGAGCCCATCGCCGCGCGCTACAAGGTGCCCATCGCCATCACCGGGTTCGAACCGGTCGATCTACTGGAAGGGATTCTGCTCACCGTCCGCCAACTCGAACAGGGGCGCGCAGAAGTGGAGAATCAATATGCGCGCGCCGTCACGCGCGATGGCCTCGTCGCCGCGCGCCGCATGATCGCCCAGGTCTTCGACATCGCCGACCGCAGTTGGCGCGGCATCGGCATTATCCCGAAAAGCGGGTACAAGCTCAATTACGCCTTCCGCGATCACGATGCCGATCGCATCTTCCAGGTCGAAAATATTCGCACGCGCGAGCCCGAGATCTGCATCAGTGGACAGGTTCTCCGCGGACTCAAGAAGCCTGTGGATTGTCCCGCGTTCGGCACGCAATGCACGCCGCAAACGCCGCTCGGCGCCACCATGGTCTCCGCCGAAGGCGCCTGCGCCGCTTACTACAATTACGGCCGCCATCTGGTAACAGTCCAAGTGGGAGCGTGACCATGCCATCCCTCGCATCGGCAGCCTTCCAGCAAGCGGTGCTCCGCAAATGCCGCGAGAGCACCGAGATGAAGGAGGCTTTTTTCCGGGCCAACGGCGCTGTCCTGGAGCAGGTCTGCCATCGCATCGCCGAGCAACTCGCGGCAGGACGCCAGTTGTTCGTCATGGGCAACGGCGGCAGTTCCTGCGACGCGCTCCACGTCGCCGTGGAGTTCGTGCATCCCATCATCGAGAAGCGCCGCTCCTTTCCCGCGCGCGCTCTCACTTGCGATGCCGCGCTGCTCACCGCCATCGCCAATGACTTGGATTTTTCCCAGACCTTCGCCGAACAACTGAAGCTCTTCGCGCAGCCCGGCGACATCGCGCTCGGCATCTCCACCAGCGGAATGTCGGCCAACGTGAACTACGGCCTGCAAATGGCGCGCGAAATGGGACTGGTGGCCGTCGCCTTCTCGGGAAAAGACGGAGGCCGGTCCAAGGACATTGCCGAGTACTGCCTGACCGTGCCTTCCTTCAGCATCCATCGCATTCAGGAAGTGCACACCACGCTCCTGCACGTCTTGTGGGACATGGTGCACGTGATTCTCGGGGAAGAAGACATCATCTAACGCCATGGCACAAAGCTTCGCGATCTCCTGCCCGCTGCCGCTCACGCAGCACAAGAACATTGTGATGGGTCACGGCAGCGGTGGACGTCTCACCGCCCAACTCGTCCACGACCTCTTCCTGCCCGCCTTCGATAACCCCACGCTGCGCAAACTGGACGACCAGGCCGTGCTCGCGGTCGGCGGCGAGCGCGTCGCCTTCACCACCGATTCCTTCGTGGTCACGCCGCTCTTTTTCCCCGGCGGCAACATCGGCGAACTCGCGGTGAACGGCACTGTGAACGATCTCGCCATGAGCGGCGCCATGCCGCTGGGCCTGTCGGCCGCCTTCATCATCGAGGAAGGTCTGCCCATCGACGAGCTCTCCCAAGTCGTCTCCGCCATGGCTGCGGCTGCCGCGTCCGCCGGTGTATCCATCGTCACCGGCGACACCAAAGTCGTGAATCGCAAGTCTGCCGACAAGCTGTTCGTCACCACCACCGGACTCGGCATCGTCCCCGCCGGTGTCTCGATCTCGGCGTCGAACGCGCGCCCCGGCGACGTCATCCTGCTCAGCGGCACCGTCGCCGATCACGGCATGGCCGTTCTCTCGAAACGCGAAGGCTTGGAGCTCGAAGGCGAGATCCTCTCCGACACTCGTGCCCTCCATCGCCTGGTCGCCGCCATGCTGCAAGCCGGAGAGATTCACGCGCTGCGCGATCCTACTCGCGGCGGCCTCGGCACGTCCCTCTGTGAGATCGCCGACGCGTCCCGCATTGGCGTCGAGATCGAATCGCGCTCCGTCCCTGTCCGCGAGCCCGTCAAGGCCGCCAGTGAATTGCTGGGCATCGATCCCCTCTTCGTCGCCAACGAAGGCAAACTTGTCGCTTTCGTCCATCCCGATTCCGCCGGCTCTGTACTGCGCGCCATGCGCGCCACCGAAGAAGGCCGCGACGCCGTCGCCATCGGCCGCGCCGTCGAATCCCACCCCGGCCTAGTCATCACCAAGACCGAGATCGGCGGCACCCGCATCATCGACCTACCCTTCAACGAGCAACTCCCCAGAATCTGTTGACGCGCCGAGCCGATTTTTTTTCCGAACAGAATCAAGGACTTCCATATCTGAATTTCGGAGTCCAGCCCCGTCTACAGTTACTGTGTAGTTGTCCGAGGAAACCTCGGACCAAAAAACACTATGGCATCACCTGCTCAAATAAACGCAAACCGCGCCAATGCGCTCCTGTCCACCGGGCCTGCTACGCCCGAGACAAAATCCGCCGTTCGCCACAACGCCATCAAATACGGCATTCATGCCGAATCACTCATTATTCCCGGCGAAGATCCCGAGGAATTCGAAGCTTTCAAGGAATTTCAACTAGACACCTGGTCTCCCCAGGACACCGCCGAGCAGCAATGCGTCGACCAACTCACCACTACTCTTTGGCGTCTCAACCGTCTCCAGAATGCCGAAGCTCAGATTTGGGACGATGCCATGCAAGCCGGAGCCACCCTGGGCAACGTCCTCGAAGCTAAGTCCCCCCTCCTCGACCGCGTCGGCCGCATGATCCATCGCCTCGAGACCTCCATTCGCCAAATCACCAAAGAACTCCAGCGCCTCCAGACCGCCCGCGTCAAAGCCCAACGTTCCGCCTGCGTACCCCCAAGATCCTACCCGGCGGAACAAAGCCAATTCCTGTCGGACATCACCCGCCGCGAAGCAGATTTTGACGATTTGGAAGAGTAAACCGCGCCCCGCGCGTCGGCCCTCCCCCGTTAACTGCTACTGATCTTTGCCAACCGAATCCCCACTTTCGCCACGCGTGTGCCCGCTCTTGAAGCCGCGAGCGCAGCCAGCGGCCACTAAACCCCCCATCCCCGCTTGTATAGATCTTCACCCCCTCCTGTTGACGCTGTACCCAACCACGCGCACACTGAAAGCTGTAGCGAGAAGGAGGGGCGGATGGCAGCAAATACGCTTCCATATGGCCGCAAAACTCAGCGACCTCCGGCAGTAAAAGAAGTTCACGTCCTGTGGATCACCGCGGGACTTAGCTGCGACGGCGACTCCGTTTCCATTACCGCCGCAACCCAGCCAAGTATCGAAGATGTCCTTCTGGGAGCCATTCCCGGCCTTCCCAAAGTTCACCTTCACAATCCCGTTCTTGCCTACGAAGTCGGCGACGATTTCATGAAGGCATGGTACGAAGCCGATGCCGGCAGGCTCGACCCTTTCGTACTGGTCGTCGAAGGATCCATACCCAATGAGAAGGTCAAGAACGAAGGCTACTGGGCCGCTCTCGGGACAGATCCTGCCAGCGGACAGCCGGTAACCACTTGCGAATGGATCAACCGCCTCGCGCCCAAAGCCCTGGCAGTCGTCGGCGCGGGCACCTGCGCCACATACGGCGGCATTCACGCCATGCAGGGCAATCCGACCGGCTGTATGGGCCTCAACGATTTTCTAGGCTGGGATTGGAAATCGAAAGCCGGCCTGCCGATCGTCAATGTGCCCGGCTGTCCCGTGCAGCCCGATAACTTTATGGAGACCCTGCTCTATCTGCTCTATCAAGTCGCAGGACTCGCTCCCATGATTCCGCTCGACGATCGCGGCCGCCCGAAATGGCTCTTCGGTGCCACTGTCCACGAAGGTTGCGACCGCGGCGGTTACTACGAACAGGGCCAGTTCACCAAGGAATACGGCCAGCCCGAATGCCTGGTCCGCCTGGGTTGCTGGGGTCCGGTCGTGAACTGCAACGTCACCAAGCGCGGCTGGATGGCGGGGATCGGCGGATGTCCCAATGTCGGCGGTATCTGCATTGGCTGCACCATGCCGGGCTTCCCGGACAAGTTTATGCCGTTCATGGACGAGCCGCCCGGAGCTAAGATCTCATCCGACACCGCCACGGTGTACGGAACGGCGATTCGTGCGCTGCGTCACTTCACGAACGACACGGCGAATAAGGAAACTAAGTGGCGGCACAAGGGAACTAAGCTGACCACGGGTTATCAACCCGCCCACATCAGCTAAGTGTGTAGTCCGGCGTAAGCCCGGTCTACGGTAACAACTAAGAGGGGAACAATACGATGGCTACTCTCACCCAGCCGGGCGTTGAATCTCGCTCGCCGGATCGCAGGCTCGTCGAAATGTCGTGGGACCCGATCACCAGAATCGTCGGCAGCCTCGGCATCTACACGAAAATCGATTTCGCCAACCGCGAGGTCGCCGAGTGCTACAGCACGTCCTCCATTTTCCGCGGCTACAGCATCTTCATGAAGGGGAAGGATCCGCGCGACGCCCACTTCATCACCAGCCGCATCTGCGGAATCTGCGGCGACAATCACGCCACCTGCGCCACCTACGCGCAAAATATGGCCTTCGGCGTCCGGCCGCCCGATATGGCCGAGTGGATCGTCAACCTGGGTGAGGCCGCCGAGTACATGTTCGACCACAACATCTTTCAGGACAACCTGGTCGGCGTCGACTTCTGCGAGCAGATGGTCAAAGAGACCAATCCCGGCGTCCTCGACAAAGCCGGGCGCACCGATTGCCCTCACGCCGAGCAGCACGGCTTCCGGAAGATCGCCGACATCATGCGCGCCCTCAATCCCTTCACCGGCGAGTTCTACCGCGAAGCGCTGCAGATGAGCCGCTTGACCCGCGAGATGTTCTGCCTCATGGAAGGCCGGCACGTCCACCCCTCCACGCTCTATCCCGGCGGCGTCGGCACCGTGCCCACCATCCAGTTATTCACCGACTATCTAGTCCGTCTGATGAAGTATGTCGAGTTCATGAAGCGGGTAGTTCCGCTGCATGACGACTTATTCGACTTCTTCTATCAGGCGCTGCCGGGTTACGAGAAGGTCGGACAGCGCCGCGTCCTGCTGGGCTGTTGGGGTTCGTGGAACGATCCCAAGGTCTGCGACTACACCTACAAGAACATGGACGAGTGGGGCAACGCCATGTTCGTTACTCCCGGTATCGTCGTCGACGGCAAGCTCGTAACTACTAACCTGGTGGATATCAACCTCGGTATCCGCATCCTCCTCGGCAGTTCCTACTATGACGATTGGGAGCAGGGCGAGATCTTTGTCAAACAGGATCCCCTGGGTAATCCCGTCGATCGGCATCATCCCTGGAACCAGACCACCACGCCGCGCCCGCAGAAGCGCAAGTTCGGCGACAAGTACACATGGGTCATGTCTCCTCGCTGGCGCCACGAAGGTCAGGACCTGGCGATCGATACCGGCGGCGGCCCATTAGCGCGCCTTTGGGCGACCGCACTCGCCAATAAGGTGGACATCGGATACATCAAGTCCACCGGTCACAGCGTCAAAATGTACCTGCCGAAAACCGCCAACAAGCCGGAGGTGGAATTCGAGTGGAACATCCCGCAGTGGAGTAACGCCATCGAGCGCGACCGCGCCCGCACCTACTTCCAGGCCTATGCGGCCGCCGCCGCGTTGCATTTTGCCGAGAAGGCCATGGCCGAATTGCATGCCGGCCACACCAAGACCTGGAACGATTTCAAGGTGCCGGACGAAGCGATCTCCTGCGGCTTCCACGAGGCCGTCCGCGGCGTGCTCTCCCATCACGTCGTCATCCGCAAGGGCAAGATCGCGAACTATCATCCCTATCCACCGACACCGTGGAACGCCAGTCCCCGCGACATTCACGGCACCGCCGGCCCCTACGAAGACGCCGTGCAGAACACGCCCATCTTCGAAGAGAACCCGCCCGATAAATTCCGCGGCATCGATATCATGCGCGCCGTCCGCAGCTTCGATCCCTGTCTGCCTTGCGGCGTCCATATGTATCTGGGCAACGGTAAGACGCTGGAGACTCGTCACATGCCTATGTTCGGTGCGCAGGGATAACCCGCCATGGAACATATTCAGGACATCGAACGGCTGATCTCCCAGATCGAGGAGACGGCCGATCCGGGAACCAAGGCTGGTGTACGGGAACTCGTGCAAGCCATACTCGAGTTCCACGGCGCCGGTCTGAATCGCATCGTGGAGCTATCGGGCGAGCCGCTGGTGCGCGAGCTCGCTCGCGACGAAGCCGTAGCGCCCCTGTTGCTCCTGTATGGCATGCATCCGGACACGCTGGAGGTCCGGGTGCGCCGCGCCGTCGACAAATTGCAGGGCGTCGATCTGGCTGCCATCCAAGACGGCGTCGTCCGCATCAAGAGCGACGTCTCGCGCGAGGCGATCGAAGAGGTGCTCTACGCCGCCGCACCGGAGATCGCCGCCATCGATATCGAAACCGCCGCGGCCTCATCCTCATTTGTCCCGCTGGAGGCCCTATTCACCCGATGACCGCCACTTCGTTGCGCACGCTGCGGCGCTACCTCCCCGGCAAGCAGGTCGAGCGCTGCGAACTCTGCGGCGCCGAACTGCCGCGTGCGCACGGCCACCTGATCGATATTCAGACGCGCCGCTTCAGTTGCGCCTGCGAGGCATGCAGCGTCCTCTTCGTGCATCGCGGAAATTCCGGTCTGCGCCGTACAGGCCGCCGCGTCTGTGTACTGCCAGGCTTCCAGATGACCGACGCCGAATGGGAGGATTTGCGCATCCCCATCGGGCTGGCCTTCTTCGTCACCAACGACGAGAACCACGTCGCCGCGCTCTATCCCGGACCCGCCGGACCTGTCGAATCGCTGCTGACTCTGTCTTCCTGGGCCGGCATCGTGTCGCGCAATTCCATCCTGCAGGAGATGGAGCCCGAAATCGAAGCGCTGCTCGTCAACCGCATCGGCGATCGCCGCGATTACTACCTGGCGCCCATCGATCGCTGCTACGAACTGGCCGGACTGATTCGCACCCACTGGCGCGGCCTGTCGGGAGGCGACGAAGTCTGGCGCCAGATCGCCGAGTTCTTCGCTCTCCTCGAGGAGGCCGGCCGTGCCTGAACTGAGCTTTCTCGTCGAAGGCGCCGACCCCGTGCCGTATTCCGCCGCCCCGGTGCTGGGCCTCCGGCTGTCCGTGCGGAACCGGCCCGCCGATGAAAACATCCGCTCCATTAATCTGCAATGCCAGATTCGCATCGACACCACGCGCCGCGCCTACAACTCAGAGGAACAGCGCCGCCTGATCGATTTGTTCGGCGAACCTTCACGCTGGAGCCGGACGTTGCACAGCATGCTCTGGACCCAAGCCTCGGTGCTCATTCCGCCGTTCTCCGGAACCACTTTGGTCGATCTTCCGGTGCCTTGCACGTTCGACCTAACGGTGGCCACAGCCAAGTATTTCAACGGTCTGGAGGACGGATCCATTCCGCTCAGCCTGCTGTTCAGCGGCTCGGTCTTTTACGATTCCGACGACGGTCTTCAGGTCACGCAGATTCCGTGGACCAAAGAGGCGGCCTACGCGCTGCCGGTATCTTCGTGGAAGAAGCTGATCGACATGTACTACCCCAACACCGCGTGGCTGGGACTCCGCCGCGACGTCTTCGAGCGTCTCAATCAATACAAGACCGATCGCGGCATTCCCACCTGGGAACAGGCCCTGGAGAGCATACTGCCGTGAGACCCGAACTCGTCGAGAAGATCGCCGACGCCGTCTTGTACGAAGGCTACATGCTGTATCCCTACACGGCCAGCTCGCTGAAGAATCGGCAGCGCTGGAACTTCGGCGTGCTCTATCCCGATGGCGTAGACACCAGCGAGATGCGCACCGAATGCCTCGTGCAAACCGGCGGCGATTGCATCGTGAACGCGCGTGTGCGCTTCCTCTGGTATGGCGACGGCGAAGAACCCGATCAGACCGGGATCGATATCGACTCGTTCCCGTCCACGAAGTCGGTTTCGCTGCCCCACGATGGTCTGGCAAGCGTCGCTATGAGCGCCCAGCCTGCCGGCGAGGGTCTGATCCGCGTGACTGTTCGCGTCCGCAATGCCACCGATTTCGCAGGCGAAGACTTCACCCGCGGTTCGATGCTCTCCACCCATACCATCCTCACCGTGCGCGGCGGCAAGTTCGTGTCCCTCATGGATCCCCCGGCCGAGTATCGCGAAGCCGCGGCGGCATGCCGCAACGTGGGCACGTGGCCCGTGCTGGTCGGCGAAGACAGCGAGCGTGACAGCCAGTTCGGCGATTCGATCTTGTCCTCGCCCATCATCCTCTACGACCATCCGCAGATCGCGCCCGAGAGCCCCGGCAATCTGTTCGACGGCACCGAGATCGACGAGATCCTCACCCTCCGCATCCTGACTTTATCCGACGCCGAGAAGGCCGAGATCCGCAGCGGCCCCGAACGCACCCGCCAGGTTTTGGAGCGCACCGAATCGCTGCCGCCCGAGCAGATCATGAAACTCCACGGCGCGGTCCGCGGGTTGCGTCCCGTTGTCGAGGAAGTGAAGACCGGAGATCGCGTCCGCCTGCATCCTCGCAAGAGCGCCGACATTTTCGATATTGCCCTCGCGGGAAAGCTCGCGACGGTCGAGGCAGTAGAGCGCGACTTCGAAGGCAAGACACACCTGGCCGTCGTCATCGACGACGACCCCGGCCGCGAGTTCGGCATGATGCGGCAGCCCGGCCACCGGTTCTTTTTCGGACCGGAAGAAGTGGAGTTGGTCTCGTGAGCGGGCGCGTGCTGGTGGCCGGAATCGGCAACATCTTCTTCGGCGACGACGCCTACGGCTCCGAGGCCGCGCGCCGCCTTTTGCGCGAGGAGTGGCCCGACGACGTCCGCGTGGTCGACTTCGGCATCCGCGGCTTCGACCTCACTTACGCGCTGCTGGACAGTTACGAGACGGTGATCCTGCTCGACGCGACACCGCGCGGCGGACCGCCCGGCACCCTCTATACGATTGAGCCGGATCTCACCGATCTCGAGTCGGGCGAAGTGGACCCCCATGGGATGAATCCGATGCGAGTGTTGGCCGTGGCCCGGTCGCTGGGAGCGGAATGGAAGCGGCTCCTGCTGTTGGGCTGCGAACCCTCGCCGGATTCGGTCGACCCGGATGGCCCGGGATCGATGGGCATGAGCGAAGCGGTCGAACGAGCGGTGGAAGAGACAGTTCCGGTTGTGAGGAGGATGATATGCGGGTCGACGTCGGCAAGCTAACGAAGGTCGTAGGCGGAGTCGTGCTGGGCCTCGTGGCCCTGGGAATGATCATCAACGCGAAAGACATCAGGCGCTACGTGCGCATGACCACGATGTAATGCACGAGCTTTCCATAGCCATGAGCATCGTCGAAATGGCTTCCGAAGAGGCCGCAAGGGAAGGCGCCGCCCGCGTCCAGGCGGTGCACCTCAAGCTCGGGTCGCTCTCCGGCGTGGCCCGGGACGCGCTCCTGTTCTCGTGGGATCTCGCCTGCGATGACACGCGCCTCGCGGGTGCGAAGCTGGCCATCGAAGAAGTCGATGGCGCGCAACTGGAAGTCACCGCGCTGGAGGTCGAGGATGAGTGAACAGTGACCCCTCGTCTGGTCGAAGTTCGGAAGAATGTACTGAAGCGCAATGACGAGTTAGCGCGCGCCCTCCGCCTGCGATTCGAACAGGCCGGCCTCCAGGTAATCAGCCTCGTTTCGAGTCCCGGTACCGGCAAGACGGCGCTCCTCGAACGCATCCTGCGCGACATGGGCAACACCCATCGTGTCGCCGCGCTCGTCGGCGACCTCGCCACTGAGAACGATGCCGTCCGCCTGAAGCGCAGCGGCGCGCCCGTACGTCAGATCACTACCGGCACGGTCTGCCATCTCGAAGCGCAGATGGTGACGACAGCCCTCGATGGCTGGAACCTCGACGACCTGGATTACCTCTTCATCGAGAACGTCGGCAACCTGGTCTGCCCATCGAGCTACGACCTCGGCGAGTCCCTGCGTCTCGTCTTGCTTTCCGTCACCGAGGGCGAGGACAAGCCGCTGAAGTACCCGAGCATCTTTAACACAGCCGACGCCGCCATCGTCACCAAATGCGATCTCGCCGATGCCGTCGAGTTCGATTGGGAACTCGCCCGCTCCAACATCCTCGCCGTGCGCCCCGGCATCCCTATCGTCCGCGTATCCGCCAAGACCGGCGCAGGCCTCCCTGAGTTGCTCGGCCTATTCCCGCGCGCCGCTCCGATGCGCGACTCAGAGCCGCGCCCGCTCAGCCCAGCGCCAGCTTGATCCTCCCGGCAAGCCGCACCGAGGTGTACGGCTTCTGCATTGTGGCAGTCCTTATGTGTGTCGCTAATTACGGATCTTCATGATGGCCGCCAGCGCGCGCATACGGCCCGCATCGGAAGCCGACTTCGCGCTCGCGGCATCCTTAGCCAGAGCGTCGCCCATGGCCTGAAGGTCGGCCGAATCTTTCCGGCTCGCGCCCGGCTTTTCGACCTGCGCGATCGCGGCCTTCACCGAAGCAAGCCGCGCGGGGGCGAGCGCTCCGCTTCGCTCCAGTTGCGCGACGTACGCCTTGCCGACGATCAGATTCTGCGGCCACACGATCTTCGGCTGGCTCTGCACGTTGAGCACGTCGAAATGCACCTGATTGGAGGCGTCGATCTCTTCCTGCGTGAGGAACTTGCTCGGCGCCAGGCGGAACACATCCACGCCGCGCGCGATCTCGGAGCCGTAGATGTAGCCGTTATACCAGTACACCGACCAGAAGCCGCCGGTGCCGCGCTTCACTTCATCCAGCGGTCCGCGATCGAAGTAAGCGATCTCGAACGGGTGCGACGGGTCGGTGAAGTCCACCATGGATACGCCGCCCTGATACCAGGCCTGAACGAACACGTCGCGGCCGGGGATCGGCACCAGCGAGCCGTTGTGAGCCACGCAGTTCTCCAGGTCCGTCTGCGGCGCCGGCATCTTGTAATACGACGACAGCGTCAGCTTGCGATTCGACACGTTGAAGATGGCGTCCGCGCCCCAGTGCATCGGGTCGGTGGCCCGGCAGCGCGGTTGCGCCCCGCCGCCCCATTCATCGGTATACAGCACCTTGGAGCCGTCGTTACTGAACGTCGCCGAATGCCAGTAGGCGTAGTTGGGATCGCTCACGGCGTCGATGCGCTTCGGATTGATGGGGTCGGAGATGTCGAGCAGAATCCCGTTTCCGGAGCATGCACCCGCGGCCAGCCCGATCGCGCCATAGATTGTGATGTCGTGGCACTGGTTGGTTGTGGACGTCGCCTGCGTACCTTCGCCGTGCGTGCCGCCCTTCCATAGGCCGTCCACGTCGCCCGTCTGCGTGTCGGTGAAGATGCGTGGGCTGGAGACGATCTTCGCCTGCTCGGGATGCGCCAGCGGCACCTTGATGATGTCGATCCGGAACAGCGCGGTCTCGGGGTTCGCCTTCGGATCGCCTCCGGAACAGCCGGCCAGTTCTTCCCCCTGGCGCACCGGACCGGTACCCGAGATGTAGACGTACACGTTGTCCTTATCCTTCGGGTCCACCAGCAGGCTGTGCGTGTGCGATCCGCGGCAGCTTTGCACGGCCGCTACCTGCTTCGGGTTCGCGAGGTCGGCGATATCGAAGATGCGCACTCCGCGGAAACGATCGGGACTGGGAGGCGTGGGACGCCGTCCGCCGCGTCCGGCCCCCGCGGCTGCGGTCGCATCGGCCGGCAGCGGTTCAGGCGCCGGCGCCGTGGCGGGAACGAGGATGCCCTGCGTGCCGCAATCGATGCGTCCGTTCATGGCCTCGGCCGACATGAAGAGCAGGTGGCCGTACACCGACACATCGCCCTGTCCCCCGGGACAGACCAGCGACGTGCCGAGCTTGATCTTCATCGGGTTATCGATGTCGTAGAAGTTGATCCCGTTATAGTTGCCCACGAAGAGATGGTTGCCGCTGAAGGCTAAGTCGGAGTTCACCGATCCGGTGTCGATCGAGGGAGGGCGCGCAGGCGCGCCGGCAGGAGGAGGAGGCGGCGGTGCATTAGGGTCGGGCGCGAATCCGGCAGGCTTCGGCAGGCTGGCGATTTTCTGCAATCCGAAAATCGCTTCGCCCGCATTGAACAGGCCGGGCTTGAGGCCCACGCGCGGATCGTCCGGGATGCGCGGGTTGGAATATACGGTGGGAGGCGCGGCTTTACTGGGGTCGGGCTGCGGCCCTCTCTGTGCGATGCCGAGCGCGGGTAGAGCGACGGATGCCGCCAATGCGAAGCCGGCGCGGATACGGCCGGAATATCGTCCTGAAGTCATTTCCTCTCCTTGTCAAGCATGCCGCGCATGATTTTGATTTCTGCGCTCTGAGTGTTCTCGATGTCCGTGGCGAAGTCGAACAGCACCGGCTCCTGGCCGGCTCCGGGTGTTCTGAAAAGCTCTTCCACCATCGTGAGTGCGCCGCCATGGTGCTGGATCATTCCGGTGAGGAACAGGTGATCGAACTGCGCGCCACTGGCTTTCGCGAGCGCGGTCATCTGTTCCGGCGTGAGCATGCCTGGCATGAGCATGTCCATCTTCATGTTCTTCATCTGGGCCGGGCTCATCTTGCTGTGGTCCATCTGCATGGTGGTCGGCTTGCTGCGGTCTTCGAGCCAGCGCTTCATGAAACCGATCTCGTCGGTTTGCGAAATCGAGATCTTCTCGCCGAACGATTTCAGGATCGGACTCTTGCCGCGGGTGCGCAGCAGCAGCACCATGTCCACCGCTTGAGAGTGATGCATGATCATGCCCTGCATGAACTCGATGTCGGCAGGGAACGGCGTTTTGGCCGGTATGCGAGCGGTTGCCTCGGTGAGATGTTTTCCCGGCTCGCCAGGCGCGCCGGGCTGCACAATGGGAGCGGATTGCTGCGCGGAGGCCGCCATCGCACCCAGTAAACACAGCGAAGCGGTCACAGACAGACTGCGAAAAGCCATGCGTTACTATACCAACTTCACTGTTTGTAAACCGTTCCGCCCTTCATCACGAATTTCACGCGCCGGAGCGCCGAGATGTCCCTCGTAGGGTCGCCCTCGACCGAGATCAGGTCGGCGAACATACCGGTTTTCACGACACCTATATCCATGTGCAAGACCTGTCCGGCTACCGACGTCGCCGCCTTGAGCGCATTGGCCGGCGACATGCCAAAGTCGACCATCGCTTCGATTTCCCGCGCGCTCTCGCCGTGCGGGAACGTCCCCACGTCGCTGCCGCTCAGGATGGTGACGCCCGCATCCATCGCCGATTTGAAAATGGCGCGCCGTCGCGTCATCGCAGGCGACTCTGTCCCGCCCCTTCCACCGCGTACCCCGCCGCCCGCCGTGAGCGTCGGACAAAGGGCCACGTGATGCTCCAGCATGAGTTTGAAAATCTCAGGTGTCCCCTCGTTGCCGTGCTCGATCGTTTCCGCGCCCGCGAGTATGGCGCGGCGCATGCCCTCGGGCGTGCTGGTGTGCACCGCCACGGGGACCCCCGCGTTCCTGGCCGTCTCCACCGCGAGCTTCATTTCTTCCAGCGAAAAGGTCGGGTGCGAGCCGGGATGCGGACCCCACCGGTAGTCGCCGTACAGCTTGATCCAGTCCGCGCCGCGGCCGATCTGATCGCGCACCACTTTGATCAGGCTGTCGACTCCGTCGGCCTCTTCAGCCCCTTGCGGTATGGTCCACTCGGGCACGAAGCCTTTCGGACCGTACGAGCCCGTGGCCACGATCGCGCGCGTCGAGACGAGCATGCGAGGACCGGGAATAATGCCTTGATTGACTGCCTGTTTTAGTTCGACATCGGCGTATCCGGCGCCCTCCGTCCCCAAATCGCGGATGGTTGTGAAGCCGGACATCAGCGTCACGCGCAGATGGTTGGTCGCGCGCGCCACCCGCAGCGCCAGCCCCTCGTGTTCCACCTGGTCGTTCCACGACGTTTCGCTGTACGCATGCAGCAGCACGTGCGAATGGCCCTCTACCAGGCCCGGCATGAGCGTCGTATCGGCCAAGTCGATCACCTTCGCGCCCGTCGGGTCGATCCCGGCGACTGGTCCGGCCGCTTCGATCCGATCGCCCTTCACACGCACGGCCCAGCCTTCGTGCATGCTCTCGCCATCGAACACGCGCGCCGCTTTCAGCACCAGCGTCTGCGCGCCCGTCTGTGGCCATGCCGGAATCGAGAGCGCGAGCAGGCAGAAAACAGCCGTGCGCCAAAAGTGAAATCGCATACAGCAATTATAGGTCGGTTGCGTATCATACAATACGGGGTATGCGGAAGAACGGTACGGGGAAAGAGACGCCTCCCATTCAGAGCCTCGATCGCGGGCTCATCATTATGGAGGCAGTCTCGAAATCCAGCGAACCGGTTTCGCTGGCCGAGTTAACCGAGCTCCTGGGGATCGATCGCAGCAGCGTATTCCGCTTGGCCAATACCCTGAAGCGCCGCGGCTTTCTGGCATATCCGACCGGCCGTAAGGACTACATTCTGGGCTCCGCGCTATGGCGGCTCGCGCACCAGTACGACTGGGGCAACATGCTCGTGAAGATCTCGCGAGAGCCTCTGAAGAAGCTGGCGAGCCGGACCAACGAAACCGCGCACCTGGCGATCCGCGAAGGCAAGCACGCTCTGTTTGTGGACCACGCCACCGTCAATCACGTCATCTCGGTCTCCGGCCAAACCGGCGAAATGGTGCCGCTGTATTGCACTGCTCACGGCAAGGCTTTATTGGCCGATCTCGAACTCAAGGAATTGAAGAGCCTCTTCGGGATGGGGCAATTGCAGAGTCACACCAAGCAGACGGTTCGCACAGTCACGCAGCTTGCCGAGACATGCGCGCAAATCAAGGCACAGGGCTACGCCTCCGACGATGGTGAATTCCAGGAAGGCGTACGATGTGTCGCAGCGCCGATTCGCGCCCATAACGGCATGGTGATCGGCTCGATCGGCATTTCGGCGCCGCTGCTGCGCTTTCCGAAGGAGCGCTACTCCGCCATCGCAGAGCAGGTGCTGGAAGTGGCGGGGGAGATCACCGCCACGTTCGCCGCCCAGACGAAAGAATCGTAGGCACGCCATGACCCGCAACCCGGTGCTCGACTTCGAAATCGACAAGGCTGCCATTCGGTATGTCGGCGAGGGCTTGCAGCGTCCCGAGTGCATTCTGGCGGAACCCGATGGCACCTTGTGGGCGGCCGATGCGCGCGGTGGCGTCGCCAAAATCAATCCCGACGGTACGCAGCAAATCATCACGCAAAAGCGGTCGGCGAGTTTCGCGGGGGCCGCAAGCGAGGCCGACCGCTACCTGACGGGCACGCTTCCAAACGGCCTGGCATTCGCGGCCGACGGGTCGTTCCTGATCTCGAACTTCGGCACCGATTGTCTGGAGACGATGACGCGCGATGGCGACTCGCGCGTACTGGCCGACAGTATCGACGGTCAGCCCGTGGGGAAGGTGAACTTTGTCCTACGCGATTCGAAGGACCGCATCTGGATCACTGTCTCGACGCGAGTGAAGAACTGGATGCGCGCGCTGCGCACCGATCTCGCCGACGGCTACATCGCCCGCTACGACCGCGGCGCCTTCCGCGTGGTCGCGGACGGCTTCCGGTTTACCAACGAGATTCGCTTCGATGCCCGCGAGGAGTTTCTCTATGTCGTCGAGACGACCGGCGGCTGTGTCAGCCGGCTTCGTGTGGACGACGACGGCAACTTGAGCGGCCGCGAAGTCTTCGGGCCATCGAGTCTGGGCACCGGCGCCTGGCCCGACGGAATCGCGTTCGATTCAGCCGGAAACCTGTGGGGCACGATGGTCTATTCCGACAAGCTGTTCGTGCTCACTCCCGAAGGTCAGCTCAAGATTCTTCTAGACGAAGGCGATCCCGCCAAGGTGGGCGCCCTGGAGCGCCAGTTCTTCGACAACCGCGTGACGCAGGACGTGCTCTTCGCGACAGGGCAGGGCATCGCGCCGTGGATGGCGAGCGTGACATTCGGCGGTCCCGATCTGCAAACCGTCTACATCGGGTCGCTGAAGGGCCAGCGAATACCGTCCTTCCGCGCGCCGGTGCCCGGCCTGCCGATGGTGCATTACAAGGCGCGATAGGCGACCGCTTCGCTGACGGCGTCGAGCGAGCTATAGCGCGGCTCGTAGCCCAGCAGCTTTCGCGCTTTCTCGATGCTGCAGTGGGGGGAATGGGCGATGTGGTCCCAGGTGAAAGCGGCGTCTTTTTCAGAGAAGTGCGTCTTCCACTCCTCCCACGGCAGGAAGCGCAGCCGCGGTTCCTGATTGAACCAACCGGCAACGCTTTCGGCGTAGCCGCGCAACGTCAGCGCTGACGCCGAGACAACGTGGAAGCTCTCGCCGATTGCCGCGTCACGGTGCTGCACTGCTTGCACGAACGCCTGCGCCACGTCGTCCGTGTGAACGTGATGGAGAGTTTCCATGCCGAGATTGGGCAGCAGCACTTCGCTCCCGGCCGCCAGCAGCGCAAAGACCTCGGGATTGAAATTGCCCGCGGGATTGATCGGATTCCAGCCAGGACCGACCAGGTGACCGGGATGCAGCACCGTCGCGGGGAAGCCGTTGTCGCGGGCCTCCTCCAACAGGTACGCCTCGATGGCCGCCTTACGGCAGCCGTAATCGCCGAACGGGCGGCGCGGCGCATCCTCTGTAGTCGGCACCTGCACGCTGTGGCCGTGGACCCAAATAGTGCCGCAGTGGAGGAAATGACGCACCTTGCCGCGCAGCGCTTCGACGATCTGCCGCGCGTTCTCCGGCCGGTAGCAGGTGATGTCGATGACGACATCCGGCCGCAGGTCCGCGATGCGATGGCCGAACATACCGGCGGCTTCTTCCGCGGCGCGGTCCAGTATGACGGATGTGATCCGATCCCAGGCGTCGTTCGCAACGTAAGGCGCGCGCCGACCCCTGCTGACACAGACCACGTCGTATCCCGCGTGCACGAGCCGCGGCGAAAGATAGCTTCCAATATGACCCGTGCCGCCGATGACGATGACTCTGATAGCCACAGCAACAGGATGCTATTGATCGTGCAAGTCGCGCAAGTACACCTCGGGAACCGCATCGCCCGTGAGGGTCTTCAGGAACTCTTCCAGCCACGATTTTTCGGGGTCTGACAGATGCAGCGCATGAATCTCCTTGGGCCCACCCAGGAACGTGCCTGCCGCCAGGTCGTAGAAGTCGATCACCTCGCGCAGCGTGGCCGCCTGGCCGTCGCGGAAATACGGGGCGGTTTCGGCAACGTGGCCTGTTTGGCGTTATGGCTGATGGCGTTGCGGTCGCCGCCCACGTAGCGATCGAATGGGGCGTTGCGGCTGACCAGCTTTCTCAGATACGCCTCAATGCAATTGCCGTAGTTCACCAGGATGCGATTGATCGTCTCCTGGTCGGACGCCGAGAGGCTGTTCCAGTTTGCCGCGTCCGTATAGGGCGAGCCGGTGGCCGGGAAGAGTGTGTAGTTGGCAAGCGCGGGGTCGAGCGGCCATTCGGGGAAGGCCCGGTTGTAATCGTCCCGGTAGTGCTCGAAGATCACGTGCGCCAACTGCAGCCGGCTGCCGTTTTGAACCGGCGGTCCCTCGGGCTCGCTCTGTGCGTCGAACCATTCGGAATCGGAGAAGCCGTCGTTCTCGCGCCAGTGGGCATGCGTGCGCGGGTCAACATAGAAAACCGTGTTGACGACGCTGCTGACGTTTCGCGTCATCCACGCCGAGCCCAGTGCCGTAGCGTTGGGAATGGGGCCGCCATTGTGGAACCGGATGTCGAACCGCCACTTCGATTCCGGCATGTGACAATTGCGGCAAGCGATCTTGCCTGCTTCGCCGATCGCGCCGAGTTGGCCTTCGGCGGGTGTTCCTGTTTGGATCGGACCCGAAAGCCGCGGCTCGAAGAAGAGCTTTTGGCCCAACAAAGCGGCCGCTGCCGAATCGCGGTACTTGTTGGTTGTATCCACCGGCAAGTCCGGCAGCGGAGACAGCGTGTGAATCACCGACCATTCGAGCGGCGAAAATCCGTCGCCTTGCGGAGGGGCGGGCTGGCCGCGAAGGCCGATAGCCATCCAGGAGAGCATTGTCCCAATAAATCATAGTTGGAGCCTCCTGAAAATCAGGAAATACTCGCACAATTAAGGGTTGCTACTGTAACGAGCAGTATATGTTGGCGCATTGCCCGTCAGCCTTCACGCGACAGTGTACAATTGATCAGTTCGAAACGGATGTGATTATCCTTAGGAGGAAATCGATGCATTCACGATTCAGAGTTCTCATAGGAATCACGGCCGCGAGCCTTCTGGCCGCAGTCGCGTTCTCACAGCAAGCTCCGGCGCCGGCTGCTCCGGGCAGGGGTGCGGCGCAAGGTCCGCGGGTCGTGTCCCCGGAGATTCTGCCCGATAAGCGTGTCACCTTCCGTTTGCTCGCCCCGAAAGCCGGAGAAGTTATGCTCAACGGCAATTGGGACAATGGCCGGAATATCAAAATGACTAAGGACGATCAAGGCATCTGGTCGGTAACGGTGGACCCGCTGGGCGAACAACTCTGGGGCTATTCTTTCAGCGTGGATGGTCTCAAGGTCATGGATCCCGGTAACGGGGAATACGAGCGCGACGGCGCACGCTATGACAACCTGCTGATGATTTCGGGACCAGCGTCGGACCTGTGGGATTTCAAGCCCGAGATCGCTCACGGCGCCCTCCAGGCGATCTGGTATCCGTCGGAGATTCTGAAGCAGAAAGGCCGGCGCATGTATATTTACACGCCGCCGGGATATGAAAGCAGCACCGCGAAATATCCCGTCCTCTACCTGCTCCACGGCGGCGGAGGCGATGAGGATGCCTGGGTCACCATGGGCCGGGCGAACGTCATCCTGGACAACCTGATCGCGGAAGGCAAGGCGAAGCCGATGATCGTCGTGATGCCCAACGGCAATGCGACCCAGATCGTGTCGCAGGGATACGCCTATGGTCCGACGCCGCCGCGCCAATCAGTGCGCGCGCCCGCCCCTCCGCCCGAGCAAGCGGCGCAGGGTCGTGGTGCCGGCGCTCCCGCCGGCGCTCCCGGCCGGGGACGCGGTATGGCCCAAACCTACGAGGGCTCTTATCCGCAAAGCCTCGTAAAGGAAGTCATTCCGTTTGTCGAGAAACACTTCCGCGTAATCGCGAACAAAGATAGCCGCGCTATCGCGGGACTTTCGATGGGCGGCGGCCACACGACGATGGCGACCAACAATAATCCCGGCGTATTCGGTTGGATCGGGGTGTGGAGCGCGGGCGGTCCGGAAGGGCCGGATGACGAGGCGTACGTGAACCTGCTCAAGAAGGTGAACGCAGGCGGCGTGAAGCAGTACTGGATTGCGGCAGGCACCACCGATTTCGCGCTGAACGGTTCGAAGAACCTATACGCGACTGCCCAGAAAGCCGGCCTGAATACCAGTTTCCACTCCGCGCCTGGAGCGCACTTCTGGTTTATCTGGCGTCAGTTCCTGGGCGAATTCGGCTCGACGATTTTCAAATAGCGAAACAGGGTGCGCCCGGCTGGCTAGCGGAAGTTTTCTACCACCATCATGTCGCTGCCGGGCGCGCCGTCTACCTGCGAGTACAAGAGCCAGCGTCCATCGGGAGATACGCTGAGCCCCGCTTCCTGCACGAAGGCTCGCGCCGCGCCGGGTCGGCCGTTTTCGCCGCCGGGAGCAATTTCAGCGCGACGACGCGCTCCAGGCGGGTGTCCCGCGCCTTCCACACCACGCCCATGCCGCCTTCGCCGAGCTTCTCCAGAATTTCGTAGTGATCGGTCGCAGGCACTGGTAATGGATGATACAGGATTTTGGATTTGCCGTCAGCAGTTTAGTGAAGCTGCTCCGCGTCATGCAACAGATACAACTTAGGACTATCCAGCTTCTGTCGTGACGCGACAAAAATACAGCGGAGTAAGTGGCCGTCGCGCTGCCATTCTCCATTGCCCTTCCACTCAACTGGAAAATCGGCATGGTCAGGGGGCGTCTTCGCCGTATAAACAAAAGGGAATCCCATCCGGCTCAGCGCCATCGCGACAAATGCCGGTGTCGGCCTGCACCCGAATCCACTTGCCGACTGATTCTTGGTCACAGTGGGTTCGTCCACCAGTTGCACCATCGGCCGCGGGTGATCTGTGATGACTGTCTCCAGCAACAAGATCTCATCGCAGCAGGCAGCGATATTCCGTAGCGCCGCGATTGGATTCTCGGTGTGATAAAGGAGCCCGTAGCAGAAGACAATCTGGAACCGACCGAATTGGTCCATGCTGTCGGTCTCGACATTCGCCAGGGCAGTGCGGCGGTCCGGATACAACTCAGCCAGCCGCTCCAGGTTCTCGGCGCGCGCGTCTACGCAAACAATCCTGCAGTTCCTTTCGGCAAAGAACACCGAGAGGTGCCCGACACCGCAACCCACGTCCAGTACGCTCTTGCCTTCGATCGGAAGCTCGAGGCTACCCAGGTGGGCCATGCGCGCGATGTTGATTTCCACGGCATCCGCAGAATCGAAGACCGTCAGCCCGCCTCCGCCGATCGGTAAAGTTTCGGGAATGGCTTCCAGCGGGGGCTGCCCTTCCGGTCTGATCTTTGCGGGTGGGGAATCGCCTTCGGGTGGAGTTGCAAGGTTCTCCTCCAGTATCGGGGATTCCACAGCGTCAGGCGCCGGGTCGCCACCGAAGCGATTGCGGATCGCAGTCCAAATTTTAAGTCCCATGAAAGGAAATGATCGGAACCGCCGGTCACGACCTCCGAATCAGATCGAACCAGTTGAAATCCGAATTGTGAAAATCCAAATAAAGGATGGTCTCGAATACCGCCGGCTCGAGCATCTTCTGCAATTTGACGAGATCTTTCCACTCGACCCACGGTGCGCCGCCGTCCGTCTGTGACCCCCATTCGGGAAATGGCAGTCGACCCTCTCGCTCCCAACGGATTTCGGGATATCCGAGTTCGACCCAACGCCCGCCGACCGGAAGGTGGCGCAGATAGGCCTGAACTTCCATCCGCGTGACGTCGAAGGGAGCGTTGATCATGGAACCGCAGCAATAGATGGCGTCTAAGTTACCGGGAAGCGCGTCCAGGGAGTGAAGGTCCTCGACATAAAGAAAATTCACGCGGGTCAGGCCCTTTAATGCGCATACGCGGCGTACATACTCGACATTTTCGGGGATGATGTCGCTGAACCAAACGCTGGCGCCGTGTTCCGCATAGAACACGGTATCAGGACCCATTCCGCAGCCGACATCGAGAATCAGCTTGTCGCGAAACACATCCTTATAGATCTGCTGATACCAACCTCGCACCGAAAAAGCGCTGCCTACTGACGATTTGGTGTATGCGTTGGTCCACGATTCGAGGATCTTGGCGTCCGACAATTTCAGAAGATCGGTGGTCCTCACCCGGTCCATCCATCCGTCCGGCACTTCTCCCCATTTAGTCCGGAGCACGTCGAAGGATTTTTTCAGAGTCCGATCTGTAGCGATGTCTATGGGCCAGCTCACCAGGACATGCTAGCATCCGGCGGCATTCGATTCCACCCGGACCTTAACGACATCGCGACCCGTTTCGGTGCGATTGGTCCTTTAATAGCTCATTGAAAGCTGCTATACTCCGGCCTCAGGCACCGCTATATCATGATCCTCTGTCATGCGCGTAGTTACTCGCCGAGGTTTGTCCTGCTCCTGATCACATTCCTCCTTCCGGCAGCGATCAGCGCTCAAGTCTCTCTCCAATGTTCGCCGAATCCCTCAGTTATGAGTTCGCCCGTGAATCTGCAGGCGACGGTGCCGTCGGGAGCAACCGGCTGGGTGACATTCTACGATGGCGTGTCCATCCTGGGTTCGAAGCAGGTGAGCTCGAACGCGGCATCACTGAGTACATCGATGCTAGCGTCAGGCGTTCACCCCCTTCACGTGCATTACTCGGGAGACCAGTCTTATCCAGCAGCCAACAGCGCCACTGTCAACCAGACGGTAAACGCGCTCGCGACTAACGTGTTAGTGCCCGGATCCGTTGTTCCGACTGGCTATGGTAAAGGAACCGTCGGGGATTTCAACGGCGATGGGATTCCCGACCAAGCCGTTCTGGTGAGTGTCCCAGGCAGCAGCACGATCACCATTTTCCTGGGCCACGGTAACGGTACGTATCAGGCAGGGCTGGTTTCTTCTCCTGGGACCTATCTGGCATCGATCGCCGCCGCCGACTTCAATCGCGACGGCAAACTCGACCTGGTTACCACGGATAACGATAACAATCATCTGATCGTGCTGCTCGGCAACGGGGACGGCACGTTCCAGACCTATCAAACGTATCAAATGCCGACCTCCGGCTATCTTCCCAGCGTGAACGTCACGGACCTGAACGGCGACGGCTTGGCCGATCTGGTGATTTTCGATCACGGCCAATCCTACGGGCAGATCGTCCTCTACCTCGGCCGGGGCGATGGCACGTTTCAGGCTTCTGCGTCTTATGCACTAAGCCAAAGAGGCACGGCGCTGGTGATCGACGATTTCAACAACGACGGAAAGCCCGACGTGGTGGTGCTCTATGCCATCAATAATTCTCCGTTCATTGATGGAGGCGGCCTGATTGTTCTGCTGGGAAACGGGGATGGCACCCTGCTCACCCCTGTCCAGAATCAAATGCCACTTCCGCTCACCATGTTTATCAACGGCGACTTCAATGGCGACGGCAAGGCCGACCTGATGATGCTCGGCAATGCCGGCGTTCAGTTGCTCAAAGGAAAGGGCGACGGAAGCTTCGAATCTCCGATTAACGTCGCCACGGCCGCTCTCTCGGGTTTCTGGGTTGCCAGCATGTTGGCGGGAGATATCAATGGAGACGGCATCCCCGACCTCGTCATGAACGCGCTGCTGCCCGGCCTGAATGACACCGACCGCATGTTATTTCTCACCGGTAAGGGCGATGGAACTTTTGACCTGGCCAGCGTGTACGAGACGGCTGACGTCTTGCAGATTGCGGAACTGAACAGTGATGGCAGGCCGGACTTGATTGTTCATTTCCGCTCGACGCAGGCCAATGCGCCCAACTCGATTCTCCTGGGCGCGCAAGCGGCCGCCGCCGTTTCCGGTTCACCTCAGACTGCGGCTATCAGTTCGGCCTTCGCCGCGCCTTTGCAAGTGAATCTGACGGATTCGGCCAACCATCCCCTGATGGGAGTCCCAGTCACATTCTCCGCTCCTGCCACGGGCGCAACTGCAGTGCTATCCGGGAGCACCGTTTCGACGGATGCGTCGGGTGCTGCCGCCGTGACGGCCGTCGCCAACGCGACCACCGGCTCGTACACGGTCACGGCCTACTTGGGGTTGATTTCAGTGCAGTTTTCGCTGACGAACGTGGTTCAGGGTACTCCAGCCAGTTTAACTGCGACTCCAGCGTCGCAAGTCGCCCGCGTATCTACACCATTCGCCAAGCCGCTCCAGGCACTGGTGAAAGACTCCAACGGAAACCCGATGCCAGGAGTGACAGTCGATTTCAGTGCCCCGTCCAATGGCGCCGGCGCAGCGCTTTCGTCGGATTTCGCGGTGACAAATGCCTTCGGCATCGCGACTGTAACGGCAAGGGCCAACTCCATCTCGGGGTCATACACAGCCACGGGGACGGTCGAGGGAACTGGTGTATCGGGTACGTGGTCGCTGACCAACAACCCGGCGGCGGCCACGTCGATATCCCTTTCCACCTCGTCTACTGTGTCTGTGCTTGGCGCTCCGTTGAATCTGACGGCCATCGTAACACCGTCCTCAGTTACGGGAAAGGTGGCGTTCTACGAGGGCGTCAACCTGATCGGCACGGTCCCCGTAATCTCGGGAACGGCGTCATTGTCGACCATCACGCTTCCTCCAGGCCCGGGGACGCTGACGGCGTTTTATAGCGGCGACCTCAATTACCTTCCGGCCACTTCCGTCCCGAAACCAGTGGTCGTCCGCACGTACCTGGTCGATACCGTCGGATGGTTCCCGAATGGAACCTCACAATACACAAAGTCCATTGCAGTTGCCGATTTCAATAAGGATGGAAAAGCGGACGTCGTCACCGCGGCGGACGTCACCAATGTATGGCTGGGCAACGGAAACGGCGCATACCAACTGGCGAATAGCTACGCTGCGGGGAACTACGTCGCCGTCGGCGATTTCAATGGTGACGGGAATCCCGATTTGGCCCTGGCCGATTTTCTGCGCGGCAATGTCGCCATTCTTCTGGCTAACGGCGACGGAAGCTTCCAGGCGCCTGTCGTCTATAACTGCGGAGCCACCCCTCGGACCCCGGTCGTGGCCGACTTCAACGGAGATGGCAATGCCGATCTTGCGATACCGAACTATTTCGGCTTCGCCATTATGTTGGGCAACGGCGACGGTACGCTGCGTTCGCCTATTCAGTATAGCCCCGGTGGACAACCTTATGGCATTGCGATCGGTGATTTCAATGGCGATGGCATTACCGATGTGGCGCTGTCCAGCGGCACAGGATATGTCGCAATCGAGTTGGGGAATGGAGACGGCACCTTCTCGGCAGGCGAGCTTTACTCTGTTACGGCCGCAAATCTCATCGCCTCCGTGGATTTCGATCGCGACGGTAAAGTAGATCTGATCGTCAATACCAGTAACGGCAGCCAGGTGCTCATGGGCAATGGGGACGGTACCTTCCGCCTACTCGCCATGCGATCGTTAGGTTTCACGGCTATCGGGGACTTCGATGGCGACGGGATATTGGATATCGCACAGGCCAACCAGAGCACAAATGTCCTCAACCTCTTCCTCGGGGTGGGTGATGGCACATTTGTGTACGTATCTGAGCTTATCCTCCCGGAAAACCCCACTGCTCTGGCGCTCGCCGATATCAATGGAGACGGCGCTACCGATTTCCTGATCGGCAATCAAAATGGCTCGGAGTTCAGCGAGATTCTCAGCTACCAAACTCCGTCACTGAGCATCGCCGTTCAGCATTCTCCCGGGTTCACCCGCGGCGCGACCGGAGTGACATACACCATTACGGTCAGAAACTCCGTAGGCTTCACCAACGGGACGGTGACGGTAGATGACACTCTGCCTGACGGCCTTACGGCGACAGCAATCTCCGGCAGCGGTTGGGGGTGCACGCTCTCTTCCCTGCGCTGCACCCGAACCAGTACGCTGCTGGGGGGCCTGAGTTATCCCCCGATTATCATCACGGTGAATGTGAACTCAAATGCAGCGGCCACTTTGACTAACTCCGTCGTCGTGAGCGGCGGCGGATCTGCCAACGCAACTGCAAGCGATAGCGTTTCGACGAATCCCGCTCCCACGATCACGGGCCCCGCGTCCTTGCCGACCGGTACGGTTGGTGTAGCGTATCCTTCCACGGCGATTATGGGTACAGGAGGCACTCAACCGTTGACATGGTCGGCCACAGGCCTGCCTGGAGGCTTGATTGTCAACAGCGCCACCGGGACCATTTCGGGCACTCCGAGTAGTGCCTCAGGCAGTCCGTTCAGTGTAACCGTCACGGTAAACGACAGCACCGCGCAGGCGGCCAGCAGGAACTACTCGTTATTCGTGAACCCGACGGCCGACCTCGCGGCCGGCAAGGCGGCGTCGCAGAGTAGCACTTATCCCGGGTTTCCAGCATCTGTCGTGATCGATGGCAACACCGACGGCGACATCGCGCACGGTTCTGTTTCTGTCACCAATCTGGACGCGAATGCCTGGTGGCAAGTGGACCTGGGAGCAAGTGTCGCATTCAATTCCGTCGCAATCTGGAACCGTACGGATTGCTGCGGCTCTCGTCTGGCGGACTACTGGGTGTTCATTTCCGACACGCCGTTTGCCGCAAGCGATACTCCGTCCACGTTGCAGAGTCGCGCCGGCACCTGGAGCAGCCATCAGACCACTGCACCCAACCCTTACGTCTTCATTAGTGCCGGTAACGCGCAGGGACGTTATGTGAGAGTTCAGTTGAGCGGCAGCAATTACCTGAGCCTCGCCGAAGTGCAGGTCTTCGGCGCCTTTGGAGAGTTAGGAACTCTGGCGATTTCCGGCCCCGCGTCTCTGCCCGCCGGCACCGTCGGAGTCGGCTATACCTCTACGGTGGTCACTGCGAGTGGCGGCGTGCAGCCGTACACCTGGTCGTCCATAGGACTGCCTGGTGGACTGGGCATCAATCCGACTACAGGAGCGATTTCCGGGACTCCTTCCATCGCCACCGGCAGTCCTTTCAGCGTCACTGTCACCGCGACCGACGCGCTATCGACGACAGCCAGCCAGAATTACTCGTTGACAGTGAGCGTTCCGCAATCGGGAAGTAATTTGGCGTTGGGCAAGGCAGCGACCCAAAGCAGCACTTACCCCGGATATCCGGCTTCGGTTGTGGTCGATGGCAATACGGACGGCAATATAGGCGACGGTTCGGTCTCGGTGACCAATGCCAATCCGAACGCCTGGTGGCAGGTGGACCTCGGCGCATCTGCCACGTTGAATTCCATCGTGATCTGGAACCGCACGGATTGTTGCTCATCGCGACTGTCCGATTACTGGGTGTTTGTATCAGACACTCCGTTCGATCCCTCGGATACCCCCGCGACATTACAGGGCCGCGCGGGCACGTGGAGCAGCCATCAAACCAGCCCGCCGAGCCCTTCCGCGAATATACTCGCCGGGGCGCAGGGGCGGTATGTGAGGGTGCAACTCAGCGGAACGAATTACTTGAGCCTGGCCGAAGTTCAGGCATTCGGCACAATTGGCCCGGCGTCCCTATCCATCACCGGTCCAGTAGCTCTGCCTCAGGGCACGGTCGGGGTGGCCTATTCTCCGACAACAGTCAACGCGATCGGCGGTTCGACTCCCTATTCGTGGTCGGCTACAGGTTTGCCGGCGGGACTCACGATCAATTCCGGTACCGGCGTGATCTCGGGAACGCCCGGCAGCGCGACGGGCAGTCCGTTCAGTGTAACTGTGACCGTGACCGATAATGTTTCGGCCGTTGCAAGTCAGAACTATCTTCTGACCATCAACGTGCCGCAGTCGGGAACGAATCTGGCGCAGGGCAAGAGCGCGAGTCAAAGCAGCACGTATACGGGCTTTCCTGCATCTCTGGCCGTAGACGGAAACACGAACGGCAGTGCTGGGGCCGGTTCGGTTACCGTCACTAACAACGATGCATACGCATGGTGGCAGGTAGACCTGGGTGCTTCCGCGACTCTGAACAACATCGTGGTCTTCAACCGGACGGATTGTTGCGGGTCCCGCCTGTCGGACTACTGGGTCTTTGTGTCCGACACGCCGTTCGCTCCCACAGACACTCCTGCAACTCTGCAGAATCGACCGGCAACGTGGAGCAATCATCAGACGGTCTCACCGCTGATTCTCGCGCAGATTCCGACGACCGCTCAGGGACGGTACGTGCGGGTCCAATTGAGCGGCGCCAATTACTTGAGCCTTGCTGAAGTTCAGGTATACGGCACGTTCACGACTCTGAGTCTCGGCATCAGCGGTCCCGCCAGTATTCCTGCGAGTTCAGCCGGTGTGCCCTATCCGGCAACGACCATTATCGCGGTCGGGGGCACTCCTCAATACACATGGTCGGCGACGGGCTTGCCTTCGGGAATGAGCATTAACCCTTCCACTGGGATCATCTCCGGCACTCCGGGCGCGCCGACCAGCGGCGCCGCCACAGTGAACGTGACCGTGACCGACGGTGCCGCCGCCACCGCGTCGACCAACTATTCGCTCACCATAAATCCCGCGCCGTCCATTACGGGACCGGCTTCGCTGCTGCCGGCCAGCGTGGGAGTGGCCTATTCGGCTACAACGATCAGCGCGACGGGCGGCACACCGCCGTACACGTGGTCTTCCAATGGGCTCCCCGCGCAAATGAGCATCAACCCCAATACGGGTATCATCAGCGGCACACCCGCGAGTGCTGCCGGGAGTCCACTGAGCGTCACCATCTACGCGATGGATGCCGCTTCGGCCGTCGCTACCCGGGTCTATTCGCTGACGGTGCTCGCCCCGTTATCCATTACGGCCCCGGCCTCCCTTCCGGCCGGTACAGTAGGGACGGTTTACACGTCCACGACGGTCACCGCCACAGGCGGGAGTGGCGGAAACACGTGGTCGGCATCCGGCCTGCCGGGTGGACTGACCATCAATACCTCATCGGGCGCGATCACCGGCACGCCGAATACTGCGGTCGGAAGTCCGTTCAGCGTCACCGTGACCGTGCATGACAACTCCTCGGGTATCGCGACTCGTGACTATTCGCTGACCATCAGCACACAAATCACCGGTTCGAACCTCGCTCTCGGAAAAACCGCGGCGCAGAGCACGACGTATCCGGGCTTTCCGGCGTCCCTGGCCGTCGACGGGAATACCAACGGCAATGCTTCCGCGGGTTCCCTGACCGTGACGAATGGTGACGCCTACGGCTGGTGGCAAGTGGATCTTGGGTCGTCGGCGACTCTGAGTTCCATTGTGATCTGGAATCGTACGGACTGTTGCGGGTCGCGGCTCGGCGATTATTGGGTTTTCGTTTCGGACACCCCGTTCGCCGCCGGCGATACGCCCGCGATCCTGCAGAGCCGGGCGGGTACGTGGAGCAGTCATCAGACCATTGCGCCGAACCCGTCGTCGGTAATTGCCACTGGCGCTCAGGGGCGGTACGTGCGTGTGCAACTGAGCGGGACCAATTACTTGAGCCTGGCGGAAGTCCAGGTATTCGGCTCGTCGGCCCCAGTTCCGGTTTCGATCAGCGGTCCAGCTTCTCTGCCCGCCGGGGTGGCCGGCAGTTCCTACACTCCGGTTACGGTTACTGCGACGGGCGGAAGCGGAACCTACACCTGGTCGGCGACCGGTCTGCCGTCGGGCTTTGCAATCAATCCCACTACGGGTGCGATCACGGGCACGCCCACAACCGCCACTGGAAGTCCGTTCAGCGTGACCGTGACGGTCACGGACAGCTTGTCAGCGACCGCCGGCCAGAACTACTCGCTTGTGATTACAACCCAATCGGCGACCAATCTGGCGCTCGGAAAATCCGCTTTTCAGAGTACGACCTACACCGGTTACCCGGCCTCCCTGGCTGTGGACGGGAACACCAGCGGAAACATGTCCTCGGGCTCTGTAACTGTTACGAATGGCGACGCCAATGGCTGGTGGCAGGTGGATCTGGGTGCCTCCTTCACGCTAAGTTCAATTGTCATCTGGAATCGAACGGACTGCTGCGGCTCCAGGCTTGGCGATTACTGGATCTTCGTTTCCGACACGCCGTTCGCCGCTAACGACACTCCGGCTAGCTTACAGAACCGGTCAGCAACCTGGAACAACCACCAAACGACGGCGCCGAATCCTTCATCCACCATCGGGGCAAGTGGGGCGCAGGGCCGCTATGTGCGCGTTCAACTGAGCGGTACGAATTACCTGAGTTTGGCGGAAGTGCAGGTGTTTGGAGCCGTGGGATCGATTCCCTTGGCGATTACCGGGCCGGCTTCGCTTCCCGCCGGTGTCGTCGGGGCCAGTTATACATCCACGACAGTCACGGCTACCGGCGGTACTGGCCCATACACCTGGTCTGCATCGGGACTGCCATCCGGCCTCGGCATTGATCCGACCACGGGAGCTATCACGGGTATACCGACCACGGCTACCGGCAGTCCGTTCAGCGTCACCGTAACTGTAACCGACAATGTCGCCGCCCATACGGCGCAGAACTATTCGCTGATAGTCACGCTACCTCAGAACGGCGGAAACCTGGCGATCGGGAAGAGTGCGAGCCAAAGCAGCACTTATCCCGGCTACCCGGCGTCGCTGGCCAACGACGGCAATACCAACGGCAATGTCTCGGCGGGTTCGGTCACTGTGACGAATGCCGATGCCAATCCCTGGTGGCAGGTCGATCTGGGTACCTCGGCTGCGCTGAGCCAGATTGTCATCTGGAATCGCACCGACTGTTGCAGTTCTCGCTTGAGCGATTATTGGGTATTTGTGTCCGACACGCCTTTCACCGACAGTGACACGCCCATGACGCTACAAAATCGCCCAGCAACCTGGTCTGTTCATGAGACTGTCGCGCCGACTCCATCGGCCACGATACCGACCAGCGGCGCTCAGGGCCGTTACGTTCGCATTCAATTGAACGGTAGCAATTACCTGAGTCTGGCCGAAGTCCAGATATACTAACCCGCTCCATTAGCTGTACATATTCGATGCTTGCTTTGCATTGTGACGAGTGCTACGTTTGAAGCTCGTGTACTCTTCCGCACATCCCGTGCGTTTTGGCGTGGTGACCCTCTCGTGCCCCGAAAAACCAGCCTTCTTACACTTGCCGTCCGGCTTCTCGCATGTTCCGCGCTGTTCGGAACATTCGGTTACGCTCAGACCCCCACCAGCACTGCGTTAACGGCTGCGCCAAATCCGGCGAGCTTCGGACAGACCGTTACCTTGCAGGCCACCGTGACCACCGGCGCTACCGGGAAGGTCACGTTCTATGACGGCTTTACCGTCTTAGGCGTCGGTACGATCTCCGGCACGCATGCATCGTTGACAACCACTTTCTTGCCCGTGGGAACCCGGTCGCTGCACGCCCGGTACGACGGGGACAGCACCTACGCAGCCAGCATTTCGACGGCAGTCGGGTTGCCGGTCACGGCAGGTGCATCACTCGGATTCAAACGCGGTGTCACGTACGCGACTAGTTCGCAAGCGATTTCTCTGGTTGCGGCGGACTTCAACGGTGACGGCAAACAGGACTTCGCCATGACGACCGGCACCACAGTTCAGGTGCTCCTCGGGAACGGCAATGGCACCTTCCAGGCTCCCGTGTCGTACTCGATCGTCAGTAACGCCAGGAGTGTCGTCTCGGCGGATTTCAATGGCGATGGCTTCGCGGACCTGGCAGTGAGTAACTACAGCAACGGCTTGGTTTACGTGCTCCTCGGCAAAGGGGACGGCACATTTCAGAATCCCGTAAGTTACCCGGCTAACGTGTCGAGCCAAACGCTCATCACCGGCGACTTCAATGGGGATGGAAATGCGGATATCGTAGCCACTGGCACTAACACCTACAGCGTTTGGGTGCTCTTGGGCAAAGGCGACGGAACATTCGCGGCGCCTGTGTCGTCGGCGGCCCCGTACAATCAGTCGTCCGCCGCGGTTGTCGACATCAACGCAGATGGAAAGGCCGACCTGATTACATGCGGCAACAGTTCTGTGTCTGTACTGCTGGGAAAGGGCGATGGAACGTTTCAGAGCGCCGTAACCTATGCCGTCACCAATGCTACCGCTCTAGCCGTAGCGGACTTTAACGGCGACGGCTACCTCGATGTTGCCACCGCGAGCTACAACCAGGTAGGCATCTTGCTCGGCACTTCCAGCGGAACGTTTCAAAGTCCGACATATCTCACGGCTAGCTACTATGCATACGGAATCTCGGCCGGGGACTTCAATGGGGACGGAAAGATAGACCTGGCCGTTGAGAATTCGTATTCCAGCTATGGCGGCAACAGTTTGCAGGTGTTTATAGGGAACGGCGATGGAACCTTCCAATCGCTTGTGAACTACACCGGCGCGATGGCGTTCACCGGCGCGGTAGTCGCGGACTGGAACGGCGACGGAATCTCCGATCTGGGCGCGTTCGGATACACGAATTCGGCGGGTGGCGCAGTGTTGTACTTTGGTGGCGCCATTCCCGATCTCACCATCACGCAGACCCATGGTTCCGGCTTTACTCAGGGGCAAGCCGGCGCCGCCTATACGATCACCGTAACCAATGCGGGGGATGTCGCCACTTCGGGTGCCGTGGGCGTGGTCGAGTCCCTGCCTTCCGGGTTTACTGCAACCAGCATTTCCGGGGACGGCTGGAATTGCGTTTTAGCCACGGCGGTTTGCACGAGGTTGGATTCCTTGGCGCCCCAGGCCAGCTATCCGTCCATCAAGGTCGTCGTCAATATTTCGTCCGGCCTGCTTGGAAACGTTACAAGTACGGCGACTGTGACTGGAGGCGGGGACCAGAACGCCGCCAATAACAGCGCAGCCGATACAGCATTCGTCCGTCATATCAGCTCGATCAATCTTAACGTTTCACCGAATCCCGCCCAGTTGGGCCAAGCTGTTACGATCACCGCCAGCGTGACCTCCGCCGCGACAGGCAAGGTGACCTTCTACGACGGCACGACTGTACTGGGTATCGGCACGATCTCCGGCGGTCAGGTGGCATTTGTAACGACGCTTCTGCCCTCGGGCACCAGATATCTGCATGCCGAGTACAACGGCGATTCGAATTATGGGCCGCTCAGTTCCGCCAACTGGCTGGAAACCGTTTACATCAACTCCATCAATGGCTTTCGACAACCTGGCAACTATCGATTGCCGTCATCACCGCAGGCGACCAAGGTCGTCGATTTAAACAACGACGGTAAACAGGACCTGGTCACGGTGCTAAATGGCGGCATCAGCGTACAAATGGGAAATGGCGATGGCACATTTTCTGCCGCTGTTTTCTATGCCGCTCACAGCGGCTACAATGGCCCCAGTTTTGTCGTGGGCGATTTCAACGGGGACGGTAAGCCTGACGTCGCGTACTGCGATGGCGGTATTTACATGTTGCTGGGGAACGGCGATGGTACGTTCCAGACAGCAAACAATCTTACCGGCACTTCGAACGGTTATTCCAGTCTCGCAACGGGCGATGTGGATGGTGATGGCAGGCAGGATCTGGTCGCCCAGTATGGCGGCGCGCCAACCGTGTTGCTGGGCAACGGCGATGGCACCATCCAGGCGCCCTTGACGGTGTCCACAGGATCTACCACTCTCAATTCGTTCATCCTTTCAGACCTGAACGCGGACGGGAAACTGGACCTGGTCGGATATACCTACTCATCGGTTGCCGTCCTCATAGGAAACGGCGACGGCACCTTTCAACCGTTGGTCGCTTACACAACGAGCAACTCCACGAATGCGATATTCGCCGGCGACTTCAACGGCGACGGAAAGCTCGATGTTGTCACCCTGTCTTATTACGGACTCGCGTTCCTTGCGGGTGTCGGCGATGGCACGCTGCGATCGCAGGTAAACTCCAACGTGAACGGGACCCTCGGCTACCAGGGGATCGCTGTGGACCTGGATGGCGACGGTAAGCTGGATATCGTAGCCGCAGGCTATTATTACAACTATATCTACTTCATCCGAGGCAATGGCGACGGTACATTTCAGGTGCCTATTAGTATTGCCACCGATTCGTATAACCAAACCATCGCCGCGGGAGATTTCAATGGCGATGGCCGCCTCGACCTTGGGGTCGCCAACGCCAACAGCAGTACCATGAATGTTTTTCTGGGCGGCCAATTTTCCGGCCTTGCCGTTTCATTGACTCATCGAGGCAATTTCATCGCTTCGAAAACCGGCACGTACCAACTCACAGTCAATAATCCTCTGCTTGCGCCGACTGCCGGCGCGGTGACTGTCACCGCCACCCTTCCAACTGGACTGACCGCGACTGCCATCGATGGTAGCTATTATTGGACTTGCACTCTGAGCACGCTCACCTGCACCACGACATACACTATACAGAGCGGCGCTACGTTCCAGCCGGTCACAATCACCGTCAACATCGCTTCCAACCTCTCGCCATCCACTTTGACAAGCCGGGCGACGGTCACGAGTGGCGGGATCCAGAATGCCACCACAGACCCTACCAACATTGTGCTGCCGACCTCCACGGCGCTCGCCAGTTCACCGAATCCCTCGTTATTGGGCCAATCGGTAGCCATAGTGGCTACGGTAACTTCGGGAGCCACAGGCTCCGTCGAGTTTTACGATAGCGGCTCATTTCTTGCAACGGCGGCGGTGAACAACGGACAGGCAGCCATAACTACGCGTCTTCTCGGCGTGGGCAAAAGGCAACTGAAGGCCACGTACAGTGGCGATTCCACTCACGGTCCGAGCACATCCACAGCCACCGTTCAAACGGTGAATGCCGGCCAATCCACCGGGTTGGGCGCCGTGGTGAATGTGGCCGTTGGGACAAGTCCCTGGGCAATTACTCAAGGTGACTTCAACGGCGACGGAAAGACCGATCTGGCGGTCGCCAACTACGGCTCGAACACTGTGAGCGTGCTCCTGGGGAACGGCAACGGCACCTTTCAATCTGCTGTTGATTACGCCGTTGGTACAGGCCCGAGAGGCGTTGTGGCCGGCGACTTTAATAACGACGGAAAAATGGACCTGGCCGCTGCGAGTCAGGGTTCCAATACTTTTAGTGTGCTCCTGGGCAACGGCGACGGAACGTTTCGTGCAGCGGTGAATTATTCCACTGGTCAGCAACCAACCTCGATAACAACCGGAGACATTAACGGCGATGGCATTCTGGACGTCGTCACGGCTAACAGTTACAACGGTGATTTAAGCGTGTTCTTCGGAAAAGGCGACGGCACATTTGTCATTCCAATACAGACGACGTATGCGAATTCGGCGAATCAGGTCGCCCTTTCCGATTTTAATGGTGACGGCAAGGCGGATCTTTTCTACGGACCTTATGGGTATGTACTCTTGGGCAACGGCGACGGTACGTTCCAGTCTTTGTATTACGGGGGGCAGAGTGGTCCTTTCACTCTTGAGGACCTAAACGGGGACGGCAAGATCGACTACATCTCGCAAAACTATTCCAGTGTGTACGTTGGTTTGGGTAACGGCGACGGAACGTTCGTGACCTTTGGTGGCTATAGTTACGGCAATACTTCGGGGAACGGCGTCGCAGTAGGCGATGTGAACGGCGATGGAAAACTGGATGTTCTGACAGCGAATACCAGCGGTTCCACGATCAGCGTCCTGCCGGGCAATGGCGACGGCACTTTACAGGCGCCACAGTCGTACACGGTGGGTTCTGCGCCGCGAGGCATTTTGGTCGGCGATTTCAATGGCGACGGCCGCACCGACGTCGCTGTGGTGAACAGTTCGAGCAACGCGGTATCCATTCTTCTGGGCGTCCTGACTCCCGTCCTCAGCGTTACCAGCAGTCACAGCCAGTCGTTCGCCCTCGGTCAAACGGGTGCGGCGTATTCGATCACCGTCAGCAGCAATGGCCCCGGAATCACCTCCGGACTCGTTACGGTGACCGACACGCTGCCTTCCGGATTGACCGCGACTGCAATGACAGGACAAGGCTGGAGTTGCACGTTAAGTTCGCTTACATGCACCAGGTCCGACAGCTTGGCGGCGAGCGCCAGTTATCCGGCGATCGCTCTGACCGTGTCCGTCAGCCAGAACGCGCCATCTTCCGTGACCAATCTCGTCACCGTGAGCGGCGGTAGCGCGATTGGAGCTACGGGCGGCGATCCGACTAACATCACGCCCGTCGTCCTGAACATAACCAGCGGCCACGTCGGCACCTTCACCAGGGGTCAGTTGGGCGCCAGTTACCTGCTCAGCGTAACGTACGCCGCGGGGTCCGTGGCCACCAGTGGCGCTGTCACCGTGACTGAGACGCTGCCGGCAGGTTTGTCGCTGGTCTCCATGTCCGGATCGGGTTGGATTTGTCCATCCGGCGCCGCCACCTGTACCCGCGGCGATTCGCTCGGCCCCGTCTCGCCGCTGGCCTACCCGCAGATCACGGTTTCCGTCAACGTCGCGAGTGACGCCGCGTCCACGGTGACCAATCAGGCGAATGTGACCGCGGCGAACGCCGGTACAAGCACCGCCGCTGACGCCACCACTGTTGTGTCGCCAACCTTATCGATCACGAAGACTGCCGATGCCGCGGTGGTGCAGGCCGGATCGCCCATCGGGTTCACCATCGCCGTCCAGAATACGCTCACGACAGCGTCCAACGTCACCGTCACCGACCCGCTGCCGGCGGGCAACGGATTTAGCTGGAGCATCAACCAGGATTACAGCGCTCCGGGCTACTGCGCCATCACCGGACCCGCCGGTAATCAGGTGCTTGGCTGCACACTCGGGGTCTTAACTCCGGGGATGTCAGAGAGCGTCCACATTATCAGCAACACGTCGACACTCGCATGCGGCACCTACACCAATACGGCGACCTTGGCCTCCAACGCCAGTTCACTGCAGTCCAGCGCTACTACAACCGTCCAGTGCCCAAATATCGCGGTTGGAAAGACGGCATCGCAGAGCAGCACCTACCCGGGATACCCGGCATCGCTGGCGATTGACGGCAATACCAACGGAAATGTATCGGCAGGTTCGGTCACCGTCACGAACGGAACCGATTCCTATCCGTGGTGGCAAGTGGATTTAGGATACTCCGCGCTGATTAATTCGATTTCCATCTGGAATCGCACCGATTGCTGCGCCACACGTCTCGCCGATTACTGGGTATTCGTCTCGGATACGCCGTTCTCCTCGACCGATACGCCGTCAACCCTGCAGGGAAGGGCCGGCACGTGGAACAGTCACCAGACCCTGGTTCCGAATCCCGTTTCGACCTTATACGGCAACATGCAGGGACGATATGTGCGTGTTCAGTTGTCGGGCGCGAACTACCTGAGTCTCGCTGAAGTGCAGATCTTCGGCGCTGCGGTATCCGCCAACTACACCATCTCGGGCCAAATCACCTTCTCAGGGACTTCGACCGGGGCGAGCGGAGTTGCTCTTACCCTCAGTGGAACTAGCAGTGCGACCACCAACACCACCAGTTCAGGCAATTACTCGTTCTCCGGGCTTGCCGGCGGCGGAAACTATACGGTTACTCCCGCTCTCTCCGGTTATGCGTTTAACCCGGCCAGTCAGTCGGTCGCCAGTTTGCCCTCTGGCCAGGTGTTCAACTTCGTCGCACTTGCCCTCAACTCGGGTTCCGACCTGGCCTTCGGCAAGACGGCATCGCAGAGCAGCACATATCCGGGATACCCGGCCTACCTCGCGACGGACGGAAACACGGACGGAATCGTTGGCCACAACTCCCTCACGATTACCGCGGGTACGGATACCACTCCCTGGTGGCAGGTCGACCTTGGCGCCTCCGTCAGTATCAGCTCTCTCGTGGTCTGGAACCGCACCGACTGCTGCGGGTCGCGTCTCGCCGATTACTGGGTGTTCGCGTCCGATACGCCCTTCGGCGCGAATGACACCCCAGCCATACTACAGAACCGGTCGGGCACTTGGAGCAGCCATCAGACGGTCATGCCCAATCCATTCAGTTCTCTGACAGTGGGTGCTCAAGGCCGGTACGTGCGCGTCCAATTAAGTAGCCCGAACTACCTCAGTCTTGCCGAAGTCCAGGTGTTCGGTACGGTGGCCGCTCCTTCCACTTATTCGATTTCCGGCAGGGTTACTCTATTGGGTGCGGGGCTGGGGTCGGTGAATTTGGCCCTTTCAGGCAGCACCACCGCGGCGTCCACTACCGACTCATCCGGCAACTTCGTCTTCTCCGGCCTGACGAGCGGTGGAAATTACGCGATCACGCCGAGCGCCGCGGGCTTTACCTTCTCGCCCGCCAGTTTCATCTTTAATAATCTGACTGCGAATCAGGTGGCGAATATGGCCGCATCCGGGGTGACCGGGACGGTTGTATCCGCAGGCAAGGTCGCGACGCAGAGCAGCACTTATCCTGGTTACCCTGCCTCGCTCGCGGTAGATAACAATACCGACGGTAATGCAGGCGATGGCTCGGTCAGCATCACGGGGGGCAGCGATGCGTATCCCTGGTGGCAGGTTGACTTGGGGAGTTCGTCCACCGTGAACTGGGTGTCCATCTACAACCGAAGCGATTGCTGCAGCTCGCGCCTCAGTGACTATTGGTTGTTCATATCCGATACGCCCTTTTCGGCAAACGACACTCCCGCGACTCTGCAAAACCGAAGCGGGACGTACGCAGCTCACCTCACAACTACACCAACATATTCCAGCGCAATCCCGATTGGCGGATGGCCTGGAAGGTACGTGCGCATTCAACTCAGCGCGACAGGCTACCTGAGCCTCGCCGAAGTACAGGTAATCGGCACGGTGGGCGCCCCCGCGACCTATTCAGTTGCGGGCCAGGTCACACTCAATTCCGGTGGACTGCAAGGCGTATTGATGGCGGTCACCGGTTCGGTCGGCACTCAGGTGCTCACCGATGCTTCGGGCAATTACCACTTGGGCGGGCTGCCATTTGGCGGTAATTACACCCTGACCCCTACACTGGGCGGTTATACTTTTGCTCCCGTTAGCTTCCAGATGACCGCGCTCGCTGCCGATCAGACCGCTAATTTCGTCGCCACTCCGATTTCGAGCGGTGGCTCCAACCTGGCTGCCGGCAAGAGCGCTTCGCAAAGCAGCACATACCCCGGATACCCGGCATCGCTGGCCGTCGATGGAAATACCGACGGCGTCGTGTCTCATAGCTCCGTCACCGTCACGGCGGGGACCGACACGTACCCGTGGTGGCAAGTGGATCTGGGGAGTTCGGCAAGTGTGAGTTCGATTTCCGTTTGGAATCGAACCGACTGCTGCGGATCGCGGTTGGGTGATTACTGGGTATTTGTTTCGGACACGCCTTTTAGCGCCGCCGACACTCCGGCCACCCTGCAGGGCCGCGCCGGCACGTGGAGCAGTCATCAGACGACAGCCCCCAGTCCGTCCACCAGCATCCCGGCTTCCGGGGCGCAGGGCCGGTATGTGCGGGTGCAGTTGAGCAGCGCCAATTACTTAAGCCTCGCCGAGGTCCAGGTGTTCGGCGGCTCCGGACCGGCGACCTATTCCATTACCGGTCAGATCACCGCCCTCTCTGCCGGACTGGCCGGGGCCACCTTGTCACTTTCGGGCTCTGCGACATCTTCGACCACCACCGACGCCTCCGGTAATTACTCGTTTACGGGAGTCGCGGGCGGTGGCAATTACATACTGACGCCCAGTTTGGCTGGATACACGTTCCAGCCTGCCAATTACGTACTTACGAATCTTGGCGCCAATCAGACGGCGAATTTCGTCGCCACGTCGGGCTCATCCGGATCGAATCTGGCGCAGGGCAAAACGGCTACGCAGAGCAGCACCTATCCCGGATATCCGGCATCGCTGGCCGTGGATGGCAGCACCGACGGCGTGGTAAGCCACGGGTCCGTCACGGTCAGCGCGGGTAGCGATGCTTACCCGTGGTGGGAAGTAGACCTGGGAAGCTCGGCTACGGTTGACAGCGTCGCCGTTTGGAACCGCACCGACTGTTGCGGTTCGCGTCTGGGAGATTATTGGGTCTTCGTCTCCAACACCCCGTTCAGTGACGCCGATACACCCGCCACATTGCAGAACCGCGCCGGCACCTGGAACACGCACCAGACCACCGCGCCGAACCCATCCAGTACTTTGTCGACTGGCGGAGTTCCCGGACGTTACGTCCGCGTTCAGTTGAGTGCTCCGAATTACCTGAGTCTTGCCGAGGTTCAGGTCATCGGCCATTGATCGGGGGAGGTGTCCCAGGAAGGTGTGAGGTCAGGGGTGTAAACGATTGAGGTTTTTGGTAGCGCTAACGGGAATCGAATGCGGATTTTCCGCCTTCTC